>Ga0172377_10000130_pt1 | contig 63636 bp, 66 predicted proteins | sample Pumphouse3metaG_FD_119749 | JGI IMG/M metagenome (GOLD analysis project Ga0172377, IMG submission 119749) | Leachate microbial communities from a municipal landfill in Southern Ontario, Canada - Pumphouse #3 metaG | ecosystem: Engineered > Solid waste > Landfill > Unclassified | place: Canada...
TAATTAGCCATAAGGGGATCCTCCTTGTGTTTATTGGGTTTCAGAAGATTCAATTATAGCACAAGTTCTTGGATCCCTTTATTTTTTATGGTTTCTTACCGTTTTTCCCCGGACAGCAATGATACGAAGGGCTTCACCCGCCTTCGGCGGGTTCGCAAAGACGGGCGTTTGGACGCTATGTTTCCGTGGAGAACTGAAATGTTACGGGGGGTTTGTTATAAAAAAAATAGTTATTTAAAAATTTGTTGACCTAACAGCGTCGCTTCGTTATTATATATAAGTATTTACTGGCATAACGAAAAATTTTTAAAGTAATATTATGGCTAACCTGCAAAAAACAAAAACGTATATCTTCAAGAAGATATGCGCAAGTATTATCTGTCTGATCCTCGCATATGATCCGGCCTGGACATTATCCCCACCATTATTAACAAAGCCAATACAAATAAAGGTTTCTTCCGAGGAACTCGGAAAATCTACTGGGCAGGATGATGCGGGAAACATTACGTTCAGCGATGTTTTTGATGACACGGATAAGGCTCATATGATCGATATACTTAAATACGCCAAACATGAGATAGATGCCGGTTCTCTTGATCCTGAACTGCCGGTAGTTGCGCGTATAGTCGACAGGCACGGAAATACAGTAGTCACCAGCAGCAGAAAGGTAAGAGATATCAAGAGCAGATATGGGGTTAATGCTTTTCATGCAGAGGTTCAGGCTATCCGGGAAGCTGAAGCCAGAGGATTTAAGGACTGGTCAGGGGCAACAATGTATACCAACTTGGAATCCTGTTATAACTGTTCAAAAGCCCTGACAGAGTACTACGGGTTCGGCCGGGTTGTCTACGGATTGAAAGATACGACCCTTGAGGAGTCAGACGACTATACAGCGGGATACAAAAGAGAAAATGTTGTTTTAGCGGCATGTGACGATAAGGATATAACCGCACAACTCGAAACGTTATTCGCTGTAGCCCTTCAAAAACAATATAATCAGCCCTCCGTCAAGCCTATCATGCACGCGACCGGCCTTAAGGTTTCGGGAGCTTTTCGCGAGCTGTTACGAAAAAATTATGGAGAAGATGTCCAGATAGTGGCATTTAACGCAGACCTGTGGGTTGAAAAAGGGCGAAAAACTCCATGGATAGACCATCATGGCCAGGTAAAAGACACCGAAGAACGCGATATGTTCCGTCATATAGAGTGGCACAAGCAGAATTTGAACCCGGCCAAAAAACACCTGCTCGTAATAGTCGGCGGGTATCAACATGCCGCAGAAGCGAGAGAAAAGATAATAAACGATGATATTTTCGAACACGAAAAAATAATCATTTATGAGCAGAGCCCTGATTTTAAATGGTTAGAATCAGATTTTACAATTGATCCCGATGTAGACATGTCCCAATATTTGGGATACAGCCTGCATACGGGAACAGAACGTCGATTTAACAACTCTTACACGGTTGCCGCGATATGCCGGGCGATAGAAAAGAACATTTCTCTTAATGACCGGGAAGCCATAAATAACATCTACACCTGGGTGACATCATCTCCGAGTGATGATGTAGAGATCACACTGGGATCCCATCAAGTGATGATCGATATTCCCAAAGAGGGTCTGGCGGTAAGATATTTTGATCCCGCCGAGGCCAATATCGTTACGCCTTATTCCGATCTATCCGGACTTTTAACAAAGGTTGTCAGCTCTCGATTGCACAGGCAGGTCATAACCAGGATAAAAGCTTTGCCTTACACTTCAGCAGGCGCAGTGTATGGCGAGGAGTTGAGAGAAAAAGAATTTTACCCTGATAACAGCGCAATAATTGAGCAAGCCTACTCTGATCTAAGCGAAAACAGTTTTTCTGATGATGATCAAAGAAATATGGCCGACCTCGTCAGAATTGCTAAAGAAAAAATTGAAAAGGCTGAACTTGATAGCCGATTGCCTGTAGTGGCAAGGATCGTTGATAAGAATGGCAATGTGATCGCAACATCTACCAGAACTAAATTGAGTAAGCCAAGTAAATATGGAGTGAAAGCTCTTCATGCCGAAGTGTGCGTTATTCGTGAGGCAGAGGCCGCAGGATTTGCTGACTGGGCAAACGTGACGATGTATGTGTTGATCGATTCCTGCTACACGTGCTCTAGAGCCATTACGGAATTTTATCCTTTCAAACGAGTAGTATATGGTGTTGAGGATCCAACCCTTGCCTATCATTCCCGAAATAAAGAAGGTTACGCCGATAACGGAGTTGTATTGGTGGAATGTAGCGATGAATCTCTTCAACGAGAAATCCGATCCTTATTTAATACGATATTCCAGAACGAGCCGCGCGACACACCCTTAGGCCGGGAAATGATAGCCAGGGAAAAAGAAGCAGTAAAACATTTTCGCGATGAATATCAGGAAATTTTCGGTGAAGATATTCAGGTTACAACTTTTTCCGCAGATTTATGGGCGAAAAATAAAATGGACAAAAAAACCAATGAATGCCTTTTTGCGCATCTTGAATGGTTTAAACAAGACCTTAATCCCAATAAAAAATATGTGCTGTTGATAATCGGCGAGGGAACGCATTGCGAAGAAGCTCGCCGTAAAATAATCAGCGAAGGTATTTTTAAAGACGAAAATATATTAATATACAAGCCGAATATATCGCCGAAGGCAGTTAGTAGTAAGCCTGTTAAGTTAGCGATAATAGCGCCTCGTTCTATAAGAGGACACGGTGAAACTCTTCTCAATGCCTTTGGGGAAGTTGGGTCCGGTTTAGTAGAAGTTTCCATGGAAATACCCGGCCAGGAAGAAACAATATCGGCTTTTGCGGAGAGGATCAGGAAATCCGGCTACGACCTTGCCTTGGTCGCTCTTCATGGAGCGCACAATGAAGAACCGGTAGCTTTTGAGGATTTCGGATGCGACGTATGTCTTTTACCCATTCGCCCCGGGGAAGTTCTTCTCAGATCTCGCGAGGGAACTTACGACAGGGAAGCGTGGAACAGAATTTTTAAAAAGGCCCGAGCCGTAATACTTCTTGGGAAAGCCAGGATCCCGGACTACGATCAATTATCCGACAGGGTAATGGCGGTTCCTCTCGGGTTCAGTAAAATACCGGACTCTCCGGCCAGGGATAAACACTTCGAGGAAGGTGTTGTTATAGGGGCTCGGACCTTATGGTCAGAAATGCGAAGCATGTATGACATAAAAGCGCTTGTGCGTGAGATAAGGAGGCAGCAAGGGGATGGCAGCAAGACGTTCGGATACATCGCCGGGCGTTTCGACGAATACGCGCATCCCGAGACCCGGAAAATAGTCAATGAATTCGAGGAATTGAGGTCAAGTCCGGATTGTTTGATCTTGAATGCCGGGAAAATAGAAGAGGCCTACAAGAAAGAAGGAGGATTTAACGATCTGGCGTCATTCAAGCGGTGGATATCCGATAGACTTAAAGAAAAGGGGGCGATGGTAGTTATAGTGGAAGGGGATATCGAAGACGAAGAATTAAGAAGGCTGGAGGCTTCGATATTTGATTTCAGCAATGAAATGTATCACGAGATCATGCAGGGTTTTGCCCCGAAAGATGAATATTCCGCGGCCATCCACAGAAACGCCGGGCAAAGCATAGCAATAGGGTTTGATTCTGATGCTATACGTGACATGAAAGATGAAGGAATCGGCATTATAAGCGTACAGTATGAGGATAATAAAGCGGATTTTGCCGCGGCCGCAAAGGAGATGATCTGGTATATAACTAACCCGTCTGAATATTATGCCAGGCTTGAAAGAACCTGGAATGCTGCCCGGAACTATACCACCAAACATATGGGACAACAATATCTGGATGTAGTGATAGAAGCGTTACATAACAAGGACGCGCGGCAGGACGCTGTTAAGAATTACGCAGATTTCATAAACAAAAACAAATCTTTACTCCACAAACTGCTCGGCGAAAATAAAGAGGATACATTAGTAAGGGTTCCGATAGAAGCGATCGAATCTGTGGGAATAGACAATATAAGAGACTTCCTTGAGACATTGCAAACAGCGCCTAACGGGTATGTTGAATTGTTCTACATGACAGGTATCGACGAAATCCCAGGCAATATGTACGGAAAATATGGTCTGGAGAAAAAAGAATTGCCTAAAGAGTTCAAGCGCGCCAGAAAGAATACGATCACTTTGTTCCCGGCTTTTAAAGGAGAAGATATAGATCGATCGACCATAGGTTTAAGGCTTGGAAATGTTAACATCTCTCCGGACGATACCATTCTCTCCCCCATAGGACTGCAGAATGACCCCGCGGGCCTGATAAGGGCAACTATTTTTGGTCTGGCGATGATAGATGCGGCACGCTCCATAAAAGAGCCGCTGTGGCGTGTGAAGGCACAAAAACCCAAGGAATACAGGGCTCTAATGGATCGGATCCAGACGGCATTAGAATCTTATAAGTCTGTGTGCGATCCAGATGCGCCATTTGAGTTCACGCAGAGAGAAATGGAGGATATGTTCGGACTTATTTCGGGCGACATAAATTCCATAGTACGTTCCCTTAACAAGCTTATTAAACTTCTTCCCATTACACCGTTAAACGCCGAAGAATTACGCAAGATCTACGAGCGTACAAGGGCAGTTCTAATGGCCGCATAATTGCATATTGTCAAAAAAGCTCCCGTTTATCTCTAAAACCGCCTTTAGTCAACTTCCCTCAGGCAATTTCATATTTCCGCTGTAATGGGAATGTATGAATAGGAACAATCGTAGAGAGCAGGGCCGGATATTGCCGTTGACAACGAGGCGCGCATAGTTGCGGAGAATGTCAAATTCAGGTGTTGGTCCCAAGGGGCAACTATTGGAGTTTTTCAATGACCCACCAGTAGGCCGGAATGCCGATGACAATATTCAGCGGGAATGTGATGCCGAGGCTCATAGTCAGATATTTTGCCGGGTTTGCTTCGGGCAGAGCGTCCTTCAGGAGAGCGGGAGCGACAATGTAGGAGGCGGACGCGCAAAGTAATGTCATCAACAAACTGTCTCCGGGCTGGAATTTGAAAATATATGACAGGATCACAGCCACTATGCCGTTGAAGATCGGCGCGGCTATCGCAAATACCAACAAAGGCAGGGGGAATGAGTCCATCTGTTTAAAACGGCGCCCTACTACGGTTCCCATGTAGAGCAGGAAAAAGACCAGCATTCCGGTGAACATGTCCCCGCCGATAAATGCCGACAGAGGCGAGTCTTGAGTGCCGAGAGCAGTGAGCAGATACCCGATGGCCATGCTGCCCATCATTACCAGCATTGTTCCGTCCGTGAGGGCTTCGGCAATGATAGTCCGTGTAGATTTGCCTTTTTCTCCGGCATGAGCGGATATTCTTGCCATAATGATCGCGAAAAGAATTGCCGGAGTTTCCATAACGACCAGCGCAACTGTCATATATCCGCCATAGGCTATACCGGCTGAAGTCAAAAAGCCAGCGGCGGTTATATAGGTCAATGTGCTATTTGACCCATAAGTGGCGCCGATAGCCGCCGCATCAGCCGCGCCCTGGCTCCTGCGAAATATGAGATAGGAATAGATCGGCACGAGCGCGCTCATGGCTACAATAATTCCTATTATGATCAGCCCATCACCGAACATGTTAGAATGGTGTAAGCTCACTCCGCCCTTAAAACCGATAGAAAGCATCAGATAAAGGCTGATAAACTTGACAACCGAGTCGGGGATCGTGAGATTAGATCCTATAAGTGTGGCTATCAGGCCAAGCAGGAAGAAAAGAATGCCGGGGTTCAGAACAGAGAAGAATGTGTCCATAGTTTTGTCTGATCCTTGATCAGAGGGCTATAAGAATCGGATCAATTTCTTCCAGATCCAACGCTATTATAATTCAGGGCAGATCGATAACGCTTAATTCTTACGCGATAGGCCGCACTAAGTCTTCGGAACATTTATTGCGATAACCCTATCATTTTATTTATGCGCCCGGATCCATTGTGCCGCGACAAAAATATTTCCGGCTATGTAGTTCGGCTGTTCTATTAATTCATTTCTATGTTTTTTCCCGTGCCCTGTCAGGACATATACCGATCGCGCCCCTACGGAGACAGCCATTTCAATATCATGCGGATGATCTCCGACCACAAAAGATCGTTTTAAGTCAATATCATATTCTTTTGCCGCTTGCTTTAGAAAATAGGGGCTTGGTTTACGGCAAAAACAACGGTTATCCGGAAGGTGCGGGCAATAATATGTTTTTTTTATGGTGATGCCGTTTTCATGCAGGAGATCTTCTATCTCTCTGTTAAATAATATCAGATCAGCCTCAAAAAATATCTTCCGGGCAACCCCGGATTGATTGGTAACAATAAACAGCTCGAAATCATTCTGAACAAGCTTTAACGCATCAACGGCTTTGGGTATAAAGTGAAATTGATCCATGGAGCAAAAATATCCGACATCCTCGTTTATTGTTCCGTCACGATCGAAAAAAACCGCTCTTTTCATGCGCTATCCTCACTTTCTGGTTTTTAAAGATTCCCTGTGTTCCGCAAGTTTCTCACGCAGGACATCATCACTTAAAGACATTATCCGCGCCGCATATATGGCGGCATTTACCGCTCCGCTTGATCCTATGGCCATGCAGCCTACGGGGATCCCTTTCGGCATTTGTACGATCGAATGTAAAGCGTCTACTCCGTTCAACGCGCCTCCCGTCATCGGCACGCCAATAACGGGGAGTAATGTCTGCGCCGCCGCGCATCCAGGCAATGCCGCAGCCATTCCGGCGCCGGCAATAATAACTGAAAACTCTTTTTCATCCAAAGACTTAATATAATCATGCAGGGCCTCAGGATCCCTGTGGGCGGATAATACCTTAAAATCATATTGGATATCAAATTGCTTTAAGACCTCGAGGCCTTTTTCCATTTGCTCTTTGTCCGACATTGAACCGACAATTACCGCGACCTTTTTCATGTTTTTCTCCTTTTTTGTTATGAGCTCCGGCGAATATCAAACTACAGGTTCTCAATTTTGAAAACGCCCGTTTCGTAGTTGAATATAAAGAACTTTTTTATCGGGAGCGAATATTTCTTTTCCATTGCCCCGAGGTTCTTGAGAATAACGTTCCCGCGGGACTTTTCTTTAAAGGCGGGGAAGAATATCTGCCCGACCTTATTTTTGCCGTGCAATTTTCCCCGGCAGCCATGCGATAATGTCCGCAGCAAAAAATCAAGTTGTTGAAGACGTTTGTTTTTTCCGCCGGGGTCATAATCGATCGCGCATAATGACCAAACGCCCGAAAGCCCGAAAGAATCTATGATGTTCAACTCATTCGGCAGCAGCAGAGAGCTGTCTGCAAAAACCCCGAGAATATCAACGGTAGAGGCCGGTTTTTTTGCGGTTTTTTGTTTGTTTTGAAATATGAGGAGCTGATGCACCTCGCGCCATATTTTATGAAAAACCGCTAAGTCCCGAACAACTAATAAAAATAGCGGTTCATTCTTCCGATCCATCGATCCCCTCGCCGGCATTTATAGACCGCCTTTCATGACTTGTCCATTATCGGCAAACTCGATCTCCTCCGTCCCGGCTAACTTCTTAAAAATATCACGATAGATCATGGATGTTTTTGCGGCTATTTCCTCGGGTAATTCCGGGCCGGGAGGTGTTTTCCGCCAATCCAAAGACTCAAGATAATCCCGGACATACTGTTTGTCCAAGCTCAACTGCTCTTTTCCCGGCTGATATGAGTTAGCAGGCCAGAACCTTGAACTGTCGGGGGTCAGGACCTCGTCGATAAGCACGACTTTATCGTTAATGAGGCCAAATTCAAACTTGGTATCCGCGATCAAAATCCCCTTTGTTCCGGCAAATTCAACAGCCTCTCTATAAAGGCGCAATGAAATATCCCGTACTTGTCCCGCGAGATCATTTCCGAGTAAAGTCTCAGCTTCAGCATAACTTATATTCACATCATGCCCGACAACCGCTTTAGTGGAAGGAGTAAATATCGGCTCAGGCAGCCAATCGCATTTTTTTAGTCCTGAGGGCAGAACATGACCGCAAACTTTTCCCGTTTTTTGATAATCCTTCCATCCCGAGCCAACCAGAAACCCCCGCACAATACATTCGATCGGTAAAGGTTTGGCCCGATATGCCAGCACGGACCTGCCTTCAAGGATGTGCCCAAAATCACTTAATAATTTATTACCCAACCCCATGTTATTTATATCGGTTGTTATCAAAGGGTTTGACACCACATGTTTTAATTTGTTAAACCAGAATAATGAAATTTGATTGAGAACCCGGCCTTTGTAAGGGATGGGGGTAGGCATGACGACATCGAAGGCGCTGATGCGGTCGCTTGTAACCAGCAAAAGCTTATCTTCGTCTATAGCATAAATGTCTCTGACTTTACCCCGGGCTATTAAAGGCAGAGGCAGATCTGTTTCTAAAACAACTTCGTGTTTTTCCGTCTTGATGCCCATATTAACCTCCTGTTTGCGTTATTGCGCGACATAGTCCGACCTTTGTAACGGTCTTCTTAATAACAAGCATATTAGAACGGCCCCGATCAGCGCCAGGGCGCCGGCAAAATTGAAAGCCGATAGATAACTCTTGGTCGTGTCATGTACCATGCCCCCTATCAGCGGACCAAAGAAACACCCGATCCCGTACCCGATAAAAATAAACCCGTAATTAGCCGCGAAATCCCTTCGCCCGAAATATTCCGCCGTTAGCGCGGGATAAACGGCTAAAAATCCGCCGAAGCACAGGCCTATTGCCATAGACAGCGCATAAATAACGGGCAAAATCTCAGCATGATATAAAGCGAACATCATTAGCGATATCAAAGTAAATAACAAAATAAGGGTTTTTTTTCCGCCCCAAAGATCAGACGCGTGACCAAATACGATTCTGCCGATACCGTTAAAAACAGACAAAATAGTCAGGGCCAACGCGCCTTGCATCGCTGTAAATCCTTTATCTGCAATGAACGCTATCAAATGGCCTATAGTCATCATCCCGGCGACCATGGATATGAAATATGTAAAGAACATTATGCGGAAAGAATTGGTGAGGAGCATTTCCATCGGGGAAAAAGCCGCGTTGGTTATTTTTACGCCATTTTCCGAATTGTTCGATGCGGTTGGAGGTTTTAAAAATTGAGCCGCGGCGGTAATAATAAAGCCGAACACTATACCGGAAACCGCCATTGTTGCCCGCCATCCATACGCGTCGATCAGTTTTGTCATAAGAGGCGACAGAAATGCGGTTCCAAATCCGAAACCGAACACAATGATACCCGTTATTAAACCTTTTTTGTCGGGAAACCATTTGATCCCGCTGGCAACGGAAGGCATATAGCTTAATCCCGTACCTATTCCGCCAATAAGTCCGTAGCCGAGGTACAGCCCGAGCGGCGTATGAGCAAAAGAAGCCAGTACCCATCCCGTCCCGACAAGGACGCCCCCTATGCCGGCCGTTTTATGAGATCCGATCTTTTTTTCCAAAAGCCCGCCGATCACCATAAAAACGGAAAAAACCAGAAGAAGCAGCGATACCGAAAAGGATATTTTTGCCCGGCCCCATCCCATTTCCCGGTCGATGGGAATTAGAAAAACACCCCATGAGTACGCTACTCCCAGGCACAGCATAATAACGACACCGGCGAGTACCACCGGGTAATTCTTTGATCTCATTCCGCTGCTCCCCGTTTAATGTCCTGAAACCTGCAAAATCAATTCAACTTTCCGTATCCTCTAATCATCGTTGATAAGAGGGTTAGCGGGAATAAGCCCGTTGTAATCGTCTATATTCCCGCCTTGCATGCAGCATTCAATGATCTTTTTGCCCCGCGGATCAATTTTTTCTTTGAGGAATTTTAACAGTTCCCGATGAAAGAATTCAGTGAGGAGCGCGGCTCCCTTATCATACGCTTCTTCGCCGACTTCAGGCTGACGATCGACCCGGAGAAACCAGTCGCCGATCATTTGTCCTTCGATCATCATAGAGCGAACGGCGTAACCCAGAAGGGGACAGCGGGCCGGGACTAACTGCTCGCTGGGGAATTTTGCCATCCCCCTGCGGGCGAGATATTCGCGGGCGATCCATTGGGGCATAAAACCAACTTCCCAGGCCCCAATATGCTGGTTGGGGCAGAGAATATAACGTGTGTCTGTATTGGAAATGAACTGGTCGAGCAAAAGATTCGCCTGTTCGATGAAAGAGCCGGGAGCGAACGGGCCGTAGGAGCCGACTCCCTCAGAGCTCATTCCTTGTGTCTGGATGATGCTGGGATTGCCATACCCGCGAGGCGCGACAAGCCGCCACAGCCATGCCAGGGATGGCGGCAGAAATTGCAGCATTCCAAGTATGCCATAGGTGGGATTCTCTTTTGTAGAGGGCGGCGTTCGAACGCCAAAACTTCTTACATCAATAGTTGCCGGGCCGTTCAAAATATTCGGGACAACATCCCTTGGTATTATGACCCGAGGATTGGGACAGGGGATACCCGGAGCATCTTCGACATGTTCCCAGATCAACGCGGTAGAGCCCGGAGCGGCATCAATATTTAAAAAAAGCAGAGGCCTTGAAGGATGAGTTGTAATTTTCTCCAAATGAGGATCGGTGCCGTATTCTGTAATGTGGTTGACCCTGATAAACCAGGCGTCTTCGGCGTCGATCAGAGCCAGTTTCCCGTTTTTCTTCTGCAAAGAGGGAAGACATAAAGCCATGTCGTCATTAACGGGGCGTAATTCGCAGGCGCGGGGCAAAATGATATATCGCCTTTCTCCCGTGCTAAGATTTTTGCCCAAAAGAATGCTTCCGTCATGCTCGCGGTGGAGATTTTCCAGCATTTCGCTTTTTCCGCCGCCGCTCGCCCCTTCGTGCATAATGGAGACTTTGTTGTCATAGGGAGTGATCACCTGCACCGTCGAACAATGGGCTGTCACCCAATTTTCCCGTTCACCCAGATTGATCAGCATGCCGTAAACACCTTTTTTAGCGCTGGGGCCGGGATAAAGGTTATAACTGAACATCTCATACAAATTATTTAAACGGTTATGCACAACAACTTGTTTGCCTTCAAAATGACTATGACGGAACGGAGGAGCGACATAGATGACGGCCTTCGGCTCAAAATTTTCCGGTAATTGGTCTGGATCAAGTATTCCCTGTAATAAGGCGAGTCCCAGCGCGAAAAAACCGGCATTGGAAGGCGCAACCACAACACTTTCAATACCATTCTCTTCAAAGCCGGCATTAAAGAAATATACGGATAGCTCTTGCGTTTTTAACCAATCAAACGTTTCCCGGCGAACTCGATGAAAATCGCTTTTAAAGCGCTCCTTGTATAGGCTTTTATTTGTTGGAAGTTCATCGGCTATCACCATGCATTCAGGGTCTCTCCTGCGCATGTACGGCTCAACATAATTGGCGGCAATTCCGTTGCGTACCCGGCAAACACGGGCTTCGAGAACAGTTCCTTTACCCGGAACATCATAAGCCACATCATGCCATCCGTTCTTTTCGTCGCGACAGGCCAGATCTACGAGCATGTCCGCGCTGCTCGCGATGGTATAGGACGGGCAGTTGGACAAAACATCCGCCGCTTCCGGCGGTAACTTAAATTTATTCAGATCTTGCATAAGACTCTCCTTGTATCACCTCAGTTCTCCGCAGTAAATTCCCGCGCCGTCGTCACGAGGAGCCCCCGAAGGGGGCGACGAAGTGATCTCATAATATGAAAATATTTCAGAGAGGGATTGCTTCGGCCCTATGCCAAGTCTGCCGAAATCCTGAGCCATAGCATTTATCACGATACGAAGGGCTTCACCCGCCTTCGGCGGGTTCGCAAAGACGGGCGTGGGTACGCTACATTTCCGCGGAAAACTGAAATGTTACCTCTCCTTAATTAATATCGACGCCACGCTTGACTTTCGGGCATTTGAAGTATATTATTGAACTAAGCATTTGTAAAATAGATAATGTATATGCAAAACATTTAAAATATCTATGATACCTTTTAACTACCATCACCTTTACTATTTTTATGTCATAGCCCGGGAAGGTTCCATTGCAAGGGCCACCGAGCAGCTCAGGCTTGCCCAGCCGACATTGAGCGCTCAACTTAAGCAATTTGAAGACTTTTTGAAGGTAAAACTGTTCATCCGGGACAACAGAAAACTAATTCTTACCGAAGAGGGCCACAAGGTCCTTTCCTACGCCAAGCTGATATTCGACATCGGGCAGGAACTTAAAGACCGGATGGTCGACCTGAAACACAAGGGCAGGCCTCATATAAACATAGGGGTGGGAAATTTTGTGCCGAAGACCTTGATAGATCTGTTGCTGGATTTTATTCTACAAAAACAACCGGATACCTTTATTCAGCTGGAAAAAGATAAAATGCCGAAACTTGTTCAGGACCTGGAAGATCATGCCATTGATATCGTTTTAACCGATACTCCGTTCGAAACCCCGTTAGGGAAAGGATTTCACAGTAAATTCATCGGCAAGATACCTGTTGTATTCTGCGCCCATGCCAGGCTGTCCAGAAAGATCAAAAATTTCCCCAAGGATTTAAACGGGCAGCCTTTCATTTTGCCTGCAATGCCTAATCAAATTGCCTATAGAATAAAAGAATTCCTTTATGAACACCATATAGAGCCGAACATTATCGGTGAGATACAGGATATTGAGACGGTAAGACGCCTGGCATTAAGAGGGTACGGCATTGCCGCGATCAATGAATTGACTATTAAAGAGGCCCCGAGCAATAAAAAACTGGTTATTCTCAACAAAAACTATAAGCACACTATTTATGAGAAAGCGTACATCATTACAAAAAAACGCAAACAAACCCTTCCGATAGTAGAATTAGTTTTAAATAATTTTGTATTCTCTTGACCTTTCAAAAGATATGTTTCTCGATTTTGGGGGATTGACCAGCAAAAACATCGCCTATTTATTACCGTGAAAGGAAGCGGAAAGGAACATATCCGTTGAAGGGAAAGGGGCAAAAGTTAAATATTAAGACTTGACCCCATTGTATTCCTGTATGTATAACCGGAGGTCAAGCCCTGACCCCGGCTTCGTAGGCGGCGAGAGCTGAGGGGAAGGGGGATAGGGCTCTTTTGAGAACGCCTTGTAAGTGAGCGATGCATACTCCGTAATTGGTCACGGGTACTCCGTATTTTCCGGCAAGATTTATCCTGCTCAGCATTTCTCTTCTGTTTATCATGCATCCGCCGCAATGAATGACGAGCTTGTATTCCCCGAGTGTTTCAGGATAATCTTTACCCGCGTATACATCTATCTGTATGTCACAGCCCAGATATTGCCGGAGCCACCGGGGTATTTTAACCCTGCCGATATCGTCTTCCGCCGCGTGATGAGAGCACGATTCGGCGATGAGGACCTTGTCGCCCTTTTTCAATTTGTCTATGGAACGCACTCCCTTCACCGCTTCGGTAAGGTCACCTTTATATCTGGAAAAAAGAATAGAGAATGTCGTACATTTCACTTCGGGAGGGGTGTCGGCTACGAACTTCATAACTACCTGGGAATCGCATATGGCGAGATCCGGCATTCGGTTTAAAATTGAAAAAACGCGGCTGTATTCTCTTTCTTTGACCACAAGGGTCATGGCGTCGTTATCAAGCGCGTCCCTTATAGTCTGGACCTGGGGGAGTATGAGCCTTCCTTTGGGCGCCTGCAGATCTATAGGCACCACCAGCACCGCTATTCCTCCCGGAGGAATAAGGTCGCCCACTAAAGGAGGGGGTTTTAAAAAATCAGACGGAACAAGATCTATGAGGTTTGCTTTTAGACCGTCAACGTACCGGTCTCTTTCGTATATATTTACGCTTGAAACAAGCAGGCATCCGGATGTCTTTTCCTTTACCAAAGATATAAAGTTTTCATCGGGATAGTTAGCATCTATTTTGTTTATGATGCCTATTAACGGCGTTCCTTTCTGTTCGCATTCACGCAATACGGTCTCTTCGAAATGTCCCCACATGTCCGATTCTAAGATCAGACATACGATGTCGGCTCTGTTGAAGACTTTGCTTGTTTTCTCCAGCCGTTTTTCCCCCAGTACGGAGTTGTCATCGATGCCGGCGGTATCGAGAAAGATCACCGGGCCCAGAGGAAGCAATTCCATGGTCTTTTCCACTACATCGGTGGTGGTCCCCGGGACCGGACTTGTTATGGCTACTTCCTGGCCGGCTATCATGTTGAGAAAACTGGATTTTCCCACATTGGTCCTGCCGAAAACACCTATGTGAAGCCTTAAGGCCTTAGGAGCTTTGTCCATTATCCCTGTACCCCAGTGACATTAGATTTGCCGGTGATAAGATATCCCGCACCTTTTCAGCGCCGAGTTTTTCATGCAGGAATTGTTTTATATCCTTTCTCCCCGAACATGAGAACTCATTTATAAGCTGTTCCACTTTTTCATACCCCAAATGGGGGAGAAAGGCCGTTATTATGAGCGGGTTATCGGCAACGTATTTTTCACAGATCTTTTCATCAGCTTTTATGTTTTCCACATGCCGTCCCAGCATTTTGGACGTTCTTTCCAGTATGCTGAGAGCTCCCAGGATGCCGTATGAAAGAAGAGGCATGAACTCATTTATCTGCAGACTGCTTCGGGATGCCGCCTCAAAAACTATCCCTATATCGGCGTCGGCTTTTATCGCGCCCTGCAGAGCGCATTCAAATATAACGGGATTGACTTTGCATGGCATTATGGATGATCCTCCCTGTACTTTCGCGAGCGATATTTCTCCCAGGAGGCTCAATATTCTGATGTCATTGCATATTTTTATTATGTTGGAGGCATGAGCCCGTAAGATCCCCGCCACCTCTACGAACGCGTCACTGTTAGCCGTCTGGTCCACGGCGTTCTCGCCCCGGGTAAGGCCGGCTCCCGTTAGTTCTCTCAGCTTGTCTATAACCAGAAAAACGTATCTTCTGGGCGCGGTCAGACCCGTTCCCACAGCGGTGCCGCCTATATTGACCTGTCTCATTCTTTCCCGGCAGTTAAAGATCCGCCATCTATCCCGGGCTATAGCTTCGGCGAAAGCGGAAAATTCAGCGCCCAGTGTCATCGGAACGGCTTCCCTCATTTCTGTCCTGCCGGTCTTGACTATACCGGCAAATTCCTTTTCTTTTATTTGGAAGGCGCCCTGGAGAACTTCTATTGACGAGCTTAGCGTCCATAGCCCTTCCAGGACCGCAACCTTGACCGCGGTCGGATATACATCATTTGTGGACTGGTGCATATTGACATCTTCGATGGGGCGCACTAACAAATACTCCCCCTTTACTCCGCCGCCTATCTCTATGGCCCGGTTAGCTATAACCTCGTTCATGTTCATATTGGTGGAGGTCCCGGCGCCTCCCTGAAGGGCGTCAAGAGGAAATTCATCAATATGTCCGCCTCGTATTATTTCATCACAGGCCTTTAACATCATATCCGCTTTCTTTCTTTCCAGATAACCCGCTTCCAGATTGGCCAGACAGCATGCTTTTTTTACGGTGGCCAGGGCCCTTATCAGCAGAGGGCTTGTCCTCGAGCCCGATATATCGAAATTATCCAAGGCCCTCTGGGTATGTATTCCCCATAACCGGTCTTTTGGGATGTTCTTCTCGCCGATATTATCTCTTTCGATCCTGAATTCCATATTATTAAGTCCTTTTTTTGCCTGATGCGAGACGGCATCGCGGGGACCCGGTTCTCAGCTGGCATTTTAACTGAATTCGAAACCCTGTCACAATACAGGTCGGATCAAAACCGTATTACTCGATCTGTCAGGCATGTTCCATGACGGAGTTGTTGCAGTCCTTCACTTAATCATTTTATCTTTAAATCGCCGTTTTTCAAGCAAAATAGGGATCGCGGTAACATTTCAGTTATCTGCAGTAAATTCCTGCACCGTCGTCACGAGGAGCCCTGTACCGTACGGTACAGGGCGACGAAGTGATCTCATAATATGAAAATATCTCGGAGGGAGATTGCTTCGGCCCTATGCAAAGTCTGCCGAAATCCTGAGCCTCGTATGTTCCCACGAAACGAAGGGCTTCGGCCCTATGCAAAGTCTGCCGAAATCCTGAGCCATAGCATTTATCACGATACGAAGGGCTTCGTCACTCACTTCGTTCGTTACTCGCAACGACGGGCGGTAGAACGCGGAGTTACTGCGGAAGACTGAAATGTTACCAGGCAAAACAAATTGACAAATATTTTCGCTTGCTATATATTTGTATATGCGGATACAAGAATATATTGGAGGCTTAATGGAACAATACATGCAATTATTCAGGGCCCTTTCGGACGCGACTCGACTCAGGATCATGGTTTTGCTTTCGGCGGGGGAAAGATGCGTTTGCCGGATAGAGGAGGCTTTGGATCTTTCGCAGACAAAGGTCTCGCGCCACCTCACGGTTTTAAGGCAAGCGGGCCTGGTAAATGTTAGAAGGGACGGATTATGGATGTATTACTCGCTTGCGGGAGCAAAAAACCGTTTGGAAGAAAAGATCTTTACCTGTTTTAAAGAATATCTCCGGAAGGAAGAAGGGTTTAAAAAAGATCCGGGAAACATGAAAAAATGCGGTCCCAAAGACCCGTTGAGACCCGGGACTAAATCAAAGAAAAAGCGTCGCGGCAAAGGCAGATGAAAATGGAAAAGATAATTTACGAAGAGAGAGATCTTGGTTTTTTCGAAAGATATCTGACCTTATGGGTTATTGCCTGTATCGGAGCGGGCATTTTTACAGGCAGGGTCGCTCCTGATCTGGCGGCATTTTTGGATTCCCTTGCGATCTATGCGGGCGGCGCTCCGGTTGTTTCTATCCCTATAGCGGTCTGTTTATTCTTTATGATGTATCCTATCATGGTCAAGATAGATTTTGCCGAAGTGGTGAAGGCCGGAAAATCCCCAAAACCTGTAGGCCTGACATTGTTCGTGAACTGGGCGGTAAAGCCCTTTACGATGTATGCCGTCGCGTTCTTATTTCTGGGAGTTCTTTTCAGGGGATTTATAGGGGAGGAAGCGGTTGATCTTGTCAAATTACCTCCGGGATCCGCGGATTGGGCTATCGGATCTATCAGAGGGTCGGGTACGGTGGTTTTTCATGAAGGCATAAAAATGCTTCAAGTGCCTTTGTGGCGAAGTTATTTCGCGGGCGCCATTCTTCTGGGCATTGCTCCCTGTACCGCAATGGTGCTCGTATGGGGGTTTTTGTCGAAGGGGAACGACGGGCATACTCTTGTTATGGTGGCTATAAATTCTTTGACCATGCTTTTGCTGTACGGGGTCTTGGGGGGATTCTTGCTGGGGGTCGGCCAGATGCCGGTGCCCTGGGAGGCGCTTTTATTGTCTATCGCGATCTATGTGGCTCTGCCTCTTGTTGCGGGATATTTTTCAAGAAGATGGATAATTTCGAGAAAGGGGCTAAGCTGGTTCAATGAAAAGTTCCTGCACCTTCTTTCCCCGGTATCGATAATAGCACTGCTTATTACTCTTGTTTTGCTGTTTTCTCTTAAAGGAGGAGTGATATTAGCTCAGCCGCTGACCATTCTTTGGATAGCCGTTCCGCTGTTCATTCAGACCTGTTTCATTTTTGCCGTAACGTACTGGATGGCAAAAAAATTAAAGTTACGATATGAAGACGCCGCCCCATCGGCATTGGTGGGAGCCAGTAATCATTTTGAGGTGGCGATAGCGACAGCCACAATGTTGTTCGGCCTTTCATCAGGCGCGGCATTAGCCACGGTAGTCGGAGTTCTAATAGAAGTCCCGGTAATGCTTATGCTTGTTAAAGTTTGCCTTAGGACAAAAAACTGGTTCGCGAACTAATATAGAGTTCTGCGAAATGCCTATTTCTCGTCATTGCGAGGGAGCGAAGCGACTGAAGCAACCTTATAACCTGTTATATTTATTGAGATTGATTCGGCCATCTACTAAGTCTGCCGAAATCCTGAGCCATGGCATTTATAACAATACGAAGGGCTTTGTCACTCACTTCGTTCGTTCCTCGCAAAGACAGAATAAAAGTCTATTTTGCAGAATTCTCTAACTAATATCATAAGGGGGAAAGGTGGAAAAAACAAAAATACTTTTCTTATGTACGGGCAATTCCTGCCGGAGCCAGATGGCGGAAGGCTGGGCAAGACATCTCAAGCCCGATACGGTTGAAGCTTATTCCGCCGGAATAGAAACACACGGGCTCAACCAACATGCCGTAAAAGTAATGAAAGAAGCCGGTGTTGATATATCCGGGTATAAAAGCAAGATGGCTTCGGAACTCAAAGACATTGAGTTCGACTATGTTGTCACGGTTTGCGGTCATGCCAATGAGACCTGTCCTTTCTTTCCGGGGAAAGCCAAAGTTGTTCATGTTGGATTTGATGATCCGCCAAAATTGGCGAAAGAGGCGAGGACGGAAGAAGAGGCGCTGGGGCACTATAGAAGGGTCCGGGATGAGATAAAGGATTTTATAAAGAACGTTCCCGAAAATTTGAAAAAATAAGACGGCGGCCATTTATTTGAGACTCGGATCAGATCGGACCCGAAAATATCCGCAAAGATAGTGTAACATATTGTGGGTGCTTTCGTGGGTCGTTGCGAGGAGCCCCCTGTACCATATGGTAAAGGGCGACGAAGCAATCCCATCTCCGCAAATAACACCTTTCTATATATCCGCGCCGGGGCTATAATAAATTATCCGTTACTTATTTCCGGAAAAATAAAATTCATATCGTGAAAAAGAGGATAGTCTGAGAGATGGATGCCTGTAAACTGCTTAAAGAATACTGGGGCTATGATTCATTTCTGCCGTTCCAGGAGGACAGCATCAAAGCTGTTATGGAAGGCAGGGACAGTTTGACCATACTGCCCACGGGCGGAGGGAAGTCGTTGTGTTATCAGCTTCCCGCTCTTATATGCAAGGGCATGGCGGTTGTGGTCTCGCCGCTGATATCCCTTATGAAGGACCAGGTAGATAGTCTCAAGGAGATGGGGATATCCGCCGATGTCTGGAATTCGAGCCTTACTTTTGAAGAAAGAAGATCTGTTGAAGCGAGGATCAGGCGGGGAGAGATAAAGATCCTGTATCTGGCGCCGGAAGGTCTTAGGAACTCTTACACTAAAGAATTGCTGCATTCATCCGATATCTCTTTTTTTGTTATAGACGAAGCGCATTGTGTGAGCCATTGGGGGCATGACTTCAGGCCGGATTACAGGTCGGAACTGGCATCATTAAAAGAGGATTTCGCGGGATGCGGTATACACGCCTTTACCGCTACCGCCACAAAAGTGGTCCAGAGAGATATAGTAAAACAGCTGAATTTTAAAGACCCTGTCCTGCTTGAGGGGTACATGGACAGGCCCAATCTGACCTATCGGGTTAATTTGCGCGAAGGGGATAATATTGCCGGGATAATCTCCATCTTGAAGACCCATGAGGGCGCGCCCGGGATAATATACTGCAGAAAGATAGACGACGTTAACAAGTATTCGCAGCAGCTTAGAGCGCGCGGGTTCGATAATTTGAGGTATCACTCACAGCTCAGCGAAAAAGAGCGGCATGACAACCAGGCGGCTTTCAAGAATGAAAAGGTCAATCTTATGATCGCGACAATAGCTTTTGGGATGGGAATAGACAGGTCCAATATCAGGTTCATAATACACACCAATATGCCCAAAAGCACCGAGTCTTACTATCAGGAAGTGGGCCGGGCGGGAAGAGATAATCTGCCTTCTTATTGTTATATGTTCTATGCCGCTAAGGACTATCGGGACCATATTTACTGGATAGAGCAGGACACGGAGAGGGGGGATATAAATAAGGCCAAGCTTAATGAGATATACAATTACTGCGCGGTCCCGGGATGCAGGCACAAGGCGCTGGTAGAATATTTCGGCCAGGAGTATAAACAGGACAAGTGCGGAGCCTGCGATCATTGTCTGGGAGAGATCGATATGGTGGAAGACGCTCCGGGTATCGCCTCCGCGATAATTAAATGTGTCGCGGCTGTCAGGAGGTTCGGAGGCGGGCATGTGGCCGATGTGCTTTACGGCAAGGAAACCGACAAAGTACGGCAATGCGGCCACCAGGACCTGGAAGTGTTCGGCGCCCTGAATAAGGCGCCTTCGGTGAAATATATACGGAACATGATAGAGCAAATGGTAGGCCAGGGCATCCTGGCGAGAGAAAGCGAATACCAGACATTGTCCGCAACTTACAAAGCCCGGGATATTCTGAATGGAACGGCGGCCCCGGTTCTGGCGAAACCTCCGGTTATCCAGAGAAAAAAAGAGATAATGCGCGGAAGAAAAGAAAAAATAAGGGAATTTTCCTCGCATTACGACACCAACTTATTTGACGAGTTAAGACAGAAACGTTCGGAAATAGCGCAGAAAACGGGAAAGCCCGCTTATGTGATATTTCACGACCGGGCGTTAATGGAGATGGCCTCGCGCAAGCCTTTAACGGAAGAAAGTCTTTTGTCCATAAGCGGAGTAGGAGAGGCGAAACTCAAGAAATACGGTGCCGTCTTTCTTGAGATCATCAGGAATTCCGAAGAAAGGGGTCAGGGATAAAAAAGAACTTGACAATGCCGGGCGATGTGTTAGAATTAACTAACTTTGTAGCAATAAACTAACAAAAAAGGACGATATGGGCGGCAGATCAAAAAAGAACCTGAGTTCGCATATGGAAGATTACCTTGAGACCATTTATGTCCTTGATAAGAAGAATGAAGCGGTCAGGGTAAGGGATATAAGCGCTTTAATGGATGTGAAAAAATCCAGCGTTAACAATGCTGTCGGGGTGCTTTCCCGGAAGGGCCTTGTAAAACACGAGAAGTATGGATATGTGGTATTGACGGACGAAGGACGGAAGGTGTCGGCTGTTATAAAGAAGAGGCATGATCTTTTGGTAAGGTTTTTGGAAGAGATACTGGGGATAGACAGGAGCACGGCCATCGAAGACGCCTGCAGGATAGAGCATGTTATAAGTCCCGTTACGAACGAAAGATTAAGAAAATTTATAGAGTTTGTAGATACCTGTCCTACGGGAGAAAAACCGGAATGGCTGGAAACTTTGTACTATTATTTTGAAAAAGGCGCTCGCCCGGAACGATGCGGGAAAAGGAAGATAAAAAAATAAATTTTTTTGCCGCAAAAAGTTAGATTATACTAACAAAAGTAGAGTAGCTTTAGAAAAAGGGGGCAAAAGCTATTTTTGCAGAGGTGGAAAAAGCTTAAATTCTCTTAGGGGAAATATGTAAATGGAAGGTAGGAAAAGAAAGATATGGATGTAAACAAATATAAAAAAGAGAAAAGAACGGATAGTATTCATGAGGAGATACTGATGTGTGTAAGAAATATAACTTTCGGGGAGGTGGTTATAACTGTACATAATTCAAAAGTAGTCCAAATAGAAAAAAAAGAAAAAAAGAGGTTTTAGGTAAAAGTTACCGCACAAGCGGGACTTAAATAGAGCCATAAAAACTGTAGACCGACCGGACAACCGGAGTAGTCAGGTAGAAAGAGAGTCGGGGATGCAGTTTAAAAATAAGTTAAAATGTTTTGCTGTTATGGCAATGTCAACAATGTTAATAAACAGCGCCGTTTTTGGCGATGATAGCGATCTTAACGCGGAAATATTACGGGAAATGAGGAAGATGAGAGAGCTTGTTAAGTCCCAGGGGGAAAAAATAGAACAGCTGGAAGTTAAACTTAAGCAACAGTCGAAAGAGATTACCACAAGCCGGGAGAGAACCGATAAGAAAATAAAGGATCTGAAAAATGAAGATGTGTCGAAACATTTAAAAAGGGAATTGGCTCTTCTCGGGGAGTTCCCCGGAGGCCTTGAAATAGGCGCCGAAGCGACATTTGTAGGGCAGGGTGTGACGAACGCGAATAATGCCGGCGCCGCAGACGGAAGAAAAGACAGATTCGACGGATCCTATTCCGCCGATATAGAAATAGCTAACAGGTTCGATGATTACGGGATGGCTTTCATCCTTTTAGAAGCGGGTCAGGGCGACGGCGTGGAGAGAGAGCTTACGGTTTTAAGTAATGTCAACCGCGATGCCGGGAACTCCGGAGCCAGCGTAGACCTTTCGGAAGCCTGGTATGAACATTCCCTTTTTAACGGAAAGATCGCGTTTACGGCAGGTAAAATAGACGCTTCCAATTACATAGATACAAATGAATACGCCAATGACGAGACGTCTCAGTTCCTCGGGCATATGTTCCGTAATTCTGCTGTTATAGGATGGCCGGATGATAATGCTCTGGGGTTAAGGGCTTATCTGTCTCCTGAATTCACCGATTTTCTGGACATTGAGCTGGTTTATATGGATGAAACGGGAGACTGGGAGAATCTTTTTGATAACCCGTTCCTGGCCGCTCAGCTCAATTTAATGCCGGCTAAAGTGTTTGGGTACGACGAGGAAATGTGGGGAGGCAATTACAGGGCTCTTTTCTGGTACAACGGGGCCGCTCATCCAAAAATAAAAGAACCGGATCTTCTTAAACGGGGAAGCGTAGGGTTCGGGTTCAGCATGGGTCAGAAAATAACAGATGTTTACGGCATTTTCGGAAGGTTCGGATGGGCTTATCCTGAAAGGAACGATTTCGCGTATGACTGGTCTTGCGGCGCGCAGATGACGGGTAAGTACTGGAACCGGGAAGATGATGTTATAGCCATAGCGATAGGCCAGGTAATTCCGGGGAAAGACTACAAGGATGTCAATGACCACCACAAGGCCGAGACGCATATGGAGGCCTATTATTCTTTCAAGGTCAACGACCGCTTGACGGTTTCCCCGGACATACAGATGATATGGGACCCAAACGGGGGCGGGACGGATATGGGTAAAGACCGCAATATGATATTTGTGTATGGGGTAAGATGCCAGGCGGCTTTTTGAAAAGAAATATCGATGATAAGGCAAGGGAGATTCAACATTAGCGTTTTGTATGTTTACGGTATCTCCAGCGGACACTATGTTAAGACTTCCTCTTGACATGTTCCGGCGTGGCGTATTATAAGACATTTATGGAGAGCAAGAAGACTCATAAGGAAAATTTAACTGCGATCAGAAGATCGGAAGATCAGGGAAAATATTATCAAATAAGGGAGCATCTATGATACTCAGGATAATGGGCGTTATCATGATGCTTTTCGGATCAGTGGGGCTGATAAGCCCGCGTATGTTCAAGGCACGTTTGCAGCGGAGAATGAACTTCAGGGTAAAGTTCATCGTATATGGGTTTATTTTAATTTTCGCGGTGTTCATATTGATAAGCGTGGTAAAAGTACAAGGAATGCTCTCCAAGATCGCCGGACTTGCTGGGCTTGTTATTACGATAAAAATTGTTATGCTGGTAACGTCGAAAAGTTCCGAGAGATTGTCGATGTGGTTTGAGAAGAGGCCCCCGATCTTTTTCAGATTGTTGGCGTTTATTGTTTTTGTAATGGGGCTCATGCTGTTTTTTGCGTAAAGGAGACGGCGTAAAGAGGACAGGCTGCTTTATTCTCCCAGTTTTTCAGGAGAGAATAAAGCAGCCTGTCCCTTTTATTACTACCTTGACAAAAGATGGAACGGCGTGTATAATTGATAATGGAAACCGTTTTCAATAACGAAAAGGAGAGGATATGCCTGGAAGAGGAAGGGTTAGGCCGAGTGGATGGGGAGGAAGGTTCAGGGGGTGCGGGTACAGGATGACGGTGCCGAGGCAGGCAATAGTTGATGTCCTTAGTTCCACCGATAAGCATCTCAGCGCTGAAGAGATATATATGAAGATACACAATTCTTACCCGAGTGTGGGTCTTACCACCGTTTACAGAACTCTTGAAGTACTTTCCCATATGGGTATGGTATCCAAGTTTGATTTCGGCGACGGCAGGGGCAGGTACGAATTGAGAATGGGAGATAAAGACGAACATCATCACCACCACCTGATATGCACTAAATGCAAAAGAGTAATAAATTACACCGAGTTCATAGATGAGGAGTTGGACTTTCTCAAAAGAGCGGAAAAAGGGCTTTCCAGAAAATATAATTTCGATATAAAGGACCATATGATACAGTTCTATGGGTTATGTGAAAAATGTAAATAGTAAAAATAAACGGAAAAGAGTTCTGCAAAATGGACTTTTATAACGTCTTTGAGAGGAACGAACGAAGTGAGAGACGAATCGATCTCAACAAATATAACAAGTTATAAGATTGCTTCGGTCCCCTGTACCGTACGGTACAGGGTCCCTCGCAACGACGTGAAAACGCTATTTCGCAGAACCCTAAAAATAACGGAAAAATAAGGAGGTGTGTTATGCCGGGATATGATGGAACAGGTCCTATGGGCATGGGGCCGATGACAGGAGGGGGCAGGGGTTTTTGCGCTGTTCCCGGTTCGGACGGTTACGCGAGGCCGCGTATCGGCCGTTTTTTCGGAAGAGGCGGAGGCCGCGGCAGACGTAATATCTATTATGCTACCGGGTTAACCGGGTGGCAGAGGGCGGGAAACCCCGCATATGCGGGGGCATATCCATACGCGGCTCCCACGGTTCAGGATGAAAGGGATATCCTGAAGAACGAGGCGGAAATTCTCAAAAGAGAACTTGAAGACGTCCAGAACCGTATTGAGACGCTTGAAAAAGCCCAAAACGACCAGTAAGGACAGACAAGGGAAGAAGGCCCTCTGTGCGGGGTCCTCTTCCCTTGATCCGCAAAAGGTAAAAGGAGAAAGGTATGAGAGTAGCGATATCTACAGATGGCGGAAGTGTATCCGCGCACTTTGGCAGATGTCCCTTGTTCACGATAGTGGACATTGAGGACGGCAAAGTAGCCGGCAAGGATGTGGTAGAGAACCCGGGTCATCATCCCGGATTTTTACCGAAATTCCTTCATGAAAAAGGAGTGAATTGTATTATTGCCGGAGGAATGGGGCAAAACGCCATCAGCTTGTTTTCACAGCAAAAAATCGAAACGGTGGTCGGGGTCGGCGGAAAGATAGATGATGTGGTAGAGAAGATCCTGAAGGGCACTCTTGTCGGCGGAGAAAGTTTATGTAAACCACGAAGCGGAAAAGGATACGGTCTGGATAAAACAGTGTGTGACCATTCTGAAAACGATCAAGGATTCTGAAGAATGGATTTTTATTCCGTCGTTGCGAGGAACGAACGAAGTGAGTGACGAGGCAATCTCAACATACACAATAAGTCATGAGGTTGTGTCGGTCGCTTTGCTCCCTCGCAATGACGTGAATTTGCTATTTTTCAGAATTCTGAAAACGATCATTAAAGGAGGATAATAAGATGAAAGTGTGCGTTACTTCACAAGGAAAGAGTTTGGATGCTCAAGTGGATCCACGGTTTGGGAGATGCCCGTATTTTATTATCGCGGATACGGATACAATGGAGTTTGAGGCGGTCCAGAACCCGAATGTAACCGGGATGGGCGGCGTCGGGGTTCAATCGGGGCAGTTTATGTCGGAAAAAAAAGTTAAGGTCGTTTTAACGGGCAATGTGGGGCCAAACGCTTTCAGGACTTTAGAAGCCGCCGAAATAGCCGTAATTACCGGTGTTTCAGGCAGTGTAAAAGAAGCCATTGAGCGGTATAAAAGCGGAGAACTAAAGTTGTCTGATGGAGCCAGCGTTAACTCAAAATTCGGTATGGGCTGATACTGAAAGAGGGGGGATCATGACCGCAAAAGTAGTTGAAGCTAAGTGTACTGGGTGTGGAATTTGCGCGGAAGTATGTCCGGTCAATGCTATAAAGATCCAAGCAAGAAAGGCCGTGGTTGATGAGAAGTGTATAGGGTGCGGGGCGTGTGAAACACAGTGCCCGGCAGGGGCTATTATAATTTGCTAATATCAGGAGGAATGAAAATGCCTATGGGAAATGGAATGGGGCCGTCCGGACAAGGTCCGGGAACAGGTAGAGGTATGGGGAGAGGCCGAGGAAAAGGAAGAATGGGAGGTAATCTTCCCGGGTCCGGCCCGCAAGGTGATTGCAGGTGTCTCAAGTGCAACTTAAGTGTGCCTCATAATGCCGGAATACCTTGTTACGATATGAAATGTCCCAAATGCGGCGGGGCGATGGTAAGAGAGTAAGATATATTGGGAAAAAAATGTTTTTAAAAGGGGATAAAAAATGGACAAAAAAACGGATATTCTGATAGTGGGCGCGGGACCCGCGGGAGTTGTATGCGCCGGAACAGCCGGGAAATATTATCCGGGTAAGAAAATAACAGTGCTAAAAAACGTTGAGAACGGTGTTGTGCCTTGCGGGATACCTTATATGTTCTCCAGCTTAAAAAGTTGTGACGAGAATATGGCAGGAACTATAGCGCTGGAGGAAAAGGGCGTGGAAGTATTCGCGGCGCATGCGGAAGCGATCGATCGGGATAAAAAGATGTTGAGGACGAAGAACGGAGATGACTATACTTACGAGAAGCTGGTTCTGGCGACAGGGTCTTCGCCCGTAGTGCCTCCGATCCCGGGGATAGATAAGAACGGGGTTTACCCCATATACAAGGATATGGATACGCTTAAAAGAACCACCGAAAGTGTTAAAAAGGCGAAAAAAGTGCTTATAATCGGAGGGGGGTTTATAGGGGTGGAATTCGCTGACGAACTTTCAGAAGCGAGTGACGTTAATGTATATCTTGCCGAGATGCTGCCGAGCATATTGGCTAATTCGTTTGACGCGGAATTCGCTGACCTTGCTAAAGAAAAACTGGAAGCGAAAGGAGTAGAAGTCCTTACCGGCGTAAGGGTCGAAGAGTTAAAAGGAGATAAAAATGTTGAAGAAGCGGTATTGTCGTCCGGCAGAACAGTAAAAGTGGACGCTGTTGTATTGGGGATAGGGGCCTCTCCCAATACCGCTCTTGCGGATAACACGGGTCTGGATCTGAGAAAAGGGAAAGGTATCTGGGTGGATGAATATATGAGAACCTCTGATCCCGACATCTTTGCTGTCGGGGACTGCGCCGGGAAAAGGGATTTTTATACCCGGAAAGATACCTTGGTAATGCTGGCTTCTACCGCGACTGCCGAGGCGAGGATCGCCGGGGCGAATCTTTACCAGCTTAAAGTCGTTCGGGAAAATAAAGGGACGATTGCTATTTATTCGACGTATGTTGACGGACTGGTGCTGGGTTCGGCCGGACTTACTGAAGTATCGGCCAGGAAAGAAGGGTTTGAGATAGTTACGGGATGCGCGGAAATGATGGACAAGCATCCCGCCGCGATGCCGGGCGCTAAAAAGATCAAGGTCAAGCTGATATTCTCAAAACACTCGGGGATCATAATGGGAGGACAGGTCGCGGGAGGTATGTCCGCGGGTGAAATGATAAATACCATCGGAATGGCAATCCAGCAGAGAGTTTCACTTTCAGAATTGGAGACTTTACAGGTGGCGACACACCCCTATCTTACGAGCGCGCCCACGATGTATCCGCTTGTAGTAGCGGCTCAGAACGCTCAGGTGCTATAGCGGACATATTTTACACCGTGACGGGATAAAAAATCTGAACAGATCGATCGGGGATGGAATGGTTAGACACGCAGCCGAGGCCGGCTGAAAGGGAGGGTTATGCTGGACAGAAAAATCGAGGAGATCGAGCAGGACGAGCGTTTAAAAAAGAACTTATCGAAGATAAAGAACAAAGTGATAGTCATAAGCGGTAAAGGGGGAGTAGGGAAGACCACAATGGCGGTCAATTTAGCTTACAGCCTGGCTCTTAAGGGTAAGAAGACAGGAATACTGGATGTGGATATTCACGGACCGAATATAGCGAAGATGCTGGGAATAGAGAGTTCAAAATTAACGGCATCTGAAAACGGAATAGAGCCTGCGAAAGTTATGGATAATCTAAAAGCCATAAGTCTGGCGTTGATGATATCGGATAAAGACCAGCCGATAATATGGCGCGGACCGATGAAAATGATAACTATAAAACAGTTTCTATCGGATGTTGACTGGGGTGAACTTGACTACTTGATAATAGATTCCCCTCCCGGAACGGGCGATGAGCCGCTTAGTGTTTGCCAGCTTATTCCCGATATCAACGGCGCGATCATCGTAACGACCCCGCAGGATGTAGCGGTCCTGGATTCCAGAAAATGCGTCGGGTTTGCCAGGCAGTTAAAGATACCGTCCGTAGGGATAATCGAAAATATGAGCGGTTTTGTATGTCCGCATTGCGGGAAAGACGCGGATATTTTTGGAAAAGGCGGAGGGGAACAGGCGGCATTGGATATGGGAGTTGAGTTTCTGGGCAGGGTTTCGATAGATCTATTTATAGTCAAGTCCGCGGATGAAGGCAGGCCTTTTGTACATTTCAACAAGGAAACTGCCGCGGCCGGGGCGTTGGGAAGGATAATCGGAAAGATCGAGGAGTGGGCCAAGTGAAGACTTATCTGGACTGTATTCCGTGTTTTTATAAACAGGCGCTTGACGCTTCGAGAAAAGCCGGAGCGAGCGAGAAGACCCAGAAAAGGATACTGGATGAAGTCGCGGCTGTAATGTCGAGACTTTCTTTAAAGGCATCGCCTCCTGAGATAGCAAAATATGTATATGCCTTGGTTAGTGAGTTTTCCGGGACAAAAGATCCTTATTCGCGCGAAAAAGTGCGGAGCAATGAACTTGCCCTTGCGTTTTACGGCAGGTTAAAAAGACGGATGGTTTCATCCGGGGATAGATTATTGCTGGCGGTGGAACTGGCTATCGCGGGAAACATAATTGACTACGGCGTAAAGAACACACTGGATATTGACAGTGAGCTTGACACAATAATAAACACGGAAGATGAGGTCATAAAAAAGGAAAGAAAATCCGTGTTTGATTATCCCGGGTTCAAGCGCGCTTTACAAAAAACAAAGGATATTCTGTATTTAGCGGACAATGCCGGAGAAGTTGTTTTTGACCGCATCCTGATAGAGGAGATCAAAAACATGGATAAAGATAAAAAAATAACTTATGTCGTTAAAGAAAGGCCCGTTATTAACGACGCGTTGATGGAGGACGCTGTTTTTTGCGGCATAGATAAGATAGCCGATCTGGTTTCAAGCGGGTCTGACGCTCCCGGAACGGTACTTTCTTTTTGCTCGGGCGAGTTTCTGGCCATGTACAAAAAGGCCGGAATGGTCATAAGCAAAGGTCAGGGAAATTTTGAGGCACTTTCAGGGACCGAAAGGCCTGTATTCTTTTTGTTCATGGCAAAATGTCCGGTAATTGCCAGGGATATCGGCTGCAAAATAGGAGATGTTATTTTAAAACGCCATAAGGGAAAAAGATAAAGGGAGAGGGGATCATGAAATACACCCCGGGATTAACGGATAGACAGATACAGGAAAATAACGATATTTTTAATCAAAGACAGGATCTTTACAGGGCAAAAGGGCTGGATTTTCTGAAGTTCCGGAGGTTTATACTTGATAAATCGGGAACATTAACAGGAAACATTTTAGATGTCGGATCCGGGAGGGGAGTAATGGCTCTTGCCTTGGCGAGGGCGGGATATAGAGTCGTTTCTATAGACAAAAATGAGGAAATGCTGCTGACAACAGCGCTGAACCTTGCCTATGAAAATCTACTTCCCTTGGCGGAACTTCATGTTATGGACGCGTATTCGCTTGAGTTTGCGGATGGCGGATTCGACAATATTTTTATAGTGGAAGCATTACATCACATCGAGGATATTGACGGGTTTTTTTCAGAGATTGACCGGGTATTATCTTCCGGAGGAAAGCTCGTGGTCGCGGATTTCAATAAGAAAGGAATGGAGATAGTGGATCTTGTTCACGGCAATGAAGGGAACAAACACGAAAATTCATTTGTGGGACAGGAGGAAGCGAAGATCTGGGTTGATCGCAACGGGTACAGGGTTAGAAGTTATGAGGATGAGTGTCATTGGGTTTTAATAGCTGATAAAAAGTAAAATATTTTGACCTTAATAAAGGCTTGGATCAAGATGGAAGACATGGCGCGATTAATAGCGTTTGGACCGGTTCCCTCAAGAAGGTTAGGGCAGAGTTTGGGGATAAATAATATTCCGCCAAAGAGCTGTTCATATTCTTGTCTTTATTGTCAAGTTGGGCTAACCCGCGACATAACTACAGAGAGAAAAGAGTTCTATAGTGTTAATGATATTTTTTCTAAAGTGGAGGGAAAGATACGCGGAGCGAAACGTAAAGGGGAGGTAGTTGACTATCTTACTTTTGTCCCGGACGGAGAGCCCACTCTGGATATCAATCTTGGTCGAACAATAACAATGCTCAAGCAGTTTGGGATAAAGATAGCTGTTATAACAAACGCTTCTTTGCTGTGGAAAAGTTCTGTCAGGGATTATCTGTGCCTATCTGATTGGGTCTCTGTGAAGATCGATGCTGTCAGCGAATATTTGTGGCGAAAGATCAACCGGCCTCACAGATCCCTGGAACTTGATAAGGTATTGATGGGAATATCGGAATTTTCAGATGTTTTTAAAGGAGAACTGGCAACGGAAACTATGTTGGTTCAGGATGTGAATGATAGCGATGAAGAGATCAAAAAGATCGCGGAATTTATATCTAAATTAAGATCCTCGACAAGTTATATCGGCATTCCCACCCGTCCCCCGGCGGGAAAAGACGTAAAAGCTCCGGGAGGGGATACGGTCAACAGGGCGTACCAGCTTTTCAGGGAGCGGGAGATAAATGTTGAATATCTCATAGGATACGAGGGGAACTCTTTTGCTTTTACCGGAGATGTTGAACAAGATCTCTTGAGTATTACAGCGGTGCATCCGATGAAAGAGGAGGCGGTAGGAAGATTTTTACTCAAAGCCGACGCGAATTGGGAGATCGTGGAAGGTCTAATAGAGTCTGGAAAACTAATGAAAGCGCGGTATAGAAATCAGAATTTTTATATGAGGAAAATATGAAAATTACCGGGACCCGACCTTATGATAAAGATGGGCTTAAGGCTGATGCTGTAAAATTTTTACAAAAAAATATTATCTGAGACAGATAAAAACAGGCGAAGGCAAGGGGAGAAAATGATGAACATAGTGATTTCAAGCGGAAAAGGCGGGACGGGGAAAACCTTTATCTCAACCAATATCGCGTATGTACTTGCAAAAAAAGGCGAAAAAGTGAGGTATCTTGATTGTGATGTGGAGGAACCGAACGGGCATCTTTTCCTTAAACCCGAGATAACTAAAGAGGAAGATGTTGTTCTTATAGCCCCCTCCGGAGTTGATGAAGAAAAATGCATAAAATGCGGAAAGTGCGCAGAGGCATGTAATTATAACGCCATAGCTGTTATTAATGGCAAAGTTCTGTTCTTTAACGAGCTATGCCACATATGCGGAGGTTGTAAAATAGTATGTCCCGTTAACGCTATTGTTGAAAAAGACCGTAAAATAGGGGTTATAAGGCACGGTAAAAGCGGAAAGATAGATTTTCATTACGCGCTTTTAAAAACAGCCGAAGGGGGGATGTCGCCACGGCTTGTGAAAAAGGTAAAAGAGTGCGCCGGGGAAGGGATAAATATCCTTGATTCTTCTCCGGGAACGGCTTGTCCGGTCGTGGAAACGGTAAAAGACGCGGATCTTTGTGTTCTGGTCACCGATCCGACACCTTTTGGGATAAACGACCTTAAGCTGGCGGTGAATATGGCCAGAGAGATAGGGAAGGAGCCGGTAATTGTGGTGAACAGGGCGGAATACTACAATAATGACCTGAAAGACTATTGCGAAAAAGAGCAGCTGGAAATAATCGGGGAGATCCCTGACGACAGGAAGATAGCAGAAATATATTCCGTGGGCGACATTGTCACGGAAAAATTGCCGGAATATGAGAAGGTCTTTGAAGAAATGGTTTCCAGGATCATAGAACGCGCCGGGGCAAAAATACCGGTGAAAAAAAATAAAACAATTGAAGACGCGACCGAAAGACCCAAGCAGGATCCAGAGAGAGCGGAAAAATATAAAATACCCGAAGGGGGAGTTAAATCCAAAGAACTGGTTGTAATAAGCGGCAAGGGAGGGACGGGGAAAACGTCTATTTTGGCCTGTTTCGCGTCTTTGAGCAAGAATGCCGTTATTTCGGATTGCGATGTTGACGCGGCTGATCTTCACCTCATTCTTAGCCCCGAGATATTGCAAAGAGGGGATTTTAGCGGAGGCCTGAAAGTCGAGATAATCGGGAATAAGTGTACCGGATGCGGAAAATGTAAAGAGGCCTGCCGATTTTCGGCTATAAGAGAGAAAATGGAGGGGGGGAACAGGAGATTTTTTATTGATCCGGTCGCCTGCGAAGGATGCGGGGTATGTTCCCTTGTATGTGAAGATAATGCCATAAAAACAGACGACGCTGTTAACGGAGAATGGTTTATTTCAGAAACTCGTTTCGGACCGATGAGCCACGCGAAACTTGGTGTTGCCGAAGAGAATTCGGGAAGACTTGTAACTTTGGTGAGGGATAAAGCGGCCTTGCTTGGCCATGAATTTAAAAGGGACAAGGGATTGATAGACGGATCGCCGGGGACGGGGTGTCCCGTAATAGCTTCTTTGACAGGATCGGACTACGCTCTCATAGTTACCGAACCAACTGTTTCAGGAGAACATGACATGAAACGTGTTTTGGAACTGACAAAACATTTCGGGATACCTTCCGGGGTCGTAGTAAATAAATATGATCTCAATCCGGGGATGACCGATAAGATAAAAATCGTAAGCGGGGAATATAATGCCGAATTTATCGGGGTTATTCCTTATGACAAGGTAGTTACAGAGGCTCAGATGAAAAAACTGTCGGTTGTTGAGTTCTCAAAAGGGCCTGTAACGGAAAGTATAGAAAAAATATGGATGAAGGTATCTGAAATTTTTAAAGAACGGCAACCGGGAAGAGGCGCAAATGAACGATCATAAAACGATAAATGAGGCAAGAATGATTTTGGGTCTTGGTGAAAGCGCGACGATCCCCGAAATAAAAGAGGCCTATAGAAAATTGTCCTTGAAATACCATCCGGACAAATGCAAGGAAAAAGACAAAAAAAAGTATGAAGAAAAGTTCAAAGCATTGAATGCCGCTAATGAAATTCTGGTGGAATATTGCTTGAACTACAAATTTTCGTTTAAAGAAGCGTATGGCAGGGAGGGCCGGAAAGGCGGACAGATGAGTGACCATTTAAAAAGGTTTTATGACGGATGGTGGGGTGACATAGGAGAGGGAAGAGAATGAAGGACATCTTTGGAAAACATTCCCGGAGGTACGACGCGTGGTATGAAAACAACAAATTCGCGTATTTATCAGAGCTCGAAGCTATAAAGAGGTTTTTGCCGAAAACGGGAAAGGGTCTGGAAATAGGCGTTGGAACGGGAAGATTTGCCGGTCCCTTAGGGATAAAATGGGGGATAGATCCTTCGGAAAAAGTTTTGAAAATAGCCCGGGAAAGAGGGGTGCGTGTGCGGAAAAGTCATGGGGAAAAGTTGCCCTTCAGGAACAATACTTTTGATCATGTGGTTTCTATCGTTACCTTAAGTTTTGTAAGATCTCCCGCAAGGGTAATTCAAGAAGCGGAACGAGTTCTAAAGAGAAACGGAAAAATTATCATAGGGATAGTCCCGCGGGAAAGTTTTCTCGGGAAAAATTACCTGAAAAAACGGGGACTGTTCTACAAGGCAGCGAACTTATTGACACCCGAAGAGGTTAAAGATTTTTTGAAGGCATCCGGGTTCGAGGATATTTCGTTTTGTCAAACCATTTTCGTTTTACCGTCTAAAATGAGATCGGTCCATAAGGTTTCGGAAGGTTATGCGAGAGGCGGTTTTGTAGTGATACGAGCGAAAAAACACGACAAGGGTCAAAAAACATCTAGCGACGATCTCTATAGGAGGGAAAAGCATGAAAGACCTGATTAATGATTTTTTGAAACAGAAAAGTTTTGCTGTTGTGGGGTCATTTAGGAGTGAGAGCAAATACGCTTATAAGATCTTAAAGGATCTGGTAAAAAAGGGACACGAGGTTTTCCCCGTTAACCCCAATTTAAGCGAAGTGGAGGGGAGAAAGTGTTATAAAAAACTGTCAGATATACCTTCTAAGGTCGATGTTGTTGATATTGTTACCCCGCCGCCTGTTACCGGGAAAATAGTAAGGGAATGCCTGGAAAACTCCATTAAAAGAGTGTGGCTTCAGCCCGGGGCTGAAAGCGAGGATGCAATAAGGTTCTGCCGCGATAATGGCATAGACGTGATTTACGGGATATGTCTGATGTTAGAGAGTGAATAGAGGGCAGGATCCGCCCTGCTCTCCGGATATCTGGATATCCTCCTCAAAGGATGCGAAAAAGATGCTTATTTTTAACGCGAAAACCGGTATAGCTGAAGATGTAGAACCTGTAGTAAGGCCTGAGGCTGAATGGAAAAAGATACTTACCCCGGAACAGTACCGCGTTACCCGCAAAAAGGGGACAGAGGCGCCATTTACAGGTAAATGTGAAAAAGCCCGGAGCGGAGGAATATACAAGTGTATTGCCTGCGGGACTGACCTTTTTAGAGCAAGAGCAAAATTTGAATCCGGCACAGGATGGCCCAGTTTCGGGGAACCTGTTTCCGAAATGAATATAGTGGAACAACCTGATAACAGCTTGGGAATGAGCCGCATAGAAGTTATGTGCGCCCGATGCGGCGCTCACATGGGACATGTGTTCAGCGACGGGCCTTTTCCCGCAAAGAGGCGATATTGCATAAACTCAGTAGCGGTAAAGTTTGTTCCGGAAGATAGCGATAAAAATAAAAGAGAACCGGCCATTTTTGCCGCGGGATGCTTTTGGGGAGTGGAAGAGACTTTCAGGACCATTAAAGGCGTTGTCTCAACAATAGCGGGATATGCGGGCGGGAAAACTGCCGGACCGACATATGAGGAAGTCTGTACGGGCGGGACGGGACATGCCGAGGCCGTGAAAATAGAATATGATCCTTTATTGATATCCTATGATGATCTGCTCGATGTGTTTTGGCGAATGCATGATCCGACAACTCCGGACCGCCAGGGCCCGGACAGAGGGACGCAGTACCGCTCAGCTATTTTCTGCGCCAATGAAGAGCAGAAAGACGCGGCTATAGCGTCGAAAGAAAAACTTGCAAGATCGGGGCTATACAAGCACCCTATAGTAACCGGGATAACCTTGTCCTCAGAGTTTTATCCGGCCGAAGAATATCACCAAAAATATTACATGAAGCGCGGCATTGAAGGCTGTTCACGTTAAGCTGCCCGGTATATTTTCTCCGGGCCGAAGCAATCCCTCTCCGAAATATTTTCATATTTTGAGATCACTTCGTCGCCCCCTTCGGGGGCTCCTCGTGACGACGGCGTAGGATTCTACTGCAGAAGACTGAAATGTTACGAATGGTCTAAGCTTTGAAATATTAAATATTAAGACTTGACCCCTAAAATTTCGGGGAGGGTAGTGTATACTCATATGATATTTTTAGGGTATAATGTGGATGAAATTTTTTTTGGGAGATAATAGAAAATGAAGGGTTTAACAATATTGTCGATATTCTGTTTGCTTGCGGCGGGCCTTTTTGTTCCTGTAGCGGGATGCGATGAAAAGAATGATACGGCAAGTATTTTTTCAGTGTCCGGAGATGTAAAAGTAATAAGAATGGGCAGTAATATCGGCCTCCAATGCGAAGAAGGGATGAACATAAAACCCGGAGACTGGATAAAGACCGGCGAGGGTTCTTCCGCTACGCTTTCCTTCGATAATAGCGCGGACAATATCATAAAAGTCCAGGAGAACAGCCTCGTTGTTATGAAACTCGACGGATATTTTAAGGTACAGCTTCTGGACGGTAAAATAAACGCTATTCTTGAGAGTGTTCAGCAGGAAGAAACTTTCAGAGTCCTGACCCCCTCGGTAGTTACCGAATCCACAAATTCAGGATGGGCGCTTTCCGCGGATGGGAATTATTCCACCGTTGTTGTTGTGGACGGAGAAGCTTATGTGTGCGGTATCAACGAGGACGGGTCGATAAGAAAGTCCAAATTTGCCGTTCAGGAAGGGTATGGACGAACCACGAAAATGTATCAGGACCCGGCGGATCTTACGGCGGCGCCTGAAAGCGTAATGAAATGGTTCAAGGACCAGGTTCTTGAACATCACCTTGCTAAGGTCATGGCGAAAAAGGCCGAAGAAAAGGGAGTGCCTCTGGCAAGAGAGTCCGAAAGGCAGGAACCGGAGGATGCCCCGGAAGAGTTCCAGCCCAAGGTCAAGCAAAGAAGCGAGAGAAGAGAAGGCACAAAGGGAAAGAACGTTGCTATCATAGACGGAGAAGAGGTAAGCCTTTTGGAATATATTTACCGCAAAAGGTTGGAGCAAGAGGAAGGCCGGTGATAAAGGCTGCACAGAAAGGTTTTTTATGAGGCAAGAAAGATGAAAAATACAAGTATCAGGCTAAAACTGTTCCTTACGACCATGTCGATCCTTGTTCTGACCGTAATGATAACTTCCTACGTTAATGTAATAAATTTCAGGTTCATGTACAGAGAAGCTTTGCTTGAAAGGGCGAGAGCCGATGCCCATGATATAAGGAAAGGAATAGAACAAAGCCTTAATTATTTTCATCTTGATAATTTTTCGGATATGACGGCTTTTTTGAACCGCCACCTTAACGAAAATTTCAGTTACGCATATGTGGCTGACAATGACCTGAAAATATTGTACCACACAGATCCCGGTGAAGTCGGCGTTGACCTGAAAGACGAGACTTACTCCGGACTGGATCTGGAGAGCGGGGCTAAAAGTAACATCGTGGCTACGGGAACGTTCTATGAGATGGTCATACCTGTGATAAAGGATTTCGAAGTGATAGGGACCATACATATAGGGATAGAGAACGACATTGTAGATTCTAAAGTAAGAACAATGATAATCCAAAACGGCGCCATACTCCTTCTGGCTATATTTTTGTCCATATTCGCCCTATATGCCCTTCTGGAGAGAAATATTACAGCTCCCATTACCCGGCTTGCCGGAAAAGTGAAAGATATAAGCGAGAAATTCGATCTCGGAATGCGCGTAAACAACCGGGAAAAAGGCGATGAGATAAAAAAGTTCGAGTTGATGTTCGATACCATGGCGGAAGAGATAAGGATGAAGACCGCGAGCCTCGAACAGGATATAAAGAGGCGGGAAGAAGCGGAAATGAAATTAAAAAAGAGTTATAAGGAATTAAGCGTAACTTTCGAAGGAAGTATAAGGTCCCTGGCGACCGCGATAGAAAGCAGAGATCCTTACACCGCGGGGCATCAGCAGAGAGTGGCGGAACTTGCTTGCGCTATTGCCGGAGAAATGAAATTGTCGGAATCGAAAATAAGAGAGATATATTTTTCAGCCATGAGCCACGATATAGGAAAAATAGGCGTTCCCAGCGTTATTCTGACAAAAAAAAGCCAGCTCACCGGGGAAGAATACGAAATAATAAAAACCCATCCGCAGATAGGGCACGACATATTGAAAGAGATAGAGTTTCCATGGCCGATATCGACTATTGTCCGGCAGCATCACGAGAGGCTGGATGGATCGGGATATCCCCTCGGGATAAAGGGGGATGATATACTTTTGGAATCGAGGATAGTGGCGGTAGCTGATGTTGTTGAGGCTATTACTTCGGAGAGGCCCTATCGCGCGGCTATGGGTAAAGATGTCGCCATGAAAGAGATCTTTGATTTCAGGGGAATAAAATATGACGCTTCGGTAGTAGATATATGTTTGGATCTTTTCCGGAATAAGAATTTTGAGTTCAAGAACGAACGAAAAATATCGGCTTCCGAATAGTCTTATATTTTCAGATATTCCGCGGCGGGATCGCGGCGATCGACGGAAAGAATTTCAGGCGCGCGTATTTTACCACTTTGAAAAAAGGAAGGACAGCGGTGAAGTTCAGAAGCTGGATGTCCCGGGAACCCCGAGGGGCTATAGTCCTCATACATGGAATGGGCGCGGGCACGGAAAGGTGGGAAAGCCTCGCGCGGTATTTTCTGGCAAAGAATATCTCTTCCTATGCTCTTTCCCTTCAAGGTTTTGACGGGACTCCCGGCGAGAAAGGGTATGTGGATAGTTTTGAAACTTACCATGCCGATATAAAAGAACTTTTTGATGCCGCGAGGCGGGATGTTCCGGAAGGGCGCATATTTCTTCTCGGGGAAAGCATGGGAGCCGTTATTGCCTTTGATATCGCTTCCCGGCTTCGCTGTCATTTTGACGGATACATACTTATTTCTCCGGCTTTCGGCAGTAAACTGAAGTTTTCCCCGATCACATATCTCGAGATCATGATATCTATGGCGGTTTTCCCCAGAAAACAGTTCCGCATGCCTTTTACCCCGCAAATGTGCACGAGCGACAGCGATGAATCTGATAAAATAAATAAGGATCCCGCGGAACACCGGTATGCCACCGGCCGTTTGCTTTGGGAAATATTCAAAAGACAGGTTACGGCCCCGATATCGGCGCGAAAAATAGATTCAAAGATTCTTTTTCTTTTATCCATGAACGATGAAATAGCCGACCCCAAAAAAAGCATTCAAATATTCAAGAAGATCAAAAGTGCCGATAAGACCATTAAGACGTATCCCGGAATGAGGCATGCCCTCTCGGTGGAAGCTGGCAGGGAAAAGGTTTTTGAGGACATATTAGAGTTCTGCGAAATGGACTTTTATTCCGTCGTTGCGAGGAACGAACGAAGTGAGTGACGAAGTAATCTCAATAAATACAATAAGTTATAAGGTTGCTTCGGTCGCTTCGCTTCCTCGCAATGACTTGCAAACTCTATTTCGCAGAACTCTATGAGACGTATATGAGTGGAGGGAGTGGGGTAAGAGGTAAGGGGTAAGGGGGGAGTGTGAAGTATATACTTGCTATAGATCAGGGGACTACGGGGTCGAGGGCTGTTGTTTATGATAAGAACGGCAGGGAAATAGCGAGCCACTATAATGAGTTCAAACAGTATTTTCCGCGTCCGGGATGGGTAGAGCATGACGCGGAGGAGATCTGGGAAAGTGTCAATAAAAGTGTTCAGAAAGTTCTTGTAAAGGTCCCCGCGAAAAAGATAGAGGCCATAGGAATAACCAATCAGAGAGAAACGGTCGTTGTTTGGGACAGGCGCGGCGGAAGGCCCGTAACTAAGGCAATAGTGTGGCAATGCAGAAGGACCGCGGAAAAATGTAACATGCTTAAACGGAACAAAAAGGTTTGCGGCGATATTTTACAAAAAACAGGTCTTCCCGTTGACGCCTATTTTTCGGCAAGCAAAATAGAATGGATACTTACTTCGTCATCCGCAATATCCCAAAGGGCCCGGAGCGGGGATATTGTTTTCGGAACGATAGACTCATGGCTTCTATGGAAATTGACGGGAGGAAAGGTTCATGCCACAGACCATACAAATGCCTCAAGGACAATGCTTTTCAACATAAACACAAAAAAGTGGGATGACGGACTTTTTCGTGTTTTTAACGTGCCTCGCGCGATGGCTCCGGAGGTCCGGGAGTCTTCAGGTCTCTTCGGGGCAACAGTAAGGTTGAACGGCCTTCCCGCCGGGATACCTATTACAGGTATAGCCGGTGACCAGCAGTCGGCCCTTTTTGGGCAGGCTTGTTTCGATAAAGGCGGAATAAAGAACACTTACGGGACGGGCTGTTTTATTCTGCTTAATTCGGGAAAAAATAAACCGGCAGGCAAAGACGGGTTGATAACAACTTTGGGATGCGGGCCAAAGGGCCGGGCTGTGTACGTGCTGGAAGGGTCCATTTTTATAGCGGGGGCCGCCGTACAGTGGCTAAGGGATTCTCTCGGCGTCCTTTCCTCTTCTGAAGAGTCCCGAGACATGTCTGAAAAAGTGAAAGATAACGGAGGGGTGTATTTTGTCCCGGCGCTTGCGGGGCTTGGAGCGCCTCATTGGAAAAGTGACGCCAGGGGCCTAATAACCGGGATAACCCGGGGAACAAAACGGGAACATATTGTAAGAGCCGCTCTGGAGGCGATGTGCTATCAGACTAAAGACGTGCTGGATGTTATGCAAAAAGGATCCGGATGTAAGGTCAAATCCCTTAAAATAGACGGGGGGGCTTCCAAAAACGATTTTTTATGCCAGTTCCAGTCTGATATACTCGGCATTGACGTTGTGAGGCCGAAAGTAACAGAGACCACTTCTCTGGGGGCGGCTTATCTTGCAGGTCTCGGGACAGGTTACTGGAAAGGCGTGGAAGATATAAGAAAATGCTGGCGCGCGGACAGGACCTTCACCCCGATGATGACGAAAAGGAAAAGAAAAACTCTTATCGCGGAATGGGACAAAGCCGTTAAAAGAACCATAGTCTGATGTTTATAAGAACGGAAGAAGCATGGAATATGATGTAATTATCGTGGGCGCCGGTGTTACGGGCTGCGCGATCGCCAGGGAGATCTCAAAATACGATATCTCGGCGGCCGTTCTTGAAAAAGAAGAAGAACCGGCTTTCGGAGTGTCGAAATCCAATAGCGGGATAATACATCCCGGAACTCAAAACCCGCCCGGATCTCTTAAGGGAAAACTTTGTGTCCGAGGAAACGCCTTGATGCGAAAACTCTGCCGGGAACTCGGGGTGGACCTGAAGAGAACGGGCGAACTCATAGTCGCTTTCAACGATGAAGAAATTGAGGAACTCAGGAAGATCAGAAGCGAAGCCAGGTCTATAGGAGTGCCGGGTCTTAAGATCGTGGGAAGAAAATGGCTCAGAAAAAGAGAACCCAACCTGAATGAAACCGTAATAGCCGCGCTTTACGCCCCCACAGCCTGCATAATAAGCCCTTACCGCCTTGTATACGGCCTTGCCGAAAATGCCGTTCGGAACGGAGTGGAAATATTTCTGGATGCAGCGGTAACGGATATAAAGAAAGACCCCTCTTCGGGAAAATTTCTGGTATCGTCAGAGAAAGGAAAGTTCAAAGCCCGATATGTAGTGAACGCGGCCGGACTGTTTGCCGATGAGGTGTCGGCGATGGCGGGAATAAAAAGTTTTAAGATACACCCGCGAAAAGGGGAAGAGTTCCTTCTCGACAAGAAAAAAGAGTACATAACACGGCACCTTATATTTCCCCTTCCCTCGGAAAAGTCTAAAGGGGTTCTTGTTATAAAAACGTCGGACGGCAACCCGATGATAGGACCGACGGCGGAAGACACGGAAGACAAGGGCGATCTTGCAACTACCAAAGAAGGGCTTGAAAAGGTCGTTTCGTCTGTCAGGAAAATGGTTAAGGCGATAGAACCCTCTGACATAATAGCGTATTTTGCGGGCCTCAGGCCGGTAGCGGGGAAAGATTTCATAATCCGGTATGAGGACAGGGCGCCGGGTTTTATAAATGTTGCCGGCATACAATCTCCGGGACTCACCGCGGCTCCGGCCATAGCCGAAACGGTCACGGAAATACTCGCGAAGAACGGCCTCGAGCTTGAAAAGAAAAAAAGGTTTTACGCTAAGAGAAAAAGAACAAAACATCTTTTTGATATGTCGGCGCGAGAGATGAAGAAAGCTCTGAAAGAAGACCCGGGATACGGGGACATAGTTTGCAGATGCGAGACGGTGTCACGAAAAGAAATATCCGACGCGATATCGAGAGGCGCCAAAACACTGGACGGTGTTAAATTCAGGACAAGGGCGCAAGCGGGAAGATGTCATGGCAGTTTCTGCACATCCCGTATACTTCGGATACTTGCCGAGGAAAGATCGGTACCTTTTACGGAAATAACGAAAAGGGGGAAAGGGTCGGAGATAATAAAGGAAGAAAGGTGAAATGGAGAAGCGAGAGATAGTTATAGTGGGCGGAGGTCCCGCCGGGATGGCCGCGGCGGTGTCGGCCCGGGAAGCCGGGGCTGAGGATGTTATTATCCTTGAGCGGGACAGGTTCCTGGGGGGAATACTTAATCAATGCGTGCATACGGGGTTCGGCATAGAATATTTTAAAGAGGTCCTAACCGGGCCGGAATACGCGGAGAGATTCGAAAAAAAGGTCAGGAAAGATCCTGGAATAGATATTGCGCTGAGGTCTTTTGTGACAAAACTTACGAAAGAAAAAAGAATGACCGTGATATCTCCCGGTAGAGCAAGAGAGATCTCCGCTAAAGCCGTGGTAATGGCGACAGGCTGCCGGGAAAGAACAAGAGAAATGGCTCATGTTCCGGGAACGAGGCCGGCGGGAGTTCTCTCAGCCGGGCTTGCTCAGAAGCTGATAAATGTCGATGGCTTTTTGCCGGGGAAAGAAGTTGTTATTGTGGGCTCGGGTGATATAGGGCTTATAATGGCAAGGAGGTTCACTCTTGAGGGAGCAAAAGTGAAAGCTATTATAGAGATGAACGCGGCGGTAACGGGACTTATCCGCAACGTTGTTCAATGCGCCGAAGATTTCGAGGTGCCGATATTTCTTGGGCACAGGGTGCTTGAAATCAGAGGAAAGAACAGGGTTGAAGCGGTGATCTCCGGAAAGGTTGATGCTGCCGGGAACTGTATGCTCGGAACAAAGATAGAGATGCCCTGTGACACGGCTCTTTTTTCGGTGGGGCTTATCCCGGAAAACGAGCTTATAGAGATGGCGGGTGTAATGATGGATAAAAAGTCAAATACGCCCGTATCATCAGAAATAAACAAAACTACCGTTCCGGGTATATTCGTATGCGGGAACTCTTACAGGATATATGATATTGTTGACGATGTAACTAAAGATGCTGAAATAGCGGGGAGACAGGCAGCAGAGTACGCCCGGAGAAAAAAATGAAAAAACAGATCACATGTATTGAATGTCCCGCCGGGTGCCTGCTTGAAGTGAATTTTCAAGAAGGCGGAATGGAGATTAAGGGTAACAAATGTGAAAAAGGATATGCCTACGCGCAAAAGGAAATGACTTCACCTGAACGGTTCCTGACGTCTACCGTGGCCGCCGCGGGGCTTGAAATGAAAAGGATACCCGTAAGAACGGATAAGCCCGTGCCTAAAGCAAAGATAACGGACATAATGGAGGTTGTAAGAAGAAAGAGGATAGAGAGACCCGTAAAGGCGGGGGATGTTCTTGTGGCCAACGTGCTTGGGCTCGGAGCGGATATTGTGGCAACAAGAAGCGTTAACTTGAAAGCGGGCTAACCCAAGGTTTGACTTGAAATATATCGGAGTTGAAGAGTATAATGGCGGGAGTCGGTTGAAAGAGAACTGTCTTTATAGAAAAATAAATTCAAGGAGGAGTAATGAGAAAAATTATCGGGAGCGCAGTGTTGCTGGCAGCGGCGTGTATGTTCATTGCCGGTTGCGGTAATACCGCAAGCGAAACAAAACCTATCGCAGAAGTTCAGAGCGAAGCCAAGACAATGACGGGTCCTCAACTTGAAAAAATGGTCAATACATACAAGGCCGCGTTAGAGACCAAAGAGGTTCAGCTGAAAGCCCTTCAGGAAAAGATCAAGAAAATACCGGTAACACAGCTTCTGGGTGATGAGGCGAGAGCGATAAAAGAAGATGTCTCCAAGCTCGCGGGATCTGCGCAAGCTTTGACGGAGAGAATGAACATATATCTGAGAGAATTGCAGGCTAAGCAAAAGTGACGATACCGGTGAATGGGACTGAGACCAGAAAACCACGTTTCGCGTGAGTTGGAGGGGCTTGGTCCCTGAACTTGAGTTCGGCGCGAAAGACGGGAGAAGGTAAATGGAAGGGAAGTATACAGCCAAAGACATAATTGAAATGGCCGTAAAGGCCAAAGAAAAGGGAGCGGAATTATATCTGGCTCTTGCCCGGAATAGCGAGAATTTTCATGTTGGGCAGTTTTTTACGGAGCTTGCTAAGGATGAGCACAGACATAAGATGCAGATAGAAAAATGGCTGGAAAGCTTAAGCCCGGAAAAACGCGAGGAGGCATATCCCGGAGAGAGATCCATGTACCTTAAGGCGATGGTAGATGACAATACCTTCAGATGCGACATGCTTAAAAAGCAAGCCCTTCAAAAGACCATCAGCGAAGAGACGGCTCTTGCCGCCGGGATAACTTTCGAAAAAGATTTTATGCTGTTTTTGCATGACCTTAAAAGAAATGTTCCCGAAAAAGATCAGGTTGTGGTAGAGAAGCTCATAGATGAAGAAATATGCCATCTCAAGGAAATGTTCGTTCTGTCCGAGAAAATCAAACGCTGAACAGCTTTTCATCTGAACGGTAACATTTCAGTTATTCTCGGAAATGTAGAGTCTTCACGCTCTTCGTCAATAATCATCGAAATAAATTAATTTATTGAGATCACTTCGTCGTCCCCTTCGGGGGCTCCTCGTGACGACGGTGCAGGGTTCTATTGCAGATAACTGAAATGTTACTCTGAACGCGTATTATATGCCGGTTCAGGTCTGCAGTTCTACCGGAAGCATTTTTATTACGGAGTTGATAATAAAGATCTTTTCGGCCGACAGAATATCGGCTTTACGGAGAGTTTGTTCTTTTAAGGGGATCTTTTGCGAGCGTAAAAGAGATCCGCGGTAAGTGCCCGGAAGAATTCCGGAAGAAAGAGGCGGTGTCATATAGACATCGCCTCTTTTTATTATAATGTTAGAGATGGCGCCCTCCGTTATTTCCCCTTCCGTATTCATAAAGAGAGCGTCAAAATACCCGTTTTTGCGGCAGGAGGAGAATTCTTTATCGTAAAGTTCCCTGTTCGTCGTTTTGTGCGAAAGAAAAATATCGTTTTTATCTGTCGCTTTCCCGGAGAATATTACTCGCGCCGAAATATCGGTAGGGGGAGGAAGAAGAGAAGAAGACACGTTGCATTCACCCTCATTATTCACAAGAAGCCGGAGCCGGTATTTATTTTCCGAGATAAACTTTTTCGCGTGATCTATCATGGAGAACGCTACAGAGGACAGATCTAACGGAAAAGAAAAGAACCGCGCGCTTTTCTCCAGCCGGGAAAGGTGGTCTTCAAAAAGAAAAAATTCACCGTTTTCCCAAAGGATGGTCTCCAGAAGGGAGAACTCTTTGGTTTGCCCGGGATGGTATGGGTTTTTGTTCATTGTTTAGACAGGATCTCGGCAATATCAAGAACAAGTTTTTCCGAAACTTCCCAACCTATACAGGGATCTGTTATGGACTTTCCAAAAACACCGGCACCGATCTTTTGGGAGCCCTCCTCAAGGTAACTTTCCACCATGAGGCCTTTTATCATTTTTCTGAGGATCCCGGATCTGTAACGGCTATGCAGGATCTCCATGGCGATACGGGGCTGTTCCTCATATTTTTTATCGGAATTGGCGTGATTGGTATCGACAATGACTGCCGGATTTTGCAATCCGGTCTCTTCGTATATCCCGGCAAGGATGATCAATTCTTCGTAATGATAATTCGGGATGCTCCTCCCGTAATGGTCGGTCGACCCTCTTATGATGGCGTGGCAAAGGGGATTGCCGGACGTTTTTACGGCCCAGCGATTGTAGGAAAAAACATGCGGCGCCTGGGCGGCCTGAATTGAGTTGAACATGACGGTAAGGTTCCCGCTTGTGGGGTTCTTCATTCCCGCGGGGACGTCAAGTCCGCTTATGGTGAGACGATGCTGCTGGTTCTCTACGGATCGCGCGCCTATCGCTACGTAGCTTAAAAGGTCGGCAAGGTACGGATAGTTCTCGGGGTAAAGCATTTCATCGGCGGAAGAGAGCCCGGTTTCCTTAAGCGATCTTATATGAAGCCGGCGTATTGCTTTTAATCCTTTTACCATATCGGGTTTTTCCTCAGGGTTGGGTTGATGCGCCATTCCTTTGTACCCCGAGCCCGTCGTGCGGGGTTTATTTGTGTAGATGCGGGGGATAAGGAGAACCTTGTCCTCTACCTTGTCCTGCAGTTTTCTAAGCCGGAGAGTGTATTCACAGACCGAATCTTCGTTGTCGGCCGAGCACGGCCCCATTACAAGGATGAATTTGTCGCTCGTGCCCTCAAAGACCGATCGTATCATCCCATCCCGGGTGCTTTTGACTTTTTTCAGTTCCTCCGAAATGGGCATTTCTTCAATGATCTCTTTCGCGCTTGGGATCTCCTGTATGTATTCAAAACTCATGATCCATCCTTTTTTGATTTTAGTTATTATATGCTAAAGACCATCTATTTATAGGCCAAGTTATAGATCAAGTCAATACGAAAGCATGTGCCTGAAGGCATCGGGCTCGATCCTTATATCTCCCGTAAAAGGCGAGTCCAGGCACAAGATCGTGTAAAGTATAAGGGATATCAATATCGCGAGCAGAGATGTCATGACCATAAGGGACGAAAGATTAGCGGAACCGAAAAAGAAAGTGAACGATATGGTCGTTATCCCCCCGAAGATCAGCACTGTCCATAGAAGAAGAGGGATATTTTGCCGTGACTCGAATATTCTCGCTCTCATGGTTTCTCCCAGAAGCCCTATTTTTTTAACGGATTCGCTGAAAAATATCTCTTCTTTAGTGTTTTGAGGGGTATATCCGGCAAAAAGAGAAGATAGTTTTCTAAGAGCTTCTTTAGCTTCGGGGCTTTCTTTGCCTTCTGCCAGCAATTCCCAGTCCGCTATTACAATGTCGGCATATTTTTGAGAAGCCGCGCGTATTCTGCCCCCGAAGCCTTCCTCAAAAGCGTAAGATTTTTTTATAAGGCTTGCGATATAATTCGCTTCCTTTTCCACCGAAAGCCCGGCACGCTCGAAATTCTGCCATGCTACCACGACCATAAAAGCCAGAAGTACGGCATAGGAAACTCCCAGGGTCTGAAAAATGGCCCCGGCAATATCATTGTGGTGTTTGAGGTGATGATCGGAAACGAACCGGCGTACCAGCAACAGTCCGGAGATAGAAAGGATGACGGCGAGACCGACTACGATAAGGCCCATGCCGAAAAAAGGAAGTTCACGCAGTGTTCCGTAGAGCATTTTGTATTCCTCCGTGGGTTCGAAAAAATGATCGGACTACGTAAGTAAGGTCAGGATCTATGTTGTCAATTCCTGCGAAGCCCTGCCACTCGTCAACAGATCAAAGGGCGAAGCAGGATGCCGTGCCCGGGAAGTGATGTTAGAACCCAGTAAGGCTTCAAAGCTCCATAATTATACAACAATTCAAGTAAGACTTGAAGTTCTTATTCACTGTTAGATCGTCGAGGTCCGAAGATCTTTTTATCGCCTGCGAAGTCCCGGGGCGCGCCTTTTTAAGTAAAGTTAGAAAGCCCCCATAGATAGTGGTATAATGCCTCATATGACGTCCTGTTTAGAGTTCTGCGAAAGGAACTTTTATTCCGCCGTTCCTCGCAAAGACGTGAAATAGCTATTTTGCAGAACTCTACGCCTTGTTAAGAAGGAGGGAAATTCGATGTTTAGAATAAGACTCGTTTATGATGATACTTTACCTCAGGACAGGGATTGCATTGCTCAGGTTCAGAATATATTACGGGCGCAATTTTCACTTTTAAGCGAAAAAGAAATACAGGAAATACCCGAACAGTTGAAAAACCCGCTGAAGTACAGATTTCGCTCAATATTGTTCGTGGCGGATGATTATAAGAACAGGGTAAAGGGTTTCGCGTTACTTTTTCATGTTCCTGACCTTAATTTTTGTTACCTCGACTTCATTTCCGCCGCGAAGTATCAGACCGGCAGGGGCATCGGCAGCGCCTTGTATGAACGAGTGCGCGAGGAGGCCGTACTTTTGAAAAGCATAGGGCTTTTTATGGAATGTCTGCCGGATGATCCGTTGTTATGCCGAGATATTGACACATTGAAGCAAAACAAGTCCCGCCTCCGTTTCTATGAGTATTACGGCGCAAGGCCGATAATAAACACAAAGTACGAAACGCCTCTTAAGGAGGGCGAAGATAATCCTCCATTTCTTGTGTTTGACGACCTGGGTCAAACTCAGCCATTGAAACGAGACACCGCGAAAAAGATAGTCCGCGCGATACTTGAGCGTAAATATGCCGGAGTTTGCCCCGTACAGTACATAGACCTGGTCATCGATTCATTTGCCGAGGATCCCGTTCGGAGAAGGGCGCCAAAATACATCTTAACGGAAACCGCTGTTCCTGTTGAGGCGGAAATACCAATGGATAAAAAGGTCTATCTTGTGGTGAACGATAAACATTCGATACATAACGTGAAGGAGAAGGGTTATATTGAAGCTCCCGTAAGGATAAAGTCCATATTAAAGTACCTTGAAAAAAATTCAAATTTCTCAAGGAACGATCCGAAAATCTTTCCGGACAAATGCCTTGAAACTGTTCATGACCCGGAATACGTTAATTACTTTAAAAAGATATGCGAAGTTCTTTCGCCTGAAGAGCTCGTATACCCGTATGTTTTTCCGATACGAAACACGTCGATCCCGCCTAAAGAACTTCCTGTACGTGCCGGCTACTACTGTATCGATACTTTTACGCCTTTAAGCAGGCACGCTTTCGAGGCCGCTAAACATGCCGTTAACTGCGCATTGACCGCCGCTCAAAAACTTAGAGAAGGGGCTAACCGCATAGCATATGCCTTAGTACGTCCCCCGGGGCATCACGCAGAAAAAAAATCTTTCGGCGGTTTCTGTTATTTTAATTCCGGGGCGATAGCCGCCCAATATTTATCCGCGTTCGGCAAAGTGGCGATTCTTGATATTGACTACCACCACGGTAACGGCCAACAGCAAATATTCTATGACAGGGATGATGTCCTCACTATCTCAATACACGGCCATCCAAGTTTTACCTACCCGTATTTTTCGGGATTTGGAAATGAAAAAGGCGCGGGGAACGGATACGGATATAACCATAATTTTCCGCTGCAGGAAACAATAACTTCCGAGCAATACCAACATGCCCTCGGGCGCGCCTTGAAGATCATAAAGGAGCATGATCCCACGTTTCTGGTAATAGCTCTGGGCCTTGATACTGCAAAGGGAGATCCAACCGGGACATGGGATCTTTCAAGCAAGGATTTCGAACAAAACGGAAAAATGATAGGGGCTATACGGGCTCCAAAACTTGTGGTGCAGGAAGGCGGTTACAATAATAGATTTCTCGGAATTAACGCTAAAAAATTCTTTGATGGGTTGTGGAAAAGTACTTATGAGCATAGAACAGCGAACAGATAACCGTTTTTGATAGAGTCGGCGTCCCTCGGTAAGTGAGGTTAGAACCTCTCTGCGGGGATCATTGGTGGAACAAGTTGACTTTAGTGCTGTCCTGGGAAAATTTTAAATCCGTCATTGCGAGGGAGCGCCGCGACCGAAGCAATCTCTTTAAATGTTTGATTGTATTGCGGATTGCTTCGTATCTCACTTCGTTCGTCCCTCGCCTTCAGTCAGCTATGTTAAACAAAAGACCCTGCCTTTCGGGCAGGGCTTTTTGTTTAAATGGCGTGCCTGGGTAAGTACGGTTAGAACCTGTTTGATTTATTCGATATAGAGTGCTTAATGAGCAAATGATGTGATATTTTAAAGGAAAACCATAATTTAGGGTTGATTTTATGATTTTTTATTGTTATTTAGGGTTGACTTATTGAATTTATGGTGTATTGTTGAATTATGAAAAGATTCATACAGAAAGAACTGAGTAAATGGAAAGATGATTCATCAAGGAAGATACTCCTAATAAGGGGGGCTCGCCAAGTTGGAAAAACGTACTCAATAAGACAGCTTGGTAGCACCTTTAAAAATTATATTGAAGTAAACTTTGAAGAAAACAAGGATATCAAACAGTTTTTTTCAGGATCTTTGAATCCTGATATTATCTGTAAAAAGATCTCGGCAGCTTTTTCCCTGCCTATTATCCCAGGAGAAACACTCCTTTTTTTCGATGAAATACAAGAATGCCCCGAGGCTTTAAGTGCGTTAAGATTTTTTTATGAAAAGTTACCGGATTTACATGTCATTGCCGCAGGTTCGCTTTTGGAGTTTGCTATAGAAAGTATTCCATCATACGGTGTAGGAAGAATTCAATCACTCTTTATGTATCCAATGTCATTTGACGAATTTCTTATGGCAAATAACGAAGAAGGTCTGCTGGAGTTAAAGAATATTGCGGGCACAGGAAATCCGTTGGACAATCTTTTTCATCACAAGCTGGTTGACTACCTAAAAATGTTTTATTTAACCGGCGGCATGCCAGAATCAGTAAAAGAATATTTACAAAGCGGTGATATCTTAAAGAGCCAGAAAGTTCTTGATGGTTTGATCGAAAGCATAAAGGATGATTTTGCGAAATATAAAAACCGCTCCCCAATACAACGATTGGAGGAGGTATATGGCTCCATATCAATGCAATGCGGATCAAAATTCGTATATTCAAGGATTGATTCTTCATCTAGTCATGCACCATTAAAAGATGCTCTAGAATTGATAGTACAGGCGGGTTTAGCATACAAGGTATATCATACTTCATCAAGAGGTATCCCGTTGGGAGCACAGGTAAAAATTAAAAAGTTTAAAGTTATTCCCCATGATATTGGAATACACCAAAGGTTGCTTGGTTTGAACGCGGCTGATATTGTGAAAGCGGAAAATGTGACTGTAATAAACAAGGGGCATATAGCAGAAATTTTTGTCGGATTAGAACTCATAAAAAATACTTCTCCATATTCAAGAGCCACTCTTCATTATTGGCATAAGGAAAAAAGGGGAAGTAATGCAGAAGTTGACTATGTTATTCAAAGAGAAGGCGATATTGTGCCTATAGAGGTTAAATCCGGCACACAGGGAAAAATGCAAAGTATGCGCATTTTTATGGAAGAAAGAAAGTTGAAACACGGCATAAGAATATCTTTAGAGCCTTTTTCTTCATACGGAAATATTGAGGTGATCCCTCTGTACGCTATAAGCAACATTATCAAGGAGCGTGTGGCATGATATTCGAAATAAACAGAGCTAAAAACGGAGCAATATTAAAAGTAAACTCCGGCATTGAGGATAATGGATTAGAGGAAATTGTCTATCAAGAAAAATATGATGATGAAGTAGAATGCTTTGCTGATTTTTTAAGATACATAGAAGAACACTATGGCCCGCCAAGCAGCAGACATTCCGCAAAAAGAATCTACATAGACGTACGTCCGGGAGACAAATTTGAAGATTATACGGGAGAATGATCTTAGGAGACCTTCCCAAAGTAAAAAATACTCCCCTGTAAATCAAGAAGGACACTTAATCGAAAGTTATTATGAACAAACAAACGTTCGTTTGTTTACCGCATTTGATAACCGGTATTTAGCCACCTTACTTAATGGCAGGACAACTGTGAGGCAGGTAGCTGCCGAACAGTTGCCCGGACAGGCACTTTTAATTCTTGTTGATTTTTTTTGGGAAAACTTGTTTTCACAAGAAAAAGCGGCAAGAATCAAAAAACCATCCTCGAAGAGGATGGTTTGAGCCATTTTATTTTATAAAATGGAGTGCCTGGCACTTCGGAAAATACGATCCTCCCTATGGTCGGATCGCTTAACGTTTCCTCAGCATCAAATATTGCGGCCGCAATATTTGTCAGATTCGGAACTTCGTTCCTCTCCCGCAGTCAGCTATGTAAAACAAAAAACCCTGCTTTTTGGGCAGGGCCTTTTGTTTAAATGGCGTGCCTGGCAGGATTCGAACCTGCGACCAACTGCTTCGTAGGCAGCTACTCTATCCAGCTGAGCTACAGGCACGCAATTGTGCGAACGATCATAAATACGACGCTTACATAAATACTGCCGTTTAAAGATATGTCATTATAACATGGATAAATTTAAAATCAATCCTGGGGCTTTTATCAGCCAAATCGTTTGATTTTTCGTTTCAAATGGTTTCTCTTCTCAAGGCCCTAACAGTATGCTATACTTTTTATTACTATGATGGACATTACTCCTTACAAAGAGCAGATCAGGCAGATTTGCGAAGAATTACATTTGAAGAAGCTGGATATTTTCGGTTCCGCAAGAACCGATCAATTCGGACCTAAAAGTGATGTTGACGTAATAGTTGAGTTTACCCATAGCGATGATGTGAATTCTTTTGATGTTTATTTCGAGTTAAAAAGCAGGTTGAAAGAGCTATTTAACAGACCTGTGGACATTATAACCGAGAAATCTTTAAAAAATCCATATTTGATCAAAAAAGTATCTGAAACAAGGGAAAAAATCTATGCAAGTTGAAATCAAGAAATATTTGTATGATATTGAGCAAGCAATCGCCGAGATAAGCGAATATACAAAAAATGAAAATTTTGCGAGTTTCTCTTCAAATACAATGATCCAATCCGCTGTTGAAAGAAAATTTGAGATTATCGGGGAAGCTTTGAGTAAAATAAAGAGATCGACGAAAGAATATTAGATTCGCTTACTGACGCAGGTAAAATTATCGGCTTCCGGAATATCATTATCCATGGATATGATATTATTGATGAAAAGATAATCTGGGATGCTATTCAAAACAACGTACCAAAATTAATGACAGAAATCACAACTTTGCTAACTTAAGCGGGCGAAGGTTTAATTTGAACCTGTGATCGCCCGGGAATGTAGTGGTCGGGAAAAGCGTACGGGCTCTTTAAAGGAGTGAGATTTCCGCGTCCACTCTGTTCGCTCGAAATGACCGGAGGGGAGCGCGGGATGAACATACATGAAGAATACATGGCGCAGGCGCTACGGGAAGCTCAAAAGGCATATGAAAGCGATGAAGTTCCCGTAGGGGCGGTTATCGTGCGTGACGGGGAAATAATAGCCAGGGCGCATAATCAGATAAAACTTCTCAAGGACCCCACAGCGCATGCCGAGATGATCGCCATAACCCAGGCCGCGGCATATCTTGAAAATGAGAGATTGACAGGATGTGAGCTTTATGTCACGTTGGAACCGTGTTCAATGTGCGTCGGAGCGGCTGTTCTGGCGCGGTTAAACAAAATAGTTTTCGGAACGACCGACCCCAAGACGGGAGCGTGCGGAAGCGTGGTGAGCCTCACTAAACCCGGATTATTTAACCATGACATAGAAGTCGCGGGCGGTGTTATGGAAGACGTCTGTTGTGATCTTATGCGCCGGTTTTTCGCGTCCAAAAGATAGAGAGGGGTTCCTTCGGCCCTGTGGGCCTCAGGATGACGGGGTGGAGTGGGCCTCAGGATAACCGGGTGGAGCGGGCCTCAGGATAACCGGGTGGAGCGGGCCTCAGGATGACTGGGGGGTCCAGGCTATCTGTGCCATCTTCTTATAACAAAGCTTTTTCCCCGGCCGTCCCATTCATTCGCGGGCTTTCTATCCGGCATTATAGATCTTAATCGGGGGATCATTTCGGATATTATCACGCCTTCCGGATGAGTGCTTTCTATTACTTCATCCGGACTGAGAACTATAACAACATGTCCGATCCAGACTATAAGGTCCAGCGGTTCCACCATTCGGGATATTTCTTCGGCGGTCATGCCGGATATCGCGAGGCCTTCCCCATAGGTAAGCATGGATGATGTGTTCCTGGGTGTGTATCCCCCTGAAGCCTGGTATATCAGGCCGGAACAATCCACTCCTTCAAGGCGCCACAGAGAAAGCATTGCCGATGGAACTTGTCCGCGCGGCGGATAGAAGTCCGGGAGCTCTTTTATTCCCGAATGATAATTCCCGCCCCACATGTAGGGCCGGCCTTCCATGGCTTTCATGGCGGAGAGGATCTCTCGGGCGGGGGGGAGGGTCTTTTCCCTTTCGGGGACTTTCTTCCCGGAAAAGGCGACGAAACGGCTGTCAATGAAAAGAGGCGTATTATAAGGATAGTCTTGTGTTCTTACCTCAAGGATACTTTGACCTGATACGGGTATTTCAGAAATTACCTCAAAAGACGTTCCCGGAAAGGCAATGAACTCAAGTTCTCTGATAAGGCCCTTGCGGTCGACCTTTACTGTTTTTCCGGAATTGCCCCCGAATACCTTTTGAAAATCCGGAGAGTTAAGAACAGGGCATGGAATTACCGCATGGCAGTAACGTTTTTCACTATCGGATACCGCGTCTTGGCAGAAAACGAGAGAGGTCAAAAGAGAACAGATAAGAAAAATTCTTGGAATATTCATAGACAAAAGCAATTCTACCATTATAAGGCGTTCGCGGCAAAGTTAATTGGAAATAGAAAAGTGGAGTTTTTTGGATCTGAATGGTATAATTTTGTCGAGAGGACATGTCGAATAAAAAAGGCAGCATCAAACATGGACAAATCTCAGGAATCTATCGGGTTTATCAGGAGAAATGCGGAATATCAGGAAGAGTATTAGAGATGTCGGCGATGCATTTTCGATATCAGCAAGAGTGGGATTTTTTATGGTGGAGGATTCAAGTCTGGTTCTACGGAAAGACCATTGCCACAGAGGGATGTGCATGTGATAGACGGGAGAAAAACAAAACTCTAAGAGCAATAGGAGGGCAAAATGGAAGAGACAGTTAGCAAGGTTATGGGGTATATCGTGACTTACGGGATTGGATTGTTGGCGGCTGTATTGATCTTTTTGATAGGTAGATGGATAGCCCGCATTTTGTCTGATGTTGTTGAGAAATTGATGACAAAAGCTAACGTGGAAAAAACATTAGCATCGTTTGCCAGGAATATAACGTATGTGGGGCTAATGGTTTTTGTGATAATAGCGGCACTGGGCAAGTTGGGGGTTCAGACCACTTCATTTATAGCTATAATCGGGGCTGCCGGCCTGGCGGTAGGCCTGGCGCTTCAGGGGTCACTGGCTAATTTTGCGGCGGGAGTTCTGATTATGCTGTTCAGGCCTTTTAAGGTAGGAGATTTCATACAAGCCGGCGGGACGATGGGAACGGTAGCTGAAATACAGATATTTACAACCATTCTAAATGCTCCTGATAATCGTAAAGAGATAGTTCCCAACGCCCAAATAACAGGCGGGAATATAACCAACTTCAGCGCTATAGAAAAGAGAAGGATAGATCTTGTTTTCGGTGTTTCATATACAGATAGTATTAAAGCGGCCAAGCAAGCGTTGGAAAAAGTTGTCGCGGAAGATCCTAGAGTATTGAAAGATCCCGCGCCGGTTATAGCTGTTTCTGAGTTGGGGGACAGCAGCGTAAACCTGGTTTGCCGGCCCTGGGTCAACCCCGCAGATTATTGGGCAGTATACTTTGATACATTGGAAAAAGGGAAGATGGAACTGGAAAAGAGTGGTATTACGATCCCCTTCCCACAGACTGATGTCCATATTTATAACGAACAAAAGAAAAACTAAAATTTAAGGAGGCTTGGCATGAAAGTGTTGAAGATCGTTCTATCTATTCTGTTGCCACCTGCAGCGGCGTTCCTTCAGGTTAAGTTAACCCTTCACTTTTGGATAAATATCGTGCTGACAGTTTTGGGAATTATCCCCGGTATAATCCATGCCCTGTGGCTGGTTCTAACCGACCAGAAGTAACGAATTTTTGGTTTAATATGAAAGTTTAATGCGGTAGATGTTTGTGTAAAGCGTTCTCAGGTTTTGGCGGACGTTTTATCTAAATATTTACCGATATGAAAGATATGGAACAAATGCTGGCGTTGAGGATATATTTAGCCGTGTTTAGTATGGAAGTCTAATGCAGATAAATAGTTGGATAAAACGTTTTCAGGTTCAATTGACAAACGCAACGCCTAATGTATAATGTACTTTCGTTCGTCCTTATTACCCACAGGAGAGAAAATGTCAAGATCCCTTACTTTCAAGGGCGGGATACATCCGGAATATTGCAAGGAGAAGAGCATATGCGAACCTTTGAGGGAAGCTCCGCTTCCTAAGACGGTGATAGTGCCTTTGTCCCAGCACATAGGAGCTCCGAATATCCCGGTGGTAAAAAAGGGCGACGCCGTGGAAGAGGGCGATGTCGTCGGGAAAAGCGACAGTTTTATCTCTTCTCCGGTGCACTCTTCGGTTTCCGGTAAAGTTCTGGATATAAAAAAGGCCTTCCACCCGGCGATGGGCCCTGTAATGTCGGTTTTTATCGAACGCGATGAAACAAAACTTCCGCGAATCTACGAAATAAAGAATACGCTTGAAAACCTTTCGGCAGACGAGATAATCGAGAAAGTAAGGTCTGCCGGAACGGTCGGGATGGGCGGCGCCGCTTTTCCCACGCACGTAAAGTTAAGCGTTCCCGCCGGGAAAAAAATCGATACTCTTATAATAAACGGCGCGGAATGCGAGCCGTATCTTACCTGCGACCAGGTTTTGATGGAAAAAAAGACAAAAGAGATCCTTCTGGGAGTACGTATCGCCAGGCGGATACTCAAGCCGGACCGCATATTCATTTCAGTGGAGGATAATAAAAAGGCCGATATTCTTGCTTTTCAAAAGGTCCTCAAAGAGCTGGGGCCGGACATTTCATCGGGAGTTTCCGTGGTACCTCTCAAGACAAAATATCCGCAGGGCGGAGAAAAACAGCTTATTAAAGCTATAACCGGCAGAGAAGTCCCTCCGGGGAAACTTCCTCTTGATGTAGGCTGTGTGGTGCAGAATGTCGGCACTATGAACGCAATATATGAGGCCGTGATCATGGAAAAGCCGCTTATTGAGAGAATTATCACTGTGTCGGGCGATTGCGTATCGAAATGCGGTAATTATGTCGCGCGGGTAGGAACAACAATAAAGGACCTTGTAGAGCTTTGCGGCATTGAAATGAGAACAGAACCGTACAAGATAATAGCGGGCGGGCCCATGATGGGGGTTGCTCAAACGAGCATGGATGCGCCCATATTAAAAAGCACTTCCGGCATTCTTTTTCTGTCCGATAAAGCGGCCAGGACGTACAGTGAACAAAATTGCATAAGATGCGCGAAATGTGTCGATGTTTGTCCTATGATGCTCACACCGACGGATATAATGAGAAATGTCAAAAAAGAGAGATGGGATAAAGCGGAGGAACTCAACATACTGGATTGCATGGAATGCGGGAGCTGTTCCTACGTGTGTCCCGCGAGAATACCTCTGGTGCAGTATATAAAGGAAGGAAAGACGGTTTTAGCAAGGATGAAAAGGGCATGAGAACACTTACCATAAGCGCATCTCCGCATATATCTTCTCCGGCAGGGACCGCGGACCTGATGAAAGACGTTATAAAAGCGCTTATTCCCGCTCTCGCCGCCGGAATATATTTTTTCAGGGGGAGCGCCGTGGGCATTATAATCGCCTCGGTGGCCGGATGTATCTTTTCGGAAATATTTTTACAGAAAATAAGAAAAAGGCCGGTCGAGACCGGCAATTACAGTTCTCTCTTGACCGGGCTTCTTCTCGCCATGGTGCTTCCACCGGGCCTCCCCCTATGGATGGCTTTTCTCGGCGGAGCTGTGGCGATAGGCCTGGGCAAGGAAATTTTCGGCGGACTGGGCTGCAATATTTTCAACCCGGCCCTTCTGGCCAGGGCTTTTCTTATGGCGGCTTTTCCCGTCGCGCTTACGACATGGAAACAGCCCATAACGCTTGACGCTGTTACAACGGCTACGCCTTTGGGGCTGGCTAAGTTCGAGGGGTACGCGACGCCCTTCACTCAGCTGGCGGCGGGGAATGTTAGCGGATGTGTTGGTGAGACCTCAGCCGCGGCCCTTCTGGCCGGAATAGCGTATTTGCTGTATAAAAAGGTTATAGATTACAGGATACCGGCGGCTTATGTGGGAACGGTAGCAATATTTTCTCTTATAACCCGACTTATATCGCCGGATACCTATATGGGGCCCGTATTCCATATTTTCGCGGGAGGACTTCTTCTGGGCGCGGGATTTATGGCTACCGATCCGGTTACTTCCCCGGTTACCGCTAAAGGCAGATGGGTGTTCGGGACGGGATGCGGACTTGTGACTATGACCATAAGGCTCTGGGGAGGGCTTCCGGAAGGGGTTATGTACTCCATTTTGCTTATGAACGCGTGCACGCCGATAATAAACAGGTTCACACGTCCGAGACGTTTCGGAGTAAGCCGGGGAGGAGTATAAAGCGATGAAGCGCGTGATCAACAGTGATGTATTCAAAATGATAACGGCGCTTGCTTGTGTAGGAGTGATATCGGCGGTGGCTCTTGTTTTTGTCTACAACTATTCCGTTCCGAAGATCATAGAGAATGTGAACAGGGCCACACAGGAAGGGATAAAAAACATTTTTCCGAAAGCCGATAAGATAAAAGAGACTTCCTTTGCCGGCGTTTATGAAGTGAAAAACAAGGCCGGCAAGGATCTCGGGTATGCCTTCACGGCGGAAGGCAACGGTTACCAGGGGAAAATACAGTTAATAGCCGGAGTGGATAAAGAGTTTAAAACATTGTCGGGCATGGAAGTCCTGGAATCTCAGGAAACACCGGGCCTTGGCGCGGAAATATCGGGAGATTTCCGTAAGCAGTTCTCAGGCCTTTCGGTCTCGAACGGAATAGAATACGTTAAGAACAAAAAACCGGAAAAGCCGGGACAGATAGAAGCTATAACCGGGGCGACTATCTCATCGAGGGCGGTCGTTAACATGCTCAATGACCGGTTGAGACAGCTTAGGGAAAATCTGGACTAAGACGGATAAGAATATGAAAAATGATCTTCTAAAAGGCCTTTGGAAAGAGAACCCTGTTTTTGTGCAGGTGCTTGGGATGTGTCCCACGCTGGCCGTGACAACCAAATCTGTTTTCGGGCTTTCCATGGGCCTGGCCACGACCTTTGTTTTGATCTCTTCAAGTGTTGTCGTTTCACTTATCCGGAAAATGGTGCCGCCTCAGGTAAGAATACCCATGTACACGGTTATTATAGCCACATTCGTAACGGCCGCCGATTACTTTCTTAAGGCCAATTTTTATGAGATAAGTAAGGCGCTCGGCCCGTACGTTCCGCTTATAGTCGTGAACTGCGTTATACTCGGCAGGGCCGAAGCTTTCGCTTCCAAGAATGTTCCCGTAAGGGCCTTTCTAGACGCCCTGGGAATGGGAGCCGGATTTACGGCGGCTCTCATTGTTCTTGGTTCCTGCCGGGAGATATTGGGAGCCGGGTCCCTTTTTGGCATAAGGGTGATGCCGGAAGGTTTTACCAACTGGATAGTTATGGTTCTGCCGGCAGGGGCGTTCATTACACTGGGACTTCTGGTAGGGGCATTCAATTCTGCCAGCGGGGCCTTGAAAAAAAAGAAAAACTTATAATAATGCCGGTGCGTGCTTCCGGAGAGAATAGAAATGAATATTGAACATCTCATACTTATCTTTGTGGCCGCGAGTGTAACGAATAATTTCGTGCTTACTTACTTTCTGGGCATCTGTCCTTTTATCGGGGTATCGAATAAGCTGGAAAGTTCGATAGGGCTGGGAATGGCCACGACTTTCGTAATGACCATGGCGGCCACATTTACATGGTTGATCTATCACTACATATTGGTGCCTTATGATCTGGTTTTTCTGCAGTACGTGACTTTTATAATAGTTATCGCCAGTTTTGTGCAGTTCGTTGAAATGGTGGTCAGGAAAATATCACCGGCGTTATACAAAGCTCTCGGTATCTTCCTGCCGCTCATAACCACTAACTGCGCCATACTCGGGCTTACTCTTTTCATGGTTCTCAGGAATTATACTTTTCCCGAAGCGGTTGTTTTCGGGCTGGGCGCCGGGGTGGGATTCACTCTTGCCCTTGTTCTGATGGCGGGTATACGCGAAGAACTGGAATTTGCCGACATCCCGGAAGTTCTGAAGGGCCCCGGGATAACATTGATATTGGCGGGAATGCTCGCGCTTGCTTTTATGGGTTTCGGGGGATTGATAAGCGGATAGGGCGGGTTCGGACAATGAATGCAAGGACTATATGAATAATCTGGTAATAACGGCTGTATTGAGCATGGCATCTCTCGCGATATTTTTCGCGGCGGTGCTTGCTTTTGCCGATAAGAAACTAAAAGTGCAGGAGGATCCGAGGGTATCGGATGTTTTTGATCTTCTCCCCCATGTAAATTGCGGCGCTTGCGGATATCTGAGCTGTCATGATTTCGCGGAACACGTTGTAATGGAAGGGGAAGAGCCTCTGAAATGCCGCGTGCTCGGGGAAGAATCCAAAGAAAAATTGTTGGACTATCTCGGGAAAGACCGCGAAGAGAGTTTTCCTTATCTGCCGCTTATAAGATGTTCCGCGAGAACAGAACATAAGCCGGCTATGGCGGATTACAAAGGGATACAGACCTGCCGGGGGGCGGCTCTTGTCTTTTCCGGAGGAATGGAATGCGAATTCGGGTGTATAGGGATGGGGGATTGCGCCAGGGCCTGCCCGTTCGGAGCTATAGAAATGAAGGAGGGGCTTCCGGAAGTTAACGCGGAAAAATGCACCGGATGCGGCAAGTGCGTTCAGGCCTGCCCCAAAAACATAATAACCATGGCGGAAAAAAGACATGAAAAACTTTATTATGTCGCTTGCAGTACTCATGACGGCGCGCTCAGGGTAAGAAAAATATGCAAGAGCGGCTGTATAGCCTGCGGAATATGCGAAAAGATGTCCAAAGAAGGGTTTTTCGCGTTGAAGGATAATCTTTCCAGAGAAGATATATCTAAGCAGGGAAAACAGGAAGAAGTGGACGAGGTCGCGGCGAAATGCCCCACGAGGGTCATTAAAGTTATTTGACGGCGGAAAAATGGAAAAGGCGGACAACAGCATAATAAGGATAGCGGTACTCGTTTCGGGCAACGGAACGAATTTACAGGCTATAATAGACGCTCAGGCAAAGGATAGCCTGGGCCCCTGCGAGGTAAAACTTGTTATAAGTGATAACCCCGAAGCTCGCGCTTTGCGCCGCGCGCGGGAAGCCGGGATCCCGGTAAAGGTCGTTGAAAAAAAACAAGGTATGCCGCGGGAAGTATTTGACGGGCTTTTGAGGGAAGAGATAGTAAGGGAAAAAATAGATCTCATTGTTCTTGCCGGTTTCATGAGGGTTTTGGGGGAGAAATTCGTAAGGGAGTTCAAGGGCAGGATAATGAACATACATCCGGCCCTTCTTCCCTGTTTCAAAGGGACATCGGCTATAGAAGACGCGTTCAATTACGGGGTGAAGGTCACCGGAGTAACGGTTCATTTTGTGGACGAGGGTGTGGATTCGGGGCCCATAATAGCCCAGAGAGAGGTGAGAATAGAAAAGTCTGATACTATCGGGACCCTTGAAGAAAAGATACACAGGACAGAACATGAGCTTTACCCCGAGGCGATACGGTATTTTGCCGAAGGAAAGCTCAAAATAGAAGGAAGAAAAGTAAAGGTCATTTCAAAAAAATAGAGTTGTGCAAAATAGACTTTTCACGTCATTGCGAGGGAGCGAAGCGACCGAAGCAACCTTATAACCTATTATATATGTTGAGATTGCTTCGGCACTATGCTGAGTCTGCCGAAATCCTGAGTCATGGCATTTATCACGATACGAAGGGCTTCGTCACTCACTTCGTTCGTTCCTCGCAACGACGGGATAAAAGTCCATTTTGCAGAACCCTATCAAAAAAAACTGAAGGAGGAAGTGATGTCGGATAGGATAAAACAGGTGAAGGCCAGGGAAATACTTGATTCCAGAGGGAATCCCACTATAGAGGTGGATGTTGTTCTTGAGGATGGTTCCATGGGAAGAGCGGCGGTGCCGAGCGGAGCGTCTACGGGAGAGCATGAAGCGGTGGAATTAAGGGACGGCGACGCGGCGAGGTATATGGGTAAGGGCGTACAGAAAGCCGTGGGCAATGTTATGGGCGAGATCTCGGGTAAAGTTACGGGTATGGACGCGAGTGATCAGAAAACACTGGATAAAGCGCTTATAGATCTTGACGGCACGCCTAATAAGGGCCGGCTTGGGGCTAACGCCATACTCGGGGTGTCCATGGCGGCGGCAAAAGCGTCGGCAGTATCGAGGAAACTCCCGCTTTTCCGGTATCTTGGGGGAGATGACGCTAAAATACTTCCCATACCGATGATGAATATCATAAACGGCGGGTCTCATGCCGATAACAATGTGGATCTGCAGGAGTTCATGGTAATGCCCATAGGCGCCCCTTCTTTTAAAGAAGCTCTCAGGATGGGAACGGAAGTGTTCCACAGCCTGAAAAAGATCCTGTCATCTTCCGGGCTTTCTACCGCCGTGGGCGACGAAGGAGGATTCGCTCCGGATCTTAAATCCAACGAAGAGGCGGTGGAAGTTATCCTGAAAGCCATAGAAAAAGCGGGTTACAAGGCCGGAAAAGATATAGCCATAGCGCTCGATCCGGCATCAAGCGAGTTCTATAAAGACGGAAAATATGTCCTGTCCGCGGAAAGATCGCCGGAAAAAACCCCCGGCGAGATGGTGGATTTCTATGCCGCATGGGCGGGAAAATATCCCATAGTCTCCATAGAGGACGGACTTGCCGAGGATGACTGGCAGGGATGGAAACAGCTTACCGAAAAGCTGGGATCTAAGGTACAGCTTGTCGGGGATGACCTTTTTGTAACGAATACGGAAAGGCTCGGAAGAGGGATAAAAGAGGGTATTGCCAACTCCATTCTCATAAAGGTCAACCAGATAGGGACGCTTACGGAAACGCTTGCTTCTATCGATATGGCCAAAAAAGCGGGCTATACCGCTGTTATATCGCATCGTTCCGGCGAGACGGAAGATACGACCATCTCTCACATAGCCGTTGCGACCGGAGTAGGACAGATAAAAACCGGGTCAACATGCCGCACCGACCGTATATGCAAATACAACGAACTTTTGCGTATAGAGGAAATGCTCGGGGACAAAGCGGTATACGGAAGCAGCATATGGGCAAAAAGAGGATAGCGGCCGGACTGGTCTTATCGGCTATTCTGCTTTCGGTGATATTTTTACCGGGTCACACCAGACTGCGGGAACTGAAGGCCGAAAAAGAACAATATGAGAGGCGCATATCTCTTCTTGAGGAATACAATAAAGCTCTTCAGGAAGAGATAGAAAGAATGCGCGAGGATCCTGAGTACATAGAGAAAAAGGCGCGCGATAAACTGGGGATAGTGCGGAAAGGGGAGGTAGTGTACCGCCCGTCGCCGTAATGCGGCATACTTTGCTGGATATGTCTGTAGCATCTTTACTACAAGGGTCTGGCATTCCCTGCGAGGGACGCTCGATTTTCCCGGCGAGAAAATCTTCGCTCGACGGACGACCTCGTTCCCCCGAGGGCCCGTGCCCTCGGGGACCATGCCCACTCGGTCGCCCAACGCCCTCTCCGGGAACACCAGACCCTTGTAGCGGTAACACTCCGAGAAGAATTAATACGATAGTGTGTCAAAATGCTCGAAGGTAGAAACACAGGGGCCTTAGCGTGATTCCGAAGCATCTTTAACCGAGCGAAAGTTCGCTCTTCCTGGTTTTTTTATCTAACAAGAGCCAACTTTCGCGCCCCCGCAAGGGGCGGTTAAAGCAAGCGAGGAATTGCGCTAAGGTCCCTGTGTTTTGAGTTATGGTTTTTGGGACAATCATTAAGTAGAGACGGCCGGTATTGTCAACCTTGGGGTTTCAGGGCGGAGGTGGCGCCGCGGGAAGCGCATACCCGGGCGGCTATTTTTGAGGCGAATTTCAGATTATCGTGCATCTTTTTCCAAAAAATATCACGGCCCAGAAGGCAGTATCGGGCTA
>Ga0172377_10000132_pt1 | contig 63522 bp, 58 predicted proteins | sample Pumphouse3metaG_FD_119749 | JGI IMG/M metagenome (GOLD analysis project Ga0172377, IMG submission 119749) | Leachate microbial communities from a municipal landfill in Southern Ontario, Canada - Pumphouse #3 metaG | ecosystem: Engineered > Solid waste > Landfill > Unclassified | place: Canada...
CTATACCTCCAGCTAGCTTAGCTACAGATAAAATAAGATTAACAATGGACCCTATAAATGTTATCTTTTTTGCCTCTTTTGCTCTCTCTCTCATCTTTAATTGACTTTAGGGTAAACAAAGTACAAATATATATGTTTTATCTTGTAAATGTTTTAAATGAAGTATCTATTTTTTCTTGTAGTGCTATTGTCTATTTTATCAATCAATAGCTATGTTTTTATTAGAGGATGGAAAGTTTTGCCACCCTCTTTTGTTATAAAAACTGTTTATGCAGTTCTCTTCTGGGCTCTTACTATTCTTTTTTTTGTAAGAATGTTCTATGGAGATAGTTTTTCGGTATCTCTTTCACAAGTAATATCGGCAGTAGCCTTTACTTGGCTTATAGCCGTTGTCTATTTTGCTCTAATAGCCTTAGGAGTAGATTTTCTTAGATTAATAGATAGGTTTTTTGTTGTTTTTCCCTCTTTTGTAAAAGATAACCCCTTAAAGTGGGCGCGTATTACTGTAGTAAGTGCTGTTGCTTTTGTCTCTTTTTTGCTGTTGTATGGAAGCTATAAATTTAATAACCCGCAGGTAAAGAGTGTTACCATAGAGATGTCTAAGCCATTGCCAGGTAAACATCTTAGGGTAGTATTAGTTAGCGACATCCATCTTAGTTCATATATCAATGGATCTCATTTAGATAAATATGTAGAGATGATAAATTCTCAAAACCCACATGTAGTTCTAATTGCAGGAGATATAGTAGATAGAAATTTGCAGCCATTAATAGATTGGGATATCTCTTCTAGATTTAAAAAAATAGAATCTAAATATGGAGTTTTTGCTGTTAGCGGTAATCATGAATATTATGGAGGAGAGAGAGAGAGTCTGTTCAATTATTTAAGAAGTTCTGGAATAACTCTACTTTTAGATTCTGTTGCTGTAATTGGTGGGACTGTTCAAATTGCTGGAAGAGAAGATAGATCAAATCTAAATAGAGAAGAGTTGAAAGATATACTTAAAGAGACAGATAAGAGTTTACCTATAATTTTAATGGATCATCAACCTTTTGGATTAAATGAGGCAATAGATAATGGTGTAGATTTGCAGCTCTCTGGCCACACTCATAATGGGCAGTTTTGGCCAGGCAGTTTAATAGTAAAGTGGATGTATCAAGTGGGTTATGGTTATAAGAAGATTGGAGGTACTCACTTTTATGTCTCTTCAGGGGTAGGGCTTTGGGGGCCAAAATTTAGAATAGGAACAGCATCTGAGGTTGTAACTATAGATTTAAAAGAGATTTAAAATCATAAATATAGAAAATTTTACATGCTTAGAGTAGGAAAACAAGAGAGAAGCAGTCTAATTAATAGTTATGTCTCCAATTTAAAGTATTATTAAGGTCTAATCAATTATTAAATATATATAATACACATTGCAAATTACTATGAAAAAAAGAGTTTTATCTTTATTAACAATTATTCTAATTAGCTTCACCTATGTGCAGGCTCAAACCTATATTCAACTTTCTTTAGATCAATATTTAGAGAAAGTTAGGGTAGGGAATTTAGAGTATGCTGCCCAGAGGCTTAACATTGAAATTTCAGATGCTCAAATTATTTCGGCTTCTGTTTTCAATAACCCTTCTATTGGGTTTTCTTATTACAACGATGAGTTAAACAGTATGCAAATGGGTCATGGTGGCTCTGCAGAAATTTCACAAACAATCTCGCCAGGCCGCAGAAGAGCTGCTATGAACTTGGCAAAGAGCGAAAAAGATTTAACCCAGGCTGTTTTGGTAGATTATTTTAGACTATTGCGCCAAGAGGCTACTCTAACATGGTTAGAGGCTATAAAAGCAAGACAACTGTATAAAATTAAAAAAGAGAGTTATGACGATCAAATTAAGTTGATGGTATCTGATAGTCTCTCTAGAGGATCTGAGTTTTTAAATGATTTAGATATTCTTCAAAATAGGGTAGAGACTGGTATTCTTCGTTCTGAATTGATAGATATGGAAAGGGAGTATGAAGATTTATGTGTCACTATAACAAATTTTTGTGGTATAAGTAATTACGATACAGTTTATATACCAGAAAAGAGAAATATTTGGAATGATAAGAGTTTTATTTTAACCGAAATTGTAGAGGTTGCGTTGAATAATAGGGCAGATATTCTTGCACTTAAAAAAGAGATAGATGTTTCAAAATACGCAATAAAAGCAGCAAAGGTAGAGCGTACTCCTGAGTTCGATATCTTTTTTGGATATGGGGTAAATGCCGAGGCGAGAAATATTGATGCTCCAAGCCCACAATTTAATGGTTTTGAGGTTGGAATTTCTTTCCCTATACCACTTTTTGATAGAAATAAAGGTGGAATTAAAGAGGCCCAGGTGCAAAAAAGGCAAGCAGAATTAAGATATATGGAGGCAGAAATGCAGGTAAAAAGCGAGGTGGTTACGGCTTATAATAATTATATAACTTCAGATAAAAAGAGGAATCTTTTTAGAGCAGGTTTAGTAAAAAACGCTAAAGATGCATTGGATCAAAAAAGAGAGGAGTATTTTAATGGCCAGATTCACCTAATTGAAGTTTTGGATGCACAAAGAAGTTATGATGACGTACTTGCATCATTTTACTCTGCAATCTACGAAAAATCTGAAACTTTGGTTAGATTAGAGAGTGCTATTGGTATTTGGGAGATTGAATAAGAACTTCTGTTAATATTCAAAGTAGATATTTAAGAAGGCACATTAAGCATTATTAATAAAAAACCTGCAGTAAAAATTACTGCAGGTTTTTTATTTGTGATAAACTGGCTACCAGCTTCCTCCAGCTCCTCCTCCGCCAAAGCCGCCTCCACCGAAGCCTCCGAATCCACCTCCGCCTCCAAAGCTTCCTCCGCCAAAACCTCCACTAGAGCGACCTCCTCGGCCTCCAGAGAGCATAGAGCCTAGTAATAGTAAATCTAAAGCGCTAGGGCCTCTGCGGTTACCACCTCCAATATTAGTAGGGCCTCCGCCTTTTTTACCGAATAGCATTATTATGAACATAAAGACAATGAAAAGTACTAAGAGTGGGCCAAAAAGTGACTCTTCTCCTTTTTTATACTCTTGGTAACTATGTTCTCCTGCTGCAATTGGTAAAATAACAGCAAGCGCTGCATCTACTCCTGCATAGTAGTTATTGTTTTTAAAATGAGGAATCATCTCGTACTCTACAATTCGTTTGCATATTGCGTCTGGTAGAGCTCCCTCTAAACCATAACCTGTGGCAATAAATGCTTCCCCTTTTTCATTACCTTTTTTGGGCTTAATTAAGATTACAACTCCATTGTTAAATTTAGCTCCTCCAACTCCCCAGTTCTCTCCAATTGAAAAAGCCATTTGTGCTTTGTCATACCCATTTAGTGAGGGTAGAGTAACAATAGTTATTTGATTAGATGTCTTTTCAGAAAACTGGACAAGGCGTTTTTCTAAAAGGGCAGATTCATTAGCTGTAAAAACAGAAGCTAAGTCATTTACTAACCTAGGCGGTACCGGTTTTGATGGTATTTGCGTAAATGCAGCCAAAGGCAACATAATGCAAATAAGTAGCGTGGGTAATATTTTATTCGCCAAATGAGATTTCATTGCTCTGTTCGTTTACGTCGTCTGACTGATAACTAAAGTGTTCTTTTAAATTTTCTCCTGCCATCTCTATTGCGGCAGCAATTCCTATAGCAGCTTTCCCCTCTTTAAGGTGGTTAAGCAGTATCTCTCTCTCTTTATCCCAGAAGTTTTCTGGTACCTTTTCATCTATCCCTATATCGCCAATTATTGCAAATTTTCTTGATTTCCAGGCAATATAGATGAGCACACCATTTCTCTCTTTAGTCTTATTCATTTTGAGCTTGTTGAATACAGTTACTGCCCTAGCAATAGGGTCTAGTTTACATTCAGATTCAATATGAACTCTTATTTCACCAGAAGTGTTGAGTTCTGCTCTCTCAATAGCTTTTACAATAAGATCTTGTTCTTCTTTAGATATGAATTTTTTATTGCTCATAATTAAAATTCTACTACGGGAACATTTTGTGCGCCTTCATTTGCTTCGAAATACTCTTTTCTTTCAAAACCAAACATTCCAGCAATCATGTTTTTAGGGAATTGACGTATAGTTGTATTGTATATCCTAGAAGTTTCGTTGAACTTTTGCCTCTCTACTGTAATTCTATTTTCAGTCCCTTCTAGTTGAGCTTGAAGCTCCAGAAAGTTTTGATTAGCTTTAAGATCTGGATACCGTTCAACTACAACCATCAATTTAGATAATGCTTGTGAAAGCTCCCCTTGTGCTTGTTGAAAATTGGCCATGCTCTGTGCTGTCATGTTAGTAGGGTCAATTGTTGTTTGAGTTGCTTTTGCACGTGCATTTACTACACCTTCTAATGTTTCTCTCTCGTGAGAAGCATATCCTTTAACAGTAGAAACTAAGTTAGGAATAAGATCTGCTCTTCTTTGATATACGTTTTCTACTTGAGACCAAGCAGTTGTAACTTGCTCTTCTTGAAGTACCATTCTATTATAACTATTCTTTACCCAAAGAAAAGTTACAAGCACTACACCTGCTATTACTAGTAGTGTAATGACACCTTTTGAAAGTTTCATATGATATATTTTTTAATGTTAGTTAATTCTAGCTATTGGCTTTTCTTACACATCTAACAGATGCTGCAAAAAAGCTTTTGCTGGCATAGTTGTATGGAAAGTTTTCATTATCAAAATGGATAAAACGATACTCTCCATTATTACTATCTCTTTCAGAGGCGCTCCACCAAAAACCAAACAGATTTAAATTTGCAAAACTCTTAAAGTAGTTAGATGAGTTTCCTCCAGGAAGAGCATTCCACCCACTTGTATTTGACTTAAGATTGTTATTACTGTATTTCCAAATATTTTTTTGATTTAGGGTGGCATTTGCAGCTACTTTATCTCCAAGGCCTTGCCATACATTGTCAAAGCTAATTGGAGTCTCTGCAAGAGCAGTTCCAAAATCTTCCCAATCTTCTTTGGTTGGAATGCTCCATCCTTCTGGGCATGCCCCTTGTGGCCCGTTTGCAAGTCCATTTGCAGTGACACCTCCTGTAGCCTCGTTCCATGAGTAGAGATTTCCAAAGATATGGTTAAGGGCATTTATACTATCGTATGGTTTGCCAGCTCCATCCCATCTTAAATTAGAGGTAAACCAATGTAGGTTGCCAATTTTTTTGTAGTAATATTTATTTCCGTCTCTATTATCTATAATTGAATCTGCCCCATTTATTATTCCAGAGAAGTTCTCTTGATTTGAAGGGTCTAAAACAGTAACTTCCCTAAAGGTAGATTTAGATGTAAAATCGTTATGTTTAGCTGTAAGGTAAACTATGTAGTCTCCAGTTTTAGAGGGAGCTGTAACTGTTATAGATTGACCAGAGGTAGAGTCTATGCTAAAACCTGTCATTTGCCAAGTATAGGTAATTCCAGTTTCAGGTTCTAGAATACCATATGCAGCTAAATCTAACTCTTGGGAGATTAAGATATAGCTTGGTAGTTTAAATTCTAGAGATCCTATCATATAATTATTATCATCATCTTTTTTGTCATCTTTTTTACAAGAAGAGATAGATAGTGAAAAAATTAGAATAAGCGACGTAAGATAAATTGAATACTTTCTCATATTAATGATTGAGGTCGAATTAAAAAACAAAGATATATTATTTTATTCTAAATTTGTGCCAAACTAGGTTATAGTGATAAATGGTAAGCTATAAATTTGCAAAAAAAAAGGTTAAAAGAAAATTCATAGATAAACTTAGTCTAAATAAATGTAGTATAATGGATAAATTGTTTTTAAATTGGTTTAGAAAACTTCTCTTCTCTTTTGGGTTACTGCTCTTATTTACAAGCTGTTCAAAAAAAGAGTATTTAGTTACAGACGGTTTCGCTCAAGGTACAACGTACCATATAGTCTATTCAAATGATGCTGGGTATGCATTAGATTCTCTTATAGCTGGAGTATTAACAGAAATAGATAATTCTTTGAGTGTTTACAATAAAGAGTCTTTAATTTCTAAAATTAATAGTGGCCAAGAGACTCAACCCGATTCACTAATTAGAATAGTTTATGAGAGATCTTTAGATATTTATAATTTGAGTGATGGATTGTTTGATGTTTCGGCTTCTCCACTTTTTAATATATGGGGTTTTGGCTTTAGTGATAAATCTATAATTACTCAAGAGGTAATAGATTCGGCACTACAACTTACTGGAATGGAGAAGATTAAGTTAATAGATGGGCATTTTGTAAAGGAGATACCAGAAATTACCTTGAATTTTAATGCTATTGCTAAAGGCTATAGTTCAGACGTTATAGCTAGTGAGCTAGATAAACTTGGTATAGAGAATTATTTAGTAGAGGTTGGTGGAGAGATTGTTTGTAAAGGGAGAAACCCTAATGGAGAGAAATGGAGTATTGGAATTGATAAACCTGTAGAGGGAAATATTATACAAGGTGCTCATATACAAGATATACTTTTGCTCACAGGTGTGGGTGTGGCTACTTCTGGTAATTATAGAAAGTTCTATGAAAAAGATGGTGAAATTTTTTCGCATACTATTAATCCAAAAACAGGTTACCCAGTAAGGCACAATTTGCTTAGTGCTACTGTTATAGCAAGGGATGCGATTACAGCAGACGCATATGCAACATGGTTTATGGTAGCAGGATTAGAAAAAGCTATTGAGGTTTTAGAAAATTATTCCGATATTGAGGGATATTTAATTTATACTGTAGATGGTGAGTATAAAGTTTACAAAAGCAATGGAGTTAAAGTGAAATAAATAAAACTATAGATATTATGAGTAATAGAATTTCTAGAAGGGCTTTTATTAAAAGTTCGGCAATAGCTGGAGTGGGTTTTGGCTTAGGCTTTGGTGGCTCAAAAATTCTAGGAGCCAAAAATAGGTTTGACACTATTATAAAAGGAGGCGTGATTTATAGTGGCGAGGGAGGAAAACCTTTTCCTGGAGAGATTGGAATTAAAGATGGAAAGATTTCTGCCATTGCACAATCTTTAGGCGATAGTGCAAATAAAGTTATAGACGCTAAAGAGATGGCTGTATCGCCAGGCTTTGTAGATGTACATACCCATACAGATAGTAATTTGTTTCACTCACCATTAGGAGATAGTAAAATATATCAAGGAGTAACAACAGATATTGGAGGTAATTGCGGCAGTGGCCCTTTCCCAGGAAAAAGATGGGAAAATATTGGAGACTTCTATGCAGACTTTCCAGAGCAGATAGGCTTGAACTATGGAAGCTTTACAGGGCAAGGCTCATTAAGACAATTTGTTGTAGGAGGCAACGATGTGAAATGTACTTCAAAGCAGTTAGAGCAGATGAAATCTATTTTAGCAACTCAAATGGAACAAGGCTCTATAGGAATTTCTTGCGGTTTGGAATATACTCCTGGTTCTTATGCAACTAACCAAGAGATAGCAGAGCTATGTAAAGTTGTAGCTTCTTATAATGGACTCTTTGCCATTCATATGCGTAACGAAGACGATAGAGTAGAGGAGTCTGTTGCCGAGGCCATTGCCATTGCAAAGCAAGCAGGGGTAAAGTTGCAAATTTCACACTTAAAAGCCCAGAATGCAGCTAACTGGCACAAAGCACCTGCTCTATTAAGGCAGATAGAGAATGCTGCATCAGATGGCTTAGATATAGCTTTCGACAGATACCCTTATACTGCTTTTTCTACTGGTATGAGTACTTTTATACCCCTAAGTGAGAGGCAAGGTACAAAAGCCGAGATTGTAGAGAGGCTACAAGATAAAGTTATTTCTAAAAAAATAGGAGAGTATGCAATTTCTAGAATTGCAAGATTGGGAGGCCCGGTAAATGTAGTAGTCACTTCTTGTAAACAAGAAGAGAACAAAAGATTTATTGGTCTTAATGTTGAGGAGTGCTGTGCTTTAACAGGTAAAGAGCCATGGCCATTTATTAGAGATTTGCTTATAGATGAGAATGCATCTGTAAGTATTATTGGCTTTGCAATGACAGAAGAGAATGTAAAGATGTTCCTTTCACATCCACTTGGAATGCCTGCCTCAGATGGTAGTGTTTATTCACCTGTTGGGCCACTTAGTAAAAGCAGGCCTCACCCACGTTCATATGGGACATTCCCTCGCTTCCTTGGTAAATATTGTAGAGATGAAAACTTAATGGAGCTCTCTAGGGCAATTAAGAAATGTACCTCTTTACCCGCTTCTAGAATTGGTTTGAAAAACAGGGGCATTCTGCTGCCAGGGTACCAGGCAGATATTGTGATTTTTAATAAAGATACTATTATTGATACAGCTACTTATCCAGAGCCGCACCAATTTGCAGCAGGTATAAATGATGTTATTGTAAATGGCACCCACACTATAGTAGGTAGAAAAGCTACAGGTTCGCTAGGGGGTATACTGCTTGGTAGCTAGATGCTAAAGTATCTATTTAGTTAGTTTAAACTCTACAGGAACAGTGATTTTAACTCTTACTGGTTGGCCAGCTATAGAAGCTGGCTTCCATTTAGGTGAGACTTTTATTACTCGTAAAGCCTCGTTGTCTAATAGGTGATGTGCAGATTTTGTCACCTCTACATTAGTCACTTTACCATCTTTTTCAACAATAAAGCTTACAACTACTCTTCCCTGAATTCCCACCTCTACTGCTTGAGATGGATATCTAAGATAGTGGTAAACCCACTCTTGCATAAAGCGTCTTTGATCTCCTTTCATATAGGTAGCAGGTCTATCTACCTCGTTTTGAGAGAAAATTCTATCTAAATCTTCTGAGTTTTCATCTTTAGGTTCAAAAGCTGTTCTCTCTAGCATTGCCTCCATATTGGCAGTTGTCTCAACCAAATTGAAAAGATATTGAGAGAGATGCTCCATAGTGGAATATCTAATTTTATCTGGGGTATCTTTTGGTGTGTGGTAATCTTGATGAAGTTTTGTTGTAAAAAGCAGAGTTGGTATACCTAGTGAGGCAAATGGGTGATGGTCGCTTGGGAAGTAATCTGCAGTGTGAATTTGAGGTGAAATCATAAGTGGCATATCTGAGACATCTTTTAGCAGAGTTACTAGTTGAGTATGTGGCATAAAAGTATAAGTATGCATGTCTGAACCATCTATTCCACGCCCTACCATATCTAGATTTATCATTAGCGAAACTTTGTCTATAGGAGCAAAAGCCCTATTGGCAAAATACCAAGAGCCGTTCATTCCTCTCTCTTCTGCCCCGAAAGCTACAAAAAGAATAGATCTTTTAAACTTGAAAGATTGAGCCCGAATCATTTTTGCAACCTCTAGCATAACTGCTACACCAGATGCGTTGTCGTCTGCTCCACGGTATATTTGTGTTGTCTCTTTTCCATCTATTGTAAGTTTGTTTTGGCCTAAATGGTCGTAGTGTGCTCCTACAATTATATATTCATCTTTTAGAGTGGGGTGCCATCCTTGAACTATGGCCACAACGTTTTGAGATTTTAAAGTATCTTCTTTGGCTGTTAATATTGAAAAGTCTTGACCAGGGTGTGGGTATAGCAGAGTTAGGCCACTTTTGTTGAATTGCTTTTCTATATATCTAGCAGATTTATATTCATAAATTGTACCTGCAGCTCTTCCCATAAGAGAGTCGGCAGTTAGTACCAATAGGTTTTGTCTCATTCTAGAGACCGCTTCGCTTTGAGCAAATAGCCCTGCAACAGACAAACTGAGCAGGGCTATTATTAATATGATTTTTTTTATCATTTTTTATAAAAAGGGGGTTTAACTACCAGGGCTTTAAGCAATTTGTCTCTTACTTTAATAAATATTTGGCTCCCTGTTTTTGCAAATTCAGGTGTAACATAGGCCATTCCTATTGGTTTTTTCACCGTTGGCCCCATGGTTCCAGAAGTAACTACACCAATTTCTGTGCCATTTTGGTCGCATATAGTGTATCCTTTTCTAGGAATTCCTCTATCTTGAAGTTCGAAAGCACACAATTTACGTTTGGTACCCTCTAGCTTCTGTTTTTGGAGTAGTTCTTTATCTACAAAATCTCCTTTTGTCTCATTGAACTTTGTAATCCAGCCCAAACCTGCCTCTATTGGAGAGGTGGTGTCATCTATGTCGTTCCCGTATAGACAAAAGCCCATCTCTAAACGCAAAGTGTCTCTTGCGCCTAGCCCTATTGGTTTAATATCAAACTCGGCACCTGCCTCAAATAGAGCTTCCCATAGCTTATTGGCATCTTGGTTGGCAACATATATTTCACACCCACCAGACCCAGTATATCCTGTTATAGAAAAAATAGCATCTTTAACGCCTCCAACTGTTAATTTCTTGAAGGTGTAGTACTCCATGTTGGTAACATCTTGGTCACAGATTTTTTGTACAGCTTTAATAGCTAGTGGGCCTTGAACAGCAAGTATGCTAATTTCGTCTGATGCGTTGTAAAGTTCTTTCCCCGGAGTGATATCAAACTTAGGTGCTATAGCAGCCAAGTGATCATAATCTTTTTGAATATTAGCTGCATTTACAACAAGCATATATGTCTGTTGGTCTATACAGTAAACTAGAAAATCATCTACAATACCACCTTTTCCGTTGGGAAAGCATGAGTACTGAATTTTTCCAGGGAGTAGAGTTGAGACATCGTTAGAGGTTGTGTATTGGAGAAAAGGGAGTGCTTTTGGGCCTTTTACCCAAATCTCTCCCATATGAGAAACATCAAACACACCTACTTTTTCTCTTACATGATTGTGCTCTTGATTTATGCCAACATATTCTATGGGCATATTGTAACCAGCAAAGGGTACCATTTTGGCACCAAGTTCAATGTGCTTCGTAGCAAATGGAGTTGTTTTCATTTATGAATATTAATTTATTATTTAATTACTGTAAAAAATCTAATTATGTAAATTTTGTTCTATATCGTACACCCATATGTCGTCTGGGGCAAAGCCTTGGTCTAGCAAGTTATACATCTCATTAAAGGCAGGCGTCACTTTGTCAAAAGAGCAAATAGATACAGCTTCGAATCCATTTTTAAAATTAAAAACTTGAGGTTTATAACCTTTCTTTGTTAGTTTTTCTACCATACGAGCAGAATTTGAATAGTTTTTAAAACTACCAAGTATTACATGGAACCTCTCTCTAGATTCCAACTTTTTCTTCTCAATGGCTTTTTCCATCTCTAGGCTATCTGCAACCAGTTTTATGGAGTCTAGCCTAGCTTTTTCTATTGAGTCTGCTTTTTGCAGGCCGGCTTCTACTCTCTGTTGCTCTATTTTTAGAGCCTCTATCTCTTGAGAGGTTGCCATTCCAAGTTGCGATCTAACCCAGTCGCAGCCCGTAACTATCATAATGGCAGTAGTGAGGGTTAAAATTATTTTTGCCGTTCTCATAATTGATTAGTGTTAAGGATTTTTGTATCTACACAAAAGTAACATTTTTAGATAGAAGAGAAAAATAAATGTATATTTGATATTCAACAATAAGAAGTAGTAATGTTTAAGTCTCTAATTATATGTTTACAGCTTTTTTCGGCCCTTTGGCCAAGGCAAACAGATACTCTTAATATGCTTTTTTTGGGAGATATAATGCAACATAGCTCACAGCTCCAAAGTTCATATAGAGGAGTAGGAGATAGAACGGACCCAAACTCATATAGCTATTTACCTTACTTCAAATATTTAGAAAGCTATTTTCAAAAAAACCATATTGTAGCAGCAAATATGGAGACAACTTTTGCTCCTGCGCCCTATTCGGGATATCCTGTTTTTTGCTCTCCCTCTTCTTTAGCTAGAGATGCTATTAAAGCAGGTGTAAATCTTTTTTTTGCTGCTAACAACCACTCTGTAGATAAAGGCTCTCGCGGGTTAAAAGAGACAATATCTTTATATGAAAAGTTAGATATACTTTATACTGGAATTTATTTAGATGAGAGCCATGAGGGTGCGTGCCATCCACTTATAATTGAAAAAAAAGGGATTAAGGTTGCTGTTTTAAACTACACCTATGGTACAAATGGTATTGATGTCCCTTGGCCTTATGTTGTTAAGCAGCTAGATAGTGCTGCCGTTAAAAAAGATCTATTAAAAGCATCTCTATTAGAACCAGATTGCATTATAGTTTCTGTTCATTGGGGAGATGAGTATAAGACCTCTTCTGGTAGAAGGCAGAAAAAATGGGAGACCCTCTTTTATAAATATGGTGCCAACTTGGTTATTGGATCGCACCCCCATGTCCCTCAAGAGGTAGTCTCTTATAAAGATAGTATTGGAAGAGTAAAAGCAATTACTGCCTTCTCTTTAGGAAATGCAATTTCTAACATGAGTGCTAAAAATACACGTATTGGAATAATGTTGGAAGTAAAATTAATTAAAGAAGCATATACTGGGAATACTTGGTTTGACAAGCCAGATATTCATTATATTTGGACCTCTAGACCACGAGCTACAGGAGGCTACTACACAATTATTCCTATAAAAGATTATTTGCAAAACCCAGGTAATTACAATGTTAAAGGAGAAAATGCACTAATAGAGAATTATTTTAAAAAATTTAATACAAATCAAAAACTATACAATTAATAGATGACAGAAAAAGTTATAGTTCTGGACCAGATAGACCCCATGGATATATATGGGGTAAATAACAGGGTGATAGATAGACTTATCTCTTATTTCCCAAAAATGAAAATTGCAGCAAGAGGCTCTCAGATTTTTTTGAAAGGGAGTGTTGCAGACATTAAACTATTCGAGAGTAAGCTTAACGCTTTAATTAAAATAAGAGGCCGCAAAACAAGAGTTGTTGCAGATGATGTTGATACTCTTTTTCATGGGGAATTAACCTTTGGTGAGAGTAGTGTATCTGAAGTGAGTAGTAAAGAGGAGCTTGGAAATGACGTTATTGTCTTTGGGTCTGAGGGAAAGATAGTTAGAGCTAGAACAAAAAATCAGAAAAGATTAGTTGAGTGCTACTCTAATAATGACCTAATGTTTGCCTTAGGCCCAGCTGGTACAGGCAAAACTTATACAGCAATTGCATTAGCAGTGAGGGCTCTTAAAAATAGAGAGGTAAAAAGATTAATCCTCACCAGGCCAGCTGTAGAGGCAGGAGAGAAGCTTGGTTTTTTACCAGGAGATATGAAAGAGAAGCTAGACCCTTACCTACAACCACTATACGACGCTTTAAGAGATATGATCCCATCCAGAAAACTTTCTGATCTTATGGAGGAGGGAGTGATACAGATAGTACCACTTGCATTTATGAGAGGGAGAACATTAGAGAGATCTTTTGTAATTTTAGATGAGGCTCAAAACAGCACAATAGGTCAGTTAAAGATGTTCCTCACACGTATGGGAAACCACTCTAAATTTATTGTTACTGGCGATTCTACCCAAGTAGACTTAGCTAAAAAAAGCGATTCGGGTCTATTGAAAGGGGTAGATATGGTAAAAAACATTAAAGGAGTCTCTACAATCTATTTTGATAGAAACGATATAGTGCGGCATCCTTTAGTTTCACAAATAGTGTTAGCTTTTGAAAATGACGAAAATAAAGAGAGGGAGAGTGGTATAGATTAATAAATTTTTGTAATTTAGAAGCAAATATGAGATCAAAAGAGTTGTTTAGTGATTATTTGAGAGTTCAAAAGAGGTACTCACCTAGAACTCTTAAAATTTATCTTGAGAGCATAGATGAGCTGTTTGTTTATTTAGCTCCTAGCTGTGAAGAGCAGCTTGAATCTCTCATGACTCCAGCTAATATTAGATCTTTTGTTGCTCATTTACTCAATAGAGGTCTATTGCCAGTAACTGTAAATCTAAAACTCTCTGCAATAAGCTCTTTTTCTAATTTTTTAGTTAAAAAAGAGCTGCTTGAATCTAATCCCGTAAAGAAGATTCAGAGGCCAAAAACAGATAAAAAATTGCCAGGCTTTTATACAATCTCTGCAATGGAAAACTATTTCAATCAAGAGCTTCCTTCTAAAGAAAATAGCATTAATGGCCAGGAAGAGATTAATGTTCAAGACCAATTAAAAAGATTTTTAAAACTCAGAGATAGAGTTGTTGTTGAATTACTCTACTCTACTGGTATAAGAAGGGCAGAGTTGGTCTCATTGAAAATTCATGAATGGGATAGGAGTAGAGGAGTTATAAGAGTTACTGGTAAAGGGAATAAAGTTAGAGAGGTGCCTGTTCCAAACCTTCTAGCTGTGCATTTAGAGGAGTATAAATTACTCTTAAATGAGTACTTCTCACAAAATACAACTAGGCATCTTTTTTTAACAGATAGTGGTCAACCTATGTATCTCTCGTTTGTTAATAAAATAGTGGGGCGGGAGTTAAAAGGGGTAGAAGGTTTTAGTGGGAAAAAAAGCCCACATATGTTAAGACACTCTTTAGCAACGCACTTGCTTAACAATGGAGCAGACCTTAACAGTATAAAAGAGGTTTTGGGTCACTCTTCACTTGCAGCAACCCAAATTTATACACACAACTCTTTTGAGCAACTTAAAAAAGTATTTTTAACCGCTCACCCAAGAGCAAAAAAAGGAGGTTAATATGGATATAAGAATTCAGTCACTAAAATTTGATGCAGACGTAAAGTTGACAGACTTTATAGAGAAGAAGCTTGTAAAGCTCTCTAAGTATTATGAAGATATTTTAAGTATAGAGGTTGTTCTAAGTCTCTTGCCAGACCACGATAATAAAAACGTATTGGTGAAAGTCTTTATTCCTGGAAACGATTTAGTAGTAGAGAGAAATGCTCAAAAATTTGAAGATGCAGTAGTTGAGTGTAAAGCTGTATTAAAAGATTTACTAGTTAAGGTTAAAGAGAAAAAGAGAAATAATTAAAATACCATTATTAACAAATGTTAATAAAACATAGATAGGAATTCCTCTTCAGTTATATTACTAAAATAATTGGAGAGGTCTATTTTTTTTATTCTCTCTTTAATTGCCTCGGGGCTGTTTTTACATCCTTTTAACTTTTTTTCTAATAGAGAGGTCTCATCAATAAAAAAGTAACTACCATAAAACTTTATCTCTTCAATAATTCCTCTGTTTACCTCCATATATAACTCAATAATACCCCAATTAAAACGAGAGGTTTTTGAGTAGCCATACTTTGGAGAGGAGCCATAGTTCCAAGACTCTTCACTATACTTTTCTTCTGTAAGTTTGGCTATTGCGGCAAGATCTTGCGGGGAGTAGTTATAGAGCGTATATTTATCTAATTCTGTCTTAGTTATAAACTTTTCAAGAAATAGTAAAAACTCCTCTATAGTCATATTAGTTGTGAGGTGGTCACTAATGTTAGTGACTCTTGCTCTATTAGATTGAACAGCTTTACCCTTAAAATGCTCTGGCCTATTTGCTAGCGCTTGAGAAAGGTTTGTCATAGATGCAGAGAAGAGAAGAGTACCATGTTGTAGAATTCTATCTTTAAATTGAGCAACAGCATTGCCAGAAAACTTTTTATTGTCAATAACTAGGTCGTTTCTTCCTTGTAGTGACGCTTCTATTCCAAGAGATTTAAGAGCCTTAATAATGGGCTGTGTAAACCGTTTAAACATATCTGCTGTACTCTCTCCTGGGATTTTATTATCTATAAATGTAAAGTTAATATTCCCCATATCGTGGAAAACTGCTCCTCCTCCTGTGAGTCTTCTTATAACAGGTATGTTGTTTTCTTTAACGTAATCTATGTTAATTTCTGCAAAGGCATTTTGGTGTAGCCCTATTATAATAGATGGTTTATTTCTCCAAAGCCTAAATATGGGTTGGTTAAGACTCTTAAAAAGATACTCCTCTGCTGCAAGATTCCATTGTGGGTCTGTAGATTTGTCTATAATATAGTGCATCTGATACTAATTATTATTTACTATTTATTTATAAGATTTCTCACTATTTTTAACTGAATAATAGAGAAGATTAAATATGCTACTAAGAACCCAAAAATCATTCCACAAATTACGTCTGATGGGAAGTGCCTTCCAACATAAATTCTGCTGTACGAAACCAAAAATGCCCATGCAAATATGGTTATTGAGTACCATCTTTTCTTAAAGGCCAAAGAGGTAAATGTAGCAAGGCCAAAAACGTTAGAGGCATGTGAAGAGAAAAACCCATAAAACCCGCCTTTGCCATCTAGAAGTCTTATAACTCCTTCTAGAGCAGGGTGGTGCCCAGGCCTAAACCTCATTGTTGAGTGCTTGATAGCTGTGCTACCCATATCTGTAATTGCAAAGATTATTAGAGCCGAAACAAAAAGTAGAAAGGCATATTTATAGTTACCCTCTTTATGTCCAAAATTATAAAAAATGTAAAATGCAATAGCAACATAGAGAGGAATCCACGGATACTTTGCAGTGAAAAGCATCATTAAAACATCTAAAAAACCTGTATGAAGGCTATTTAGAAATATAAGCAGAGAATAGTCTATATTAAGAAGCCACTCCATTATCTATCTGCTGTTTATTCATTAAGAGATTTCCAGAGTATATCTTTTAGTTTATCTAGCCCTTTACCCGAGTATGAAGAGATAAATATATGAGGGATCTTCTTGGGCAGAGTCTTTTTAAGCATAGATTCTAATTCTGTATCTAGTAAATCGTTTTTAGTAATGGCAAGAATCCTCTCTTTATCTAAAAGTTCTGGATTATACATCTTGAGCTCATTCAGTAAAATTTGATATTCTTCAGAAATGTCTTTGGAATCTGCAGGAATCATAAAGAGTAACATTGAGTTTCTCTCTATATGGCGTAAAAACCTAAGACCCAGCCCTCTCCCTTCATGTGCTCCCTCAATTATACCAGGGATATCTGCCATTACAAATGAGTGGTGGTCTCTGCATTCTACTATTCCTAAATTTGGTTCTAGGGTTGTAAAAGGGTAGTCTGCTATTTTAGGTTTTGCTGCCGATATTCTTGATAGAAGAGTAGATTTCCCTGCATTAGGAAAACCTACTAGCCCAACATCGGCAAGTATTTTAAGTTCTAGGAGAAACCAATTCTCTTCATTCTCTTCTCCTGGTTGAGCATACCTTGGTGTTCGATTAGTAGAAGATTTGAAAAAATCATTTCCTTTTCCACCTCGGCCACCTTTAACTATAACCTTCTCTTCTTTATCTTCTGTAATCTCAAAAAGGAAGTTTCCTGTCTCTGCCTCCTTTACTACAGTGCCAAGTGGAACATCTATATAGACATCTGCTCCGTCTGCTCCATGACTTAAAGATCTACTACCTCCCTCGCCATGTTCTGCGCGAATGTGTCTTTTATATCTTAGATGTAAAAGTGTCCAATATTGGGCATTCCCCCTTAGTATAACGTGGCCACCTCTCCCGCCATCGCCTCCATCTGGGCCCCCTTTGGGTATATATTTTTCTCTTCTCATATGCATGGAGCCTTTACCTCCTTTGCCAGAAGAACAAAATATTTTTACATAATCTACAAAATTTGAATTACTGCTCATCTTTAATCTCCTCAACTATATTGCAAATATTAGCAAAGATCTCCTCTACACTCAATTCGCCCTTTACAGGAATATATTTTCCTTTTCTTTTATAATATGCAATAAGAGGTTCAGTCTTATTGTGATATGTTTTTATTCTTTTAGTGATAGTCTCTATTGAAGAGTCATCTTTTCTCCCCTCTACTCTGGCTCTTTTGCGAATTCTTTCAACCAAATCTGTATCGGATACTTCTAATGAGAGAACTAGGGTTACTTCTGCTTTATTATGTTCTTCTAATAGTGAGTCAAAAGCTTCTGCTTGAGAAATAGTTCTTGGAAAGCCATCAAATATAAACCCTTTAACCTCTGGCCCTACTCTAGATATTTCACGAGAAATCATCTCTATAACCACAGAGTCATCTACAAAATTACCTCGGTCTATAAGAGCTTTTGCCATTATGCCAATATCTGTCCCTTTTACAATTTCTTTTCTTAGAAGTTCACCTGTAGAGATATGTTTAAGGTTAAACTTTTTTGTAAGCAAAAGAGATTGAGTACCCTTTCCTGCACCTGGGGGGCCAAAAATAATTAAATATTTCATCACTAATCACTAGATTGATCAAGAGTATATATGTCTTTGTACTGCCTTCCAAGTTGGTTGTAATCAAGGCCATACCCTACAATAAAATCATTTGGAATTTTTAATGCTATATAGTCTATTGGAAGTTCTTTCTTATAGGCATCTGGCTTTAGTAAAAGGGTGCAAATTTTTATTGCAGATGCCCCTCTCTTTTTAAGAATATTGTGTAATTCTACTACAGTATTGCCTGTGTCTACTATATCTTCTAGAATAATAACTTCTCTCCCTTGCACAGAGGAGCTTAACCCTAAGACCTCATTTACCTCTCCTGTTGTAGAGGTTCCACTATAAGAAGAGAGTTTAATAAAAGATATTTCGCACTGAAAATCAATATTTTTTAAGAGATCGGCAGTAAACATAAATGAACCATTGAGTACAGATAAAAATAGAGGCTTTTCCTTATCTTTATAGTTATCATTGAGTTGCCGGGCCACTTCTGCAATGCTCTGCTGTATTTTCTCGCTTGGAATGAAAATACGAAATTTCTTATCGTGTAGTTTAATGTGATCCATTCTCAAAATATTTGTGGCAGCGAAATTAATCATTATTTTTGTCCTAAACCAATTTTGTAAATAAAAGCATGAATCCACAAATTAGTATTATAATGGGCAGCACGTCTGACTTACCAGTTATGAAGCAGGCCGCAGAATTTTTGAATGATATGGAAATACCATTTGAAATAAATGCCTTATCTGCCCATAGGGTACCCGAAGAGGTAGCATCTTTCGCAAAAGATGCTCATAAAAGAGGTATAAAAGTTATTATTGCTGGAGCAGGTGGCGCAGCTCATTTGCCAGGAGTTATTGCTGCTTTTACACCACTTCCAGTTATAGGAGTTCCTGTGAACTCTTCAAACTCAATGGATGGGTGGGATTCAGTTCTCTCTATTTTGCAGATGCCATCGGGCATACCAGTTGCTACAGTAGCCTTAGATAACTCAAAAAATGCAGCAATTTTAGCGTTGCAAATATTAGCTACTGGTAATGATTCATTGCTAGAGAAGGTTGTGAAATTTAAAGAGGAGTTGGCTTCAAAAATAGTAAAGGCAAATAACGAGTTAGCTAAAGTAAAATATCCATTTAAGGTAAATTAATATTCAGGAACAGTATAATGAGGCGGGGGAATGAGAAGAGAGAGAGTTTGGTTACTGCTATTTGCATGTGGCCAGTTATTGTTTTGCAATTTAGCCAATGGGCAGAGAGGTCTAGAAAGAGAGGCTAGTAAAAATGCTAGGTTAATATTAGAGAAAATAGTTAATTGTAACTCTTTAGAGGAGAGCTCTTCGCAAGAGTACTTTTCTGAATTACAACTTTATCTCACTACAATTGAGAGTAGAGGATTGTTGTTAAATGCAAAAGGAGTTGACCAGCTGGAGCTTTATGGGTTATTATCTTCATTTGAAGCCTCTTCTCTAAAAAGCTACCTTTTAAAGTATGGCCAAATTCTCTCCTTTGCAGAGCTATCACTTATTCCAGGGCTAGATAGAGAGAAATTTGAGTTGCTACGCCCTCTCTTAAGATTTTATAATGAGTACTATATAAATGAAGGACCAACTAAATTTCGCTCCTCTCTACTACTTAGATCTTCAACTATTTTAGAGAAAAAAGAGGGTTATAGGCCTATTCTTAAAGAGGAGTACCTAAAAAAACCTGAAAGTAGGTATTTAGGGAATCCCTTTTTACTATATGGGCAGTACCGTATAGATGCTCCTAAAAATGTATCGGCTACATTTACTATAGAGCAAGATGCTGGCGAGAAAGGGCTAGATTATATATCGTGGAATCTCTCTTTAAAAGAGAGAGGTATCTTAAATAATCTTATAATTGGCTCTTATACTGCTAGAAAAGGGCAAGGGTTAATTCTGTGGAATGGCTTCTCTATGAGTTCTTCTTGGAACCCATCAACTTCACTAATGAGAGATTATGGAATAACTCCCTACACATCTGCTCAAGAAGATAGAGCTTTTAAAGGAGTAGCTGCAACCATCTCTAGGGGGTCATTTACTTTAGATCTATTAACTTCATTTAAAGATTACGATGCCAGAGTAACTGAAAAGGGGTACACCTCTCTATTAACAACTGGTTTACATAACACTCCTTTAACCGTAAAGCGAAAAGGTACATTACATTCCAACATGGTAGCCACTTCAATAAGCTATAACAACAATTTCTTTAGCTCTGGAGTTATAGTTAGCGCCTCTTACAACTCTCTTCCTTATGCTGGAAGAGATAGTTCCTTAATTAAGATGGAGAGTAAAAGAGGAAGATTTAGAGGGAATGCAGGTGTTAACTGGAGATATATAACTAAAAAAGCCATGATTTCTGGTGAACTAGCATTTGATATGTGTGGGCATTGTGCTGCCATAACGGGAATATCGTTTCGCTTAAATTCTGGTAATGAGCTATCTATATTAGGGAAGTATTATAGTTCGCTTTTTGTCTCTCCGCTCTCTTACCTTTCTAAATTACCAGGAACGTCTAAGATTTTTACTCAGCTTTCGGGTAAATATTTATTATCTAAGAGTGTTCAATTATATAGTGCAGTTAGTTTGGCAAGTAAATATTCTAAGGTTGCAATTAAGTGCGATGTTTTAACTAAAAATGAGAATAAAAGTGAATTTAGATTAACTCTCTATAGAGATAGATTTAATTTAAGAGCAGATTACAGAAAACAGTTCTCAGAAAAACTACTCCTCCATTCGAGGGTAGATTGCTCTGCATGTAAAAGCAGAGGTTCACACTCTTTAGGATATTTAATTCAGCAAGAGTTTGTTGCACCTCTTTTAGATGAGAAGCTAAGGTTCTCTTGTCGCCTCTCTTACTTTAATGCTCCTTTTTGGGGGAATAGAATATATAGTTATGAGAGGGATGTTCTAAATCAGTTTCGTACAACCCTAATATATGGAGAGGGGTTAAGGTGGTACCTCAATATGAAGCTCTCTATCTCTGCTAAAATAGATAGTTGGTTAAAATACTCCTGTACATACTATAGAGATAGAGATAAAATAGGAGAGGGAACAGAAATGATCTCTGCCCCCTCTAAAAGTGAAATAAAAGTTCAATTTAGAGTTAAGTTCTAAATTGGTTTTATTTTTATTTGTTTACCAGGCATAATTTTAGATCTTTTATTAAATCCATTAAGATTCATTATCTGATTAAGGCTAACACCACTAAACTTTCTAGAGATATCCCAAAGGTTGTCTCCTCTTTTAATTGTGTACATAACATATCCTCCAGAGGTGGTTGTTTTAACATTTGAGCTACTAGATGCCGATGAGGGAGGGTTTGAGGTATATATAGTTAGTCTTTGACCTGGGCGAATAATAGTTCTAACCCCATTCCATGCTTGAATATCTCTTACTCTAACTCTATATTTTAATGCAATATGGCTTAAAGTTTCGCCACTTCTTACTCTATGAGTAACCGAGGTTCTTTTAGAGTTTCCAGAAGCCTTTGCCTCATTATATACTATAGGGTTAAAGAAGATGCTATCTTTATAGTTATAGACCTCTTTCTCTTTGTCTATAAATGCGTTTGTGTAGTAGAAAGGGAGTCTCAATATATTACCTTCTCTGTTTCCAGGTATTATCTCTCTTATATATTGCGGGTTAAAATCACTCAACTCCTCTTTTGAAATTCCCATAAGTTCAGATATTTGCCCAAAGTGAAGTGGTTTTTTAATAATAAAAGTATCTACATGGGCAGGCATCTCAATTGCCCTAGGAGTTATTCTGTGCTCTTTATAGTAGTTGAGTGTATAGAGAGCAGCTACAAAAGAGGGTACATAACCTCTAGTCTCTCTAGGTAAATATGGATATACATCCCAAAACTCTCTTGAGCCTGCTCTTCTAATTGCTTTGTTTACATTACCTGGGCCACAGTTATATGAGGCAATTGCTAGTAACCAGTCGCCAAAAATTCTATATGAGTCTTTCATATATTTAGCTGCCGCATGCCCAGATGCAATTGGGTCTAATCTCTCATCTATATAAGAGTCTATTTTTAAATCGTATTGGAGAGCTGTTCTATACATAAATTGCCACATCCCTTTTGCATTAGCCCTAGAGACAGCTTTAGGGTTAAGGGCCGATTCTATTATAGCCATAATTTTTAGCTCTTTAGGGAGCTCGTGCTGGTCTAAAATCTCTTCGAACTGAGGTAAGTAGTAGCTAGAGAGTCCAAGAATTAGGTCAATTTTATTTGGAATCCTTTGTGTATAGTAGATTATATGATTTTTAACAATATTATTATAGGGTAGAGGTATAAAAGAATTTATAGCCTTAAGCCGCTCTATAAATACAGAATCTGGTGTATCTGATGTGAGCATAGCGGTATCTAAGTCTATAATAGAGCCATCGTCTAATGTTAGATTGTTTTGAACATACCACATATTTAAAAGACTGTCTGTAGATTCTGGGTCAATAAAGTCTCCACTATCAAAAAAGCTAAGCCCGCCAGGGTTTATAGAATCGTTTATTGTTACAGTATCTATTATGGGGATTGCACTAAATTCTAACTCTAGCTTTAGTGAGTCAATTGTTTTCTGGAGCGTACTAATCTCTTGAGAGAGCTCTTTTTTAGTTGGATTTTTTTGGAAGATTTTTTTAAATATCTGCCCCTGGGCTATTGAAAACGAAAAAGTAAATAGGAGAGAGAGAGAAATTGATAATAAAATTCTTTTCATATTTGACAAATGTGGTTTTGGCGTTAAAAACTTAAATTGAGTTTGAACCCTACAGCAGGGTTCATGTTAACTGTATAACTGGGGTTAAGGGGTATAACTATGCCTGGAGCAAAAGAGGCCGAAAGATCGTCACTTACATCAAAATCTTGCAGATGAGCAAATACATTTGCATCTATAATATTAAGTACATATACAGCAATCCCTGCTAGTATTGAGTAGTCTCTGAATCTTCTGTATGTATCTTTATAGTACTTCATAGTCTCTGGGTTGAACTTCTCATATAACTCAGATTCAGGGTTGCTTGTTTCATAATACATCATCTTGTACCTTTTGAACTGACTGTTATTTGAAGAGATAAAGTAACCTGTAGCAATAAGCCCGCCATAAAATATTGGGATTTTCCAATAATCTCCATTGTAAACTTGCCCTAAACCTGGAAGCATTGCAGAGTAGAGAGATGCTCTTGCTGGGAGAATATCTTTTGGATATTTATAGTTAGACACCCCATCTAAAATAGAACTCCAATATGAGAGTGCTGCTCCCAGATACATAAGGTCTCGTGTAGATTTATATTTACAATCTTTAGTATCTAACCACTTTATGTTATTTCTATATCCAGCATAGGCAAACCCTCCAATAGAGCCATATACAACTGGAATTTTCCAATACTGTTTATTATATAATTGAGCAGAGCCTGGAAGTATAAAGGAGCCTCCCCACATACGGGTAATGTTCATGCTGTCTCTGCCTAGCAAACTATTGAAATATCTCTTAAGAGAGTATGGTTCTCTAGTAGAATCACTATATGTACTATCTGGGTCTTGGTTGGTTTGAGTTTGGTTTTGGTTTGAGCCAGGAGGCCCAACCTGTTTCATTTGACCAACAAATTGTGCATGAGCAACAGTACTAATTAGAAGTAACGCTAGAAGCGTTATGAACGAACGAGTTTTCATAACGAAAAGGCTACAAATTAGTTTTTTCAATAGCTTTCAGAAAGTTAATGACTTCATTATCGCCACTAAATCTTATGGTAATGGAGCCTGTTCCCTTTTTGTCATCTACTTTAAGACTTATATTATTATCAAAATATTTTCCTAGAAAATCTAATAGCTTGAAATAAGATTCATCTAACTCTTGAGTCTCTTCTTCCTCTTTTTTAGCTGGTGTAGGTTTTGTTGTTTTTCTTATAATCTCCTCTACTTTTCTTACAGAAAGATCTTTTTCAATTATTAAATTGCAAAGTTTAAGTTGTTTTTTGGGACTTTCAAGTGCCAATAAAGCCCTAGCGTGCCCCATTGTGATTTTTCTTGCTCTAATTGCGAGCTGAATCTCTGCAGGTAGCTTAAGTAGTCTTAAGTAATTAGTTACAGTTGCTCTCTTTTTACCAACTCTTAGAGCCATTGCTTCCTGAGTAAGGTCGCACTCCTCTATAAGTCTTTGAAAGCTGAGTGCAACTTCAATAGAGTCTAAGTTTTCACGCTGTATATTCTCTACTATTGCCATCTCTAGCATTCCTTGATCGTCTGCTGTTCTTACATAAGCTGGTATATTTTCAAGGCCCGCAAGAGATGCAGCTCTAAAGCGCCTCTCTCCACTAATTATTTGATATTTATTGTTTTCGGCAATTCTAACGGTAATAGGTTGGATTAACCCCAATACTCTTATAGACTCTGCTAGCTCTTCTAGTAATTCATGGTCGAAACTGCTTCTTGGTTGAAATGGATTTGCCTCTATAAACTCAAGAGGTATCTCTAAGATTGAAGCAGGAGTTGCATCACCTATAGAGACTGCACGGTTTAGATTTAAATTATCTACATCCGAAATTAAGGCGCCCAATCCTCTACCTAAGGCCGATCTTTTCACGCTACTCATTGTTTGTTATTATCTCTTTTGCCAAGTTTAAATAATTATTTGCTCCAGTGCTCAAAGCATCGTGTAATATAACAGGCTTCCCGTGAGAAGGAGCCTCTGTTAATCTAACATTTCTTTGGATTACTGTTTTGAAAACCATCTCTGCGAAGTGCGACCTAACCTCATCTACAACAGGATTTGAGTGACGGGTTCTACTATCGAACATAGTGAGTAAAAAGCCTTCAATCTTAAGCTCTTTGTTTAATCTATTTTGAACAAGCTTAACTGTATTGAGAAGTTTACCTAACCCCTCAAGAGCAAAGTATTCACATTGAACAGGTATAAGTACAGAGTCTGCTGCAGAGAGGGAGTTTATTGTTATAATACCCAATGAAGGCGAGCAGTCTATAATTATGTAATCATAATCATCTTTTAGAGGAGTAAGTGCCTTTTTTAAAACAGCTTCACGCTCAGGAATGTTTAACATCTCAATCTCTGCTCCTACTAAATTAATATGAGATGGGGCAAGCTTAAGTCCCTCTATCTCTGTTTGGAGTAGTATCTCATTAATAGATTTACGCCCTATTAGCGTTTCATATAGAGTGAGTTTAGAGGTAGAATCTGGGTCGAAATTGAGCCCAGAGGTTGAATTAGCTTGAGGGTCGGCATCTACTAATAGGACTTTTTTCTCCATTACTGCCAGTGAGGCAGATAGGTTTATGGCTGTTGTAGTTTTACCCACTCCACCTTTTTGATTGGCTATTGCTATTATTTTTCCCATAATTTTATAAAAGATATTATCCCCATCGTTCATGCAAATTTACAAAAATCTTTCAATTATAAAGGATCAACATCGAAATGTATTTTCACTCCTTTCCCCTCTTTTTTCATTACAGCCTCTATACTCGCAAAAACTGTGCTCTTTATTGTTTGTGTATGTTGGTTACGGTTAAGTTTTATCCAAAGATGTAATATATGTTCGCCTTTAATCCAATCTATAGTAGGAGGGAATGGGCCATTAAAATTCTGGACACCCCATTGTGGCAAATAGTTGGTTAGTTTAAGGGCAAAACTATTTAATTTATGTTTATCTCTACTTTTTAAAACAATTTTTATTAATCTGGTAAAAGGAGGGTACTCAAACTCTTTTCGCTCTTTTATTTCTGGAATAAGAGTCTCTTCTCCTTTAAGAAAATTGTGATATATTCTATGGTTAGGTTGTGATGTTTGTATCATAATGTGGCCTTGGGTCTCTCTTCTTCCACCACGCCCAGCAAGTTGGATTAACATTTGCATAGCCTTCTCGGTTGCTCTAAAATCTTCTACAGCAAACATGCTATCGGCCTGAACTAAAATAATTAGAGTGAGGTTGGCAAAGTCAAACCCTTTACTAACCATTTGTGTTCCAACTAGAATGTCTGTTTTTCCTGTTGCAAAATTAGATAGAATTTTGTTCTCTGCAATTTTACTGGAGGTAGTCTCGGCATCTAAACGATTTACTGTTGCTTCTGGGAAAAAGTTCCCTATTTGCTCCTCTATCATCTCTGTTCCACACCCTTTCTCTTTGAGCCCAGGCTTGCCACATTTAGTGCAGATTGTGGTGAATCTTCTACTATATTCGCAATAGTGACACTTAAGACTTTCCCTCTGTTTATGGTAACTTAAAGAGACATTACAGTTTGTACAATTGGGAATATCTCCGCAGTATATGCATTGAACCATAGGGGAGTAAGACCTTCTATTCCTAAAAATGAGTACTTGTTCTTTTCTCTCTATTCTCTCTTTAATAGCATCTAAAACTTTTTTAGAGAAGAGCCCCTCTATTGCTCCACGTTTCTTCTCTCTTATTGTATCAATAATCTCTACGGAACTCTCTTGAGCAAGAAAATATTTATTTTTAAGCTCTACAAGAGAGTATAAATTTGTATAACAGTTATAGATGCTTTCTAATGAAGGAGTGGCCGAGCCCAATACAACGCCAGCATTCCAAATTTTTGCCAACATTAATGCACTATCGCGTCCATTATATCTTGGCGCAGGTTCGTTCTGTTTATATGAGGAGTCATGCTCTTCATCTACAATTATAAGAGCTAAATTGGTAAAAGGTAAAAAGAGAGAAGACCTTAGCCCTAATACAACAAATGGACCCTTTTCTGTTCTTAACTTCTCCCTTATTTCTGCTCTAGAGGCAGGAGTTTGCCGAGAGTGAAAAACAAGTAGTTTTTCACCAAAATGTTTTTCAAATCTAGAGGTTAATTGGCGGCTCAGTGCAACCTCGGGCACCATAATGAGGGAGTTTTTTCCCTCAGAGATCATATTTAAAACAAGCTTAATATAAACCTCGGTCTTTCCAGAGCCCGTAACTCCCTTAAGAAGGGTGGGCTTATTATTTATGAGGTTTGTTTTAATTTTATGTAAAACAGCTTCTTGCTCTTGCGATAGGTTTTCAAAATTAGAATTAGAAAGAGACTCATCTGTAGCTTTTATCTTTCTCTTTCTTCTCTTCTTTGGCTGGCCATTGGTTCCAGATTTAGAGATGGAGTTACCTATAGCAGCCTTAAGCACCTCTCCAGGGTAGCACATATAATATTTAGAGACCCAATTACGGAACTGCATCTCTTGAGGTGTTGCAAATGCAGCCCCTTCTACAGAAATAATCTCTTTCATCTCTCCTTTATAGGGAGCCTCTCCAGATACAATTCTCTCTATAACTCCTATATAAACTCTTCCACTGAATTCTACAGATACGTAAGAACCCACCTTAGCAGACTCTTGTAATGAATTGGGAATAAGGTAGCTCACCTCCATCGCCAATCTTAGAGGCAAGATTACATATGCATAACTATTTTCCATTTTATAACCTCTCTAAACATTGTGCAGCCTCTTCTAGCTGCCAAGTAGGAGTAGATGTTGCACCACACACACCAACGGTATCTCCTTTGTTGAACCATGCACTATCTATATCTTTGCATGTCTCAATTTTATAGGAGCGGTTATTAGAAGATTTACAGGTATCAAATAGAATTTTACCATTAGAACTCTCTTTGCCACTTACAAATATTATTACGGAATGTTTCTTTGCAAACGTTTTTAGGTTGGGATGCCTAGACGAGACTTGGTGGCAAATTGTTCTGTGACTTTTAATCTTCTCTAAATCTCCCCCTTGCTCTAGGGTGAGTTTTTTAATTTGGGCAATTATATTTTCATATTCATCTACATCTTTTGTTGTTTGAGAAAAGATTGTAGTAGGCTTAGAAAAATCTACTGAGTTAAGATCTGCCGAACTTTCAATAACAACAGCATTGCCACCTATTTGCCCTAATAATCCATTTACCTCGGCATGATTTTTTTTACCAAATATTAAAAGAGTGCCTCCATCTTTCTTTATGCTTTCATACCCCTTCTTTATTTTTCTTTGTAGGTTTAACACTACAGGGCAGGTACAATCAATAACTCTAATTTTGTTATCTAAAGCTGTTTTATATGTAGAGGGTGGTTCCCCGTGAGCTCTTACTAAAAGAGTAGAGTTTTTTAAAATTTCGAGTTCATTGTGGTCTATCACCTCCATCCCCAAGGACTCTAGCCTCTCTACCTCTTCTTTATTGTGCACAATAGAGCCTAAAGAACGGAGAGTTTCATTCTCTTTAAGATAATCTTCGGCCTGTTTTATAGCTTGAATAACTCCATAACAAAACCCAGATTTAGGGTCTATCTCTACTTTGAGCCCCATCTCTCCATAACTATTTTTTCTATCCATCTCATCTGATCTTTTTGGGTCATATAACTGTTATCTAGTAAAATAGCATCGGGTGCTCTTTTTAGAGGAGCACTCTCTCTATTTTCGTCTAAATAGTCTCTCTCTTGCACGTTTTTTAAGATCTCTTGGTAGTTTGCACTCCCTCCTTTAGCAATAATTTCATTAAATCTGCGTTGGGCCCTTATCTCTGGTTTTGCTGTCATGAATATTTTAAGATTGGCATTAGGGAAAACTACTGTTCCAATATCTCGGCCATCCATAACCACTCCACGCTTCGCTCCATATTTCTTCAATAAAGAGTCTACAAACTCTCTTATAATGGGTATAGAAGCTACTTTACTCACCATTTGCGCAACCTCAATGGAGCGAATCTCTTCCTCGATATTCTCTCCATTCAGATACAACTGCCCGTAGCCATTGGGCCCTGTTGGTAAAAATTCAAAAACTGCTTTTTCTAGTAGTTCCTGGAGTTTAGTAAGGTTTTTATTATCTTTTAAATCATTTAACTTCTCTCTTTGTGAAAGCAAAGTAACGCCCCTATATAGTGCCCCGGTATCTACGTATGTAAGTCCATAACGTATAGATATAGCTCTGGCAAATGTGCTTTTCCCAGTAGATGAATGACCATCAATTGCTATTATAATATCTCTTTTTCCCATTTTTGTACAAACAACAAACATACACAAAAAAGGATTATCTTTGTAAAAATAATTTTAATGAGACTTGCCGTTTTCGATCTTGGCACTAATGTTTTTAATCTGCTTTTAGCTCAGATTTCAAATAATAAGTGTGATATCTTCAAAGTAGTGAAAGTTGGTTCTCACATTGGGAAAGCTGGCTTTAAAAGAGGTTCTCTTACTCCAGAAGCTATAGACTCCTCTGTAGAGGCATTTTCAAAAATGATGGAACACATTACAAAACTGGGAGGAGTAGATGTTATTAAGGCTTTTGCCACTTCTGCCATAAGAGATGCATCTAATGGCCATCTTTTTGTGCAAAAGATAAGAGAGAGATTTGGAGTTGAGGTAGAGGTAATATCTGGAGAGAGGGAGGCCGAGTTAATTTATAAGGGGATAAGAGAGTCTATTCTACTTTATAACGAAAATGTACTTATGCTAGATATTGGCGGAGGGAGCAACGAGCTAATAATTGCCAATAAAGATAAGATTCACTGGAAACATAGTTTCCCACTTGGAGTTATAAGAATGAAAGAGATTATAAACCCATCTGAAACTATAACAGAAAGTGAGTTAGAGGCTTACATCTCTCACTTAGACAGTGCTTTATCTTCTTTTTTTCAAGAGGTGCAAAAGTATAAACCCACCCTTTTAATTGGCACTTCGGGCTCTTTTGATACTCTTAGAGAACTTATATTCCCTCTAGACAAAAGCACTTTACCTGTAATGGAGCTCCCTTTGGAAAAATTTACTTTATTATATAATAGGTTGCTTGCATCTAACCATAAAGAGAGACTCAATATGGCTGGAATGTCTGCTATGAGGGCAGACTATATGGTTTTAGGAGTTATTTTTGTAAGCCATATTATTAATAAAGCCAACATTAAAGAGCTCTACCAATCTTCATTCTCTCTAAAAGAGGGATATATGGCCGAGTATGCAGCCGAGTATGTAGCAGCTGCTCAACAGATATGATTAATTTAAAATTTAAGATATAATATGAAGCTTCTAATAATAGACGACGAGAAATCAATAAGAAACACACTTAAAGAGATACTGGAATTTGAAGGGCACGAAGTAGAGTTAGCAGAAGATGGAGTAGAGGGCTTAGAGAAGGCCACTTCTGCTAATTACGATGTGATTTTCTCAGATATAAAAATGCCCAATATGGATGGAATGGAGCTTTTAGATAAGCTAGCAGAGACCAATATAGACTCCTCTGTAATTATGATTTCTGGGCATGGCTCAATTGATTCTGCAGTGGAGTGTATTAAAAAGGGAGCTTTCGATTTTATTCAAAAACCATTAGATCTAAATAGAATTTTAATAACCTTAAGGAATGCTACAGATAGAACTAATCTAGTAAAAGAGACTAAAGTACTCAAGAAAAAAGTATCTAAAATCCCGGAAATTGTGGGGGTTTCACCGGCAACAGCTAGAATCAAAAAGATGATAGATAGGGTTGCTCCTACAGAGGCTAGAGTTTTGATTACAGGTTCAAATGGAACAGGGAAAGAGCTTGTAGCACGCTGGTTGCACGAGAAAAGCAACAGAGCAGAAATGCCTTTCGTAGAGGTAAACTGCGCAGCTATACCAGGAGAGTTAATAGAGAGTGTGTTATTTGGTCACGAAAAAGGAGCCTTTACTAGTGCTGTTAAACAGCATAAAGGGAAGTTTGAGCAGGCCCATGGAGGAACTCTCTTTTTAGACGAGATTGGAGATATGAGCTTAGCTGCTCAAGCAAAAGTTTTGAGAGTGCTACAAGAGAATAAGATTAGCCGAGTTGGGAGCGACAAAGACATTAATGTTAATGTAAGGGTAATAGCAGCCACCAACAAAAACTTAAGGGAAGAGATTAGCAATAATAATTTTAGAGAAGACCTATATCACAGGTTAAGTGTAATTCTAATTCATGTACCTCCTCTAGCAGAGAGAAGAGAAGATATCCCTCTACTTACAAAACACTTTTTGGAGCAAATTTCAAATGAGAGTGGTATGCCAGTAAGAAATATAGAGCAAGATGCATTAGAAGAACTTTCGGCATATAAATGGACCGGAAATATTAGAGAACTACGAAATGTTGTAGAGAGATTAATGATTTTAGGCAGTAACATTATCACCAAAGAAGATGTCATAGCCTACGCCAAACCCATCTTTAGATAGAAGTACCACTAAAGACTTTCTACCATCTAACAGACAAACAGAACAATATTGTTGCAAACATTTTATCTAATAATTCATCTGATTTTCCCTAGGAGACGATTTCCTGGGAGATGATTACTCATAACTTATTTGCAGTGTGGTAGTTAGCTTTTGAAAATAAGAGCGTTGCTGCTGGTGAGCAGAGTATCAAATAGCTAAGAGTCAACAGCTTTATATGAAATTTCATAAATAAAATAATCATTATTATGGGAAGCAAAGCTAGGTGGGAAACTTTGGTGGGATTTGTAGTTTGGAGGTTACTCTTTCTCTATGCGAAGCTGTTGGATGTAATTTCCCTCTTTTTGAATTCTTACAAAGAGGGTAACTCTAAATTTATTACCACCAGCATTTAGATTTCCAATGGCATATTTCATAGATGCTTTGCCAGATTTATATGCAATTGTAAAGACTTTAGGGGAATATTCATTGAAAAACTCTTTGAGAATCTGTTTTGCTTGCTGTCTGCTGCATACATTAGAGATACCTAGAACATCAACCTCTAAGTTTGGAGCAAACCAAGCCGAAAGCCTTTCGGAATCGCCATTTTGAATATATTTAGAGATAGGTACAAACACATCCTGGTCTTGTTGAGCAGGTAGGGCTTGAATTGATACAAAAAGTGTTATTAATAAAATTAAACTTTTTTTCATAATACTTCTTTAGTTCCTTTATTACTTAGTTTTAGCAAAAACCAAGCCATCTAAGTTTAAGCTAAAATTAACATAAATTCCCGACAAGTATCAAATAAATAGTAATTTTGCAAGAAGTTATTATAGTTAAGTGTAAATATAATTAAAGTAGTTGAGTGAATATAGAGCTATTACTAACCGGAAAGACAGATTTGGAATATCTAAAAAAAGGTATTTTTCTTTATGAGAAGAGGCTAAAGCATTACTGTAACTTTAATCGTATAGAGATTCCCCAACTTAAGCGTGTCTCTTCTTTAAAAGAGAATCAAATAAAGGTAAAAGAGGGGGAGTTAATTCTTAAAAACATTTCGGACCAAGATGTTCTAATTCTTTTAGACGAGCGAGGAGCTAAAATAAGTTCTCAAGATTTTGCTCAAAGGATTGAAAACTGGGCTGTAAGAGGGATAAAAAAAGTTATATTTACAGTTGGTGGTGCATATGGTTTTAGTGAAGAGGTATATGAAAGAGCTAATGGAATGATTTCACTCTCAAATATGACTTTTTCACACCAAATGGTTAGATTAATTTTTGTAGAGCAGTTATATAGAGCTTTCACAATAATCAAAGGAGAGCCCTACCATCATAAGTGATTAATTAGAGCTTAAAGAATGAATGCAAAAAAAATTACAGCAGAGGCCATAAAGAAAGTAGTGAGCAAAAAGGTCACGGTGTTGTGGATTGTTGCACTCCTTCTTACTCTTGCCTCTTTCATGGAGTTTTATAGTGCTGAATCTTTAGATAGAGAAGTTTCTAGGTTAGAAAATCTTATTCATAAGAGACAAGAGATATTAGAATCTTTTGCTCAGAAAACATTAGATGCACCTAACGATCAGTTTATCTCTTTCCCAGATTTTCCAGAAGATATGGTCATCTACAGATATTTTAATGATACTGTTCAATCTTGGATAAATCAGCTCCCTCTTGCAAACGACGAGATTGAGTTCTTCCCTTTTGGATATAGAATGAACCATTTGAATAGCAGGGTTGTAACAAATACTCCCTTGGCTTATTTAAGGCTTACAGAGCAGTACGTTAATTTAGGATCTGCATGGTATGTTGTAAATGTTTATGTAAAAGAGAACCAAACTGTGGTTGCAGCTCTTTTAATTCAAACAGATTATCCTACAGAGAATGCGACCTTAAGTAATAAGATTAACCCAAACTTCTCTCTTGCAAGAAAGCTCTCTATAGTGCCAGTAACTTATGATGAATCATATATTGTTCATGGTAAAGATGGAGGTGTTCTTTTCTCGGTCTTAAAAATGCTTCCTTCTAAAACAGAAGAGGCTGGTGTTATTTTAAGATGGATTGCTATTCTTTTTGTTATTTTCGCACTCTTTTGTGCTTTGAGGCAAAATAGAACTATTAAAAATTTCTTTGCCATAGTTGTTGGATTGGTTGTAGTTCGGTTTGTTGCGCTCTACCAAGCTAAAGAGCTCCAGGGGGAGTTGGAAATTTTTTCTCCTAACCTTTATGCAGATTTTGGCCTCTTTAGCTCTTTAGGCGATTTACTCATTAACAATTTTCTTATAGCGCTTCTTGTTGTCTCTCTATTTATGGTGAGAAAAAGCATGGTTAAAATTTTATTTAACTCTAAATCTAAGTTAAAGAAAGTTGTTTTAGCTACTCTCTTTTTAACTATTCCACTAGTTTTAATCCCCTATATTCATTATACTTTTCACTCTCTTATACTAAATTCTAATATTGTTTTAGAACCCTATAGAATAGATGAAATAACTTTCTACTCTATTTTAGTATATATTTCATTCTCGGCCCTTTTTACAGCTCTCCTTTTTTCTTTGCATTTACTAAATCTTTTTGTCTCTAGATCTAAAAGAGTACGGCTACTTGGCCGAAAGCCAATTTTGATTTATATAGTAATTATCTCTCTTTATACTCTCTTTACTGTGACTATTTTTGGTTCAAATAAGGAGTTCAATAGAAATCGAGTGTTAACTACAAAGATGTCTGTAGAGAGAGATCTAAATATGGAGTTGCAACTTATTGGTTACGAGAAGTTTATAGAGCAAGACCCTATGATAGCAATGTTGGTTACTATGAGTGAAGATATTGATGTTATTAATAAAAATTTATCTGTAGTTCATAATAGATTAACAGAGGCCTATTTTTGGAATATATTACAGCGTTACGATATGAGGCTTATACCTTGTTTAGATAACACCGTTCTTATAACAGATATCTCTGTAGATGCTCCTCCACAACACTGTAATAGTTATTATGAAACAGAGATAGCCCGTTATGGAATGCAGTTGAGTGAGAATTCAAGATTCTTCTATATGAACAATTATAATGGAAGAGTTAGTTATTTGGGTGTTTTTAGTTATTATAAACTGGGTAGAGAGTATAGGCTCTATATTGAGTTAGACAGTAAGTTTTTACGGGAGTCTATAGGGTATCCAGATTTACTTATGGATCATAAAAACATAGAAGGGTTCAATATCCCATCTGGCTATTCTTATGGGAAATATTTAAATAGCCGGCTTGTATCTTATGGGGGGCTCTATAACTATCCAATTTACAGAGACAAAGAATTTGAGCTTGGATATCAAGTAGATAGTAGAGAGGGGTATATTCATTTTATAAACAAAATTTCAGACGAGAATTTAATAATTATGTCTAGGCCAGAGAGGCCTATCTTCCCTTATTTAGTCTCCTTCTCTTATTTAATGCTCTTTTACTCTCTATTTATACTAGGCTTTTTGCAAATTAGAGATTTAAATTTCTACTACAATGTACCTAGTAACTCTTTTAGATGGAAGATAATGGTTCTTATTATAGGGTCTTTAGTTTTTGCACTATTGGCATTAGGAGCAGGAAGTATCTGGTTCTCTATTAGGTATTTTAAGCAAAACACTAGAGTACAAATGGAAGAGAAGATGAACTCGGTACAGAGCACTCTCTCTTATCGTAGTAAATTTGCTCAAAGATATAACGACCCACAATTTAACAACCTAGAACTTTTAGAGGTTATGAACCGTCTCTCTAATACTGCCCAAGTAGACATTAATGTATATAGAGCAGATGGTTTGCTACTAAGAACTACTCGCACAGAAATATTCGATAGGTTCCTTTTAGGCTCTAGAATGAATGCAAATGCATTCCAAGAAATTGTACACAATAATAGAAAGCAGTTTATTCATAAAGAGAGATTAGGAGAGCTCACCTACTACTCTTTATATGCACCTCTTTTCAATGTAGATGGTAAACTTATTGCAATAGTAAATATTCCATATTTTTCTAGGGAGCACGATTTTAAAAAAGATGCCTCTTCAATAATTGCAGCTATAATAAATGTTTACATACTCCTATTGATTGGAGCAATATTTATTGGTATAACGTTATCTAATTCAATTTCACGCCCTTTAATTGAGATTAGCCGTAAGATGCAGTTATTAGATATTTCTGAAAAACCTGAGTATATCAACTATACAAATAAAGATGAATTAGGAATTTTGGTGGCTGCCTACAATAAAATGGTAGACGATGTGAATGAAAGCACAATGCGGCTTGCTCAGGGAGAGAGGGAGCAAGCTTGGAGAGAGATGGCCAGGCAAATTGCACACGAAATTAAGAACCCTCTTACTCCTATGAGGTTGAGTATCCAACATATGGTAAGGTTAAAAGATAGAGGTGTAGCCGATTGGCCAAAGAGATTTGATGCTTTAGCAAATTCATTAATAGAGCAGATAGATATTCTATCTGATGCAGCAAGCGAATTCTCTAGTTTCTCTAGGTTTTACTCAGAAGATTTAAGTAATTTCGATATTAATAGATTAATTAGGGAGCAAATAGTTCTCTTCAATACTAGAGATAACATCTCTATCTCATTTGTTAGTAATGCTAGAGACGCATTTATATTAGCTAGAAAAACTCAACTTACAAGGGTCTTTGTAAATCTATTCTCAAATGCTGTTCAGGCAGTGGAGAATGATGATTGTGGTAAAATAAGAGTGACCTTAGATAAGTGTGAGAAGTTCTACTGCGTTAAAGTAGAAGATAGTGGTGCCGGGGTGCCGAGTAGCTTAACCCACCGCCTATTTAAGCCAAACTTTACAACAAAATCTGGTGGCACAGGGTTGGGGCTTGCAATTTGCCGTAGCATTATGGAGCAGAGCCAGGGAGAGATTCACTATGAAGTCTCTAAAGATCTTGGTGGTGCATCATTTATAGTGAATATCCCAGCTAAAATTCATTCGGCTTAGTAGAGCACTATTTTTGACGGAGGAAAATTTGCAATGGCACTCCGCAAAAATCAAATTTTGAACGGAGCTTGTTTTCAAGAAATCTTTTGTAATCTTCTCTTACATATTGTGGTAAATTGCAGAAAAATGCAAAAGCGGGTGAGGGAGTTGAAAGTTGTGTTACATATTTAATTTTTACGTACTTCCCTTTTATTGCTGGAGGTGGGTGATTTTCAATTTCTGGGAGCATAGCGTCGTTAAGTTTAGATGTGGTTACTCGCCGCTTTCTATTGAGGTAAACTCTTGCGGCTTGGTTAAGAACATCTAAAATTCTCTGTTTATTTATTACAGATGTGAAAATAATAGGAATATCATTAAAAGGTGCAATTTTATCCATAATTGTTTTAGTAAATTCCTTCATACTATTACTCTCTTTATCTTGAATAGTATCCCATTTATTTACAACAATTACACACCCTTTACGGTTTCTAATTATTAGGTTAAAGATAGAGAGATCTTGTTGCTCTATACTATCTTTTGCATCTACCATAAGTATGCATACATCTGAATACTCAATAGCCCTTATAGATCTCATAACTGAGTAGAACTCAAGATCTTCTTTAACTCGGTTCTTTTTTCTTAGCCCAGCTGTATCTACTAGCATAAACTCATGACCAAACTTGTTGTAGTAAGAAGAGATAGAGTCTCTTGTGGTACCAGCCACGGGAGTTACAATGTTTCTCTCTTCACCTAGAAGTGCATTAGTAAGAGAAGATTTCCCTACGTTTGGTTTGCCCACAATTGCTATATGAGGTAAATCTTTAACCTCTTCTCTCTTAATTTCTTCTGGAGGGAGCATCTCTATTACCTTATCTAGAAGGTCTCCTGTTCCACTACCATTTGCAGATGCTATTGCCCAAGGTTCTCCCAGCCCAAAGGCATGGAATTGATGAATATCAAACATTTTATCTCCAGTATCTACTTTGTTCACTGCAACAATTACTGGTTTATTTGTTCTTCTAAGAATATCTGCAATAGAGTTATCGTAATCTGTAATTCCTGTGTTTACATCACACATAAACAGTATTAAATCACTCTCTTCAATTGCAAGTAAAACTTGTTTTCTTATTTCATCTTCAAAAACATCGTCTGAATTAACGGCGTATCCACCAGTGTCAATAACCGAGAACTCCCGGCCATTCCAATCTGAGGTTCCATAATGACGGTCGCGGGTTACTCCTGCAACCTCATCTACAATGGCTTGCCTCATTCCTACCAATCTATTAAAAAGGGTAGACTTACCCACATTAGGGCGTCCTACTATAGCTACTATACTCATAATAGCAGCAAAGGTAATTAATTATTACAATAATTTAATCTCCGCAGCAGCAGGAGTGTGAAGAACAACCTTCAGTTGGGCTATATGAAACTTGTGGAGTTTTCTTTTTTCTCCATAGTGCCTTTTCTTCTCCCTTAGCGCATCTTAACCCTTTTTTTCTCATCTCTTTGTTGCGCCCTACTTCTGTCTCGGGAAATTCGCCATCTTTTCTAAATATTATATTAAAAGACATTAGAAAAATTGCAATTGCCAATATGGCTATAGAAATAAATATTAGTGACATTTTTAAATATATTTAATACATTTATTTTTTGGTAGCAGAGGAAAATCTGTAACTTGAATAACTGGAGGAATTTGGGCAGCTTTAAATTCAGAGTTTTTGTTTAGTCTAACTATTCTCTCTACAATTATTCTCTCTGCTCCATTCTCAATTAGCTCTTCGGGTTTTTTCCCCTCTTCTAATAACGCATGCAAAATTGGATCCAAAATAGAATATTCTGGAAGAGAATCGCTATCTTTTTGGTTGTCTCTAAGTTCTGCCGAGGGCTCTTTTGTGATAGTAGATTCTGGGATTATTTTACCTCTACAATTAATGTAATGGGCAATATTATAGGCTTGGAGTTTATAAACATCGCCAAGAACCATAATGGCTCCACAAAGATCTCCATAAAGGGTTCCGTACCCCATAGCTAATTCACTTTTATTTGAGGTGTTTAGTAGTAGAGCTCCACTATTATTAGAGTATGCCATTAAAATATTACCTCTTATTCTAGCCTGTAAGTTTTCTGAAGTAATTCCTTTAACATCTCCATTAAAAAGCTGGTCTAGCTCTTTCATGTATCTATTGTAAATTGCCTCAATAGGTACTATACTATGCTTTACTCCAAGGTTGGCCGCAAGCTCTACAGCATCTGTAACAGAGTGAACTGTAGAGAAGGGAGATGGCATTAAAATGCCGTGTACGTTCTCTTTACCCAAAGCCTCTGCTGCAATTGCCATTACAACTGCAGAGTCTATCCCACCAGAAAGCCCTAAAACAGCTCTCTCTTTTCCTTGATTGTGAAAAAATAGAGAGAGACCCTTTACAAGGTTTCCATATAGTATGTCAATATTTGTGTTGAACATTATTAAAAGATGAAACTAGTACTAATAGATTGGTAATTATAGACTTTGTCAATAACATCGGCAAATATATCTGCAACAGATAGTACTTTAATCTTTGTCATATCTTTGTCTGGGCTAGGTTTTACAGGAATTGTGTCTGAGATTATTACCTCTTTTAGGTCTGATTTAGCTATTCTTTCAAATGCAGGGCCAGATAGAACTGCATGTGTTGCAAGCGCTCGAACACTAATAGCTCCTTTTTCCATAAGCATATCGGCAGCTTTAGTAATAGTTCCTGCTGTATCTATCATATCGTCTATAATCACAATGTTTTTTCCCTCTACATCTCCTATAGCAGTCATAGAGCCAACAACATTGGCTTTCTCTCTAGATTTATGACAAACAATTAGAGGGCACCCAAGAATTCTGGCATAGGCATTTGCTCTTTTAGCACCACCCATATCTGGAGACGCAATAGAGAGATTTGTTAGTTTTAAATCTCTTAAATATGGTAAGAAAATAGAGCTAGCATAAATATGATCTACAGGAAAATCAAAGAACCCTTGAATTTGATCTGCATGAAGGTCGGCAGTCATAACACGGTCGCAACCTGCTGCTTTTAAAAGGTTTGCTACCATTTTTGCTCCTATTGGAACTCTTGGCCGGTCTTTTCTATCTTGCCGAGCCCATCCAAAGTAGGGGATTACTGCAATAACCTTGTATGCACTTGCTCTACGGGCAGCATCTATCATTAAAAGAAGTTCAAAAAGATTTTCTGTTGGAGGGATTGTGCTTTGAACAATGAACACTGTAGCCCCTCTTACACTCTCTTCAAAGGCGGGCTGAAATTCACCGTCACTAAAAACGGTTACAGTAGATTTCCCTATTTCAAGTTTAAGCGACGAAGCAATTTTCTCTGCAAGATAGCGAGAACTCCTGCAAGAAAATATCTTTATCTTATGCTGATGATCCATGGTTAAGAGTTTATATTATTTATAAGTTTTTCAATGTAATCAAGAATCTTATCTCTGCCAAAACCAGTTTCGGCAGAAGTTGCAAAAAATGGGGGGAGCTCTTCCCAGTATTGCAGAAGAGTAGTGTTGTTTCGCTCTATCTGCCTATCTAAGGCATTTACACCTTGTTTGTCTGTTTTGGTGTAAATTATTGAGAAAGGGACCCCTGCTTCTCCCAACTTATTTATAAAATTAAGATCTATTGTTTGGATATCGTGTCTAGAGTCTATAAGTACAAACAGATTTAATAACTCTTTAGAACCGTTTAGATATCCATGATTTATATTGGCTAAGTTTTCTCTCTCTTTTTTAGAGACTTTTGCATATCCGTAACCTGGTAGGTCTACTAAGTACCAAGATTCGTTTATCATAAAATGGTTTATCAATCTTGTCTTGCCTGGTTTTGAGGAGGTATGGGCTAGTTTTCCTACGTTGCAAAGCATGTTTATTAAAGAAGATTTTCCAACATTTGAACGCCCTATAAAGGCAAACTCGGGCAATCTCTGTTTTGGCCTATCATCCAGCTTTTTACTGCTGCCTGCGAATATTGCTTGACTTATTTTCATAGCTAAATTAATAGTACAAAGGTACAATTTTATTGCTTATATTTGTGTGAAAGAGATATAAAATAGTTAATAATGGCTAATAGAGAGATTATAAGCTTAAGGGAGCTTCAAGAGAGAATCAAGAGATCTGTAGAGGGGGCGGTTCCAGGGAAGTTGTGGATTAGAGCAGAAACGGGCGATGTTAAGTTCCATTCAGCCGGCCACTGTTATATAGATTTAATAGATAAAGAAGAGAGAGGAGCCGTAAGAGCAAAAGTTCAGGCAATTATTTGGGCATCAACTTTTAGAGTTATTCGTCCCTATTTTGAAACCACCACAGGAAGGCAGTTAGAGAGAGGTCTCTCTATTCTAGTAAATGCAGTGGTTCAATATTCGCCACTCTACGGTCTCTCTATTGTTATATATGATATAGACCCATCTTTTACAATAGGGGAGCAGGAGCTTAAAAGACAGCAAACTATTGCTAAGTTAAAAGAGGAGGGAATGTTTGGGATAAACTCATCTATTCCTATAACTCCTTTACCCAGAAATATTGCAGTAATCTCTTCGGAAACAGCAGCTGGTTATAGAGATTTTATGAAACAGCTTCATGAAAATGATTATGGTTTTGTCTTTAATACTACACTTTTTCCGGCACCAATGCAGGGGCAAAGTGCACCAGCAGGAATTATTGCAGCAATGGAGAAGGTGGCAGAAAATTTACAAAACTTTGATTTACTACTTATAATAAGAGGAGGTGGGGCCAATCAAGATTTAATCTGTTTTGACAATTATGAGTTATCTTTAAATATAGCTCAGTTTCCACTACCAGTAATAACGGGAATAGGGCACGACCACGATATTCACATTGTAGATATGATTTCACATACTACAGTAAAAACCCCTACGGCAGCAGCAGTTTTTATTCTAGAGTTATTTATTGCCCAAGAGCAGCAGCTCATCTCTACTACAAGAAGGCTTTTTCTCTCTTTACAAGGGAGAGTAGATAGTGAGCTCTCAAAAATAGAGAGAGTAAAAGAGAAAATTGCCTCTATAACAGCTGCGCGCTTTAGAGAAGAGGAATATAGAGCAGATTTAAATGAAAAGAGGGTTCTTGCTGCCAGCCCTCTCTTAATTTTAGAGAAAGGGTTTTCATTAGTTTTAAAAGAGGGTAAAAGAGTCTCTTCGGCCTCTGAACTTAAAGAAAATCAAGAGATAGCTCTTCTCTTAAAAGATGGAAAAGTAATTTGTAATATAAAATCGATAGAAAATGAAAAAAGATAAAGAGAGCTCGTTAACATACAAAGAGGCTCTTTCAGAGCTAGAGGAGTTAGTAAAAAAAATAGAGAACCCAGAAACTGAGCTAGAAGATATAAGTAGAGAGGTTAAAAAGGCCTTGGAGTTAATAAAGTATTGTAGAGAGACAATTAAAGGGTATAAAGAAGAGACTTCTAAACTCATGGAGTAGTTATATTATGGAAGAGTTAAAATTATGGCAAGACGATAGTTGGTTAAAGCCTTGGAAAAAGCAAATCTGGGAGAGATACTCTAGATCTATTGTAAAGAAACAAGAGATTGCAGGTTATGGTAAGAGACTCACAGATTCTGTTAATTCTCATCTTTTTTATGGTACCTTTAATGGCCCCTCTGGTTCCTTAATTTTTAGAGAGTGGGCCCCTAATGCAACGGAACTCTATCTTATATGTGAAGCTACCCAATGGGAAAAAGATGAAGAGTATAAATTTAAAAACAGAGGAGAAGGCAATTGGGAGCTGGTTTTAGAGAACTCAACTCTATCTCATGGGTCTCTTTATAAATGGCTTATCTTTTGGGACGGGGGCCAGGGAGAGCGAATTCCAGCATATGCAAAAAGAGTAGTTCAAGACCCAATAACAAAGCTGTTTGCTGCTCAGATATGGAATCCTAAACCTTACAAATGGAAATACTCGGCACCCAAAAAAGTAGAAAACCCACTTATTTATGAGGCTCATATTGGAATGAGTTCAGAGAAGGCCCAGGTTGCTACTTTTAATTATTTTAGAGAAAATGTTTTGCCAATAATAGCAGATTTGGGCTACAACACAATTCAGCTTATGGCGGTTCAGGAGCACCCCTATTACGGCTCTTTCGGCTACCAAGTGTCTAGCTTTTTTGCTGTTAGCTCGCGCTTAGGTACTCCAGAAGAGCTCAAAGAACTTATAGACGAAGCTCACTCAAGAGATATTGCAGTAGTATTAGATATTGTCCATTCACACTCTGTCTCTAATGTGCTGGAGGGGCTATCTTATTTCGATGGCACAGAAGATCTCTATTTTCATTCAGGAGATAGAGGCTACCACCCTGCATGGCAATCGCGCTGTTTTAATTACGGGAAAGAGGCTGTGCAATTGTTTCTTCTCTCTAATTGTAAATATTGGTTAGAGGAGTTTAAATTTGATGGTTTTAGGTTCGACGGAATTACAAGCATGATTTATCTAGACCATGGGCTTGAAAAAGATTTTAATGGGTATGAATGTTATTTTAATGGTAATCAAGATTTAGATGCTTTGGTTTATCTTACTTTGGCAAACGAACTCATAAAAGAGATAAACCCTAACGCCATTACTATTGCCGAGGATGTAAGCGGCATGCCTGGCCTTGCTGCTCCTTTAAAAAGTGGAGGTATAGGGTTCGATTTTAGAATGAGTATGGGAGTGGCAGACCTTTGGATAAAATGGATTAAAGAGAGAAGAGACGAAGATTGGAACATGGGAGAACTCTTCTATGAATTAACACGTAAAAGAGAAGATGAAAAGACCATTAGCTATGCCGAGTGTCATGACCAAGCCATGGTGGGAGATAAAACAATTATTTTCCGTCTGTTAGATAGCGAGATGTACACCTCTATGAGCAAAGCAACCCCATCATTAACTGTAGATAGAGGTATTGCTCTTCATAAAATGATTAGGCTAATTACAATAGCCACCTCTGGAGACGGTTACCTAAACTTTATGGGAAATGAGTTTGGGCATCCAGAGTGGATAGATTTTCCCAGAGAGGGCAATAATTGGTCTTATAAGTTTGCACGTAGGCAGTGGTCTTTAGCTTTTAATGAAGAGTTAAGATATTCATACCTGTTTAAATTCGATAGGGCTATGATAACTATGGCAAAGGTGGCCGAGTTCTTTTCAGAAAAATGCGACTCTCTTTACCAACATAATGAGAGGCAACTACTTATATTTAAGCGAAGCAATTATATTTTTGCCTTTAATTTTAGCCCTTTGGTCTCCTATCCAGATTTGATTTTTAATGCCCCTGCGGGTAGCTATAAAATTATTTTAGATTCAGACCACCCCTCCTTTGGTGGCTTTGGGAGAAACCATCAGGAGTCAATTCATATAACACAGTACGTCAATGGAGTTAATAATCTCTCGCTCTATTTGCCTTCGCGCTGTGCTTTGGTATTAAAAAAGCAGGAGGAGTAATTTTTTATACTTTTATTTTGTAACTTGCACAACAAATATTGATAGAATGGCATACCTTGAGTTTAATAAAAAAGAGTTAGTAAATCTTGAATATTCTTTAAAAAGAGAATACTTATCTACAAATAATTCAGGTGGTTACCTAAATACCACCATATCTGGGTGTAATACAAGAAAGTATCACGGTCTGCTAGTATTACCTATAAAAGAGTTTAATAATGATAAACATGTTCTGCTCTCTTCACTAGATGAGACTCTTATACAGCACAACAAAGAGTTTAATTTAGGTATTCACTGCTATGGAGAGGTATATGAACCAAGAGGTCATAAATATATTGTAAATCTTGAGATAGATAAGCTAGTAGCTATTACCTATGCAGTTGGAGGTATGGTTTTAAGAAAGACTATGATGTTCTCCAATAAAGAAGAACAAATGTTTATCTCTTATACTTTGCTAGATGCTCACTCCCCAACAACTTTCAGATTGAAACCATTTTTAGCTTTCAGGCATATTCATGCTCTCTCAAAGGCTAATTCAGAGGCAAATACTAAATATCAAATGATAAAAAATGGTAGGAGTTTCTCTATGTATAAAGAGGGGCCAACTTTGCATTTACAGTTAAACGTAGAGAGTGAATTTATCTCTAACCCAGATTGGTACTACAATATTGAGTATAAAGAGGAGAGCCGTAGAGTTTTTGAATCTAAAGAAGATCTATTTGTACCTGGTTATTTTGAGATGCCTCTTAAAAAAGGAGAGACTGTAATTTTTTCTGCTTCACTTAAAGAGGAAGATCCAGTTAAATTAAAATCTAAATTTGCTAAGAACCTTAAACTAAAAAACCATAGAGATAGTTTTCTAAATTGTCTTAAAATATCTGCAAATCAATTTATTATAACAAGGGATGGCTACTCTTCTCTCTATGTTGGATACCCTTGGTTAGAAGAGGGAGTTAGAGACACCTTAATTTATCTTCCAGGCCTTACCCTCTGTGCAAACGAAGATCTTGATAGCTTTGAAGCCGTTTTAAAATCTCTTTTAAAGAGCAAGAGAAGAGAGCTTTTAGAGACAAGTAATCAAGTAGATGTACCCTTATGGTTATTTTGGACTCTACAGCAATATGCAGCATATAAGAAAAATGAAAAGGCTATCTGGAAAGATTATGGGGCACTGTTAAAAGAGATTCTATACTCTTACAAAAGAGGTAGTCGTAAAAACATTATAATGCACCAGAATGGGCTTCTTTGGGGCGAACAAAGAGGAGTAGCACTTACCTGGATGAACGCCTATGTAAATGGAACTCCAATTACAGAAAGAGCTGGATATCAAATAGAGGTGAACTCTTTGTGGTATAATGCAATATGTTATGCTGTTGAGCTTGCAAAAAATGCTGGAGAGAGTGATTTTGTAGAGGAGTGGTTAGAGGTAATTAATAAAATAGAGAAAAATTTTATTAGAGCATTTTCAATTGAGGGAAGAGATTATTTAGCAGATTATGTTGGCCCAGCAGGTCAGAATAAGTTTTCTAGACCTAACCAAATGTTTACCTGTGCTTTCAACTACTCTCCGTTAACAGAAGAAGAGAAAGCAATGGTTTTAAAAAATATTCAAAAAGAGCTACTCACTGTAAAAGGGGTTAGAACTCTCTCTCCTAAAAATTCGCGCTTTAAAGGAGAATACGATGGAAATCAAGTGAGCAGAGATATGGCCTATCACCAGGGAACAGCTAGAGTTTGGCTTCTCTCTTTTTATATTGAAGGGATGTTTAAACTTTATGGAAAAGACTTTGTAAGTAGAGCAACAGACATTTTGGAGGTTTTTGAAGAGGAGATATTAACTCACTCTATTGGCTCTATATCTGAAGTGTATGATGGAGACCCTCCTCATCAAGCTCATGGAGCTACCTCCTATTCTGGCTCGGTGGCAGCACTACTAAAAATAATAAAATTGATTGAAAAATATAACCGAATGGAATTATGAAGGTACTAATGTTTGGCTGGGAGTTTCCACCCCATATTTCTGGAGGGCTCGGAACAGCTTGCCAAGGTCTAACAACTGGGCTTGCAAACTGTGAAACCGAGGTTCTGTTTGTGATGCCATCTGCCTCTGGAGATGAAGACCAGAGCTCTGTAAATATTATAGATGCAAGTGATATTGAAACCTCAGAAACATGTAGAGATGTTAAAGAGTTTTTAGATAAAGTGCAATTTATAAAGATTGGATCTAATCTTGTACCTTATTTAGATCCAGTGCTTTTTACAGAGGTAGTTACCCAAGAACAAGAGAGAGAGATAGAGGAGTTTAAGTTAAGCTTAGGAGAGAAATATAAGTTCTCTGGGAAATATGGTAAAAACCTTATGGAAGAGGTTGCCAGATATGCTTTAGTTGCTGGAGAGATAGCTCTTCGCGAGGAGTTTGATATTATTCATGCCCACGACTGGCTCACATATATGGCAGGAGTAACTGCCAAAAGAATTAGTGGAAAACCTCTTGTTGTTCATATGCATGCTACAGAGTTTGATAGGAGTGGCAAAAATATTAACAGCGAGGTTTACAATCTTGAAAAGAGGGGTATGAGTGAGGCCGATAAGGTAATAGCAGTGAGTAATTTAACTCGTAATATAATTATAAATAATTACGGGATAGACCCTTCAAAAGTAGTTACAGTTCATAATGCAGTAGATTTCCAAGACTCTAAAGCAGTAGAGATAGAGAGAGGCGTTCCAGAAAAAATTGTAACATTTCTGGGCAGAATTACATACCAAAAAGGGCCAGAATATTTCATAGAGGCTGCCCACAAAGTTCTAAAGAGATATCCCAATGTTAGATTTGTAATGGCAGGTAGTGGAGACCTACTCAATAGGTCTATTAAAAGAGTAGCAAAACTAGGAATCTCACATAAGTTTCACTTTACAGGTTTTCTTAGAGGTAGAGAGGTTCAAGAGATGTTTGCCTACTCAGATATATATATAATGCCCTCTGTTTCTGAGCCTTTCGGAATTTCTCCCCTAGAGGCTATGCAGGCAAATGTGCCCACTATTATCTCTAAACAGAGTGGGGTTGCCGAGTTGTTAAACCACGCAATAAAAGTAGATTTTTGGGATATAGATGCAATTGCCGATTCTGTTTACGGTTTGTTAAAATACCCAGCACTCTCTAAAATGGCAGTAAAGCACGGGTTAGACGAGGTTAATTCACTAAAATGGGATGCAGCAGCACTAAAAGTAAAGCAGGTATATAGCTCATTATTATAAAAGAAATTCAAGCAGTTATGGAAAAATCTATATGTTTATATTTTCAAGTACACCAGCCAGATAGGCTTAGGTTATACCGTTTTTTTGATATTGGTAGAGAAGAGTATTATTACGACGATTTTGCAAATAAAACAATTTTACGCAGAGTAGCAGATAGATGTTATTTACCTGCCAATAAGTTAATGTTAGAGCTAATAAAAAAGTACAATGGCTCTTTTAAAATTACCTATTCAATATCTGGTACAGCTATAGAGCAGTTTCAAAAATATACCCCAGAAGTAATAGAGAGTTTTAAAGAGCTTGCTGCAACAGGCTGTGTTGAATTTTTAGCCGAGACATACTCTCACTCATTAGCTAGTTTAATTTCTGAAGGTGAGTTTAAAGAGCAGGTAGAGCTTCACTCTAAGACTATAGAGGCTCTTTTTGGAGTAAAACCCAAAGTTTTTAGAAATACAGAGTTAATCTATTCAGATACTATAGGAGAGGCTGTTTCCAATATGGGTTATAGTGCTATGCTTACAGAAGGAGCTAAGCATATATTAGGTTGGAAAAGCCCTAACTATATCTATACAAATGCAATAAACCCAAGACTAAAGCTGCTTTTAAAGAATTTTGTTTTGAGTGACCATATTGCCTTCCGTTTTTCTAATAGAAGCTGGGAACATTGGCCCCTCACTTCAGATAAATTTGCGACATGGATTTCTGAGGCTCTCTCTAATGACGAGGTTGTAAACCTCTTTATGGATTATGAGACTTTTGGAGAGCATCAAGATGCCTCTACAGGTATATTTGAGTTTTTACGTCACCTGCCAGAAAATATTCTCTCTTCTACAAATTTTGTTTTTGATACCCCATCTGGTATTTGTAAAAGACATCAGCCAGTAGCTCCATTACATGTTCCATTTCCTATATCTTGGGCAGACGAAGAGAGAGACACTAGTGCATGGCTTGGAAACGAGCTTCAAAATGAAGCTTTTAGCAAGCTGTATTCAATAGAGGAGGCTGTAAAAAAATGCGATAACAAAGAGATTACAAATAATTTTAGAAAGTTACAGCAGAGCGACCATTTCTATTATATGTGTACAAAGTTTTTCTCTGATGGTGCTGTTCATAAATACTTCAACCCCTATGACACACCCTACGAAGCATTTATAAACTATATGAATGTATTGAGCGACTTTATGTTACGAGTAGAGAAGCCAAAAAAGGAGAAGGCAGTTGCAAAGAAAACAGTAATTAAAAACAAATCTGGAAAAACGAAAACCAGTAAAAAAATCAAATAGAGTACATTACAATGACAAATAAAAATTTAACAACCCCCAACTATCTCTTTGAGGTAAGTTGGGAGGTTTGTAATAAAATTGGTGGAATTCACACAGTTATTGCAACCAAAGCCCTAAATTTATCTAAGGAGTTAGAAAATAACCATATACTTATAGGCCCAGATGTCTGGAGAGAAACAGGCAGTAATCCAGAGTTTATTGAAGAGCCTAATCTTTTGAGAGCATGGAGGGGAAAGGCCTATGAAGAGGGGCTTAGAATAAGAGTAGGTAGGTGGAATGTTTCAGGAACACCAATAGTTATTTTAGTAGATTTTAGCTCATACATACCACGTAAAGATGAGATTTTTTCTAAATTTTGGGAAGAGTATAAGCTAGACTCCCTTTCAGGTGAGTGGGATTATATAGAGAGCGCCCTTTTTGGATATGCTACAGGTGAGGTAATAGAGAGTTTTGTGAAATTTAATACCGCCCCTCATATGAAGGTGGCAGCACAGTTTCATGAATGGATGACTGGAGCTGGAGTGCTTTATCTTAAGAGCCTTCCTCTCCCAATAGCTACAATATTTACAACTCACGCAACAGTTATTGGTAGGTCCCTTGCGGGAAATGGTTTCCCTCTATACAACAATATGAAGCAGTATAATTCAGATGAAAAAGCTTTGGAGTTTAATGTTTTAGCTAAACATTCACTTGAGAAGTGTGCAGCAACCCAGGCAAATGTTTTTACAACTGTTTCAGATATAACAGCATTGGAGTGTGAACATTTTATTGGCCGTAAACCAGATTTTGTTACACCAAATGGTTTTGAAAATAGTTTTACTCCTAAGAGAGAGTTAATTAAAGAGTCTTATAATCTTGCTTTTAATAAAATGAGAGAAGTTGCTACTCTTATGACTGGTTATGAGGTAAGTGAAAATGCAGCAATGGTTGCTATAAGTGGCAGGTATGAATATAAAAATAAAGGGATAGATGTCTATTTAGATTCATTGGCAGAGCTTAACCGTTCAACAAAACTCAATAGAGAGGTTATTGCTTGGGTTTTTGTACCAGCAGGGCACAATGGCCCAGACAAAGAGCTTTTAGATAAGAAAGCAAATGGTGGCAACTATACCACTGCAGTATCGCATCTACTTAGCGACCCAGAGTGGGACCCAGTACTTAAAAAAATTAAAGAGCTTCATCTCTTAAATAAAGAGAGCGATAAAGTTAAGGTTCTTTTTGTTCCCTCATATCTTAATGGTAGCGATGGCATTTTTGACATGACTTACTATGAGTTGTTGTGTGGGCTAAACCTTACAGCTTTTCCATCTTATTATGAGCCATGGGGTTACACTCCACTAGAGAGTTTAGCCTTTGGTGTCCCAACAATAACTACAACTCTAACAGGTTTTGGTTTATGGGTAAAGGAGCACTTTAAAAAAGAGAGCTCGGCAATTGCAATTATTAAAAGAGACGACTCTAATTACTCTAATGTGGTTTCGGGAGTTGCCTCTAAAATGAGGGAGATAATCTCTCTTAATACAGATAAAATGGAGCTATTACGTAGCAGTGCAAGAGAGATGGCTACAATTGCTTTATGGGACAATCAAATAGACTATTATAAGAGAGCATATTCAATGGCAATAGATAAAGTTATAGACTCCAAGGGAGCTTTCCCTGCTGGAGTAGAAGATAGAGAACATCTGCTTCACAAGCAAGATGCTATAAATAGACCAAACTGGAGCAAAATAATTGTCACTAAAAAATTACCTAAAAGCTTAGAAAGTTTAGAGACAATTGCAAGAAATCTTTGGTGGTCTTGGAACCAAGATGCTATAGATCTATTTAAAATGGTAGATAAGCAGCTTTGGAAAGAGTGTGATGGCAACCCAATACAACTTTTAGATATGCTCTCACTCAAAAGATATCAAGAGCTAGTAAATGATTCAAAGTTTTTAAGAAAACTAGATACAGTGTACCGTCAGTTTTCAGATTATATAGATGCTAAGAGAGATGAGAAAGGGCCCAATATAGCATATTTTAGTATGGAGTATGGGCTAGACAAATCACTTAAAATCTATTCTGGTGGTTTAGGAGTGTTAGCTGGCGATTACCTTAAAGAGTCTAGCGATATGATGCTCCCAATGACTGCTGTGGGGCTACTCTATAAGTACGGCTATTTTAACCAAGTGTTGAGTACTTCGGGAGATCAGATTTCTCAATATGAGCCTCAAGACTTTAGAAGATTGCCTGTAACACCTATAAGAGATAGCAAAGGGCAGTGGATTACTGTAAGTGTTGCGCTCCCAGGAAGAAACATGGCTGCTCGTCTTTGGAGAGTAGATGTTGGTAGAACTGAGCTTATTCTATTAGATACAGATTATGAAGACAATCTTCCAGAAGATCGCGCTGTAACACACCATTTATATGGTGGTAATTGGGAAAATAGATTAAAACAAGAGATGCTTTTAGGAATAGGAGGAGTAAGGGCATTAAGGTCGCTAAATAAAAGAGCAGATGTATATCATTTGAATGAAGGCCATGCTGCTTTCATTGGTTTAGAGAGGCTTAGTGAGTACACTTCAGATAAAAACCTCTCCTATGCCCAGGCAGTAGAGGTAGTAAGAGCCTCTTCTCTATATACTACTCACACTCCAGTTCCAGCAGGTCACGACTCTTTCTCAGAAGATTTAATTAGAGAGTATCTGTCTCACTATCCAGAGAGGCTCAAGATTAATTGGGATGTTCTTATGTCTTTAGGCAAGTTAGACCCTTTTAATAAAGATGAGAAATTCTCTATGAGTAACCTAGCTGCAAATCTATCTCAGGAGATAAATGGAGTGAGCCGCCTTCATGGTAAGGTTAGTAGAGATATTCTCTCTCCAATATGGCCTGGTTACCTCCCAAGCGAACTTCATGTAAGCCATGTAACTAATGGAGTTCACTACTCAACGTGGACTGCTCCAGAGTGGAAAGAGATTCACTCAGAGGTATTTGGAGAAGAGTTCCAAAGCCACCATTACAATAAAGAGTGTTTTAATGGTATTTTTGAGGTAGAAGATAGTACCATTTGGTATGTACGCTCTAAGCTCAGATCTAGACTTATTAAGTCTATAAAAGCTTCGCTCTCTTCACCAGCAACTACTACACACTACACTCCTCAACAGGTGGTTCAAATTAAAGAATCTTTAAGAGACGATATTTTAACAATAGGTTTTGCACGCAGGTTTGCAACTTACAAAAGGGCACATCTTCTCTTTTCAGATATAGAGAGATTAGATAGAATTATAAATAATCCCGATAGGCCTGTACAGTTCTTTTTTGCAGGTAAAGCTCACCCAGCAGATAAGGCAGGGCAAGATATGATTCGTAGAATTGTAGAGATCTCTCTTCTTCCGCAATTTATTGGAAGAATTCTATTTATTCCTGGATATGATATGACAATAGCTAAACATATGGTTCAAGGAGCAGATGTTTGGATGAATACTCCAACAAGACCATTAGAGGCATCTGGAACAAGTGGGCAAAAAGCTGCTATGAACGGAGTGATGCACTTCTCTGTGTTAGACGGATGGTGGGTAGAGGGGTACCAAGAGGGTGCAGGATGGGCATTGTCTCAAGAGAAAGTATATGAAAATCAAGACTTTCAAGACCAGATGGATGCTGCAACTATATACAATATGTTAGAGAATCAAATTGCTCCTCTATTTTATGCTAGGCAATCAAATAAAAGCACCTATCCAACAGGCTGGATAGAGGTAATTAAAAACACCATAGCCCATGTAGCCTCTAACTTTACTACCAACAGAATGATGACAGACTATATAGAACAATTCTATAATAAGCTAAGTGAGCGTCATGCAATGGTGGCTAAAAATGATTTTGAATTTGCTAGAGAGATGGCCCAGTGGAAGAAAAAGGTAAAAAAAGAGTGGCCTTTTATTGAGGTGGTGGAGTATATAAAACCAGATTACTCTAAAGCAGATATAATTCTTGGAAATGAATATAGTGCCGAGGTTGCACTCTCTATTGGAGATTTAAACCCCCAAGATATTGGAGTAGAAATGATAATAGCAGAGAATGGAACAGATACAGTTTCAGAAATTCGTAGGGTTTATGAGTTTGAATTTAAAGAGTTCACCAAAGGAGTAGCTCGTTATAAATGTGTAATTATGTCTGAAAGTGCAGGAGCATTTAATATTGCAAGTAGAATTTATGCAAAACATCCTGGACTGGCCCACAGGCAAGATTTTGATTTAGTAAGATGGTTGTAGCAGCAACAGGTTTTTTCGATGGTGTTCATAGGGGGCACCGCTCTGTTTTAAACAGAGTTTCTACTCTTGCAAAAGAGCAGGGTGCTCTCTCTGCTGTAGTCACATTTTGGCCACACCCAAGAGCAGTTTTACAGCAAGATGCAGCTAAGTTTAGGCTTTTAACTACTCTTGAAGAGAAAAAAGCCTTACTTCATGCATTGGGTATAGACCATGTTCATGTACTCACTTTTAATAAGGAGTTTGCAAAACAATCTACTGCTCAATTTTTTAGTAAGTATTTAAAAGATCAATTTAATGTATCTACATTAGTTGCTGGGTACGATCATAGAGTTGGTAATGATATAAATCAAACTCAACAAGAGATGTTTGAGATTGCTAGAAAATATGGAATTAACCCTATTAGAGTAGAGGAGTTTGAGAATACAGAAGAGCATGTTATTATAAGCTCTACTAAGATAAGAGAGGCCCTTTGCAGTGGAAATTTAGAAGTTGCTGCTCATATGTTGGGGTACAACTATAATTTAAAAGGTGTGGTTGTAGAGGGGAATAAGCTTGGCCGCACTATGGGCTTTCCAACTGCAAATATAAAGTTATATGAACCTTTAAAACTTCTTCCAGCTAATGGTGTATATGCAGTTTGGGTAGAGCGTGGAACTTCTCTTTATAAAGGAATAGCTAATATTGGAACTCGGCCTACGGTCTCTCAAAGCAACGAGCAGAGTATAGAGGTGCATATTATGGACTTTGACGAAGATATTTATGGCTTGCCCCTAAAGGTTGAGTTTGCATTTCGTTTACGAGACGAGCAAAAATTCTCTTCTTTAGATTTTTTGAAAGAGCAATTAAGTAGAGATAAAGCAAGAGCAGAAAGTCTCTTAATTTTTAATGGGCAAAAATAATTACTATATTTACAGAGAGCTTTCTCAAAATAATTAGATATGGATACAATTTTATACATAGTAATTGCAGTAGCAATAATGGCCTACCAGATATATAATGAAAAGAAGAAGAAAGAGAAGGAGCAGGGGCTGAAAAAAGAAGCTGTTAATGAGCCTTCTGTTGCTCGGTTAGACCCTAATGAAGAGCTAGAGAAAGATCTTGCCAGTATGTTTAAGCCTATTACCAGTGAAGATGAGAAGCTTAAGCCCAAGATTGATCCAGAACCTACATTAGACTCCCAGGCATATAATGTAGATATTACTACAAATAAGACAGATGCAGAAAACAAGCAGCTGCTTAATGATATTTATGAAAGCTCACAAATTACCAATTTTGACTCTAGTGATAAGGATAATAAAGAGCTAGAAATTCAAGATGAAGAGTTCAATCCTAGGCTCTTTATTTTATACTCAGAGATTGCCCGTCCAAAATTTATGGATTAGTTTTTTTATTTAATTTAAATTTTTAACTTTGTGTTAAAGAGTCCTGTACTACTAATACACTACAGGATTCTTTTTAATTTTATATATTATGTCAAAAATTCATTATTTAACTGCAGAGGGTTTAGAAAAACTCAAAGCAGAGCATCATCATCTTGTTTCTGTAGAGCGCCCAGCAATTTCGAAGCAGATTGCAGAAGCTAGAGATAAAGGTGATTTATCTGAAAATGCAGAATATGATGCAGCAAAAGAGGCTCAAGGCTTATTAGAACTCAAAATTTCTAAGCTTGAGGGAATGCTAGCTAGTGCTCGTATTATTGATGAATCTAAAATTAACACAACTCAGATTCAAATAATGAATAAGGTTAAACTTAAAAATTTAACCAATAATACCGAAGTACAATATACTTTGGTAGGAGAGACAGAGGCAGACCTTAAAGAGGGTAAATTAGCAGCAGCTACACCTATTGGGAAAGCTCTTATTGGAAAGAGAAAAGGAGATATTGTAGATGTTAATGTCCCTTCTGGAGTATTGAAGTTTGAAATTCTTGAAATTTCTAAATAACATGGCATCTATTTTTTCAAAAATTGTATTGGGAGAGATTCCATCTTGGAAAGTAGCAGAAGATAGCAGATTTTATGCATTTTTAGATATTAGTCCACTATCTAAAGGTCATACCCTTGTTATACCTAAAAAAGAGATAGACTATATCTTTGATTTAGAGAGTGAAGAGTTTTCATCACTTTTTGCATTTGCTCAAAAGGTTGCAATTGCAATTAAAGAGGCTATCCCATGTAAAAGGGTAGGAGTTGCAGTTTTAGGAATGGAAGTGCCTCATGCCCATATTCATCTTGTACCTCTAAATAGTGAGAGTGATTTAGACTTTAATAAAGAGAAGTTGAAAATTAGCTCTCAAGAGATGGAGAAAATATCTAAATCAATAAGTTCTAAAATCAAAATTTAACAGATGAAAAAAGTTATTCTTGCTGCACTTCTCACTTTAGTTGTTTTTTCTTGTTCAAAAAATTATAACGCTAAGATTTATGGTAAAATTGAGGGGGCAACATCTGGAACAGTAGTACTCAAAATTCTGGAAGTAAGTGCTCAGAAGAGCATAGATAGCTTAAAGTTTAATAGTAAAGGAGAGTTTTCTTACTCGGTTCAACTAGAAGAAGATAGCCCTAATTTCTACTATCTATATTATAATAATAACAAGGTAGCTTCTATGGTGTTGTTGCCAGGAGATAATATTAAAATAATAACCGATACTCTTGGGACAAATCCAGTAGTTTCTGGTTCACAAGAGGCAGAGATATTCTCTGAGTTAGATAAGAGTCTTCAATCTACTAAACATAACTTTGACTCCCTAGTTGAACTTATGCAAGAAGCTCAAGAGCAAGGAGAGACTGAGAAAGAGACATCTCTTAATTACAGTCTTGGTAAACTATATGTTAAACAGAAACAGGCTGCAATAAAGCAGATTTACTCTAACCCTAACTCTATTGCTAATGTAATGCTGCTCTATTACAAATTGGCAGATGGGCTACCACTTTTTGCAGATCCTATGGATGTTCATATTTTTAATAGGGTGCATGACTCATTAAAAGTGCTTTACCCTAATTGGGTGTATTTACAGAGATTAAAGGAAGAGGTTAATTATAGAGAAAAGTCAAATCTACTTAGTTCTAAAATTAATGAGGCTTCTGTTACTGGTTTTCCAGATATCTCTTTACCAGATATTAAAGCTGTTACTAGATCGCTTTCAGATTTCCCGTCTAAAGTTATTCTGCTCTCATTCTGGACAATTACAGAGACTTCTCAGAAGATGATCAATTTAGATTATAAAGATCTTTATGAAAAGTACAACTCTAAAGGGCTAGAGATTTACCAAGTCTCTTTAGATTCAGATAAAACAGCTTGGGCTACAGCAGTTTCTGAACAGGAGTTGCCATGGACAAGTGTTTGCGACGGACTTGGAACAGAATCAAAACCAATTACCACCTACAACATTACCCAATTGCCAGCCAATTTCATAATAGATAGAAATGGAGAGATAGTTGCCAAAGATGTTTATGATAATGAGCTTGAAAAGCTAATTCGCTCACTTCTTTAAACAAAAGGCTATTTTTTTTGTAAAGTTTGTAGTAAGTTTTTCTTAGATACTCCTGCTATAAAATCTTTAAGATAGAATGGTTCAAAATAGGCTACATCTTCAAACTCTCTGTTTTCATATTTTCCTACTGCTGTTGGTATCATTCCTTGAGCTAGAGCTTCAATATTTAAAAACTTAGCATTTGGGTGATTTATTATCTCGGCTACTTTTGATGAGCCATCTCCGCAAAAAAACACTCTCCCTTTTTGGAGTTGTGCAGAGAAACTATCTGAATCTACAACTACTGCTTTAACTGGAGTAAGAGCTTTTATTGAAGACCTTCTCTCTTCTGTTGTTGAGTAAGCTGCAGTGTAAACCTCCATTCTGCGAGCGTCAATCATTGGCAAAATGGTAGTTGTATCAATACTCTCTGTTGAGATAGTTTTTTGGGAATCTTTATTAATTTGCGCTATAGCAAGCGTGGCTAGTAGAGTTAGAGAGCCAACTGCAATTAAAGGTTTAGAAGCGCCATAGCAGAGCCCTTTTGCAAATGAGACTCCCACTCTTAAGCCAGTATAGGAGCCAGGCCCTTCGCTAACAGCTATAGCATCACACATCTCTAGTGAGATTTTACTCCTATTAAGAAGCTCTTCTGTAATAACAGATATAATACTTGCATGAGCCCTAGGTTCATGAGATATAATTTGATCTATAAGAGTGAGTCCATTAGAGAGTGCAACTGAGCAAACATCTGTACTTGTTTCAATTAATAGTAGGGTAGGAGCTTTTTTAATCATTATTTTTCTCTTCTATTTTTACTAAATCTCCTGCTTTTAGAGTTTTGCTTATAGCAGAAAATGGACCAGTAACTACAAGCTCTCCGCGAGATAGTCCAGAGGTAACCTCAATGTTGTTTAAATCTTGGATTCCTGTGGTTATTTTTCTCACTTCGGTACTATTATCTTCTTTAATAACAAACACCTGTTCTATAGATTCATTTATGCCAAGAGACTCTTTTATAGAATCTTCAAGTAAATTTATTCTTGTGGTAATTGCCTGTAGTGGAATTGCATTAATATCTTCTTTTCTTGAGGTTTGAACAGCAACAGAGGCAGACATTCCGGGGCGAAAAGGAATTTTCCCATCTACTGCAAGGTCTGAATATGAATCTGGAAGAATGTAAATTTTAACTTCAAAATTGGTTACTTGATCTAAGGCCGATCCAATATTCTTAGCTGAGTTTGCAATTTGAGTTACCACACCTGTGAATTTACGATTAGGGTAGGCATCTACATCTATGGTTGCAGTATCGCCTAGGCTAATTCTTATAATATCATTCTCATTTACATCTACAAGCACCTCCATTTGATTGAAGTTGGCAATACGAAGCATTTCTGTACCTGCCATTTGGCTAGTTCCAACAACTCTCTCTCCCTTTTCAATGCTCATTTTAGAGATAATCCCATCCATTGGTGCGTATATGACTGTTTTAGTAAGATTCTCTTGAGCCTCTTTAAGCGCTGCCTCAGAGCTTTTAACGTTAAATTCAGCTGCCTTTATTTGCTCTTTAGCTACTTGGAATTGAGAGTAGGCTGTTTCATATTCTACCTCAGAGATAGCCTTCTGCTCAAATAGTGTTTTGTTTCTTAAATAGGTCTGTTGGGTTTGTTCAAATTGTGCCAACTGCTGAGTAAGCTGAGCTTTTACTGAGTTTAGCGAAGCCTCGGCCCTCTCTTTCATAGAGATATAAACATCTTGTTTTATCTTAATAATTAGGTCTCCCTTATTAATTTGATCTCCCTCTTTAAAGTTAAGTTCTATTATCTCTCCAGAGACATCTGGGCTTATTTTAACCTCAATTACAGGTTTTATCTTGCCATTGGCAGGAATTACTTCAACTATAGTTTTTCCGGTAATCTCTTGGGCAGTAACTGTTATAGCAGCCTTCTCTTTTGTGCTACCATACCACGCTAAAACAATAACCAATAAAACGGCTATTACTATAATCCATATTAGTTTTTTATTTTTCATAACCTTTCCCTCTGTTTAATTTATAATGAGATGGGCATCCCTCTATAGAAGTCCAATATTTTGAGTTGGAATACATATTGATATTTAGACTGGTAATAATCTGATTTAGCTTTAAATAGATTGGTCTTAGCAACAGTGTAGTCTGTAGCATTTAATACTCCAACATCGAATTTTTGCTGAACATAGCGGAAAGACTCTTCCATAGCTTTTACATTTTGTTCTGCTGCTTTATATTTTTCATAATAAGAGAGAGCTTCATTACCAGCTTGTTGAATCTCTTTATAAAGAACTTGTAAACGACTTTTGTACTCAATTTTAGCTCTTCTAACAGTTAGTTTTGCGTTTTTTACATTGGTTTTTACTCTATAGTTATTAAAAATAGGAATAGACAACCCAAATCCAATTGAGGGATTCCTATTTTCATTAAATTGATCGAAAAACGCCTGATCTCTACTATCGCTGTAGTAGGTTCCATAACCTGCAGAAAAAGAGAGAGATGGGTAGAGCCTTCCTTTTGCTATAGCAAGCTGTAATCCAGAATTCTCTACATTAAGTTCTGCAACTTTCACTTGAGGAAGCGAGTGTGAAGCTTTGTAGAGCTCTTCAATAGATGTTCCATTATACTCTTTTACCAGAAAATCTATATTAACCTGCTCTATATCAAATTCACTATTACCATCTAAGTCTAGAAGTTGTTTTAGAGAGAGCAGTGAGCTGCGAAGTTGGTTCTGAGCATTAATTACCTGTACCCTCTCTGCAGCAAGTTGAGACTGCACCTCTAATAGAGAGCTATATGCAACACTACCTGCATCTACTAGTTTTTCTGTTCTCTCTACCTGCTCTTGGGCACTAGTAATACTTTGCTTTGCAGTATTGAGAATCTCTTTAGAGAGTAATATTTGCAAATAAGATCTTGCAATCTCTATAGAGATATCGTTCCTGAGTTTCTCTACCTCGCTACGAGAAATCTCTAACTGTACAGTATTACTTTTAACCTCATTTGTCTTTGTAAAGCCCTCAAAAAGGTTTATCCCAGCACTTGCGCTTGCACTAGTGCTTTGCGTGAGTTTATTCTCTATAATCTCTAAATCTTGTACATTTACAGATCTACCCCAGTTCATAGAGTGATTCATAGAGGCAGTAAGTCTAGGGATATAATTTAATTTAGCCTGGTAAAGGTTATTCTGCCCTTGCTCTACAGAGAGCTCCTGCTGTTTAATTTGTAGATTATTCTCCCAAGCATAATTAATACACTCCTCAAGGCTCCAGCTCTTTTGTGCAGAGAGGAGTACAGGAAAGAAGAGAAGTAGAATAAATGGGAGTTTGTAATATTTTCTCATAATGTACAAAGATAATTTTTTTCAGAAACAAACTCCCATTGCATAGAAAATTTATTTGTAAACTACCTGGGAGTTAGCTTGCCCCTCATATAGCCCTTTGCTTATAATTAGAAATGCACGCCATAGTTTTTTGACTGCATAGCCAGCAGCTTTTCCCATTCCTTCTGCTATGTCGTGGTCCCATCCTTGTGAACCACCCCACACCATTACTGCCTCTTCATAGGAGAGAGTTATTAAGTTTAATCCATCTATTGAAGCTTCCATTATGCTCCCTCCCAACCTTCTACAAAGCCATGTTTAAAACTTGGCCAGTACTTTTCTACTGTTCTTATTACTTTTCCAAGGAATTGTCCAAGTTGCCAAAGTTCTCTATAGTTGATACCTCCGGCCACCATCTCTTCTTCCTTTCGCAGAGTAGTCAATCCCCACTCATCTTTCACATACTCGTTCATAATTGTATAATTAGGTTGTTTCTGCAAATATCGGTGTGCAGTTTCACCGGGAGTGTGCACCCTCCTATATTATTTTTTTATTGTAACCGTTTGGTTAGCTATTAATCTAAATTTGGGGTCGTGAGATATAATTAAAATAGCACACCCCTCTTTTTTAAGCCTCTCTACAGAGTCTCTAATAAGAGATTCAGACTCTTTATCTAAAGAGGAGGTAGCTTCATCTAGAAGCATAACAGGTGCTCTCTTCATTGCTGCTCTTGCAAAAGCTATTCTCTGCTGCTCACCTCTAGAGAGCATAGCGCCCCCTTCTCCTGGATTGGTTGCAAACCCATATGGGAGCCTATTTGCCATCTTGTCTAGCTCCAGCTCCTTGGAGAGTCTATTAAAGTATTCTAAATCATCTTCTATCTCTTCTCCAGACATTATACACTCTAGTATACTTTGCCCGTATAAATCTGGGTTTTGAGGGACAATTGCAATGTTCTCTCTCCATTTTTTTAATGAACCTAAATTGCTCCCACTCCAACTAAGGCTTCCAGAGACTGGTTCTAAGTGCTTTAAAAGAAGAGAGACTACAGTGCTTTTTCCACACCCGCTTCCACCGTTAAGCAGTAAGATTTTACCACTCTCTATTGTAAAAGAGAGATCTTCAAAAAGAAGAGACCTGCCTGGGTAGCCAAAAGAGAGCTCATTAGCAATAATTTTACACCTCTCAATTGGTTTTTCTCCACTCTTTTTAAGCCCTTCACTTTTTCTCTCTATTTCATATTTATTATTAGAGGAGTCTATCTCTTGTACCTCTCTTTGTAAAGAGATTATATCATAAAGCCTAGACGAGGCTATAAACCCCTCTCTAAAAGAAGAGAAAGCACCTGCTAACTCTTGTAAAGGAGCCGAAAAGAGAGCTGTTATAGTATAAAAAGAGACCATCTCTCCCAAAGTAATTTTCCCTCCAATTACAGCAGCACCTCCAAACCATAAAACAGCTATTGTTAATACCCTAGAGGTAAAATCGGCAGCTCCCCCAGCAACCAGAGCAGCTTTGCCAGTTGTTTCAAAAGTCTCATTTAGCTCTTTTAGTCTTATCCCAGATTTAGCAAGAGCCATAGACTCTATCCCAAAATTTCTTATTGTTGCCATAGATCTTAAGCTTTCAATAACACTACTTTGAAATAGCGATGCTCTCTCCATAAACTTTTTCATAAGAGGCCTATTTACCTTATCGTGAATAAGAAAAATAGAAACGTATATAGGTATAAATAGTGCAGTTAAAACTGCCAGTTTTGAGTTTAACTTAAATAGCACTATTACCGAAAAAAGTAGAGTTACAACTGCAACAATGCTCTCTGGAATTGTAGAAGCAATTAAGTTTCTTATTCTGTAAACATCTCCTATCCTAGATGTTAACTCCCCTGTTTTAAATGAGTTAAAGCAGGGGAGAGGAATATGGTATAGGTGGTCTAGATATTCGTTTGTAAGCTTTTGATCTGTATCTATAGATGTTTTCAAAAGAAGTTTAGAACGTACAAAAGAGAGCAGAGCAGAGGTTGCTATAATTAGAATCATAATTAGAGAGAGCATCTTTAATCTAGCAGAATCTCCCAAAGGGATTACCACATCTAATAGCTCTTTAATAAATAGTGCTGTTGCAAGCATAGCTGCAATATGGAGTATAGATATTAAGAGTGTTATAGGAAATACTCTCCATTTACTACGTAGAATAGATTTCAATTGTTTAAGATGGGGTGCTATTTGGAGTTTAGATTGCTCTTTGCCAATTATCATATTGGGGTTGAGAGTAAAAAGAATAAGAACTCCACTCCACTCTTCAATTAACTCTTTTGCTGTTTTTTTAATAATCTCTCCAAAAGCGGGATCCATAATGTAGAACTTCCCTTTTTTGTAGCTTAATAGCACTATATAGTGGAGGAAGCCATCTTTTTTTCTTAAATGTAATATTGCAGGTTTAGGGATTTTAGTTAGAGAGAGAATAGTTCCTCTATATGCTTCAGCTTGAAAGCCTATTTTTTGAGCAGCCTCTTTAATCCCTTTAATTGTAGTGCCAGAAGAGTCGGTTCCACTAAGGTATCTAATTAATGTAACGCTTACTTTAAAGCCATAGTGGGCAGCTACAGATGCTAGAGCAGCTGCTCCGCAATCGCTTCTATCTTTTTGTCTAACTTTTACAGATAGCCATAATTTATTTAGATTAAATATCTTACCCAACTTCAACATCTTTATCTTCTTTCTTAAAAAAAGAAACGGGAAGTTACCTACTACACATACTCTCTTCTGCTTATAAGAGAGACCCTTCTTCACATAAACAGTCCCGTTTCCGAAAGCTAATCTATGGGAAAAAAGTAGAAAAAAAGGGTTGAAATAGAAAAAACGGTTAGAATTTTACCACCTGTGCAAAAATTTAGAATTTTAGAAAATTTTTACATTATCTAGGTGAGGTATAATGCTTGGTGCAATGGGTTCTATAAGTTGATATAACCTAGAGTTGGCAAATAGATGGGCGGGTATAATATCATATAGGTTATCTAGAGAAGTAACAAAATAGAAAATCACGCTAAGAATAAGGCAATATTTTAATATCCCAAAAATAACTCCTAAAATTCTATCTAGCCAGCCTAAAAGTACCACTTTAACAATTTTTGAAAGGGCGTTACCAATTAAATTAACCAGCAAAAGCACAGCTATAAATATTATTGCAAAAGATATAATATTAATAAGGTTGTTATCTGTTTTAAACCAAATGCGGATTCCTTGCGAGAGTAGTTCAGAGAAGTGCCAGCCTGCCCAGATCCCTAAGACTAGAGCTGCTAGAGATGCAACTTGCCTTACTAGGCCATTCATTAACCCACCTATAACGGCAGGTATAAAGCAGATGAGGATAAAAATATCTAGATAGTTGATAGAAAAACCCATAATCATTTTTTTCAAAAGTAATGAATAATCGTATCTTTGCAAATTCAAGAAAAATTCCAATATGAAGTTTGCCGAGTACAACAAGTTAGATCTTGTAGAGATAAATCGCTCTATATTAAAAGAGTGGAATAAAGAAAATTGTTTTGAAAAAACCATCACAGAGAGAGAGGGCGCTCCAAAATTTATTTTCCACGAAGGCCCCCCTTCGGCTAATGGTATGCCCGGGATACACCATGTTATGGCAAGAGCTATTAAAGATGTCTTTTGCCGCTATAAAACTCAAAAGGGCTTTTTAGTTCAGAGAAAAGCGGGGTGGGATACTCATGGGCTTCCGGTAGAACTTGGGGTAGAGAAAAAACTCGGCATAACAAAAGAAGATATTGGTAAGTCGGTTACAGTAGATGAATATAATGCCGCTTGTAGAAAAGAGGTAATGAAATATACAAAGGAGTGGGAAAGCCTTACCCAGCAGATGGGATATTGGGTAGATATGGACGACCCTTATATAACTTACGATAATAGATATATAGAGACACTTTGGCATCTTCTTAAAGTTATTTATGAAAAGGGATACCTCTATAAAGGGTACTCTATTCAGCCATTTTCGCCCGCAGCCGGTACGGGGTTAAGTACTCATGAGCTCAATCAACCAGGTTGTTATAGAGATGTGAAAGATACTACTTGTGTAGCTCAGTTTCAAGTGGTGAGAGATAGTAAGTCTGAATCTCTTTTTACTACTGCCCAGGCTGCTTTAAAGAGAGAACTCCCTCTCTATTTGATTGCTTGGACAACAACGCCATGGACCCTTCCTTCGAATACAGCTCTATGTGTAGGCCCTCAAATTGAATA
>Ga0172377_10000133_pt1 | contig 63343 bp, 48 predicted proteins | sample Pumphouse3metaG_FD_119749 | JGI IMG/M metagenome (GOLD analysis project Ga0172377, IMG submission 119749) | Leachate microbial communities from a municipal landfill in Southern Ontario, Canada - Pumphouse #3 metaG | ecosystem: Engineered > Solid waste > Landfill > Unclassified | place: Canada...
ATCGATTTTCGATAATGAAAATGATGCCGGGCTGAAAGTATCAGAAGACGCGGAAGATGATATCCCGAAGAAAAAGCCGCTCCGCAAAATGAGCCGTATGGAGCTTATAGATCTGATTTATGCGCTGGCTGTTAAAAACCAGGAACTTAAGGCGGCAGCAGGTGAGGTGAAAGCAGCTGCAGAAGATAAAGAAAGTGCAGATACCGGCAATAAAGATATAGATATTTCACTTGCCGACAGCAAGAAGGCAACGCATGAAAGCGGAGCCATGCATGACGCAGATGCAGAACATGACGGTAATGACGATAATGCAGGTGATGCCGGTGATGGCACAAAGGAACACGCTGCTGACAGCAGTGATGAAGAGACCGGCACGGCAGATACTGCGGATGAGACCGGAATTCCAGATGATGGCAAGACATCGGTATATGGACAGAAGGCAGTCGGCAAAACACCGGCTGACGTTGTCCTTCGCAATGCGCAGGCCCAGGCAGCACGTATTATTCAGAATGCGCACGTTGAAGCCGGAAATGAGCTGAAGGCTGCTGTGGAATCACACAACCAGGCAGATGAGAAACTCAAAGATGCCGAAGAAAGGCTCGCGGCAGCTGAAGCAAAGCTCAATGCGGCTGAATCTGACAGTATAACGGCTGAAAAAATGCACCTCGATGAGCTTAAGAAAAAACAGGATAATGTGGAGAGCGATACTCAGAAACTTCGCGAAGAGAGCGAGAGCCTCGAAGAACAGATCCAGGAAATGATGACAAGACTCACTGCCCTGGATCAGGAATCTCAGCAGAAGAGCTTCGAAGCAGATCAGCGTGTCGCTGATGCGGATGGCAAGGCGGCAGAAGCTGAGAGTCAGGCGAAGGCAGCGGAGGAAAAGGCTGCAGAAGCTGCAAAGAAGGTAGATGAGCTGGAGAAGAGCATAGCTGATCTCGCACAGAAATCAGGAGAACTTGAGAAGCGCAAAGCGGTGGCAGAGCAGCAGGCATCTTTGATGATCGACGATGCCGAGAAGCAGAAGACAGAAGCCGAGAAAGAAATCGCAGGCAGGAAGGCAGAGGTAGAAGAGCTAAGAAAGCAGGCTGATGAAAGACTTGCTGAGGCTAATGCCAAAGAACACGAAGCTGACATTGCAAGGGAACTTGCAGCCAAAGAGCGCGCTGCTGCGAAAGATCAGCATGAGTATGCCAAGAAAGAATTCGAAGCAGTCAAAGCCAGGAAAGAAGAACTTGAGGCCAGGGAAAAAGTCGCTGGCGGAGGGAATAATCTGACAGAGAAAGAACAGTTCGATCAGAAGATAAAAGAACTTGCGGCGCTTGTAAGAAGCAACCCGGAACTCAAATCGCAGCTTAAGAACATGTTTTGACAATAAAAAGTGAGAGGTCATATCTGTGAATAAAGAAGATGTAGATAACAGCGAAATACCATCACTTGATGAAATAAAGGGAGAGCGTGACAGACTTATTAAGGATCACGACAAAAAAGGCGTGACGATCATGGTAGTGCTGATCGTCATACTGGCTCTTGTCGGCATCGTACTGGCGTGCCTTCTGACAGGAAGACTCGATTCAACGGGCATCGCCAGATTCCTGGGAATGTAATTATCAGTTCCACTCCCCTGCATCGTTTTCTTCGTATTTGACATCGCAGTATTTACAGCGGTATATTTCGCGCTCCTCATCTGCGAGGTAGAAAATATGGGGGAGCTCGTGCTCAATAGATGTGATGCAGCGCGGATTTGTGCATTTTATGACGTCAACGAGTTCTCTTGGAAGCTCTAGTTTTCTCTTTTCCTTAATCTCACCATCCTTGATCACATTTACGGTTATATTGTGATCGATGAAGGCAAGAACATCGAGATTAAGGGAGTCTATATCGCATTCTACTTTCAGAATATCTTTTTTGCCCATGGCATTACTACGTGCGTTCTTGATGATCGCAACGGGGCAATCGAGCTTGTCAAGCCCGAGATGGTGATAAATGTACATCGCCTTGCCGGCGGGAATGTGGTCCAGAACAAATCCTTCTTCGATTTTTCCTACGTTAAGCATTGTAAACTCCTTATTATCAGTTAAGTTCCAGCAACGTCAGTATTACAGCCATTCTCACGAGCACACCGTATTTGACCTGAAGAAAATATGCGGCGCGCGGATCGTTGTCGACTTCAGGCGCTATCTCGTTCACGCGGGGGAGCGGATGAAGTATGTAGCAGTCGGGTTTTGCCGCGGACAGCTTCTTTTCGTCGAGTATGTAGAAATCCTTGAGTCTTATGTAGTCTTCTTCGTTGAAGAAACGCTCTTTCTGCACGCGTGTCATGTAGAGCACATCGAGCTTCGGTATAGCGTCTTCGAGTTTTGTCACTTCCTCGTAATCAATCCCGCGGTCATGAAGTATGTCGGTCACATAGTCGGGCATCCTTAGTTCCTGTGGGCTGATGAAGACAAAACTGATGCCCTCATAGCGGCTCATTGCTTCTACCAGTGAATGGACAGTGCGGCCGAACTTGAGATCTCCGCATATCCCGATGGTCATATCAGAGAGCCGTCCTTTGAGCCTGCGTATGGTCTGCATATCGAGAAGCGTCTGCGTGGGGTGCTGGTGACCACCGTCGCCGGCATTAATTATCGGAATGGAAGAGTATGCGGCTGCAACTGCGGCTGCGCCTTCTTTCGGGTGTCTGATGGCTGCAATGTCGGCAAAACAAGAGATGACCCTTATTGTATCGGCGACCGATTCTCCTTTGGTTGCGGAAGAAACATTTCCTGATGGAAAACCGATTACGGAACCTCCGAGGTTTATCATGGCCGTCTCATGTGAGAGACGCGTCCTCGTGCTGGGTTCATAGAAAAGGGTTGCAAGCTTTTTGCCGTCACAGATGTGGGAATATTTCGCACTGTTATTTTCGATATCATCTGCAAGAACAAACAGATCTTCGAGTTCTTCTACTGAAAAGTCCTGAGGTGTAAGTAAATGTCTCATGATTCGCCTTTCATAAAATATGGTTTGTAATTACTTTTCGTCGTACTCTATTTCTTTTCTGTCAAGAAAAGCCGTCATAGTCCTGTCCCATACGGGCTCCGCACTTTTGTCGAGCGTGAACCCTGAATAACCGATGCCTGTAATGATGATCGCTTTTGCACCATCGTATTTGACAGTGAAGTACAGGGCGTCAACGGGAGAGACAGTGTCAGATGAATCAGCTTCATTATTTCCTGAGGCCTTTTTGAGTACAGCGTGTACATATTCAGGCTTAAGTCTGAATACAAGCTGAAACCCTACAGGAGATTTTTTTCCTTTTATGATCTCACGTATGATGGGGCGCATATCGCTCCATGTCGCGAATTCATAAGGACGTGTGTCATGATCATTCCATTCTTCATCTGTGTAAAAACTCTTCAGAAGCCTTGAATCAAGTGCCCATGAGACATTTGTCCTGACGGCGGCCTCAGTTATAAGGAAGGAGTCAAAACAATCGGAGGAAAACAGTTTGCCCATGAATACACCGAGTTTGCGGATTTCCAGTTCAATCATCTGACAGCCTTTCCTGAAGAAAAAATGTTCATGCGCATAAAACAGCCCGGATCAACTAAACGATCCGGACCTGATAAGTATAAGTAATATAGAAGATCAAAACAAGTTGTAATACAAGGATCAACGGCATTCCTATACGGAATTTCCATTTTCTGGTCTTGTGGTGAAAACTGTACATTCCAATGATACAGCCGATCGAGCCGCCTATGATCGCAAGGAAGAACAGAACGACTTCAGGTATGCGGTATGCATTGTTCTCAGCTTTCCGTTTGTCTATAAAGAAAGTGATACATGCGACTAAGTTCACGACGACAAGGTAAACAGCTATTATCATAATTGTGGGCATTAAATACCAGCCTTTCAGGAGAAGTGCGGAAACTTATTTTGTTTTGCGCGAGCTCTTCATTTTGGCCTTGTTCTCGACTTCGAGCATCTTCATGGCGCGGACCTTTTCCGGCAGACCGAAGAGCGTTATGAATCCGGCAGCGTCTTTGTGATCATAGAGATCACCCGTTGTGAACGAAGCCAGGCTTTCATTATACATAGAGTACGGCGCTGTTGTGCCGGCCTTTATGATATTGCCCTTGTAGAGGACAAGATTAACTGTGCCGGTGACGTATTCTTCTGTCTTTGCAAAGAATGCGCGCTCTGCCTCGCAAAGGGGAGAGAACCATTTTCCTTCGTATACAAGTGAAGAGAAGTCGCTCGCAAGTCTCTTCTTGACTTCATATGTTTTGCGGTCGAGGATGAGTTCCTCGAGCTGCTGGTGTGCCTCATAAATGATGGTCCCGCCGGGAGTTTCATATACGCCGCGGCTCTTCATCCCGACTACACGGTTCTCCACGATGTCGATGATACCGATACCGTTCTCGCCGCCGATCTTGTTGAGCTTTCTTATTATATCAGAAAGCTTCATCTTGTGGCCATTAAGTGCGACCGGAATTCCGTCCTCAAAATCAAGTTTGACTTTTGTCTCTTTATCAGGGGCTTTTTCCGGTGTGACAGACAAAACAAGCATGTGGTCGTAGTTGGGCTCATTCGCAGGGTTTTCCAGCTCGAGACCCTCGTGGCTGATGTGCCAGAGGTTGCGGTCACGACTGTAGCTGTTATCGGGAGAGAAGGGAAGGTGGATCCCCTTTGATTCGCAGTAAGCTATCTCTGCTTCTCTTGAATCTATTGTCCACTTGGGATCACGCCATGCTGCGATTATCTTGATGTCAGGAGCGAGAGCTTTGATGCCGAGCTCGAATCTGACCTGATCATTACCCTTACCGGTAGCGCCGTGGCAGATTGCGACCGCGCCTTCCTTGCGTGCAATCTCAACAAGTTTCTTTGCGATGAGCGGGCGCGCCATCGATGTGCCGAGAAGGTATTTATCTTCATATACAGCGTGCGCCTGGATGCAGGGAGCGATGTATTCGTCGGCAAATTCATCAATGACATCCAGCTCATAAAGTTTTGACGCGCCTGATGATGCGGCTCTCTTCTCAAGATCCTTGAGTTCTGATTCCTGACCGACGTTTACGCAGACTGCGATGACTTCGTAATCATATGTTTCTTTGAGCCAGGGAATTATCGCTGTTGTGTCGAGTCCTCCTGAATATGCCAGAACTACCTTTTCTTTTTTATTAGATGTGCTCTTCGAAGCACTTACTGCTTTTTTCTTCGCTGCCATTTGATCCTCCATGCCTCCATTGATTGATTCGCTGAAATGAATATACACCACAGTTTATGCACTTGCAAGTACAAATACTTACATAAATATACATTTAAGCCACGAATCATTGCACATTTATACAGAAAAACATGATTTTGTATTGATAAATATTCATATGGGGAGTAAATTATAGAAAGTCATTGTTGACAGAACAAAATGTGTATGTACCGGAGGTAATATGATAAGAGCAGGCGTTATAGGGGCGACGGGATATGCCGGAGCGGAGATAATAAGGCTCCTTTCGAGACACCCGGAAGCAGAAATAAAGTGGGCGGGCAGCAGAAGTTTTGCCGGGCAGAGCCTTTCAGATATATATGGGAACATGTTCGAGATCGTTGATCTTGACTGCATCGATGACGATACGGACAGGATGAAAAATGAAATAGCAAAGCTCGCAAAGGATACAGATGTGATTTTTACGGCGACGCCGCAGGGCGCCTGCAGTTCGTTTGTGACGAAAGAGCTCCTTGCCGGGACAAAAGTGATCGATCTCAGTGCTGATTTTCGGCTGACTGATGTCGCTGTGTACGAGAAATGGTACAAGATGAAGCATAATGCACCGGAGCTTATAAAGAACGCAGTATACGGTCTGTGCGAGATCAACCGGGATGATATAAGGAAGACACAGCTTATTGCGAACCCGGGGTGCTTCACGACTTGCTCCATCCTCACAGCATACCCTCTGGTCAGGGAAGGACTGATAGATTCTGATACTCTTATAATAGATGCGCTTAGCGGAGTGTCAGGCGCGGGGAGAGGCGCGAAGACCGCGAATCTCTACTGCGAGGTCAACGAGAATGCGAAGGCTTACGGAGTGACGACTCACAGGCACACACCAGAGATAGAGGAACAACTCGGGAAGGCGGCAGGGCGTAAGCTCACGCTGCAGTTCACGCCACATCTCGTGCCGATGAACAGAGGAATCCTCGCGACGGAATACGCATCGCTAATGGCGAGAGATGGTTCAGGCAGGACTGGACGCGCTGCTGCGGAGGCACATGTTTTGCCGAAGGAGGCGGATCTGCGCGCGGTTTACGAAAAGTATTATGGCGCGGAACATTTCATAAGAGTGCTGCCGGATGGAAAAGTTCCGGAGACGAGGTTCGTCGAGGGCAGCAATTATGTTGATGTCAACATAAAGGTCGATGAGAGGACGGGGCGCGTCATCATGATGGGGGCACTCGATAATCTCATGAAGGGCGCAGCATCGCAGGCTGTTCAGAATATGAACATCATGTTCGGAATCAGAGAGGACGCAGGAATAGACATGGCACCTGATTTCCCGTGATGTGTCACACAAAGACAGGAGAAGTATCAGTATATGAAAACGGACAAAGTAAGGATAGTTCCGATGACTATTGAGCAGTACAATGGAGTACATGAACTATGGGAATCGATTGATGGCTTTGCGATCCGCAGTATTGATGACTCGGAGAGCGGAGTCAGAAGGTTTATTGACAGGAATCCGGGGCTCAGTGTGACCGCGGTCGCGGGAGATAAAGTCGTGGGCGCGATCCTCTGCGGAGAGGATGGGAGAAGGGGTTGCCTGTATCATGTGTGTGTGAGAAAAGATTACAGGCTCGAAGGAATTGCAACAGATATGGTACAGTATTGTATGAATGCACTCAAGGCACTGGGTATCAACAAGGTGAGCCTTATAGCTTTCACTACTAATGACATAGGAAATGCCTTCTGGAAAACGGTTGGATGGACAAAACGCGAGGATCTTAACTATTACGATTTCACGCTTAACAGTGAGAATATTACACAGTTTGTAAAAAACAATCATTAGCTTTGCAAAAAAGCTCAGGCATTGGAGGAAAGATGCAGAAGAGAAAAGGCGGGGTGACCGCAGCAAAGGGTTATTACGCAGCAGCAGCGGAAGCGGGTATCAAATACAGCGGAAGAAATGACATGGCACTGATCTACAGTGAAGCTCCGTGTCTTGCGGCCGGCATGTTCACGAGCAATATCGTGAAGGCGGCGCCGGTTCAGTTCGACAGAAAACAGATCGACAGCTTTCCGTATGCCCGTGCGATAATCGTGAATTCAGGAATTGCCAATGCGTGCACCGGAAGTGATGGGCTTGATGTATGCAGGATAGAGGCAAGAGCAGCGTCAAAGGCACTCGGAATAAATGAGAATGAAGTTCTCCTCGGATCCACAGGAGTCATCGGCATGCAGCTTCCTGTTGAGAAACTTGAAGCGGGAATCATGGCTCTTGCTGCAGCAAAAGATCATTCGGCCAAAGCAGGAACAGCGGCTGAACGGGCAATAATGACGACAGATACAGTACCGAAAGAGTGCGCATATACATTCACAATTGACGGAAACGGCGCCGATGCGCCCGAAGTCACGGTGACGCTCGGAGGTATGAGCAAGGGCTCAGGGATGATACACCCCAATATGTGCACAATGCTCTGCTATGTGACGACGGATGTCGCAATAACGAAAGAACTTCTTGACGAAGCCGTCCGTTCGGTAGTGCCGGATACCTTCAATATGATCTCGGTTGATGGAGATACTTCCACAAATGATACGATCATCTGCCTCGCGAACGGATTGGCGGGAAACCCTGTGATCGATGAGAAAAACGGAGATTATGAACAGCTCGTCGAGGCTCTTAAGGCACTTTGCGCTGACCTTGCCAGAAAAATGGCCTCTGACGGTGAAGGCGCGTCAAAACTTATAGAGACGCATGTGGTAAATGCTGATACGAAGGAAAATGCGAGGAAACTCGCCAAATCTGTTATAGGTTCAAATCTTGTAAAGGCTGCAGTGTTCGGGAAGGACGCGAACTGGGGAAGGATCATCTGTGCACTCGGCTATTCAGGTGTGGATTTCGACCCGGAGAAAGTCGATCTTTATTATGTGAGCGAAGACGGAGAGAAGAGTATCCTCGTGTGTTCACAAGGCGCTGATTCTCCTTACAGCGAGGATAAAGCGACGCAGCTTCTTTCCGGGAAAGTTGTCACTATCCTCTGTGATATGAATTCAGGAAGTGAGAGCGCGACAGCCTGGGGCTGCGATCTTACATATGACTACGTGAAGATCAATGCAGATTACAGGTCGTAAAAAACGGAGGATTTGCTGTGGATACTAATCTTAATGATCTTGATGAAGCAAAAAGAAAAGCCGAAGTTCTTATAGAGGCGCTTCCTTATATTCAAAAATATAACCGCAAGATCATTGTCGTGAAGTACGGCGGCTCGGCGATGAGTAATCCGGAATTGCAGCGGAGCGTGATCTCAGATGTGACACTGCTTAAGCTCGTCGGTTTTAAGCCGATAATTGTGCACGGCGGCGGCAAGGCCATAAGCAAATGGGTCGAGAAAACCGGAGGCGAGGCAAAGTTCGTTAATGGGCTTCGAGTGACAGACAGCGCTACGATGGAAATCGCCGAGATGGTGCTCGGACGTGTCAATAAGCAGCTCGTCACGATGGTCGAGGAACTCGGCACAAAGTCGGTGGGCCTTTCAGGTAAGGACGGCAGACTTCTCCACTGCGTGAGGAAAACATCTGATGGTGAGGACATAGGTTTTGTCGGCGATGTCGATTGCGTAAATCCAGGCATCCTTCACGACATGCTAGAGGACGATTACCTGCCTATAGTTGCGCCGATAGGGCTAGACGATGATTTCAATACTTACAACATAAATGCGGACGATGCCGCCTGCGCGATAGCAAAAGCCGTCGGGGCATATAAACTTGTTTTCCTGACCGATGTCGAAGGCGTTTACAGAGACTACAACGACAAGAGTACATTCATTTCGAGGCTCAGCGTCTCGGAGGCGCACAGGCTTATAGACAGTGGAATAATAGGCGGCGGGATGCTGCCAAAACTCGGCAACTGTCTGTCGGCTGTGGAAGCCGGGGTCGACCGTGTCCATATTCTGGACGGCAGACTGGCACACAGTATGCTGCTCGAGATATTCACAGATAAAGGTATCGGAACAATGTTTTATCCTGATGAGTCATGAAGGGAGAAGCAAAATGAGTTCAGAAATGCAGGAGATGATAGATCAGGCCGAAAAGGACCTGCTTCACACATATAACAGATACCAGATCGTACTCGACCACGGGGACGGCGTTTATCTCTATGACACCGATGGGAAGAAATACCTTGATTTTATGGCCGGGATCGCGGTCTTCGCTTTTGGTTATAATTGCAAAGAATACAATGACGCGCTCAAGGATCAGATAGATAAGGTCATTCACACATCTAATTATTTCTATAATGAGCCGGCGATAAAGGCTGCGCATATGCTCAGGAAAGTCTCTGGAATGGATCGCGTTTTCTTCACAAATTCCGGTGCAGAGGCTGTCGAGGGCGCACTCAAGGCGGCAATGAAGTACGGGTATCTGGGGGATGGCCGCACAGATCATGAGATCATAGCAATGAACCATTCCTTCCACGGCCGCACCTACGGCGCACTGTCTGTCACGGGCAACGAGCATTACCGCGAGCCTTTCGGGCAGATGTGCTGCAATGTAAAATTTGCGGATCTCAATTGTTTTGACTCAGTGGAAGCTCTTGTGACAGACAAAACAAGTGCGATCATCATGGAAGTGGTGCAGGGCGAGGGCGGTCTTTTCTGTGCGGACGAGGACTTCCTGAAGAAGTGCCGCGAGCTGTGTGACAGCAAAGACATTCTGCTGATATTTGATGAAGTCCAGTGCGGCATGGGACGAACCGGTCATATGTACGCGTGGCAGAAATCCGGAATAAAGCCTGACATCATGACGACCGCAAAGGCACTCGGCTGCGGCGTGCCTGTAGGTGCTTTCCTCATGACAGAAAAGGTGGCGCAGAACAGTCTCGTTGCAGGGGATCACGGGACTACGTACGGTGGAAATCCACTCGCATGCGCAGCTGTGGCAAAAGTCCTGGAGATGTTCGATAAAAAGGACATCGTGGGACATGTCAATGAAATCGCGCCATACCTTGAGTCAAAACTCGACGGACTTGTAAACAAGTATGCCTGCATAACCGGACGCAGGGGCGTAGGCCTCATGCAGGGACTTGTTTTTGACAGACCTGTCGGCAAGATAATAAAGACAGCGATGGACAATGGGCTTATACTTATAAATGCCGGTCCGGACATCATTCGTTTTGTCCCACCGCTTATTATCACAAAAGCAGACGTAGACGCGATGATCGCGATACTGGAGCCTGCGATCGCAATGCAATAGCGATGCAATCGCAATGTGATTGTAATACAATCACATGGAAGGTTAATTCTTTTATGAAGAACAGACTTGTTTCAGTTCTGCTGGTAGTCATGCTGATGGCAGGACTCATATGGGTGGCATCATCAGGATACACGCTTGGACTTGACGACAATTCCGGCGCGTCGCTTTTTGCTGTCGGCAAAACAACCATAAACCTGTGGTATAACGACGATTCACTCACTGATTATCTCAATGAAGTCACTGTAAAGTACAACGAATCACAGAACACTTATCGTGTTGAACCGGAGCTTAAGGATGGCGTTGATTATCTTGAGACTATCAACAGCGCATCAGTAAACAACGATGATGATATGCCGGATATTTACATAATCAGCAATGACACATTGGGGAAGGCAGCTCTTGCAGGGCTCAGCGCGACTGTAGATGATCCGGACATCTTCGCGGACAATACAGTTTTCCCGGAAACAGCTGTTGATGCCGTGACATACAACGGTGAGGTGGTAGCTTACCCGTTCTATTTCGAGACCGCAGCGCTGCTGTACAACACGGATTATGTGGAAGAGCTTCCTGCGACAATTCTTGATATCATTGATTTTGCGAATAACTACAATGCTCCTGAGACAGTCTCATCAGTATTCAACTGGGACGTCGGGGACATTTTCTACAACTATTATTTTGTCGGCGACCAGATAAATGTCGGCGGCCAGTACGGGGACAATGTCGATGATATCGACATATATAATGAGAACGCCATTAAGGCGCTGCAGGTATACCAGCAGCTTAACCAGTATTTTTCAATAGACACGAAGAACTGTGGTTACAGCTCTGTACTCAGTGACTTTGCAGCCGGCAAAACTGTTTTTACCGTAGCTACATCTGATGCGGTGAATTTGCTTTCCCAGTATGCGGCGGATGGTACATTTACGGGAAATTACGGAGTGCTGCAACTTCCGGATATAACTGATTCGCTGACGACCAGGGGACTTTCTGTAACAAACTGCATGGTGGTAAATGGCTATTCGAAAGAGCAGACCGAAGCAAACAGTTTTATACGCTATGCACTGCTTGAGAACAGCAGCGATTTCTTCGACAGAACAGGAAAACCGCTGGCACAGAGCAATGTTACGTACAGTGATGAGCACATGAACGGGTTCAGCGATGCATACACAGATTCGAGACCTATTTCAAAGATGCGCGCGGCCAGTGATTTCTGGATGTTGCTTGAAAACTCTTTCGCTGAGGTGTGGGACGGAGCGAATCCAAATGAAACGCTCAGGACACTTGATCAGCAGACAATGGTCCAGATCACAGGGGATGATTCTTACACAGTCGAGTCGATTGCGGATCCTGAGAAGATCGACATAAACGCGGAGCTGACTGGCGGGGAATAAATCGGGATTGACCGACATCAGAAAATCATATACAATCGTTTCATCGCACGGCGGGGCCTTCACCAAAGAGGGACTGTGTGATGAGAATAAAATGTGAAGTCGCCATGAGACGGCTGAAAGTATTTACAAACAAAATATCGGGAAGCAGGCACGGCGGAGCGCTGTGTCTGCTTCTTGTTGTTATTATCGTCAATATATGCGCAGTGTCGTGCGGGGTGAAGAATGGGAACGATATTGAGCTCGCATCCTATGATGAATCAGGAGCTGAGAGAGAAGGTGCTACATCATCGGCGCCTGCCGTATCCACCGGAAATGAAATATCCGGATTGGAAGTGTCATCAGATGGAACCGCTGCAGGGTCAGGCTCAAGTGCGGCGGCAACTTCAGAATCTGGCGCAGCAGCAGGCACTGCAGAGCCGCAGCCGGAGATAATCTGCGTGTTCGTCTGTGGCGCTGTGAAGAATGAGGGAGTGTATGAGCTGCCGGCAGGGTCAAGAGTGTATGAAGCTGTGGAGGCAGCAGGAGGTTTTAGCGGGGGAGCTGACACAGCTTATCTTAATCAGGCGATAGTGCTGAAGGATTCTGATATGGTGGAAGTTTTCACGAAGGAAGAGATTGCGGATCCGGAGAGCGATGCAAGTGAGTCTCCGTTTGTTTCTGATCCTGATGAATTGCTAAAAAGGGCTGCGGACAACATGACTTCGAATACATCAATCGGGTCAGCAGACGCTGATAATAGCGGCGCTTCACCTGCGCTTGTAAATATCAATACGGCTACGGCTGAGCAGCTCATGAGTATTCCCGGAGTCGGAGAGACGAGAGCCGGCACGATAATCGAGTACCGGGAGGCGAACGGAAACTTTGCAACAACGCAGGATCTGATGAAGGTCAGCGGGATCAAGGAGGGACTATTCGCAAAAATGAAAGATCATATTACGGTCGGACCGTAATGTGAATCATGCTGCTTTGCAGTGCTGTTCCCCGGCTAACTTATCAATGCTAAAGTGTTCGTTTGTGTATGTCCGTTCCGGGCACGCTCTCGCTATATCTCAGCCGTAGCGGACGCTATTGCTCAATGCGAAAGAAAATCTTTCGCATAAACTTCGCAAAGCGCCGACGGCTTCAAAATACCCGGGCCGGTCATACACATCTCTCACACACAGTATAATAGTTGGCCAGTGAACAGCACTGTACAGCAAAATAAACAGTATATTGCGGCAGAATTAACGCGCAGAGCACCCGCCTCGATGTTATAATGAGTTCATCAGCAAAAGGGAGATATGACTGGGATATGGCTAGAATTCTTGTAGTAGATGATGAAAAACTGATAGTTAAGGGACTGCGTTTCAGCCTTATGCAGGAGAGCTACGAAGTGGACTGCGCATACGACGGAGAAGAAGCGCTCCTCAAGGCCAAAGAAGAAACATATGATGTGATACTTCTCGATGTAATGCTGCCTAAGATGTCAGGTCTTGATGTCTGCCAGCAGATAAGAGAGTTCTCGGATGTGCCGATAATAATGCTTACAGCCAAGGGAGAGGATATGGATAAGATCCTCGGTCTTGATTACGGTGCGGATGATTATATAACGAAACCGTTCAATATACTCGAAGTCAAGGCGCGCATCAAGTCAATACTGCGCCGCGCCGCCTCAATAAGGAAGCAGGTAGAAGCCAATGAGAACAGCGCAAAGGCTGACAAAGGAAATATAGTTGAGAGCGGAGATCTGAAGCTCGACTGCGACAACAATCGTCTTTATATCAGAGGCAAAGAGATCAATCTCACGAGCAAGGAATTTGAGCTGCTGGAACTCCTGGTAAGAAACCCGGGCAAGGTGTACAGCAGAGAAGCTTTGCTGGGGGATGTCTGGGGAGCAGATTTTCCGGGGGATGTCCGCACGGTAGATGTGCATGTGCGCCGGCTCCGTGAGAAGATCGAAGACAACCCGTCTGAACCTGATTATGTCCAGACAAAATGGGGCATCGGGTATTATTACCACACAAGATAAACAGGAAGATAAATGTTACAGAAATTACAACAGTTCTATCATCGTTCGAAGTTCCTCAGGAGCCTTCGGACGCGTATCTTTATACTGATTTTTCTATCAGGCATGATTCCATGCCTGTTCCTTCATGCGGGAATATTGTCAAGTTATGAGAGCCGTGCTGTGGCAGTCAGGACCTCAGATGTACAGACACAGATGAAAGTGCTCGCCAATCACCTCATAGCTTATGGGTATATGGCACAGCCTGAATCAGATGTCATAAATGCGGAGCTTGATCAGTTTTCCACACTCAATGACGGACGTGTTCTTGTCATAGATGAAAACCTGAATGTTATCAAGGATACATACGGTCTTTCCGAGGGCAGGATCATTGTTTCCGAGGAGATAGTGAAATGTCTTGAGAACGGAAGCAGCGCAGCGACCACGACTTATGATGCAGTCGACGGTTATATTGAAGTCGTGACACCTATCATAGAAACAACATCACTCGAGGGCCAGGATATTTCTTCAGTCGCCGGAAAAACTGATGTTGAGGAAGTCATAAAGGGCGTGCTTCTTGCAAGTGTTTCGACGGACAGTATCAGTCAGACAAAAGCTATCCTGAGCCGCAAGGCAACACTTATAGAGATAATAGTACTCCTCTGTATCTTTTCGCTGGCAATGGTAGTGTCGAATCTTATCGTGAGACCGTTCAACCGCCTCACCGAGTCGATACGCGACATAAAGGAAGGATATTCAACTGAACTTGTACAGGAACCGGCTTACTGGGAGACAGAACATATTGTCGGCGCATTCAACAGCGTGCTCCTGCGGATGAGAGCACTCGATGCGAGCAGGGAAGAGTTTGTTTCAAATGTTTCGCATGAACTTAAGACCCCGATGACCTCAATGAAAGTACTGGCGGATTCACTGCTTGCAGAGAAGGATGTCCCGCCGGAAATGTACAGAGAATTTCTTCAGGATATAGACCAGGAAATAGACCGCGAGAACCGCACAATATCAGAACTGCTCAGCCTTGTGCGTATGGAAAAAGGCACGGCAAAACTTAATATAAGCACGGTCAATATAAATGAACTGGCGGAGATCGTATGCCGAAGGATCAGACCTCTCGCACAGAAACGTGATATAGAGCTGACACTGGTGAGCGAACGCGAGATAACGGCAGAAGTGGACGAAGTCAAGCTGACAATGATCATGAATAACCTGATTGAAAATGCCGTGAAGTACAACAGGGAACATGGAACGATCGTTGTGACGCTCGATGCGGACCACCAGAATTTCACGGTCACGGTAGCTGATACCGGGGTCGGGATACCTGAGGATTCACTCGATAAGGTGTATGAGAGATTTTACAGAGTGGATAAGTCAAGAAGCAGAGATGTAGGCGGAACAGGACTCGGGCTTTCAATCACCAAGAATGCTGTACTCCTTCACAGAGGCAGAATTGACGTTAAGAGCAAAGCGGGTGAGGGAACAACATTTATTGTAACAATACCGCTCACACAGATGATGGCTGACAGGAAGGCTGAGCTCGAAAAGACACAGCCGCTGCCCACAAAGGAAGATATCGAAAGAGAAATGTCCAGACTTGAGGTGGAACGCAGCGACAAATCTCTGAATGACACGCAGCCCATACCGGTCATAACAGATAAGGTGATAAGTGAAACACGGACGGAGCTTATCGATAAAGAAGAAAAAGGCAAATGAAGGGGCAATATAGCAGATAATGGCATCTGAACATAGCAATAAGTCCGACAACTACATAAAGAAACGTCTGACAGGGATAATAGCCGGTGTGCTTATTGCCGCAGTAATCACAGGCACAATAATGATAGTCAGAGCCCTTTCAGGAGACAATCAGAATGATGATGGAACTCAGCAGGTGAGCTCGGCAGAGATAGGTACATCAGACAGTACAACAATAAATGTATACTATCTGAACAAGGGTATTACGGCTATTGTTCCCGTGACTCATACGCCTGAAGCAAAAGACACAGGAGCTTTGATAGACGAACTTATTGAGCAACTCTCAAAGGTACAGGATAAGGTGGAGTACGTTTCACCTATCGAAGGATTCACTTTGCTTGGCAAGGATATAAACAGTGGCAGTCTGACTTTGAATTTCTCGACTGCATATTCGTCACTCAATAAGGTGAGAGAAGTACTGACGCGGGCAGCGATAGTGGATACTTTGTGTCAGGTGGACGGGGTCAAAACAATAAGCTTTCAGATTGACGGCGCTCCTCTCACAGACAGCAGCGACAGTCCGGTCGGAGCTATGACCAAGGATACATTTGTTTTCAATCTTGGCAAGGATATTAATTTATATGAAAAGGACAGTCTGCGGCTTTATTTTGCCGATGCTACCGGTAAGAAGCTTGTTGCTGTCAGCCGTCCGGTAATTTATAACAGCAATATCTCAAAAGAAAAACTTATCGTTGAGGAGCTTCTTAAAGGTCCCAATGGAACAGACATTTATCCGATAATAAATCCGGATACGACCATTCTCAGCGTCACATCGAGAGACGGCGTATGTTTTGTCAGTTTTGACAAGTATTTCATGACTGAACCATATGCTGTATCAGCGGAAGTCGTTATTTATTCTATTGTAGATTCACTGACAGAGCTACCTGATATTCAGAAGGTCCAGATCTCTGTTGACAGTGACACGTCAGGCACATTTATGGAGTCTATGCCGCTTCAGAACATATATACGAGGGATCTTACCCTCGTCGAAGGAAATAATGAGTAAACAGTAACGCAAAGTGAGGTTCACGATGAGAAGGCCCCTGTGCTTTATCGCGCTGGTCTTTGCGGCTGTTGTCTATTTGTATCTATCCATCTGGGGTCACACTGAAGACCGTTCGTATGATCAGTACGACGGCGAGTCTGTCACTTTGACAGGACAGGTGACCGGCAAGGAATTCAAAACTTCATCGACCGACGGGACAAGATATCTTCTTGTGACGATAAATGACGTGGAAACAGTTCCATCTGACTCTTTTCCCAAACCGCAAGGCGTTCTTGTCAAAGTCAATATCGATGAAAATGACCCTTACCGCGAAGATGAAAAGCTTCCAATCGGTTCTTATGCCCGCTTCTCGGGCACGCTCAGGGCATTCGCCCGCGCGACAAATCCTGGAGAATTTGACAGCAGTCTATATTACCAGACACTTAAAATCAGCTTCCGACTGAACAATGTAAATGTTGAGGCAGTCGGCAGAACAAAAGATCCACTCGGTAATGCGCTTTATATGCTGAAGCGCACTATTTCGCGTATCCTCGATGAATGTATGGTGACAGAACAGGACGCAGGGATCCTCAAGGCGATGCTTCTCGGTGAGAAAGGCTCGCTGACTCCTGAAATCAAAGACCTTTACCAGGAAAGCGGAATTATTCATATTCTGGCTATTTCAGGACTTCACATCTCATTATTCGGGATGGGAATGTACAGGCTGCTCATGCGTATATTCAAAACAGCCGCTGAAGTATTTGCCGGGAGCGGAAAGATGCGAATGAAGACAGGAAAGTATGCGCCGGGTAGTGTTTATATCAGCGATACATCTGTTTTGCAGATTGCAACTGCATTAATTGCAATTGTGTTTATGCTGCTCTACGGGAAAATGACGGGAATGAGCAGCTCATCGTTCCGCGCGGTAATCATGTTTATCATACATATGGGCGCGATCATCAGCCACAGGACATATGACCTTCTGACAGCTACTGCTGTCGCCGCGATAATGATATTGATAGAACAACCTCTTTACCTGATGTACAGCGGCTTTCTTTTCTCGTTCGGCGCTGTGATAGGCATAGGCCTTTTTATGCCGGTGTTCAGGAGAAAAGAGACAAAATCTCTGGCTGTCCCGCTGGTCACGCTGCCGGTATATCTGAATTTTTACTATGTTTTTCCCCTTTATTCACTGTTCCTTAATGTGCTGGTGATACCGCTGATGACGGTCGTGATGCTGAGCGGTATGGCAACACTAGTGTTCGGAGGGCTCGTGATGCCGCTCGGAAAGGCTGCGGCCCTCGCAGATCATGTAATACTGTTCTTCTACGAGAGCATCTGCAGATTCACGGCCGAACTTCCGGGACACAGCATAATAACCGGGAAGCCATATGCTGCCGCAACGGTGTGTTATATCGTAATGCTGGTGATACTTGTAATAGCGGAGTTCCCGCCGGTGATAAAAGGGCTCTGGATCATCGCCGCACTTATGATCATCATGATACGGGACACCAGAGGCCTTGAGCTGACATTTATAGATGTCGGGCAGGGGGACGGAATACTGATAAGTGCTGACGGGATTAATATCACGATTGACGGCGGTTCATCGAGCAAAAATGATGTGGGGACATATCAGATTGAGCCATTCCTGAAACATCAGGGAGCCGGGACAATTGATCTTGCTATTCTGACACATGACGACAGTGATCACTGCAACGGTCTTATTACTCTTCTTGAGAATGATTACGATATAAGGCAGATCGGACTCGCTGACATGAGCGAAAATGAGGACCTGAAAGGAGAAAACTACCGGATGATTGAAGAACTGGCGGCGGCAGGCGGAATTCCGGTCATTTATTTCGAGCGTGGAGACCTGATCAGTTTTGATAAGCTTAAAATGTACTGCGTACATCCGGATGACGCAAGATACGAGGATGTAAACGAGGGCTCGCTCACATTCCTGCTCACATATGGCTCATTCTCGGCAATGCTCACGGGAGATCTCGAGAAAGGCGGAGAGGACACATGCCTCGAATATATCAAAACAAAAGAGAACGAAGGTGTTTTGTCGATTCCTGAAGGTGGCACGACGATACTTAAGTGTGGACATCATGGATCAAAGAATGCGACCGGAAAGGAATGGCTGGAGATCCTGGATCCGTCTTATTCGGTTATTTCGTGCGGGACCGGCAACAAATACCACCACCCATCGAAAGAAACCGTCGAGCGTCTGGAAGAGAGCGGCACCGTTATTCTGGATACAAGATACAGCGGCGCAATAACCGTTAAGACGGACGTTTTTGAATGGTGTTTCAGTCAGTAGTGCTGGCGTTGCGGCGATCAGGGGCTGCAGTTTCATTCTGCGTGGCGAGTTTCTTGATCTTGCTAAGAGCATTTGAAACAGCCGGGATCATGAGAAGTATGATGGTTACTGCGCCTTCGGCAGCGATATAGCTTCCGTTGTAGGCTGCTGAGTAGACAGCCGGATTCATTCCGTCAGGTGCATACTGACCGAAGAAGATAAGGCCTGAGAGGAACGAGAAGACAAAGCGACCGAAGATGCCGAGAAGATAGCCCTTGATAAGTCCATGTTTTGCATTGTGGAAAACGCCGGACAGACCGAGAGCACCAAATGCGAAAATATAATCGCAGAGCATCTGAGGGATACTGACGATGTACGGGTCTACGATCATCTGCAGCAGGCCATAAGCGACAGCTGCCATGATGCCGCTGCCAAGGCCGTACCAGTAACCGATAAGTACAATGAAGAGCATTGAGAAAAGCGTTACGCTTCCGCCCATTGGAAGAGCGAAGATCTTGAGGAAGGAAGTGACAAAGGCAAGAGCAATTGCGGCTGATGAGAAAACAAGCCGCCTCGTGCCTGTTTTGGCGCGGCTGTCGGCCTTTGTGAAATAGCAGGCCGCGAGCAGGATCGCCAGCATGACCAGGACGAGTACCGTGTATCCTGCATTTGTGAGTGCATAACTTCCGTCTTCAGTGAGTGTTGATAATGACATAAAAAATCCTCCTTCATAAAATGAGATTATGCGGAGGGGATTCAAAAGCGCTTCCTTTCGCCGGTATTGTCCGGATCAAGTGATAAGGGTTACCGACGGCACGCGCCGGCATCTCAGCTGTTGCTCCCCTAGCCGATATCAAGTTGTATTTCGTATGTACTGTATACTCTGTGACAGTTGAAGTCAAGTGCAAACTTTTTTTGACTAAAGTCATTTCATGCATGATAATAGTTCCGTGGCCGCATAAAAAACGTGTTGTGCGGCAGAGTAATGTGACGTTGCGAATTGTTCTGTTTTTTCGGATGCTTTCGCAATTCTGCAGACATTATAACGGGAATAAAGTCAGAGAATGCCATCATATTCGAGTAAAGCGGAGCCCTCGTTCCTTGAGCGGCAGCAGGAATTTAATAAGGTCCTGGAAAGCGGGGCGTTCACCTCGTTTTTCATGATAAGCGGAGAACAGGCTTATCTCAGGAACCAGTATCGCGACAAAGTGTTATCTGCACTTCTCGGTGATGCCAAAGATCAGATGAATCTGACAAAGTTTACAGGCACGGGATTTGCAGCAAAGGATGTCATCGATATTGCCGAGACATTGCCGTTTTTCGCAGAGCGAAGGGTGGTCCTTTTTGAGAACACCGGTCTTTGGGCGCGGGAGATGACGGGCGAGGCTGACAAGCTCGCGGATTATTTTGGAACGCAGCCGGAGACGACGATCTTTGTTTTTTCAGAGCCGACGATAGACAGGAAGAGACGCCTGTACACGAGGATGGGAAAGCCAGGTAAAAGCCTGACTGTGCTCGCGTGTGAAAATGTTGAGGATTCGACACTGCGAAAGTGGATCCAGGGACGATTCCGGAAAGCCGGCAAAACAATTGAAGGCGCATCACTCGCACTCTTTCGTCAGTATGCCGGAGATGATATGATGAATATCGCCTCAGAGGCAGACAAACTGATAAGTTTTATCGGGGAGAAGACCGCGGTTGATACGGCTGACATAAAAGCAATCTGTACGCCGGTAATTCAGGACAGGATCTTCGACCTCATAGATGCGATAGCAGCGGGCAGCAATTCTGATGCAATCGGGATTTATCTTGATATGGTCAAGCTTGAGACGCCTCCACAGGTAATACTTGTTTTGCTGGTAAGGCAGTATAATAGATTCCTGCAGATGAAAGATCTGCAGAGTCTTGGCAATGATGAGATTGCTTCAAAAACGGGAATCCAGGCGTGGCAGGTGAGAAAAGCGAGGCCGGCGCTGGCAAAATATCGCTCAACTGCGCAGATAGAACGTTTGCTTGATCTTAGCGTGAGCGCGGATGCTGATTACAAGAGTGGAAAAATGAGTGACAAAATAGCGCTTGAGTCGCTGATCAATGCACTCAGCTTGGAGGTAATAAATGGAAAGTGACATCAGGGTACCTAAACCGCAGGAAATCTACAGGCATTTTCGTGGGAATCTTTATCAGATAATGACTATAGCAGATGATTCCGAGACAGGTGAGAAACTGGTCATATATCAGGGGATGTATCCGCCATACCGTGTCTGGGCCAGAGGCCTTCGCAACTTTACTGAAAAGCTTGATCCGGGTCGTTATCCCGAGGCAAAACAAGTTCGTCGTTTTGAACTTGTGGAGAAGGACGATGAAGATGAAGAGAAGCTTGTGCCGAATTTCATGAGCAGGTACAGGAACGACGAGCATAGTAAGGAAAATGAGGATACGAGTGTAGAACATCATGCAGCATCGGATACTGATGCCGTGGATGAAGCTGACTCTGTCGACGGCGAAGGACAGCTTGATCCGATGGTCGAGAAATTCCTTGATGCAGATTCAACAGAAGAGAGACTCAATATTCTTATGGCAATACACAGTCGTATCACGAATGACATGATTGATACTATGGCGGTGGCAGCAGGTCTTGAAATAGAGCCGGGCACAGTTGATGAAAGATGGAGCGATCTGAGGGAATGTCTGCTGACGATCGGCAGATACGAGCAGAGCAGGGATCACTTTCACGGATAATGTTTTGACCAAATAAATTCAGGCATGAGGTATGAAATGAAATTATTGTCAGTTACTATCCCTTGTTACAATTCAGAAGCATATATGTCGAAATGCATAGATTCTCTGCTGATTGGCGGGGACGACCTCGAGATCATAATCGTTGATGACGGTTCCACAGACAGGACTGCTGAGATAGCTGACCGTTATCAGGTCATTAATCCTAATATAGTCCGTGTGATCCACAAAGCGAACGGCGGGCACGGATCAGCAGTAAATGCAGGTATTGAGGCGGCCACAGGGCTCTTTTTCAAAGTCGTAGACAGCGATGACTGGGTAAAAGATACAGCCCTTATGAAAATCATAGATTTTCTTCGCACAAATGCCGGATCCAGGCCGCAGCTTGATATGCTTGTATCAAATTTTGTCTACGATAAGGTCGGAGAGCCAAGACATAAGGTAATGCAGTACCGCAAGTCGCTCCCGGTCGGACAGTTTTTCTCATGGGCAGATGTGAAGAGATTTCATAAAGGTCATTATATTCTGATGCACAGCGTTATTTACCGCACCGGTCTTCTTCGTGAGTGCGGGATAAAGCTCCCTGAGCATACTTTCTATGTTGACAACCTTTATGTTTTTGAACCGCTGCCGTACGTCAGGAACATGTACTACATGGACATCAATTTTTATCACTATTTCATCGGACGGTCAGACCAATCGGTCAATCAGAAAGTAATGATATCAAGACTTGATCAGCAGATACGTGTCAACAGGCTGATGGTCGATTATTACTGCGATAAGGACACTAGGGCAAAGATGAATTCAATGCCAATGTGTCGTCAGTATATGTATAATTACCTGGAAATAATTACAACTATTTCATCAGTACTTGCGCTGTGTTCATACACTAAAAGTGATATGACCAGGAAGAATGAACTGTGGCAATATATAAAGGATAAGGACTTCTTCCTTTACAGAAAACTGCGTCTGGGAATTTTTGGAATAGCAATGAATGCACCGGGAAAGGGTGGAAGAGATATTACTGTCGGCGGATACAAGGTGGTCAGGCATTTCTTCAACTTCAACTAGACAATTCGGGCAGGCAGTCAGATGGCGTTTATTCTGACTGTTCTGCTCCAAACCTTACGAAAGAGCCCCGCCTGATCATTTTCCCTGAAAAAGTGAATCCAAGATGGAAGCACAGGAAGTATGAGAATACTGCCAGTGCGCAGGCACAGCAGACGTCAAAGAAAGAATGCTGCTTGATGAACAACGTTGAAAGAATGATGAGCACACCCAACGTTACGGAAGCGATCCTCACCCCCTTTTTGCAGAAAATCCTCCAGGAACTGTTAAGTATTCCTGCAACTACCGCGATAGAGTTATAGACATGGATGCTGGGACACAGGTTAGTAGGTGTATCTGACTGGTACAAAGCCGCGATCATATGCGTGAAAACATTATCGCGCGGAAATTCGCCGGGCCTTAGAAACTGGATATTGGGCCAGATCGACGAGATTATAAGGAACAGCGACATACCGATACACAGGAATGATGCTGTGCGGTAATAAGTGCCACGATCCTTGAAGTACAGGAAAACGACAGATACGATAACGAAAGCAAACCACAACTCGTAGGGAACAATAAACTCCTCAATAAACGGAATGCGGTCATCGATCCATGTGTGGATTACTGTGTAGTGAAGCCTGTTTATATGTTCAAGAACAGTAAACCAGACTATATAAACTGAAAAAAAGATCATGAGCGGGAACATATCATAAAGATTCACAAAGAACCAAAGGGCAAACTGCTTAATGCTTCTGCAGTCCCTTATATATACAGGTGTTGTTCTTTTTGCTTTTTCAAGATAATTCCGCATTGATCAAAACCTCATTGACGTTAACACTGTCTTTAACTATATGAGTTTATCGCTGCTGAAAACTTGTTTCAATATCCAAAGAGCTGAAAATAACCTTATTTAATAAAGTTTTTACAAAATTATTACCAAACTGATTTTCGGGAAGGCAAAACAGTTGCCCTTCCCTTCAAGAAATGTTATGTTTATTCGCGGAATCAAATCTTCGGACAAGTCAAATATCCGGAAAATAAACAGTAATAAATCTCATAGTGATAGCGGTGAATCAAGGAGGAGAGTCTAATGTATTCAATTGAAGAACTGAGGAAAGAAGACCCTGAGATAGCGCAGGCAATTGAAGATGAGATCCAGCGTCAGAATGATCATATCGAACTGATCGCGTCTGAGAACTGGGTGAGCAAGGCAGTCATGGCAGCAATGGGCAGCCCGCTTACGAACAAGTATGCCGAAGGTTATCCGGGACATCGCTATTACGGCGGTTGCCAGTATGTTGATGTGGTTGAGGATCTTGCCAGAGACAGAGCAAAAAAGCTTTTTGGCTGTGAATACGTAAATGTTCAGCCTCATTCAGGAGCACAGGCAAACCTCGCTGTTGAATTTGCAATCCTCAAGCCGGGTGACACGCTGATGGGCATGGATCTTAGCCAGGGCGGGCATCTCACACACGGCAGCCCGGCCAATATTTCCGGCGCGTATTTCAATGTTGTTCCTTACGGTGTAAATGAAGACGGATATATAGATTACGATAAACTTATGGAGACAGCTATGGAAGCGAAGCCGAAGCTCATAATTGCCGGTGCATCAGCTTATGCCAGAGCTATCGACTTTACAAAGTTCCGTGAAGTTGCAGATGCATGCGGTGCAGTTCTTATGGCAGATATTGCACATATTGCCGGTCTTGTTGCTACTGGTCTTCACCAGAGTCCTATCGGCATCGCAGACGTAGTTACTACAACGACACACAAAACACTTCGTGGACCCCGCGGAGGAATGATAATGTCCATGCAGGATGCGGCTGATAAATGGAAATTTAACAAGGCTGTATTCCCTGGAATTCAGGGCGGTCCTCTCGAGCATGTAATAGCAGGCAAGGCAGTCTGCTTAAAAGAAGCGCTGCAACCTGATTTCAAGGTATATCAACAGCAGATCCTCGATAACGCCCAGGCTCTCTGCAAGGGCCTTCAGAACCGCGGCATTAAGATCGTTTCAAACGGAACTGATAACCACCTGATGCTTATCGACCTTACCAATTTTGATCTCACAGGTAAGGAAGTCGAAAAATGGATGGATGATGCTCATATTACTGCCAACAAGAACACTATTCCCAATGAGCAGCGTTCTCCGTTTGTCACAAGTGGTATACGTCTCGGGACACCGGCGGTTACAACGCGTGGCATGAAGGAAGACGACATGGATCAGATTGCCGAAGCAATCTCTCTTGTAATCAAAGAGAAGGAAGCAGGCATTGACAAGGCGAAGGCTATAGTTGCAGGACTTACGGCAAAATATCCGCTTAACTGATAATAAAAGGATTGTTCAGGGTGATCAATGGCAGAGAATACAAAAATCAGGCCATGTCAGGAAAACAGATTTTATAAACTAATGGATGTGATGCTTGTCGCTGTCTATGCGACAGGCATCATACCTGTTTTATACGCTTCTTTTTTTTCACATCCGCTCGCGGATGATTATTCCAGTGCATACGAAACGCATCTTGCAATCGTCTCAGACGGATTGCTTTCTGTAATACCTGCGGCAATATCACATATGGTGAGAGTCTACAGCGATTGGCAGGGAACGTGGTCAGCGGAGATACTGTTTGCTCTGCAGCCGGGCATCTTTGGAGAAAATGCCTACTTTATTACGACCGTAGTAATGCTGACAATGCTTACTGCTTCAGTACTTGTCCTTTCTCATGAACTGATCTGCGCTCTGGCAGGCAAAACACGTTCTGCCGCGCTTTGTGTCGGTCTGACTTCTTTACTGTTCATGATCCAGTTCGTTCCGTCTCCGGCGGATAGCTTCTTCTGGTGGAACGGCAGCGTCTATTACACATTTTTCTTTGCTCTTTCGTTATTAGCCATAACTTCAATAGTAAAAACAATCAGGACAGGAAGTCCGGCAATGGCGGTGATCGCCACTGTGCTCGCGTTTATCGTCGGTGGAGGAAATTACACCTCGGCGCTGCTCACATTTGAGATCGTGATACTCATGATTGCAGTTTGTTTTATCTGCAGGAACAAATATAAATGGCGTCTTATCCCGGCTTTCATTGCACTTACGTGCTCATTCGGTGTGAGCGTGGCAGCACCGGGCAATCAGGTCAGAATGTCAAGCGTCGGCAGTGGCATGAGTGCGATCAGTGCCGTGAAGGCTGCAATCGTACAGGCGGTGGTATTCATAAGAGAATGGATGAATCTGCCTACACTGGCATTTATTATCCTGCTTGTCCCAATAATACTTATGGCTGGGAAAAGTGTGAAGAATATCCTGTGGAGCCACGTGATTATATGTTTTGCCATGACGTTTCTGCTGTTCGCCTCGGAGATAGCACCTGTATATTTCGGAATCGGCAATTATGGGGAAGAACGTCAGGTCGATATATATTATTATTCGTTCATTCTTTTTATTGTCACAGATGAGTTTGTGCTTGTGACAAAGATCAGGAATCATGTGTGTTCATCTGACTTAATGTCTGTATGTTTCGTAGTTGCCGCGGCAATACTTGTCATAACAGGCTGCATACTTAATGGATGGTCGTCACCTACATCGGGGGCGTGCCTGAAAGCTGCAGTAAACGGATCACTGAGAACGTATGATAATGAATGCCAGGCTATGTCGTCAGCAATAATCAGTGAGGTTGGCAGAAGCGGTGACAGGGCGTCGGCAACGGACGTAATAATTGACGGGGTGAAATCAACACCTGAAATATTTCATGATGCGCTTCCCGGAGCCAATCCTGAGGACTGGGTAAATGTTTCGATGGCAAAGTATTATGGTGTTAGAAGCATATCTGTGCGATGACAGGCAAAATCTGTGTTCTACTGTTGAAATTAAATTTTCAAATCGTTTTGAAAAGTATATTCAATTCGATACAATTCAGCATATTGCGAGAAGAAGTACGACTTTTCAGAATACTTAAATACATGTTGACTAATGTCAGATGACTTGCTATCATTTAGTTAACAAAAGAAAAGAAACGAACCGGAAAGATAACCGGGAAGATGGTAAGTAATACAAAATAAAGAAAGGTCAGGGACAGACCAATGTACCGTAGATGAACCAAAGATTTATAAAAGTATAGAAGTAATGGTACTTAAGTAAATGCAAAAGCTGCTTAGAAGAGCAGCCAGACCAATGAAATAGTACAGTGAGGACTTATAAAGCAAAAGATTTAAAGAACAGAACTGAATGGAACAGAACCAAATACATCAGAACGATGATAGAAAGGCGGTATAGTCCAAAGTTCTGTAACAGGTAACAGAGAAATATAATGTTAAATGTCTCACGTGAGACTCAAAGAAAACACAAATTGTTCGGATTCAGAATCATGAAGAGTGATGGATCAATTGGATTCTTCTGAAAGCCGATGAAGCTGGGAATCACAAATGACATCACAGTACAATGTGTACGAAGGTGAATGAGGACGAAAACGAATCACATATGGAGGTACTGGATAGTTGAATAACCAGGATAGTCCGATCGGACAGTAAAACCCTCGAGAGCTTGTAACATGATGAAGCACTCGAGGGTTTTCGATTGTCCGGAAATGGTATGTCTGTGTATAATAGAGATAAGGCTTAACATCTGGGTGGACATAATGACAAGAGCAAAGAAAAAACCGACAACAGTTCTTCCAATCATATTGGCAGCGACATTCCTTTTCGGATACTGCGCACCGGAAGAAATCGGCGCAGCTGATAAGGCAGACATAACACAGGCTCAAGTGAGTGATTATATTGACGCTATGCCGCTTGAAGATAAGGTGGCACAGCTTTTCTATGTGGCACCTGAAGCTATCACTGGTGTCAGCACTGTGACGGCGGCGGGAAATACTACAAAACAGGCGCTAGAGGATAACCCGGTTGGAGGCATTCTGTATTTTGGAGCAAATATTGTAAGCAGGAATCAGCTGATGAGTATGATCTCAAATACAAAGTCATATTCAAAGTATCCAATCTTTATCGGAACAGATGAAGAGGGCGGAACGGTAAAGAGAATAGCCGGGAGTGCGATAGAAGCGGAAGACTCTCTTGTAAAAGATGTCGGAACAATGAAGAGTGTCGGTGCTGCCGGTGATGCTTCGAAAGCCCGTGACGCGGGGCAGACAATTGGCTGTTATCTGCACGAACTTGGATTCAATATGGATTTTGCTCCGGTAGCAGGAGTCCTCACAGATCCGGGGAACAAGACGATCGGAACAAGGTCGTTTGGCTCTGATCCGGAACTTGATGCAGCTATGGTGGCTCAGTTTACTGATGGCCTTCACGCTGAGGATGTTTTGTCTTGTGAGAAGCATTTCCCGGGACTCGGAGATACAAATGTTGATACTCATACAGGGGAGGCAACGACGCAGAGGTCTCTTGATGATATGAGAACGACAGATTTTATATCGTTTGGCGGAGGAATAGATGCGGGAACAGATTTTGTGATGGTGGGTCATGTTTCATGTCCTAATGTGACAGGGAATAACACTCCGGCATCCCTCTCTGAAAAGATGATAACCGAGGTGCTCCGTGGCGAACTTGGATATGACGGGATCGTCATAACTGATTCGTTACAGATGGGCGCTGTAACCAGGTACTACTCAAGTGGAGAAGCTGCAATAAAAGCAATTCAGGCAGGAGCAGATATGCTGCTGATGCCTGAAGATTATCATAAAGCGTATGAAGCTGTACTGAATGCCGTCAACAACGGAACCATATCTGAAGAGCGGATAGACGAATCGCTCGAGAGGATCTACAGGGTAAAACTGAAACTCAAATAGCTTTTTCTTCGTTTTCTTTCTGCAGATTTTTCTCGGCTGTGCTAAGCATAAGCTTGATCCTGTTCAGCTGGTTGACCTCTGAAGCGCCCGGATCATAGTCAACAGCTGTGATATTTGCTGCCGGATAATGACGGCGGATTGCCTTAATGACACCTTTGCCGACAACGTGGTTAGGAAGGCAGCCGAAGGGCTGTATGCAGACTATGTTGCCGACGCCGCTGTTTATCAGCTCGATCATTTCACCTGTCAGGAACCAGCCCTCACCGGTCTCGTTACCTATCGAAACAATCGGCTTTGCGTAATCCACGATCTTGTATATCGAAACAAACGGCTCAAAATGTTTGCTCTTTATCAGCTCTCTGTTGATGGGCTTAAGGAAGGCCTGGATCGCATTTATGCCAAGACGGCATGAGAGTGCGGCTTTTCTTGATGTTCCAAGTTCGTCAGCCTTATATATCTGATTGTAGAAGCAGTAGAGCATGAATCCCATAAGTGAAGGAACGTTTGCTTCGGCACCCTCATGTTCCAGCAGATCAACAAGGTGGTTGTTTGCAAGCGGAGAATACTTTACAAGTATTTCGCCGACTACACCTACCTGTGGTTTGCGCACCTCAGATACAGGGAGAGCATCAAAGTCATGTATGATCTCTTTGCACATTTTCTGTACTTTGTGAAGATCAGGACCGTTTACGGTCGTAAGAAAATCTATACACTTCTTTTTCCATTTCTCATGCAGGGCATCAGCAGAACCTTTTTCAAGTTCATAGGGACGCATGCGGTACAGACACTTCATGAAGATATCACCGAACACGCAGGCAAAAGCGAGGCGGACAAGTGTTTTGAGGTCTATCTTGAAGCCAGGATTTCCTTCGAGACCCGAAAGGTTCGCAGAGATAACAGGGACCTGGCTCATGCCGGCTTTTACCAGTGCACGTCTTATGAATCCAATATAGTTTGAAGCTCTGCATCCACCGCCCGTCTGAGTGATTATTATGGCGGTCTTGTTCACGTCATATTTGCCGGATTCAAGTGCTTCCATGAACTGGCCGACAACGCACAGCGAAGGATAACAAGCATCATTGTTTACATATTTAAGACCGTAATCGACAGCCTTTCTTGTGGCGTTTTCGAGGACAACAAAATTGTAGCCACAGGAGCGGAATGCAGGTTCAATGAGCTCAAAATGTATCGGTGACATCTGAGGGCAGAGGATCGTGTAATTATCTTTATACATCTGCTCTGTGAATGGAACTTTCTTTATCGCGGACGAATTGACCGTGCGCTCAGTATGGTTCCTGTCGCGGATCCTGAGAGCAGCAATGAGGGAACGGACACGTATGCGCGCCGAGCCGAGATTATTGACTTCGTCGATCTTAAGGCAGGTGTATATTTTATCTGACCCTGAGAGAATATCATTTACCTGGTCAGTCGTTACAGCATCAAGTCCGCAGCCAAATGAGTTCAGTTGTATGATGTCAAGGTCATCGCGCGTTTTTATGAATGATGCTGCTGCGTATAGACGCGAGTGGTACATCCACTGATCGAGCGCGAAAATAGGGCGTTCAGGCTCCGCGAGGTTGGAGATGGAATCCTCAGACAAAACAGCTATACCGTAGCTGTTTATCATCTCGGGAATGCCGTGGTTGATCTCGGGATCTATGTGGTAGGGGCGACCGGCGAGAACAATGCCGTGTACATGATGCTCCTCCATGTATTTGAGTGTTTCAATGCCCTTTTCTTCAACTTCTTTATGAACTGCAGATAGCTCAGCCCAGCCTTCGGCAGCTGCTGTTTTGATCTCTTCAGATGTGAACGGGTGCTCCCAGTACCAGCCAGGTTTGCCGGCAGCTTCGCTCAGATAAGCGCTGCGATCACACTTGTTATCAACAGTATATGCGTAGCGCTCCGCATCATTTTCCGTGTGACAGAACTCCTTCTCAAGACCTTCGACAACTGTGCCAAGATCTGTGAAAGCAAGGAATGGATTGCGGAATTTCACGGTCCCATCTGATATTTCATCAACATTATTGCGGATGTTTTCAGAATATGAAGTGACAATAGGACAGTTATAATGGTTGTCAGCATTTTTGATCTCGTTGCGCTCATAGAAAAGCGCGGGGTAGAAGATAAAGTCGACACCCTGGTGAATAAGCCATGCAACATGACCATGCGCAAGTTTTGCCGGATAGCACTCAGACTCAGAGGGAATGGATTCGATCCCGAGTTCATATAATCTGTGGTTTGACGGCGGTGAGAGCACAACGCGGTAACCCAGACGATGGAAGAAAGTCGCCCAGAACGGGTAGTTCTCATACATATTCAAAACACGTGGTATCCCGACGGTCCCGCGTGGAGCCTTGTCTGCATCAAGTGCTTCGTAATCGAACAGGCGCTTAAGTTTCCACTCGTAAAGATTGGGAATACCATTCTCATTTTTTGTTTTGCCGAGACCGCGTTCGCAACGATTGCCGGAGATATACTGGCGGCCGCCGGTGAAGCGGTTTATTGTGAGGCGGCATGAGTTTGTGCAACCCTTGCATTTCGCCATTGAGGTCTCGAACTGGAGCTCTTCTATCTGTCTGAAGGAGAGCATGGTCGACGTGAAACTTCCTTCGGCATCGACGACCTGGTTATAGCGTTCGCGGGCGATAAGAGCTGCGCCGAATGCACCCATGATTCCGGCAATATCAGGACGGATGACGTTGCCGCCTGATATCTTTTCAAACGAGCGGAGTACGGCATCGTTGTAGAAGGTGCCACCCTGTACAACGATGTTCTTGCCGAGGGATGCAGCACTTGAAACCTTAATGACCTTGAAAAGTGCATTTTTTATTACGGAGTATGCGAGACCGGCGGAAATATCTGCTACTTCAGCACCTTCCTTCTGAGCTTGTTTTACCTTGGAATTCATGAAAACAGTGCAGCGCGTGCCAAGGTCGATAGGGTGCTTTGCGAACAGAGCAGCTTTTGCAAAATCAACGACTGAGTAATCGAGAGATTTCGCAAAGGTCTCGATGAAGGAGCCGCACCCTGAGGAACAGGCCTCGTTGAGGAGAACACTGTCGACGGCGTGGTTCTTGATGCGGATACATTTCATGTCCTGGCCGCCGATATCGAGTATGCAGTCGACATCCGGATCAAAGAAGGCGGCGGCATAGTAATGAGCAATAGTTTCGACCTCTCCGTAATCAAGCATGAATGCTGCCTTGAGGAGAGCTTCACCATATCCGGTAGAGCACCCTGTGACGACTTTAACCCCTTCAGGAAGAAGGCTGTCAATTTCATTTATAGAACGGATCGCTGTCTTGAGCGGTGAGCCGTTATTATTCGAATAGAAGGAATAGAGGAGCTGTCCGTCCTCTCCGACGAGAGCGAGTTTTGTCGTTGTGGAACCGGCATCTATCCCGAGATAGCAGTTGCCCCTGTAAGTGGCAAGATCGCCCCTTGTTACATGAGCATTCTCGTGGCGTTTTGTGAATTCGTCATATTCCTCTTTGGACGCAAAGAGCGGATCCATGCGGGCGACTTCAAAGTCCATGTGGATGTTGCCCCTGAGCTTTTCTTCGAGAGCTGAAAGAGTGATAAAATTCTCTTCTTTGGCGGTCATGGCTGAACCGATGGCTGCAAAGAGATGAGAGTTTTCAACGTTTATTGTGTGCTCTTCGTCAAGCTTAAGGGTGCGGACAAACGCGACCTTAAGTTCTGAGAGGAAGTGCAGTGGACCACCAAGAAACGCGACGTGCCCTCTGATAGGTTTGCCGCAGGCAAGTCCTGATATGGTCTGATTTACGACAGCCTGAAATATGGAGGCCGAAAGATCTTCTTTTGTAGCACCTTCATTGATGAGCGGCTGAATATCCGACTTTGCGAATACTCCGCAGCGAGCAGCTATTGTGTAGAGTGATTTATAATTTTTGGCATATTCGTTCAGACCAGTGGCATCAGTCTGAAGGAGAGAAGCCATCTGATCTATAAAGGAGCCGGTGCCTCCGGCGCAGATTCCGTTCATACGCTGTTCTACATTGCCACCCTCAAAATATATGATCTTGGCATCCTCACCGCCAAGTTCGATGGCAACATCAGTTTTGGGTGCGATTTCTGAAAGAGCGGTAGAAACGGCGATGACTTCCTGCGTGAAAGGTATGCCAAGGCAACTTGCAAGCGTAAGCCCGCCGGAGCCTGTTATTATCGGGTGAACAGTAACATCACCCATTTTTTCTGTCGCTTCTGTGACAAGTGTGCGGAGAGTGTCCTGAATGTCAGCGTGATGCCTTTTGTAGTCGGAAAACATCAGATTATGCGCAGGGTCAAGAACAGCTACTTTGACCGTCGTTGATCCGATATCTATTCCGAGCGTGTAATCTTTTGAAATCATAAGTACCTCATTATCGTGTAAAGGGTCAAGACCCTGATATCAATTGTGGTTGTATATATATGTAGCTAAGCACTTGGATTATAGAGCACGGGGAAGACAAAAACAACCTTGGATAATTGGACAGATTTCAAAAACAGGGTAATTGTTAAACTTGTATGAACTTGCCTGTGTTTTTCCATTTACGTTTTACAATGTAAAAAGTCAATGATAGAATCAGACAGTATAGTTTATTATGGAATGTAGTGGAAAGGAAAGATACTGCAATATGAGATATAACGACTTTGACCGCAAGATGGAACGCAAATTCGGGCGCTATGCAATCAGAAATCTATCGCTCGCGCTGATCCTGTGCTATGCCTGCGGGTATCTGATCCAGTTCATAAATTCAAGTTTTCTGAATTATCTCTCGCTTGATCCGTATGCTATTGTGCATGGGCAGATATGGAGACTGATTACATGGATCATTATTCCTCCTGACAGTTCGAACATTTTCTTCGTGCTGATAATGATGTTGTTTTATTACAGCATAGGAACAGCGCTTGAGAGAACATGGGGAACGTGGAAATATAACACATATATTTTCAGCGGGATACTGTTCACGATCCTTGGTGCGTTCGTAATGATGGCGTGGGCTTATCTCACACAGGGCGAGATCCTCCAGAGTCTTGGCGCTTCGAGTTATTTCACATATTATGCGAGAGCATTCAGCACTTATTATGTGAATATGTCTATATTCCTTGCTTATGCCGTGACGTTCCCGAATATGCGTGTGCTTTTCATGTTCTTCATTCCGATAAAGGTGAAGTGGCTGGGCATTGTATATGCCGGCTTCCTTGTTTATGACATGATAGTATCCGGCGCGCCTGTGAGGATCGCGATTCTATGTTCATTGCTCAATTTTATCCTGTTATGGGTGAGATCGAGGGACTGGAACAGAGTGAACCCGAAAGAAATGAAACGGCGCAGAGACTGGAAGAATGCTACAAACAGGAGTACATGGTCCAAGGGCAGTGACGGGTGGATGCATTCCGGGCAAAACAAGTCCGGAAACAATCAGGCCAATGGAAGTTCGCAGAGAACCGGCAATCCGGGCAATGGTACCGCCGGTCAAAATGCCGGCTCAGCAAATAACGCTGCCGGATCATTCAGCGGCAGACCTCCGCGGAGCGCGGGTGCCATGCATCGCTGCGCAGTATGCGGACGAACTGAAATAACAAATCCTGAACTTGAGTTCAGGTATTGCAGCAAATGCGAAGGAGCATACGAGTATTGCTCAGATCATATTTTTACGCATATACATGTGAAGAACGGGGATAAATCGAGTTTTGACGGGAATGGTAATGTAAAGATACGTCCTAAAGAACAGGTATAGAAGCGATTCACTAATTTGAATGGGGTAAGAATGGACGAAATAAACAGAGAAAGAGCCTTCCTTGAGAAGATGCAGGATGTCCTCAGAAAAGCAAAATTTCAGGGCAACGGTATATCCGAGGAAGAAATAGCGGCAGAGTTCGCAGATCTGGAACTTACTGATGAGCAGATGAAACAGGTGAAGGATTACCTCACCGCCAATCATATAGGTATCGGACATCCGGTAAATACTGATGAGCTCCTCACTAAGGAGGAACATAATTATCTGAATGATTACATGGAGATGGTCTCTTCGATAGAACAGCCGGATCCCGGGGTTATGGATGCACTCAAGCTTAGTGCCATGGCAGGAGAAACAGATGCACAGAAAAAACTTGCAGAGTGTATGCTCCCCAAGGTGGTGGATATAGCGAAGCTCTATGTAGGACAGGGTGTTTTTCTTGAGGATCTTATAGGTACGGGAAACGAAGCACTGACGAGAGGAGTAAGGCTGCTTGCGCCGCTCGAAGGACCGGAAGAAGTCGAGGGACGACTTGGCGAGATGATAATGAATGCCATGGAAGACCTTGTTTCTGAGAATCTTGATGAGAGCGCAAAGGGTGAGGAAGCAGCGGAAAAGGTCAACAGGGTCGCTGATGCAGCGCACTCGCTCGCCGAGGATCTCGGAAGAAAAGTAACAGTAGAGGAACTCGCCGGAGAAGGAGAGCTTTCCGAGAGCGAGATCATGGATGCAATAGAGATCAGTGCCAACAATATCCCCGATATTGATTACAGGAAAGCGTAGTGTTTATATGGGAATGAACATCGACAATGAATGTTTTAATGATTTCAAGTATGAAATGAATGATCTGACCGTCATTTACTATGGCGCAAAATATTCTTATCAGGAAATTATCGACGACAAGGTCACGAGTTTTAAGCTCAAAAGGATAATAGCCGACTGGATACTTCCTGAAGTCAGCAGCGACACTACGCTTGAGAGTCATTTTTATTACATGAAGCCGGAGGACAGGTCTTATCTTGCATATGATCAACTGAAGGTGAAACTCCGCTGCAGCATTCCTTATGAGAAAAAGGGTATCTTCGGCAAAACTGAAAAGCTTTATAAAGAAGAAATCATTTCGCTTAATGATATGGTGCAAATGACACCGTCAGAGAAAAAAGAAAAAGGTGTTATTATCAGAGAAATACAGATTTCAAAAGTAGGACTGATGACGTTCACACTTTAAAACAAGTGTGGACGCGGAAAACAGCTCAGTCGTGAGGAATAATATGCGAAAGTCAAATGTTGATCTTGAGGGAAGAGTAATTTTAATTACAGGAGCCGCAGGGTTCATCGGTTCAAATCTGGCCATGGATATTCTCAGAAATGTCCATCCTGTCACTATAGTCGGAATCGATAACATGAATGATTACTATGATGTCTCCATAAAGGAGTGGCGTCTTCAGAAAATCAAAGAAATTGCGGCCGGAAACCCGCCTTCATCATTTGAGTTCATAAAGGGAGATATTTCTGATCAGAAAACGATCGAAAATTTATTCACAAAGTATGCGCCTTCAGTTGTAGTCAATCTTGCGGCTCAGGCCGGAGTGCGCTATTCGATATCACATCCGGATGCGTATATTCAGTCGAATCTTATAGGCTTTTACAATATCCTTGAGGCATGCAGGCATAGTTATGACGGTGGCAAAACAGGTGTGGAGCACCTTGTTTATGCTTCCAGTTCAAGTGTTTACGGCACAAATAAGAAAGTGCCTTACAGCACAGATGACAAGGTGGATAACCCGGTGTCACTTTATGCGGCGACAAAGAAAAGCGATGAACTGATGGCACACGCTTATGCAAAGCTCTACAACATTCCATGCACAGGACTACGTTTCTTCACAGTATATGGCCCGGCAGGACGCCCGGATATGGCATACTTTGGCTTTACGGACAAGCTGCGCGCCGGTGACATTATAAGAATTTTTAATTTTGGCAATTGCAAACGTGATTTCACATACATCGATGACATAGTTAAGGGAGTAGAGCTTGTCATGCAGGCAGCTCCTGAGCGCCAAAACGGAGAAGACGGCCTGCCGCTTCCCCCATACAGACTCTATAATATCGGCAACAGCCATCCTGAGAATCTGCTTGATTTTGTTGATATACTGCAACAGGAATTAGTTCGCGCCCTGGTACTTCCGCCGGATTACGACTTTGAGGCACACAAGGAACTTGTACCAATGCAGGCCGGAGATGTCCCTGTAACATATGCAGATACGACTCCTCTTGAGAGTGATTTCGGATTTCATCCTGACACACCGCTCCGCGACGGACTGCGCTCATTTGCTGAGTGGTACCGGGAATTCTATATGTGATGCGGCACGGCACTGGTGCAAACTGTATAGTGCGCACCAGCGGCGGCTGGCAGTATACTTTTGAATGTATCCATGTTATGATATCGGAGTCATCAGCAGGCGGATCAGCCTGCTCCCGCACACAATCGTCGTGCGGATATTTCATTTTTGTTCTCGGTCCTTAAAAATCTGTATAGTCGGGAGGGATGCCTTTGTATGTGAGTGAATAGTGCCTGTCCTGCATTTCTGTACGGTAAAATCCGTTGACAGAAAGCGGGATCAGTTGTAGTATGTAACCAGTGAATCGAACAGACGTTCGCTATATGCAAACGTATGCGCAGCGGGCACAGGAAGTGCGCTGCCGGTATGGAGGGTAATAATACAATGAGCAACGAAATGAATAACGAACAGAAACTTAAGGCTCTTGACGCTGCAGTTATGCAGATTGAGAAGGCATATGGCAAAGGGGCTGTAATGCGCCTCGGTGATAACAGTGAGAACATGAATATTGAGACAATTCCAACGGGGTCGCTCAGCCTTGATATAGCGCTTGGACTGGGTGGCATACCAAAGGGACGTGTGGTCGAGGTGTATGGACCGGAGTCATCAGGTAAGACAACGCTGACGCTGCATATGATAGCACAGGTGCAAAAGCGTGGGGGAATAGCAGGATTCATTGATGCGGAGCATGCCCTTGATCCCGCATACGCCAAGAATATAGGCGTTGATATCGACAACCTTTATATTTCTCAGCCGGATTCAGGTGAGCAGGCTCTGGAGATTACTGAGACGATGGTAAGATCAGGCGCAATAGACATAGTGGTAATAGACTCTGTAGCGGCACTTGTGCCAAAGGCTGAGATCGACGGTGAAATGGGTGATTCACATGTAGGTCTTCAGGCGAGACTTATGTCGCAGGCACTTCGCAAACTGACAGCTGTAATCAGTAAATCAAATTGTACCGTGGTATTTATCAACCAGCTTCGTGAGAAAGTCGGTATTATGTTCGGTAATCCTGAGACAACAACAGGCGGACGTGCGCTGAAGTTCTATTCTTCTGTCCGTCTTGATGTCAGGAGAATAGAAGCGATAAAGGCAAATGGCGAGGTCATAGGTAACAGGACAAGAGTCAAGGTAGTAAAGAATAAGATAGCGCCGCCTTTCAAGGAAGCAGAATTCGACATAATGTTTGGAAAAGGAATTTCATACGAAGGCGATGTGCTTGATCTTGCGGCTAAGGTGGATGTAGTTCAGAAGAGCGGAGCATGGTATTACTACAACGGGGATAAGGTAGGACAGGGACGTGAAAATGCCAAGCGGTACCTGGTGGACCATCCGGAACTGTGCAGTGAACTTGATGCAAAGGTCCGTGACTTTTATCATATCGAACCGGAACAGAAAGAGGCAAAGACTGCAAAAAAGAAAGATCCGGCTGATGACGCAGCCAAAGAAGATGCAGCAAAGGTAACAAAGACACCTGCAAAAGAAAAAACTGATAAATGAGTTATTTAGCGCTTTTCCGCTGTATTCAGCAGTGATTATCTGATGCATGGGATGTGAGGCTTATCATGATCGTTGAATCCATTGCGCCTTTCGGAGCAAAAAATGCAAGATCAGAAATAAAACTTGAAGATGGGTCTTCATTCGTGCTTTATAACAAAGAAATCACGAAATATGGTATTACTGAGGGCGCAGATATTGATAGCAACATGATAGAAGAAATCAGTGTGGCACTATATGCCCGTGCATTGAAGCGCTCCGGGGAATTGCTCAAGTCACAGGACTATACTGAGAAAAAACTTTCAGTTAAGTTGCGCTCAGGCGGTTATCCGGAGAGTGTTACTGCGCGTGTTATTAAATCACTGCGGGAAGCTCATTATGTCGATGACTCGTTATATGCACAGAATTATATTAAGTACCATATCCGCGACAAAAGCTGTAAAAGGATCAGAAATGATCTTATAGGCCGGGGAATAACCGAAGATGTTATAGACGAAGCGTACAAAGCTGTAATTCACGATGAGGAGGACCCTGAACTGCTCAGAGAAAGCGAGTGTGAACAGATAAGAGTCCTACTCAGGAAGCGCCGGTTTGATCCGGAAACTGCAGACTGGAATGAGAAACAGAAAACCATGGCTTTCCTTTACCGCAAAGGGTATGAAAGTGAAAACATAAATCTGATGATGAAACAGGTTGAGGTTTGAGTCGTGATATGAGATAATTTTCCCACGCGTAAATTGTTCATCTATTGTATAGCTCTGATTCATATCCGTTTTTTGCTTTACTACAGCGGAGAAACCGGTCCTGTGTCACTGAGCGATTCAACAATTGGGGAGATTATGGGGAAAATAAAAGTCAGTACTTTTCATCGGGTTATGTCAGCTTTTTTTGTTGTTGCGGCGATTATTACAGGAGCCGCAACCTATACACTGACAGCGGGAACAAAGACGGTCAGTGCAGCGCCGGCGGCGATAGTATCTGTCAGTTCGGCAACAATATCAGGGTCAAACGTTGTTGTAAAGGCCAGTGCAAGTTCGGTTCCACAGACGGATGATGGTATGTATTATCTGTATGCACAGGACTGCAATCAGATTTCTGCAGGCGGAACACCGCTTCTTGAAGCAAATCAGGGAACTCTTGTCAGCAAGGCAAATGCATCTGCTTACGCTCAGTTTACTTTCCCTCTCAACAAAAATTCAGCAAGTTCTAATCTTTACAAGAAATTCTGCGTCGCTGTGAAACAGGGCGGAGTTCTGTATTCTGTTACCATAGCTGAAAAGTATATATCAAATCCGGAAGCATGCGCAACAAAGGCAGCAGCCAGATACTGCGCCGGCAAGAAGGGAATCCTTCCGTCGGCCGCGATGCTTGATTCAAATGATCTTCAGAACCTTGGGGTCAAACAGATCACATATAATGTTCCTGTCGGAACACTCTGCTCAGGCAGCGGTGTCGCATACCAATACAATGGAAAAATCTATAACTTTAACGCATCTATAGTGGCGCAATATGACAAGATCGTGCCTCTTATGAACGCACGTGGCATAGAGGTCACACTCATAATACTCAACAACAGATCAAGTGATCTGTCACTTCTTCATCCTTTGTCAAGAAGTTATACGGGTGCCAATTACTATGCTTTTAATACTTATGACAAAGAAGGGGTGGAAAGACTTGAAGCAATAGCCGCCTTCCTGGCATCAAGGTATTCTGCAAACGGACATGGAACAGTTGATAACTGGATAATAGGCAATGAAATAAACGCATATAGTTCATGGCATTACATGAATGCGGATTTTGGAACATTTGTCTCTGAATATGCCAAATCATTTCGCATATTCTATAATACTATGAAGAGTGAGAATTCAAATGCCCGGGTATATACCTGCACCGATCAGCAATGGAATACATGCTACAGTGGCGGGAACTATAGTTCGGTAAATTTTCTTGCAGGATTTAACAATGTGATAAAGAGCGGCGGGAACATCGACTGGAGACTTGCGTATCATCCGTACAATTATCCTATGACAGATGGTTCGGCATGGGTATGCAATGCAAGTATCGTCCAGCATTCCATATCGACTCCTTTCATAACTATGATGAACATGGATGTTGTCACAGATTTCCTTTGTCAGAGCGATTTCCTGTCTCCTACAGGAGCAGTGAGAACAGTACTTTTATCAGAACAGGGTTATACATCATTGGGCGGCGAACAGGCGCAGGCGGCTTCAGTTGTATATGCGTATCTGCAGGCTGTTTCAAATAAATATGTGGATGGTTTTATTCTCTCAAGAGAACAGGATGATTCAAGCGAGATAGCGATGGGACTTGCTGTAGGACTTGTGAATGTCAATGGTACTCATAAACTCGCATATGAATATTACAAGCATATAGATGCCGCTGATTCGGCGACATACATTGCACAGGCCAACGCAATAGCCGGTGTCAATCTGCAGAGTCTTATTACGGTAAGGTGAAAGGAACGGTCAGAATGATGAATATTGCAGTTGCTGGAACAGGTTATGTAGGTCTTTCATTGTCTATTCTTCTTGCTCAGCACAATAAAGTTACAGCGGTTGATATTATTCCTGAGAAGGTCGAGAAGATAAATCGTGGTGAATCACCGATTCAGGACAGAGAAATAACAGATTATCTGTCAGGCAGACCAGGACCTGACGGCGAGATACACCCACTGAATCTGACAGCAACAACTGATGGCGAATCCGCTTACAGAGACGCCGATTATGTCATCATTGCAACTCCGACCAATTATGACAGCAAAAAGAATTTCTTTGATACATCAGCGGTTGAAGCTGTAATACAGCTTGTGAACAAAACAAATCCCAGAGCCATTATGGTGATCAAGTCGACTATTCCCGTCGGGTATACAGAGTCGGCAAGAAAAAAATTCGGCACGGACAATATTCTGTTCAGTCCGGAATTCCTGCGTGAATCAAAGGCGCTTTATGACAACCTGTATCCGTCGAGAATTATAGTAGGCTTTCCCAGGCAGGATAAAGCAAATGACGATCATGATGACAGAATGTACAATGCGGCAATGACTTTTGCATCTCTTCTGAAAGAGGGAGCAATTAAAGAGAATATTGATACACTTGTGATAGGACTTACTGAAGCCGAGGCAGTCAAGCTTTTTGCAAATACTTATCTGGCTCTTCGAGTGAGTTACTTTAATGAACTGGATACTTATTCGGAGATGAAAGGCCTTAATACGAAAGACATCATCAACGGTGTATGTCTTGATCCAAGAATAGGCACACAGTATAACAATCCGAGTTTCGGATATGGAGGATACTGCCTGCCAAAGGATACCAAGCAACTTCTCGCAAATTATTCGGATGTTCCGGAAAACCTTATTCAGGCTATAGTGGACAGTAATCGCACAAGAAAAGATTTCGTTGCCGAGAGAGTGCTCGAAAAGGCAGGCTGCTATACAGAATCTGCTCAATATGATGCTGAAAGGGAAAGAAAGATCACGATAGGTGTGTATAGACTGACGATGAAGAGCAACAGTGACAATTTCCGTCAGAGTTCTATCCAGGGCATCATGAAGAGGGTAAAGGCCAAAGGTGCAGAGGTAATCGTCTATGAACCATCTCTCGAGAATGGAAGCACCTTTTTTGGGAGCGAGGTCGTAAATGACCTTGAAAAATTTAAGACATGTTCAGGCTGTATAATAGCAAACCGCTATGATAAATGTCTGGACGATGTTAAGGATAAGGTCTATACAAGGGATCTATTCATGAGAGATTGACACTCAAAACAGAATAGTTGCAATAAGATTGAAAACTAAAAAAACAAAAGAGCCGGAATTCATTATTACAGTGAATTCCGGCTCTTTGTTATCAGCAGTTTTTAAAAATCAGTTCTTGGCTTTATTCTCGGCACTGATTGCAGCACGTTTTCTCATGCGGGGGTCAAGGATCTTCTTACGGATCCTGAGGCTCTTGGGAGTGACTTCGAGAAGTTCGTCTGTATCAATGAAATCGATCGCCTGCTCAAGAGAAAGGACCTTGGGCGGAACAAGACGGAGAGATTCATCAGATGAAGAAGTACGTGTATTGGTGAGATGTTTTGTCTTGCAGACGTTACAGAAAACATCTTCGCCCTTGCCTGCCTCACCGATTACCATACCGGCATAGACTTCAGTGCCCGCAGTGATAAAGAGGTTGCCGCGCTCCTGAGCCTGGAACAGACCGTATGTAACAGCAGTCCCTGCCTCAAATGCAATCAGCGATCCCTGATTGCGGTATGCAATCTCACCCTTGAAAGGCTCATAACCCTTGAATATTGTATTCATGATGCCGTTGCCCTTGGTATCAGTAAGGAAAGAGTCATGATAACCTATCAGTCCACGTGATGGGATTTCAAACTCAAGACGGGCAAAGCCATTATTGGCTGTTCCCATGTTTACAAGGTTGCCTTTCCTTTCGGAAAGCTTTGATATTACAGCACCAGAGAACTCATCCGGAACGTCTATATAGCAGTATTCAATGGGCTCAAGCTTTTTGCCCTTTTCGTCAGTCTTGTATATAACTTCTGCCTTTGATACAGCAAATTCGTAGCCCTCGCGGCGCATGGTCTCAATAAGGACGGAGAGATGAAGCTCACCTCTGCCTGACACTTTGAATGTATCTGTTGTATCAGTATCTTCAACACGGAGCGAAACATCGGTGTTGAGTTCGCGATAAAGACGGTCACGCAGATGCCTTGATGTGACTAATTTTCCTTCGCGGCCGGCCATGGGAGAATCATTTACCACGAATGACATTGAAATCGTGGGCTCAGAAATCTTCTGGAACGGTATGGCGACCGGGTTCTCAGGTGCACAGATCGTATCGCCGATCCTGAGGTTCTCAATGCCTGAAACTGCGACTATAGAACCTACGTGAGCTTCAGGAACTTCAATCTTCTGAAGACCTTCAAATTCATAGAGCTTGGTGATCTTGACTTTGTCGAGTTTATCAGGATCGTGGTGGTTTACAAGAACGCATTCCTGACCAACTTTAAGAATTCCGTTGTCAAGACGCCCTACGCCTATACGTCCTACGTATTCGTTGTAATCTATAGTAGAAACGAGCATCTGTGTTCCTGCATCGGGGTCACCCTCGGGTGCCGGAATATAATTGACAATGGTCTCAAAGAGCGGCTTCATGGAAGATCCTGCTGAACCGAGATCAAGCGTTGCAATTCCAGCTTTGGCTGATGCAAAAACAAACGGACAGTCAAGCTGTTCGTCACTTGCACCAAGATCCATCAGAAGTTCGAGAACTTCATCAATGACCTGAGTCGGACGCGCACCAGGACGATCGATCTTGTTAATGCAGACTATGACCGGAAGATTGAGGCTCATGGCCTTGCTGAGAACAAAACGTGTCTGGGGCATAGGTCCTTCAAATGCGTCAACCACAAGGATAACGCCGTTGACCATCTTAAGGATACGTTCAACTTCGCCGCCGAAATCGGCGTGACCTGGAGTATCGATGATATTGATCTTTATTCCGTTATAATTGACAGCAGTATTCTTGGAAAGTATTGTTATGCCGCGCTCACGCTCAATGGCGTTGGAATCCATGACACGGTCAACTACTTCCTGATTGGCTCGGAACACACCGCTCTGTCTCAGAAGCCCATCGACCAAAGTTGTTTTGCCATGGTCAACATGGGCAATAATCGCAACATTTCTTACATCTTCTCTTTTCTGAATCATAAATACTCCTCAATCTGTGGACAAAACACATATACATAAGTAGCTTCACAAAAACTCAATAAGTATATCACCACACCATGTACGTGGCAAGCGAAGCTTTTTGAGATCAAAAATAATTCCGCCATGGAAGTAAGTATGGTAGAATAACTTGCATAGGATTTCGATAAGAAAGGTCATAAACAAATGAGCAGGATCATATTAAAGTTAAGTGGAGAAGCGCTGGCCGGAGATAAGCATCAGGGTTTTGATGAAGCACAGATAAGGCCGCTTGCCAAACAGGTAAAACAGCTTATTGATGAAGGAAATGATGTCGGCATAGTTACCGGCGGAGGCAACTTCTGGAGAGGCCGCACAGGCAACGAAATAGATCGCGTCAAGTCAGATCAGATAGGCATGCTGGCTACTGTTATGAACTGCATTTATGTATCAGAGATCTTCCGCAGTGAAGGAATGATGACTTCAATACTCACACCGTTCGAAATAGGCGGGTTCACAAAACTCTTTTCAAAGGACAGGGCAAGCAAGTATTTTGCACACCACATGGTAGTATTCTTTGCCGGGGGCACAGGACATCCTTTCTTTTCGACGGATAGCGGTGTTGTACTCAGAGCAATAGAAGTCGATGCCGATTTCATACTTATGGCAAAGAATGTAGATGGAATTTATGACAGCGATCCTGCCCTGAATCCGGGCGCAAAGCGTTTTGACACGATATCAATAGATGACGTTATTGCAAAGGATCTCAAGGCACTTGATATGACAGCATCGATACTTGCGAAAGAGAATCATATGCCGGTGCGTGTGTTTGCACTTCAGGAAGAGAACGGAATAATCAAGGCAGCATCAGGAAAGTTCAACGGCACCACGATAACAGTTCAGTAAGACCATTTGTTTTGCACAGCAAATCAAATAATGTTCCTATACAGGAGGCTACTATGGAAGAACAACTTAAAGAGTATGACGAGAAAATGGCACACACAGTTGAGTTTCTGAAGACTGATCTTCAGTCGATCAGAGCAGGCAGAGCCAACCCGCATGTCCTTGACAAGATAAGGATCGATTATTACGGGACACCGACACCGATCCAGCAGGTGGCAAACGTGAGTGTACCCGAGGCACGTATCATAGAAATAAAGCCCTGGGATAAGACAATGATTAAGGAAATCAATAAGGCGATTCTTGCAAGCGATGTTGGCATTACACCAATCACGGATGCAACTGTTGTGCGCCTTGTTTTCCCGGAACTCACTGAGGATCGCCGTAAAGATCTTTCCAAGGAGATCCGCAAGAAGGGTGAAGAGGGTAAGATCGCAATAAGAAATATCCGCCGCGACGGAAATGACGCTCTTAAGAAACTCACAAAAGAGGATGTTTCGGAGGATGAAGTCAAGGATCTTCAGGACAAGCTCCAGAAGCTTACTGACAAGTACGGCAAGGAAGTTGACGCTGTTATCGATGTGAAGATAACGGAGATAATGAAGGTCTGATCGATAATTGGCAGAATCATTCAGGCGACAGGAAAGAATACGCGGCAGGCATTCACAAAATGGATGTCTGCCACGTTTTACAGAAGAAGGTGTTTTAATTGGAACAGGGAAATAATACGCAGGAATTAAAAATCCCGGCACATGTTGCAATCATAATGGATGGGAACGGGCGCTGGGCAAAGAAAAGAGGACTTCCCCGCACAGTCGGCCATGCACAGGGCGCAAAAGTGGTTGAACAGATCTTGGAAGATGCTGACGATATGGGAATAAAGTATCTGACCGTCTACGCTTTTTCTACAGAGAACTGGGCAAGGCCGGCAACTGAGGTGAAGGCGCTTATGAACCTGCTTCGCACCTATATGAAGACCAGCCTTGCCAAATGTGCCAAGAATAACGTCAGAGTGAGAGTTATCGGTGACAAGTCAAAACTGGATGCTGACCTTCAGGATTCAATTGCGGGTCTTGAGGCAGACACTGCGGGCAATACCGGTATTGGTTTTCAGATCGCGATTAATTATGGCGGGCGCGACGAGATAACAAGGGCCGTGAGAAAGATCGCGGCAAAGGCGGCTGCAGGTGAGATCAGGCCGGAAGAAATTACTTCGGAATCAATTTCGGATTCTCTTGACACTGCAGGTATCCCGGATCCAGATCTTCTTATTAGGACATGCGGTGAGCAGCGCACATCGAATTTTCTGATCTGGCAGTGCGCATATTCGGAGTTTTATTTTACGCAGACAGCGTGGCCGGACTTTACAAAAAAGGATCTTGAACTTGCAATCGACGCTTATAACCACAGAGAGCGCAGATATGGAGGACTTATCAGGTAAATGAAAACAAGAGTGATCAGCGGTGTTATCATAGCGGCTATATGTATAGCTGCAGGGATCGTCGGCGGTCCTGTTGTAGGAATAATCCTGATTCCGTGTGCGCTCATAGGATATCACGAATTATGCAAAGCATGTGGCGTGGATCCAAAGAATAACGGCACTAATGCGCTTGAGATTCTTGGATATATAGCTATTCTGTTATATTATCTCGGACTGATTTTCGGATCAGGGTATATAAACCTCAATTTCTTTACGATCATCATGATAGTGCTGCTGCTATTGTCTCTTATGGCAGTGTATGTTTTGACATTTCCGAAATTTCATGCAGATCAGGTGATGGCGGCACTGTTTTCGTTCGTGTATTGCCCTGTCCTGATGAGTTTTATCTACCGTGCGAGGTGTCTGCCATACGGCGTCTATGTTTACGCACTGATATTTTTCTGCACGTGGATCTGCGACACCTGCGCTTATTTTGCGGGACGGGCTTTTGGAAAACATAAGATGGCTCCGGTCCTCAGCCCCAAAAAGACTATTGAAGGTTTCTTTGGTGGAATAATCGGATCAGCAGTGTTATGCTTCCTGCTGTCAATATTTCTAAAATGGCAGAATCCTGCGGAACCTGAGAGTTTTGGTCTGACATTTACGATTATCGGACTTGTCGGAGGTACAGTCAGCGCGATCGGAGATCTCGCGGCTTCTGCTATAAAGAGAGACCACAATATAAAGGATTACGGGCATTGTATACCGGGACACGGCGGAATAATGGATCGTTTTGACAGCGTGATCTTCACGACACCGATAATCTATTTCCTTGCGGTGATGCTCATGCAGGCAAAATGACAGGACGAAATTACAGATTAAGGAAGTTCAGTTTATGAAATCAATATCAATAATCGGGTCGACGGGATCTATAGGAACACAGGCTCTCGATATAATACGTGCACATCCGGATGAACTGCGTGCAGTCGCCATGGCGGCGGGTCATAACGTAACAGCATTTGAAAAGCAGGTCAGAGAGTTCAGCCCTGAGCTTGTCTGCCTTTATGATGAAAAAAGTGCTGAAGATCTTAAGCTTAGAATAAAAGATCTGCCGGTGAGAGTGACCTCCGGAATGGACGGCCTGATTGAAGTCGCAAAGCTGGATGGCAGCGATATTTTTCTCAACGCCGTTGTGGGAATGATAGGTATCAGACCTACGCTTGCTGCAATAGAAGCAGGCAAAACAATTGCACTTGCCAACAAGGAGACACTTGTTACAGCAGGTCACCTCATTATTCCAGCTGTAAAAAAAGCGGGAGTGCAGCTCCTGCCTGTGGACTCTGAGCACAGCGCGATATTTCAGTGTATGAACGGAGAACCGCGGGGCAGGGTAAAGCGCATACTTCTGACATGTTCAGGTGGAACATTCCGTGGCAGGAAGAGGGCGGAACTTGCGGATATGACAGTTAAGGATGCACTTAACAATCCTAACTGGAACATGGGCAGCAAGGTCACAATAGACTCAGCCAGCCTTGTAAATAAGGGACTTGAAGTCATGGAGGCCAGCTGGCTTTTCGGCGTAGAAGCGGACAGGGTTAAAGTCCTTGTCCAGCCGCAGAGCATTTGTCATTCGGCTGTCGAGTATGTAGATGGCGCCATAATGGCGCAGCTCGCATACCCGGACATGCATCTCCCCATACAATATGCTTTCTTTTATCCGGACAGACGTGAGATGAACATTCCGGAACTTGACCTTGAGGAAATCGGTGATGTTCATTTCGAAAAGCCGGACACCGATACATTCAGGGGACTTCCTCTGGCATACAGAGCTGCCGCTGCAGGCGGGAGCATGCCGACTGTTTTCAATGCAGCGAACGAGGAAGCAGTATCATTGTTCATGAAAGAAAAAATACATTTTCTCGATATATATGATCTCATTGAGGGGGCTATGGATCACCATAAAGTGACAGAGTCACCGTCACTTGAGGAGATCCTTTTGGCAGAGCAGGAAGCCCGTGAATTCGTAAGGTCTGGAGTGATCGCATAAGCGAACTACGCTCAGGCATGGAGGAAACATGTCAGTTTTTATAAGTATCATAATTTTTCTTCTTATTTTCAGTGTCATAGTCATCGCACACGAATTTGGACATTTCATAATAGCGCGCAGGAACGGCATCCGTGTAAATGAATTTGATATCGGAATGGGACCGACGCTCTGGCACAGGAAGAGGGGCGAAACAGACTTCTGCATAAAGGCCCTTCCTTTCGGCGGAGCCTGCATTTTTGACGGAATGTACGGCGTGGACGGGCAGGAAAAGGAAATGGATGAACATTCATTTCCAAACGCGAGCGTAGGGGCAAGGATAGCAACTGTCCTGGGTGGCCCTGTTGCCAACTTTATCATCGGATTTATCCTGGCTGTCATAATAGTCGCTTTCTGCGGTTCTGACCTTCCGGTAGTCCAGAAACTAATGGATGATTCAGCGGCATCTGAGGCCGGAATTGAAGTCGGAGACAGGATAACAAAGATCGACGGAAAGAGCATACATCTTTACCGTGAAGTCAGTCTCGAATCTATGATGAATTACGGCGAGACAATGACGATCGAGATATCAAGAGACGGCGCAAAGAAGACCGTAGTGCTCACGCCAAAGTATTCTGGGGAAGATGACCGCTATTACATAGGTCTCATGGGGAGCGGAGAGCAAATTGAATGCAATGCACTTCAGGTCTTTCAGTACGGATATTATGAGTGCGAATACTGGTTCCGCGCGACCTGGGAATCCATCGGTCTGATTTTCCGCGGACATTTCTCAGCGGATGATGTTTCGGGACCTGTAGGAATAGTCAAGGCAGTTGATGATACATACAACGCGACAAAACCTTACGGAATACCGACGATGGTGCTCAGTTTCATGAATCTGACGCTGCTCCTCACAATAAATCTGGGGATCATAAACCTGCTGCCGCTGCCGGCACTTGACGGCGGACGTTTCCTTCTGTACATCATTGAGGCAATACGTGGAAAACCTATTTCAGCGGAAAAAGAAGGATATGTTAACTTTATCGGGTTCGTAGCACTCATGATATTGATGGTATTTGTGATGTTCAACGATATTTCGCGGTTTTTCCGCGCATAAAAACAGAAGAGGCAAACATGGCATACAGAGACAAAACAAGAGTAGTCCGCATAGGAGACAGATCTATCGGCGGAGGCAATCCAATACAGATCCAGTCTATGACAAACACACGGACTGAGGATGTCGAGGCAACTGTGGCTCAGATCCTCGAACTCGAGAAGGCCGGATGTGACATAATCCGCTGCACCTGTCCCACTGAGGAAGCGGCGAAAGCCATAGGACAGATCAGAAAGAGAATCCATATTCCGCTTGTTGCGGATATTCATTTCGATTACAAAATGGCAATAGCGGCTATAGAGAACGGTGCCGACAAGGTTCGCATTAACCCGGGCAACATAGGCGGAGAGGATAAACTTGATGCCGTAGTGAAGGTGGCAAGAGAGCATGGAGTGCCGATACGTGTAGGGGTCAATTCCGGATCTCTCGAGCGTGACCTTGTAGCAAAATATGGCGGAGTCACACCTGAAGGCCTTGTTGAGAGCGCACTTGATAAAGTGCATATGATCGAGAAATGCGATTATGATCAGATAGTCATAAGCATAAAGTCTTCTGATGTCCTCACCTGCGTGCGTGCTCATGAGCTGATCGCGCAGAGAACAGATTACCCGCTGCACGTTGGTATCACAGAAGCCGGGACGCTCTGGAGTGGCAACATAAAGTCATCAGTAGGACTCGGTATTATATTAAATGAAGGTATAGGAGATACGATCCGTGTATCCCTTTCAGGCAATCCGGTAGAAGAAGTGCGCACGGCAAAACTTATTTTGAAGACGCTCGGTCTTCGAAAGGGTGGCATAGAAGTGGTATCATGCCCTACCTGCGGACGCACAAGGATAGATCTGATCGGCCTTGCAAACAGGGTTGAAAAACTTTCTGAGAACTACCCTGATCTTGACATAAAGGTAGCAGTTATGGGCTGCGCTGTTAATGGACCAGGCGAAGCAAAGGAAGCTGATATCGGTGTCGCCGGCGGAGATGGAGAAGGACTGCTGATAAAGAAGGGACAGATAGTAAGAAAGGTCCCTGAGGATAAGCTGCTGGAGACACTTAAGGAAGAACTCGACAACTGGAATAATCAGAGAGCGTAAACAATGGCAAGATCTTTTTTTGAGGCATTCCCGGGACTGAAGGTAGACAGAAGTCTCTATGACGTTTTTGAGCAGACAACTGTCGAAAGACTATCGACAAATTCAGAGCGCAGCCGTTACAAAGTAACGATGCGCTCTGATCATTTGATACACAAAAAATATGTGATTTCAATGCAGAATGCTCTGAAACGTCAGGTCTTTGCAGAGCCAGGAACAGAAGTGTATATCTGCGAGAGATATGCGCTTTCACATCAATACACGCCGGAGAGACTGATGCATGAGTATTACGACAGTCTCGTGGTGGAGTTTGCGTCTGTATCACACGTGGCAGAGGCTATGTTCCGTGACGCGAAGATTACATATCCTTCAGATTCAAAGATAGACATAAGTATAGAAGACTCTTGTTTTGCACGGAAAATGAGCGGAGAGATAAGAGATTTCCTTGAGAGAGTATTCTCGGAGCGCTGCGGTATTTCTGCGAACATTAATATCAGTTTCCATGAAGCAGCTGAGAAAACAAAGGCCGTCAGGAAAGAAGAGTGGGTACCGATTGCGAAACCGGCAGCAAGTCCTGACAATATAGGCGCAGCAGATCCCGGAGTGAACGGATCGGATAACCATGCGGGCAAGGCAGAGGGAGAATCAGTAAGCAGACCAGAAAGCAGACCGGTAAGCGACGGGAACGCAGCAACCAGCTATGGAAAGAGCGGACGTGGCGAGCGTGGGCGCGGAAAATTTATGAAAGGCTACAAGCGCACGGACAATCCGGACGTCCTTTACGGCAGAGATATAGATGAAAAACTTCAGCTCACAGCGATGGCAGATATAGTTGATGACAATAGCTGCATAGCTGTTCATGGCAAGGTGACAAAGATAGACCGCCGCGATATCAGAAACAATAAGACCATAGTGAAATTTTGTCTCTCTGATTTTACGGATTCGGTCTATTGTAAGATTTTCATCGGCACGGAATACGCGGATGAGTTCTTAGGCGGGCTGAAGGAAGGCGGATTCGTAAAGGTCTGTGGCATATCGAGGATGGATAGCTACGATCACGAGGTCATCATTGATTCACTGCAGGGCATAATGTCGATCCCTTCATTTGAAATAAAGCGACAGGACAATTATGTTTCAAAAAGAGTTGAGCTCCACTGCCATACGAAGATGAGCGACATGGATGGTGTCTCCGAGTGCAAGGATCTTGTGAAACAGGCCTATGCGTGGGGAATGCCGGCCATAGCGATAACGGACCACGGCAATATCCAGGCTTTTCCGGATGCTGAACATGTGCGTATGGACATGCTGTCTGCGGAGAATGCGAAGCGCAGGGAGAGCGGGCTAGAACCTATTGATGCCCAGAAGTTCTTCAAAGTGATATACGGCGTAGAATGCTATCTTGTGGACGATATGAAGCCGGTCGCCTTTCTCGGAACTGATTCCATGCCGGACACCAGAATAGACGCTTGCAGATATGTTGTATTTGATATAGAGACAACAGGATTCAATTCTGAAAAAGACAGCATTATCGAGATCGGGGCGTACAAGGTAGAAGTAAAGAGACAGAAAATTGATGGAGATGCAGCCGGTGATCCGGAAATCCTGACCGGAACCATACTGGATGAGTTTTCAGAGCTCATTGATCCAAAGAGACCGATTCCATACAGGATTACACAGCTCACGCACATAAGCGATGACATGGTAGAGGGGAAAGACACCATAGATAAAGTGCTGCCGCGTTTCCTCGAGTTTTGCCGCGGAGCGGTGCTTGTCGGGCACAATGTAAGTTTTGACTGTGGATTTATAAAGAGCAAGTGCCATGATGCCGGACTTCCTTTCGATTACAGCTGGGTAGATACCGTCGGCATCGCGAGGGCGGAATTGCCGGGCCATGCAAATTACAGACTGGACACGGTGGCAAAAGAGCTGGGTGTTGTTCTTGATCAGCATCACAGAGGTGATCAGGACGCTTACTGCACGGCGGAGATCTTCGTGCGGCTATTGCCTCTGCTTGATAAAGACGGCGTGCACACTTTCGGTGATCTGAATAAGCTTGGCGAGAGCAATCCGGAGGTAATAAGCCATCTGAGGATGAACCATTGCATCCTTCTTGCAAAGAACTCGACAGGCAGGACAAATCTTTACAGGATGATCAGCGAATCCAATATAAAGTATTTTGCAAGGAAACCGAGGATCCCGAAGAGCCTGCTCGAAAAGCGCCGCGAAGGGATCATAGTCGGCAGCGCCTGTGTCATGGGAGAACTGATGCAGGCAATCATAGATGACAGGTCTGAGGAAGAAATCGCCGGCATCGTCAGGTTCTATGATTATCTGGAAATCCAGCCGACTGCAAATAATCGGTTTCTTGTCGACGAAGTCAATAAGGATGGTGGAAAAAGGTTTCCGGCGTTCAATAATGAGGAAGATTTAAGAAACCTGAACAGACGTGTAGTGAAGCTCGGAGAGCAGTTCGGCAAAACAGTATGCGCGACCTGCGACGTCCATTTTAAGGATCCGGAGGATCAGATTTACAGGACCATACTTCAGGACAGAATGGGCATGACGGATGAGGCACCTGCTCCGCTGTTCCTGCGCACAACAGATGAGATGATGCAGGAATTCGCATATCTCGGGCCGAAGAAGTGTGAAGAAGTCGTCATTACTAATACGCAGAAGATCGCGAACATGATAGAAGCTATTTCACCTGTCCGTCCCGATAAATGCCCTCCTGTAATTCCGCATTCTGATGAGACACTTCGCGAGATCTGCTACAGAAGAGCTCACGAACTATACGGTGACAACCTGCCTGAAATAGTCAGCAACAGGCTTGAGAAGGAACTTTCTTCAATAATAAAGAACGGCTACTCGGTCATGTACATAATTGCCCAGAAGCTCGTGTGGAAATCAAACGAGGATGGATATCTGGTCGGCTCGAGAGGGTCGGTCGGCTCGTCGTTTGTAGCGACTATGGCCGGCATAACCGAGGTGAACCCTCTGGCCCCGCACTACAGGTGTCCTAAATGCAAGTATTCGGATTTTGACTCAGATATTGTAAAGGACTACGCACTCAAGACCGGAAATGACCTGCCGCCTGCGACCTGCCCTGTGTGCGGCGCGCCTCTTAAGGGTGATGGCTTCGGAATACCGTTTGAGACCTTCCTTGGATTCAACGGAGATAAGGAGCCTGATATAGATCTGAACTTCTCAGGAGAGTATCAGGCCAAAGCTCATGCATATACGAAAGTAATTTTCGGACATGGACAGACATTCAAAGCCGGGACAATTGCCACACTGGCAGACAAAACAGCCTTCGGCTATGTCAGAGGCTATTATGAAGACAAAGGTGAGCCCAAGAGGACATGCGAGATAGAAAGACTCTCACAGGGTCTTATAGGTGTGCGCAGATCGACGGGGCAGCACCCGGGCGGTATAGTTGTTTTGCCCGTCGGTGAGGAGATAAACACGTTTACGCCGGTGCAGCACCCGGCAAACGATATGACGACAGACATTGTGACCACGCATTTCGATTATCATTCGATCGATCACAACCTGTTAAAACTCGATATTCTGGGACATGATGATCCCACAATGATACGTATGCTGCAGGATCTCACCGGGCTTGACCCCATGGAGATCCCGCTTAATGACCCTGACGTCATGAGCCTTTTTCAGTCCACGGAAGCGCTCGGAATAAGACCGGATGATATTGGAGGCGTGACGGTCGGGACTCTCGGAATACCTGAGTTCGGAACAAAGTTCGTCATGGGAATGCTCGAGGATACGAAGCCCACGACGATGACTGAGCTTGTAAAGATTTCGGGACTTTCACACGGAACCGATGTATGGCTTGGAAATGCACAGGAGCATATAGACAATGGTGACTGCACGCTGCTCACCTGTATAGGATGCCGCGATGACATAATGTCATATCTGATTTCTCAGGGGATGAATCCGTCAAAATCATTCAAGACGATGGAATCCGTGAGAAAAGGCAAGGGCCTTAAACCGGACATGGTCGAAGCCATGCAGGCGGCTGACGTTCCGGACTGGTATATGGATTCATGCCGCAAGATCAAGTATATGTTCCCCAAGGGACATGCGGCTGCATATGTCATGATGGCGCTCAGGATAGCGTACTGCAAAGTGCATTACCCACTCGCGTATTACTGCGCGTATTTCAGTATAAGGGCAACGGATTTTGATTATGGCATAATGGCACAGGGACAGGCGCATTTGAAGCAGGTAATGGCAGACTATCAGAACAGGAAAGATCAGCTCACACCAAAGGAACAGGATACTTATGGGGACATGCTTCTTGTGGAAGAGTTCTATGCGCGTGGTCTTGAATTCATGCAGCTCGATCTGCAGAAAGCGTCAAGCAGACTTTTCAGGATAATCGATGGAAAGCTGATGCCGTCATTCAAGAGCATAAACGGCATGGGAGAGAAAGCGGCCGATGCTATAGAGGAAGCAGTAAAGGGCGGACCGTTCACATCAAAGGATGATCTCAGAAATCGTTCGAAGGCACCGAAGACTGTGCTTGATGCAATGGATGAGATGGGGCTTCTCGGCGGACTTCCTGAGAGCGATCAGATAAGTCTGTTCGATTTGATGAAATAACCCAACTGGCAAACCATAACGAAGGGAAAACTCAATAGTTCACAGAAAGTTCACCAATTTTAAAGTCCATTTAAGGTTCGGTTAAGGTACACAATTTATAGTTGTGAAAGCTGAAAACAATCACAAGTTTTTGTGGAGGTGCCTTATGCGCGGAAGATCAGGGAAATTTCTGTTATTCATAACTGCCATGGCGGTAGTGTTCCTGGGGGTGATTCCCATGCTCCGGGACACTGCGGTCGTCGAAACAAAAGCGGCTTCAACATATAGTTTTGACGCATCAAGCGGCACGCTTACCATAACAGCGAATGGCGGCAGCACAGAGTGGCGCAGAGATTCATCGATAGACCACAGTGCTGTAAAGACCGTTATAGTTGGAAACGGAGTGACAGTTATTTCGCAGAGCGCGTTCAGGGAATGCACAAGCCTTGCAACAGCTGTGTTTGAGGACAGCGCGGTCTCAATAGGAAGTTATGCTTTTGCGGATTGTCCGGCGCTGTCAACAGTAAATCTTGGCTATCAGGCCACATATCTTGGTAAATATGCTTTTCAAAATGACATATCGCTCACATCTCTTGTTTTGTCCAGATCAATGGTCAGTATAAATGAATATGCATTTTATCACAGCTCGGTCAGCGATTTCACACTGACAGGGTTATACAAGGTGCCGACATGGTTTTCATATCTGTTTAATGGCAATCTGTCGACGTATGTGCTCCGTGTGCCGGAGGATTCGGTCAGCGATTATGCAGCTGCCAAAGATAATCTGACCTTCACAGGAAGCACGCCTGTTATCGGGGTTACGGCTATGATTACAGGAACCGCGACCGATATAGACTGGGGCGATACATATGACGACGATGATTATGAGGACTTCATAGACGGGACGATCCAGTCTATACAGAAGGCAGAGGCAGGAAGTCTTACGATATCGACAGACAAATACATGAGCTTCAACACAGAAGTATTGGCGGCTCTTACCGAGAGACCTGATGTTTCACTCACTGTAAATTATAAATACGAAGAATATATTTATTCATTCACGATACCTGCGGGCGCTGACGCGGTCAGCCTTGTTGATGGCAACGGATACTGCGGTTTCACGTATCTGCAGTCACTGTTCGGAACAGGCTTCTGGAAGGAATAAGCAGGGTAAGACTGATGGGGCGGCATACGGTGCGGCAAAACAAATGGTGAAGTCTTACTAATATGAGGATCCAAAATGCATATGTTTAACAGAAAGAAAAGTGAAAAGAGTGAACAGAACAGGCTAAGAGGCAACGTTTCAACAACGGTGGCGCAAGACCAGGACCAGATAAACGAAGCCGATGGACAGGGTGAAGTAGAGGATGCCATTGATTCTTACGATCCGGCTGTCAGAAAATCCAAACGCAGAAAACGTCATATAAAAAAGATCGTAGCCTTTGTGGCTGCAATCACAGCGATTGCCGTGGCTGCAAGCGGCATATGGTATTTCGTGAGGAAGAGCTCATCCTCAAAATCGGATGATCAGAGCGGGATGCCATCGCAATTTGCGGGTCAGGATCTTGACCTTATTACGGCCTCAGGTACGACTTCTGTCGGCATGGTGCTCGACGAATTCGACCTGGATGTTTCTGATGTGGAACTTGAGATAGAAGAAGTCTACATCAGTTCAAGAGATGAGGTGGCTGAGGGCGATAAGATCCTCAAGATCAGTGATGACAGTATTGAAGCTGCACGCACAGCGCTTGAGCAGGCAGCAGGATCCGCGGAGTACGCATATAACCTTAATGAGATCCAGGCCAAAGCCGATACTATAACAGCAGCAAACACCAGAGATCAGGCTCTGGCTGAACTTGATTACGCACAGCAGGATTATGACGACACAGTGGCAAAGGCTCAGGAAAAGATAGACGATCTCAATTCACAGATCGAGGATCAGAATGATCTTGTCACAGAGTATCAGGCAGCTGTGGACGACGCAAATTATTATTATGATAAATATGAAGTAAACGACCTTTATACACAGCTTCAGGAAGATTTTGACAGACAGATGGCACTCTATGCTGACACATCAAACGGTATAGCAAATAAAGTGTCGTTCGTGTCAGGCTCATCTTCATCCTCATCATCAGGCTCGTCGGCGACCGGCTCATCGACATCGGGCGGGGCGGCAGGTGGTGGTGGATCGGGCGGCGCTCCCAGTGGCAGTGGCAGCGGAGCCACTACATCTCAGTCGATCCTGGTAGAAGAATCATCGACATCAGAGAGCGATGTCGTAAGTGAAGATGTTTCGACAGATTCATCTTCTACCGGCACATCGGGCGCGGCGCCGACGACAAGTGGCAGCACTACATCGTCATCGAGTGGGACATCGACATCAGATACTACGCTGTCTGACACATATGTCAGTTCATCTTCATCGATCGGCTCATCGACAAGCAGCAACACGTCTGCAAAATCATACGTCAACTCCAATCCCCTGTATGCAGGATATGTTTTGCTGCAGGCTGAGGTAGAGGAAGAAGAGACCGCCTATAACGAAGCCAAAACAAATGCAGAGGAAGATACGGCGAACGCCCCATCTCTCCTTGGACAGGCTCAGAATAAACTCGAGTCATTGCAGCTGCAGCTGAAGTCAGCGCAGACGAATCTCACAACAGTCACTGAGGAGGCTAAGGAGACACTGAACACCGTTACGGCTGAGGCTAATGCGGCGGACGATACTTATGACACTTCCATAAGGAGTATCGAAAACACAGAAGATACACTTAAGGATGCCATGGATGTTGCCGATGAGAACCTTGAAGAGTTCGAGTCCACGATAGGTGATGGTTACCTTTATACATCAACGTCGGGAACAATAATGATGATCGGTGTGAGCGCAGGCGATACACTCTCGTCCGGGACAATGGTCGCGGCTTACACGGATACAAGCACGATGTCAGTCACAGCATCAGTCGATCAGGGCGATATTGCTTCAATTGAGGTCGGTGATTCGTGTATAGCGGTGACCGATGACAGTGTGGTCTATGACGGGACAGTTACAGCAATAAATCCTGTCACGCAGTCGAGCAGCAAGACATCAGTTACGTATTCTGTTGTCGTGACACTGGACGGAGATGTCAGTGATCTTGAGGAGAACACGTCAGTCACAACGTATTTTGGAGATGATCTGGATACGGCAAAACAAATGCTTAGCGGAGGTGCGAAGTAATGACGGAGAGCGACCGTGAAGTATGGAAGGCAAGGAACAGGCGCCGCATAAAGAAGAATCTTATAAAGCTTGTCATTGTGGCTGCAGTTATCTGCGCAGGAATAATGGGTTTCATATACTGGAAGAACAGTCAGTCCGGCGATGAGACCGGGTATGTGTATAAGGAAACGACGGTCCAGCGCGGTGATATGAATCAGGGCATCGAAGAGAGCGGGACAGTAACTCTTGACGAAACGGATATCAGTTATGATCTTACGATCACCACTGACGACGATGACGATGATTCCGATGATTCCGATGACGATGATGATGACAGCAGTTATCTGAAGATTGAAGATGTCTATGCTGTTCAGGGTCAGCGGATATCTGAGGGCGACAAGCTTTTCAAGCTGACCGACAACAGCGTGAAGTCAGTCCGCCGCATCCTTGAGGCTAATGTATCTGATGCGGCAGTGACTCTGGCCGAAGCCCAGTCGAGTTATTCACTTGATTCCCAGACAGCGGCGAATACAAAGAGTAATTCTGAGACAGCAGCCTCGGTGGCAGAAGACAATTATCAGACTACAATAGCAGAACTGCAGAACGAGCTTGACAGCTATACCAAAGAGAATGATGTTTTGCAGAGAGATATTGAGATATGTCAGTCAAATCTTACTGATGATGATTTCAATGATGCTTATGACACTCTGAAGCTGAAGCTTACAAGTGCAGAGAATCTCTACAACAGTACCGATGCAAATAATGTTGATGCATATAATGCTAACAAGACTGCGTATGAAACGGCTCTCAGTAATGTGCAGACATACGAAGATCAGATAGCAACATGGAATGAAACGATAAACAGCGACATGGAGCAGGTGGCTGAAAACGAAATAGCCATGAGCACGCTTCAGGAAAAGATTGATTACAAGACAAAGGCCGCAGAGGGTGAGAAGACTTCAGCGCAGCTTGCAGGAACACTCGCATTATCGACATATAACAACACAGTCAATTCCCTGTCAGAGACGGTGACTGAAGCTCAGACAGCATATGACGAGGCTGAGCAGGAACTTGAGGATTTCAATGCTTTCGTCGGTGATGACGGAATTATCTATTCAGATGGAGCCGGACTTGTCATTGAAGTTAATTATGAAGCGGGCGACGAGCTCGAGACTGATGGGGTGATGCTCTCGTATGCAAAGGATGATGGCTACACTATTTCGGTCGATATATCTGAGGAAGATATTCCCTCTGTTTCAGTCGGAGAGGATGTTTCGATAAGCTTCACAGCATACTCTGATGAAACATATTCGGGTACAGTCACAGTCATTGGAACTTCAGCGTCTGACAATCATTCGACGACAGTAAGCTATCCTGTGACGATAGAAATAGATGGTGATACGGATAAGCTCTACGGAGGCATGACGGCTGATGTCACATTTGTGACTGATTCCATAGAGGACGTGTTATATGTTTCGACGAAGGCTATCGTCGAGGACGGTGATTCCAAATATGTTTACACAAAGAGCGGCGATGACTACGAGCTCACTCCGGTGACCACAGGTTTTGAGGATAATTCCAACACTCAGATCACCGATGGCCTGAGCGAGGGTGACACAGTCTACATCAGAAGCGCGGCTACTGAGGATGAGGAGCAGCTCACGGATACATCCACAGACTCATCGTCATCGGCGGCATCAGGGGTATCCGGAGATTCAGGGAGCGCTGCATCAGGCACAGGCGCAGGGTCTTCGGGACAGCAGAGCCCGGGAAACATGGGTGGTGATATGCCGCAGGGAGCAATGCCAAACGGTTGATGAATCACGCCGCCGCATTATGATACTGCGTTCAGGCATGGAGGAAAACATGCAAAACAAGAGTAACATGCAAAACAAGAGTAGATCGGGCAACAGAAAGAAGTCGGGAAGCAAAAAGGGCAGGGCGCTGTTCTTTGCTGTTATTGCAGCGGCTCTTGCAGCAATTATTGTAATTGTGATAGTTGTAAAAAAGAGCAGTGGAAGCAGCGATGAAACTGCATACAGAGAAGTGACAGCCACAAAAGGCCCTCTGACTGTAGGCATTTCCGAGGATGGAACAGTTGAAGTCGGAACAACGGATCAGACATTTGACCTTGATATATCCGCATATACGGGAAGCACCAGTACTACAACGACTGCTACGGCAGGCGGGATGAATATGGGCGGAGGCGGTATGCCGGGAATGCAGAGCTCATCCACATCGACATCAGGGACATCAACATCGGAACGGTCACTGACTGTGGAGGAAGTACTTGTTTCGCAGGGACAGGAGATAACTGAGGGAGACGTCATAGCGACTCTCGATGCAGAAAGCGTGGCAAGCATCCTGAGCGATCTCACTGCGGATGTTTCTAATGCTCAGCTTTCACTGGAAGAGGCTACAACGAGCAAATCAGATACTGATGGTACAGCAACAGCTCAGTATCAGCTTTATCAGACATACGGAACATATGCCGATGCGGAGCTCGCATCTGCAGTACAGGATCTTCAGGACGCTGTGGATTCGGCGCAGCAGACTGTCGATGATGATACGGATTCACTGGCAGCGCTTCAGGAAGATCTTTCAGATGACCAGAATGATCTCGCTGAGACAAAGACGCTGCTTGATAATGCACAATATGCTGTTGATAATACATCATCTGACGGCACCGGGCTTTACGCATGGATGACAGCCAGGAATACACTTGAGGATCTTCAGGATCAGTATGACGACCTTGAGGATGAGATAGATGACCTTAACGATCAGATTGATGATATGAATTCGACTCTTGAGACTGACCAGCAGACACTGACCACGGCTCAGAAGGCACTTAGTACCGGCACTATAGATGCACAGACAGAATATGACACAAAGATGCTTTACTCAGAGAGCGCTGACAGTTACTACAGTAACACCACAGGCCAGAGCAATCTCAATCTTGAAATTGCTCAGGATGATTATGACACGGCAGTTGATAAACTTGATGAGTTCAACAGTGTCATACAGGACAATCAGATATTATCACAGTACAGCGGTGTTATAGAGGATGTCAGCGTCAGCGTGGGCGACGCACTTCAGACAGGCACGACGCTGCTGTCGATCAATAATTATGATGACATTGAAATAAGTGTTGATGTGAGTTCGGATGATATCAGTGAAATATCAGAAGGGGATACTGTAAATGTTTCCATAGACGCATATCCTGATGAAGAATTCACCGGCACTGTCGATGAGATCGGGGATTCAACATATGACAGCAGTTCCGGCGAAACTACGTACGCCGTGACAGTGCTTGTGGATAATACCGGGAGCAGTCTATACAACGGGATGTCTTCAACTGTGACGTTTATCACAAAGGAGACTCAGAATGTGGTATATGTTTCGAACAGAGCAATCACCAGAGAGAACGGGGTCTCATATGTTTTGAAGAAGGATGAGAACGGGAATGCGGTGAAGACTGAGGTCACGACCGGCTTCTCTGACGGCACTGATGTAGAAATCAAGGAAGGGCTTGAGGACGGCGACACTGTCCTTATCGAAAGCAAGGTGAGCGGCTAATGAGATTATCTGAGGTATTCAAACTTGTCTGGCTCAATCTTTCGCAGAATAAGTCGAAGGCAATTCTTACCAGCGTCGGTATTATTGTTGGCACGGCAACCATAATGCTCGTCATAGCAATAGGCACCGGTGGCCGTGAAGAGGTTGCGGAACAGTTCAAGAATCTGAATGCGGGATCCATAGATATTGAGTATGATTCTTCATCATCGGAAGAAGACAGCAGTGGCTTCGGAGGATTCGGTGGGTTCGGAGGCGGCAGCAGTGGGGGCGGCGGCATGCCATCAGGCGGCGGTATGCCATCCGGTGGCGGAATGCCCTCAGGCGGTGGTATGGGCGGCGGCATGGGTGGAGGACAGGACAGAAATACGGTGACTCTTTCCACGGATGATATGGAAGACATAATGTCATTTGTCCCGGGCCTTTCGGACAGCACAATCACATTTACTACCACTTCGGATGTTGAGGGCGGAGAGCTCGATGACAGCACGTCTTATACGATTGCAGGCGTTATGGATAATTACGCCGATATGAGTAACATGACAATGGCCATTGGCGACTTCATCACAGAAGCTGACAACACCAATAAAAACAAGGTATGCGTTTTGGGTTATAATGCGGCCAAAACAATTTTCGGCTCAGCATATGATGCTTATGACGGTACTATCTATATAGACAGCCGAGCATATACGATTGCCGGTGTCATAAGCGAGATGGGTACCGTGGCTTCAGGAATAAGTCCGGATGATTCAATTTTCATTCCGTATGACAGCGCAGTTAAGTACCTGACAGGATCAGATATAAGCCCGACAATTACTGTCGTAGCGGAGAATACTGACAACGTTGATTCCATTAAGGCGGATATCGAAGAGGTACTCGCTGAAAGCTATCCCAATGCGACTTTCATGATCACTGATGCCGGAAGCAAGATGGAAGCGGCAAATCAATCCAATCAGACACTGACATACCTGCTGATAGCGATGGCGGCAATAGTCTTCATAGTCGGCGGAATAGGAATCATGAACGTTCTTTTCGTCTCAGTCAAGGAAAGAACTAATGAGATAGGTATATTGAAGGCTATTGGCTGCAGCAGGAAAGACATACTGATGGAATTCCTTTTTGAGGCGAGCGCGATAAGTCTCCTCGGTTCGATACTTGGAATTGTAGCCGGTCTTGCAGTGACACCCATAATACAGTCATTTGATATGCGGGTTGATCTGTCTGTTTCGGGAGCAATCATTTCTCTGCTGTTCGGTATAGTGGCTGGCACACTGTTCGGGTTCTACCCGGCATACAAAGCGTCGAGACTTGTTCCTGTTGAAGCGCTGAATGCAGAATGACAAAGGTATAAAGCAGGCTTTGCCTGCTTTATACCTACGAGGTTCGTGCGTAGCACGACCTCGGGGAGTATCACAGTCGTCATAATCTGAAAAGTGAGCGCAAACAGTGCTCAGGAGCGTTCAGTGCTCACTTTTCGGCAAGTATTATTACTGTCAGCTATGGCACGGCACCAAAAGTGAGCACAAACAGTGAAAAGAGGCACCCAGTGCTCACTTTTCAGAAGGTGTATTTACTGTCAGCTATGGCACGGCACCAAAAAGTGAGCGCAAACAGTGAAAAGAGGCGCCCAGTGCTCACTTTTCGACAAGTGAATTTATTGTCAGCTATGGCACGGCACCAAAA
>Ga0172377_10000134_pt1 | contig 63281 bp, 55 predicted proteins | sample Pumphouse3metaG_FD_119749 | JGI IMG/M metagenome (GOLD analysis project Ga0172377, IMG submission 119749) | Leachate microbial communities from a municipal landfill in Southern Ontario, Canada - Pumphouse #3 metaG | ecosystem: Engineered > Solid waste > Landfill > Unclassified | place: Canada...
ATTTTTTTAATTCATTTACGATATTTGGTATTGCAAATATATAAAAAATATTTAGTACTATGCAAAACAATGTACTAAAGATAAAAAACTTCCTAGGTCAGGTAGAACCTAGGAAGTTTTTATAAGATTTTATAAATTACTGTAAATCAAATAGTTGAAAATTTAAATAAAAATTTCACCTCTGCTAGGTGACCTAGCAGAGGTTTTTGGTGTCTATTATGATCGTCGTCGGTCCATCATTTACAAGACTTACTTTCATCATCGCTCCGAACTTTCCATGCTGCACCTTTCGTCCCAATCTCATCTCCAATTGTTGAATCAATCTTTCATAACAATAAATCGCCTTCTCATGACCTGCCGCACGCATATACGAAGGTCTATTTCCCCTCTTCGTCTGAGCAAACAACGTAAATTGACTCACCACTATAATATCTCCCCCCACCTCCATAATAGATTTATTCATAACCCCATTCTCATCCTCAAAAATTCTCAGGGCAATAATCTTTCGTGCCAACCAATCAACATCCTCATCACCATCAGCCTCTTCCACCCCAGCTAAAATCATATAACCTCGCTTAATCTCAGCAATAGTCTCATACTCTACCTCCCGTCGTTCAGTTATATCGCCACCATTTTTCTCATCCGTAACCTCAACAGAGACAGCCGCCTCCGTCACCTTTTGTATAACAATCCTCATTTTATTACTATTTAAATTTTAAGAGCATCTCCCAGATCAGACCTCTGGACCTCGATTTTTATCACACCCGCAGCATAACAAGCCAAAGTATATTGATTAAAAATAAAAATAATACTATCACTAGTTACTCCTATCGCATCAAGTTTCTCTAACGAGGGCTCATCAAACAACTCTATGTTAAACTTATTATTCGCCTTAAACTCACTACGCAATAACGCATTAACACGCGACGAATACTTCATATTAATAATATCAGAAACACCAATAAGTCTATGAATAGATAAATCATAATTAAAACTCCTCATAATATTATTAGGATGAGCACCCCCCGTAAACGTACTCTCCGTCTGCAACACACTTATAATTTTATTAGGAATTATAGAAAGCACAGTATCCCTTACAAACAAGCTATACTTCCAAGAAGGTCTATCAAAATTAACCGTATCCATAGATGCAAAACATGCCTCAGCTTCCGTCTTAAGCGTATCTACATAACTCATCAGCTCTCTCAGCCTCATCGCATTAAACGACAATAACTCCTTATTCACCTCTTTCCTACCTGAATTAAACTTTGATATTTGGATATTGCTAACAAAATCTTTTGTTTCACTCTTACGAATAACTTTTGTTGATTTAATACTTTCATCCTGCTCACATGAGACACATGTCAATGCCACCAAGCAAACTGAAAACACCACTCTCGTCATCATCCTAGACATAAACTTAGATACTATTTTCATACTATGATATTTAAAAGTTTTACAAATATCCACAAAACTAACAAATAATTAATACACTAAGGACATTATCTGATACAAACCAATATTAAAAGTTAATCTTTAAACCTGCAAATACGCTACGTGGTAATGATGGTCCATATACATATCCAGAATCACGATCAGCACCAATATCAAAATCATTTTGATAAGAATCGAAAATATTCTTTAATCCTCCATTAAACTCTAAATGTATAGAATCAAAGACTTTCATATGATATGATAACTTCACATTTAAATCAAAAAAATCAGGAGTCTCCACAGCCTCATCTACGGCTAAAACAGAACCATCAGCAATAGTAGCACCTGCCATATGTTGGACAATCATTTCTCCTGTATAAGTTCCACTAAATGAACATTCTAATTTTTTCATAACATCAAAAGACAAAGTACAATAGCCATAAAGATTAGGAGATCTAAATAGACGCTTTTCAGCCTTCACCCCTGGCATATCGCTCCATTGCTCAGCTTCGTCATATTCACTCTTCTGCACAGTTACACCAGCTTGTAAAGTAACATCATTAGGAAAAACTACTTTCCCCTCAACATTTGTTCCATATACTACTGCCCCAAAACCATTATAACGTTCCAAAACATCATTACCCTCACTATCTTGAGTATTTAAACTACGTAAAGAAAATACATCATCTAAATTCGTATAAAAGCCCTCAACAGACAAATTAGTCTTAATACGATTGAAATTATGGTAAAAGTCACCTGACAAACTATAACTCTGAGAATTCTCCTGTTTAAGATTATCAGCCAATACTGTAACCACTCTCTCCCCTCCAACTACAGCTATATGGAAATCCTCATCAAAAGCTTGTGGCGCACGGAATCCACTAGCATAGCTTAATCTAAAATTCATAGCTTTAGACGGATTATACCTAAAATTAACACGAGGAGAAAAAACCACTTTATCTAATAAATTATGTTTATCAAAACGTCCACCTAATAAAAAGCCAAAATGATCATTCTTCCATTCATTTTGAATATAAGAACTATAAACACGAACAATCTGCTCCACATCATGATTATACCCAGCAGAAACATCATGTAAATCATTATATTTATGTTCAACTCCGACTACAAACTCAGAAGGCATAAATAATAATTTATCAAATTTATATGTAAACTGAGCACCTGAAACAGACACTAAATCATGCGTTCTACCATAAGCATTAGGATCTTGATGACTCCCATAATAACTTTTTCGGCGAGTATTCTGAAAAGAAGTAAAAACATTTAAATGACTTTTAGAATCTTTAGAAAACAAATCATACGAAAGATTTCCTCCATTAATATTATGCTCTATTTGTTCAGCAATCATAGACTCATGTGCAGGAAGATCCAATCTATCCCCTCCTCTTCTAAATTCTTTAATTCCATGATACTGTAATGTAATTTTAGAATAATCCGTCAACCTCATAAAATTACTAAAACCTATAGTATTACTCTCAAGTTTTGGAACTTCTGAAAATCCATCTCCATTCTCATCATAAGTATCACGAACACGACGTTGACCATAAATAGTAAGTCCCATCTTATTATTATCTGATATTACCGAAGCATTCATTGTGGTATTATTATCAACAGAACCAGACATTCCTATAGACATCAACTGATGAGAAAGAGATGCACTATTACGCATTGGTTCTTTTGTAATAATATTTACAGTACCACCTATCGCAGATGAGCCAAAAAGTGCAGATCCTCCACCTCTAACTACTTCTATTCTATCAATCATATTAGAAGGTATTTGTTCTAAGCCATAGACACCAGTCAATGCTGAAAAAATGGGTCTAGAATCCATTAATATTTGAGAATAATGACCATCTAAGCCATTAATCCTTACTTGAGTAAACCCACAATTTTGACAATTATCCTCCGTTCTAACACCTGGTTGAAAAACTAAACCATCAGCCAATGTAGTCGATGCAGTTATAGCTAGCATTTTATCATTTACAATACTTACCAAAGAAGGACTATTTCTTCTCTTAGTTTCCGTTCTATTAGCAGAAACCACCACTTGATCCAAAAATGCAGCATCCTCTTTTAATGAAAAATTCAATTCCAATGTATTATTTTTCTTAAGATTAACTTTTTTTTCTTCAGAACAATAACCAGTCATTTGGACTTTAACAGTAACATCTCCCAAAGGTAGATTTTTAAAAAAGTAATGACCAGTAGCATCACATGACCCACCAATAGTAGTACCATCCAAAACTACAACTGCATATGGAATATGCTCACCAGTTTTCGCATCTAATACATGTCCTGTAATATTAGCATCTGTCAATTTATGAGAATCAGGCATAATCGACTTAATATCGATTTTATTAGAAGATACCATATTATCTACATACTCAACATCTGATTTAGTCTGCGAGAACACAATGGTATTAACTCCTATTAATATAAACAGGATTATAAATATATATTTTTTCATTTTTCTTAATTATTTAGAATAAATTTTTATTTGAAATTATTTGAAATTTTGACATAACCTTCCCTGTTAGGCATAATACAAGGTCTAAACAAAGAATAGAATTACGTACATGACATTTATAAATATTGAGCTACATAGGAGGTCCCCTAAGTGATAATGATCTTTGAAAACTTCTACTATGAACATAATTATTCTCCTGAATAATACTATCATAAATAAATCTCACTATCTTTTTAAAAGAAAAAACTACAACTATTAATAAAACAACATGAGATAAATGATGTATAAGTTGAAGTGTAGAACTTGAATTAGAATGATTAGCATTAGGAAAAGGATGAGAATGTACTATCTTAACTCCATTTACTATATGAGTATGATAACATAAAGTACTCGACATATAATACCACACAAACAATGTGAGCATCAACACAGACAATACTATATGTTTAAATTTTCTCAAACCCTATATTCTAAAATTTCACTTAATTCATTGGGACAAAAATAGACAAAGCATATTTTTCTCACAATAGAGAGAAATGACTATTTTATCTAAAAAAATCACTACTTTTGAAATAAAAAAATGAAATCACACGAAATAGACTATCAAATCAAGGGCAATGACATACAGCTCGTAGAAGTCGAACTTGACCCACAAGAAACAGTCATAGCAGAAGCCGGAGCCATGCTATACATGGAAGGAGGCATAGAATTTAAATCCAAAATGGGCGACGGCTCCGACCCAGATAAAAGCATATTTGGGAAAATAGTATCAGCAGCATCCCGTAAAATCACAGGAGAATCTATATTTCTAACCCACTTCACCCACCACGGCATCGGTAAGAGCCATGTAGCATTTGCAGCCCCCTATCCAGGTACCATCATTCCTATAGATTTAAGGCAATATGGTGGTTCTATCATAGTGCAGAGGGATGCGTTTTTATGTGCAGCTCTCGGAACTAAAATAAGCATGGTCTTTAACAAAAGACTAGGCTCAGGATTCTTCGGAGGCGAAGGATTTATCCTGCAAAAATTACAAGGAGACGGAAAAGCTTTTATCAATGCAGGAGGAACGGTAATAGAAAAAAAACTAAATGGTGAAAAACTAAGAGTAGATACTGGATGCATCGTAGGATTCGAAGCAGGAATAGACTACTCCATAGAAAGAGCAGGCAATCTTAAATCAATGTTCTTCGGAGGAGAAGGACTCTTTCTGGCGACCCTTCAAGGTACAGGAACTGTTTGGTTACAATCTATGCCAATTAATAAATTAGCCAGAACACTAGCAAGTATGATTCCATCTCATAAAGAATCCTCAGCAGGACTAATGAATGGATTATTTGACAGTGACAGATAAGCCTTTATTATAAAAGAGGGAAATTATATTTATATTTGAGAAAATTTAAAAAAAAATAAAAGTATGAAACTTTGGGATAAAGGATATTCTATTGACAAACTAATAGAAAACTTTACAGTAGGAAAAGATCGTGAATTAGACTTACAACTAGCTAAATTTGATGTACTAGGCTCTATGGCACATATCACCATGTTAGAGACCATAGACTTACTAAAAAAAGAAGAACTTGACAAATTACTGCCAGAATTAAAATCCATATATCAAACTATAGAACAAGGAAAATTTAAAATCGAGAAAGACGAAGAAGACGTTCACTCTCAAATCGAATCACTCCTTACAGAAAAGCTAGGAGATATCGGAAAAAAAATACATAGTGGACGCTCACGTAATGACCAAGTACTTCTAGATCTTAAACTATACACTAGAAATGAAATTCAAGAAATAGTAGATTTAACCAAAGATTTATTTTCAGAATTATTAATACAAGCAGACAAATATAAAGAATATGCCATGCCTGGCTACACACACCTACAAGTAGCTATGCCCTCTTCATTCGGTTTATGGTTTAGTGCATGGGCAGAAAGTCTTACAGATGATCTATTACTATTACAGACTGCGTATAAAATAACCAATCAAAACCCTCTAGGATCAGCTGCTGGTTATGGTTCATCTTTCCCTTTAAATAGACAAATGACCACCGACCTACTTGGATTCGACAAGATGAATATCAATGTCATCTATGCACAAATGGGACGAGGCAAAATGGAAAAAACTGTTTCATTCGCCTTATCATCCATAGCTGCCACCCTTTCTAAAATGTCATTCGATGTTTGTATGTTTATGTGCCAAAACTTTGGTTTCATTTCACTACCACAAGAACTTACCACAGGATCAAGCATAATGCCTCACAAGAAAAATCCAGACGTCTTTGAACTCATTCGTGCCCACTGTAACAAAATCCAATCAATCCCTGCACAAATCACACTCATGACCAATAATTTACCAAGTGGATATTTCAGAGATTATCAAATTTTAAAAGAAATTTTCTTACCTGCCTTTGAAGAATTAAAAGAATGCATAAAAATAGCTACATACGCTATTTCAAAAGTAAATGTAAAAGCCAATATTCTAGATGACGACAAATATAAATATGTATTCAGTGTAGAAAGTGTAAACAGAATGGTCATGCAAGGCATACCTTTCCGTGATGCATATAAAAAAGTAGGTATGCAAATCCAAAAAGGAGAATTCAAGCCAGAAGGTTCTGTAGAATACACGCACACAGGCAGTACTGGAAACCTTTGCCTTCCTCAAATTCGTGAAAATTTCGATAAAACAGTATCAGAATATCACTTCGAGAAAGTTGATAATGCATACAAAAAACTGTTAAACGACTAAAAACTCTAAATAAATATTCAACATTATATTAAAAAAAATTGATATAATGTTGTTTTTTTCGCTCTTAATGTATAAATTTGCATCAGTAATGTATAAATATACATAATATGAGTAATAAAACGACTAGACAATTAGCTATAAAGAAATTAGTAAGCAGCCATAGAATTCACAGCCAAACTGAGTTGTTGAACATGTTGAGAGAAGAAGGTTTTGAATTAACTCAAGCTACTCTATCACGTGATTTAAAAACTCTAAAAGTAGCGAAAGTACCAGATGGCGATACTCAATATTTTTATTCTCTTTCCAAACATATCATAACTGATAATGAAAACAAAGGGATGAAAGGAAACTTTTTAGTAGATGGCTTCAAGAGTATTAGTTTTTCTAAAAATATAGCAGTCATTAAAACTATACCTGGATATGCTAGTAGTATAGCTGCCGTTTTAGATAGTGACGATCCTTATGAAATTTTAGGAACAGTAGCAGGCGATGATATTATACTCATCGTAATGAAAGAAAATGTTACTCCTAATGATTTAAAAAACAGGCTAATTTTAATCATGCCAAAATTACGAAACAAATTAAATTATTAAATACAAAGATTTTAAAAACAATAAAATGAACAAGGGTGAAAATATTGTAATCACGGTTGCAAACGCCTCCCATATGAAATATACGCAGGAGATTAATGACACCATAGATTTAGCATCTAAAGCAAGAGGAACAGGAATTGCTAGACGTACAGACGAGTATATAAACAAGAAATTGAAAGAAGGTAAAGCTATTATCGCATTAGACGGCGATAAATTTGTTGGTTTTAACTATATAGAGACTTGGGAACATAAAAAATTTGTAGCGAACTCAGGACTAATTGTAAAAAAGGAATATAGAGGTCTAGGATTAGCCAAAAGAATTAAACAAGCATCTTTTAATCTTTCTAGACAATTATATCCTAATTCTAAAATTTTTGGACTTACCACAGGCCTGGCTGTTATGAAAATTAACTACGAATTAGGCTATCGCCCAGTTACATTTTCTGAACTGACAGATGATGAAGCCTTCTGGAAAGGATGTAAAAGCTGTGTAAACTATGATGTTCTTTCAAGGACCAATAAAACCAGATGTCTATGTACTGGAATGTTATATGACCCTGCATGGGAAAAAGAATTTCCAATCCATATGGTAAAAAAAATGAATTCAAATTCATTAGATAAAAAGAATATTATACTCAGAACTGGACGAAAAATGTTCTCCGCATTTATTCATCATTAATAAGCAAACAAAAAAACAAGCAATAATTAAACAAATTAAAGACATGAAAGATAAAGTAGTATTAGCCTATAGTGGTGGATTGGACACTTCATTTTGCGTAAAATATCTAACAGAAGAAAAAGGACTAGACGTATATACAGCCCTTGGTAATACAGGTGGTTTCAGCGAAGAGGAATTAAAAAATGTAGAAAAGAAAGCATACGAACTTGGAGCTGTTAAACATAAAAATCTTGATATCACGAGTACTTATTATGAAAAAGGTATTCGTTATATGATTTATGGCAATGTTCTAAGAAACAACACTTATCCTATCTCTGTAAGTTCAGAAAGAATTTTTCAAGCTATAGCCGTTATTAATTATGCTAAAGAGATCGGAGCAAAATATATAGCTCATGGTAGTACAGGTGCAGGTAATGATCAAATTCGTTTTGACCTTACTTTCCAGGTGATAGCTCCAGACATAGAAATTCTCACTCCTACTCGTGATTTAGAATTATCTCGTCAAGAAGAAATTGATTATCTTAAAAAACACGGTATTACCGCAGATTGGACTAAGATGGAGTATTCTATCAATAAAGGTATCTGGGGTACAAGTATTGGAGGAAAAGAGACTCTAACATCTAACCAAACATTACCTGAGGCTGCATACCCTTCTCAAATGACAGCCAAGGAGAATAAAAAGATAGTCCTCCATTTCGAACAAGGAGAATTAAAAGGTATCGATGGAAAAAAATATTCTAATTCTGTAAAAGCTATTCAGGATATCGAAGCCATAGCCTCAAGTTATGCCATAGGTAGAGATATGCACATTGGAGATACCATAGTTGGTATCAAAGGACGTGTAGGATTTGAAGCTGCTGCTCCTATTCTTATAATAAGAGCTCATCAGATGTTAGAAAAGCATACTCTGACTAAATGGCAACAACATTGGAAAGACCAATTATCAACATGGTATGGTATGTTTTTACACGAGGCTCAATATATGGAACCTGTAATGAGAGATATAGAAAAGTTTCTTGAAAACTCTCAGAAATATGTAACAGGAGATGTCATTATAGAATTACGACCATATAATTTTGTTCTCGTCGGAGTTGAAACAAAATATGATCTTATGAATTCAGGATTCGGAGATTATGGAGAGAAAAATAAAGCATGGGACAGTAACGATGTAAAAGGATTTACGAAAATCTATGCAACGCCATTAAAAATTTATCATGTTATCCATAAAGATGATGAATAAGACACAAGACATACGAGTTGGAATTATAGGAGGTGCTGGTTATACAGCGGGAGAATTATTAAGAATCCTAATGTATCATCCACATGCCTCCATAGCTTTTATTCAAAGTAGTAGCCACGCTGGTGATGCTATTTCAGTAGTACATAGAGATCTTTACGGAGATACTAATTTAAAATTCTGTGCAGAGGCTGATTTTGAGAATTGCGATGTTATTTTTCTTTGCATGGGGCATGGTAGATCAAAAAAATATATTGATTCTCACGACATCCCTTCATCTGTAAAAATCGTAGATCTTAGTCAAGATTATAGAATTAGTTGTTCTGGAAATAACTTCGTCTATGGTTTACCAGAGATGAACAGAGATATAATAAAAAATGCTAAATATATAGCTAATCCAGGATGTTTCGCTACTGGAATACAGTTAACACTACTTCCTCTAGCTGCTTCAGAAAAGCTTAATGATGATATACATGTTTTTGGTATTACTGGTTCTACTGGAGCTGGACAGAATCCAGGAGCTACGACTCACTATAGCTGGAGAAGTAATAATGTATCCGTATATAAAGCTTTTACTCATCAACATCTTCTTGAAATAACTCAGAGTATGAAACATTTACAGCCTTCTTTTGATAAAAAGATTAATTTCATACCAGTAAGAGGAAATCATACTAGAGGTATCTTCGTTTCTACATATATAAAATTTGAAGGAAGTGAACAAGAAGCTATTCAAATGTATAAAGACTTTTATAGTGGACACCCTTTTGTATATATAACAGAAGATAATCCTGATTTAAAACAGGTAGTTAATACTAATAAAACACTTCTTCACATAGAGAAGCATGATGATAATTTATTAATACTGAGCGTTACTGATAATCTAATAAAAGGAGCATCAGGACAAGCAGTTCAAAACATGAATCTTATATTCGGGCTTGATGAAAAAGAAGGTCTGAATCTTAAACCAAACGCATTTTAAAATGGAACCATTTAAAGTATATTCATTATTCGATGTTACTCCTGTTAAAGCCAAGGGATGTTATCTCTGGGATGAAAAGGGTATTAAATATCTTGATCTTTATGGAGGTCATGCTGTTATCTCGATAGGTCATAGTCATCCTCATTATATAGAGAAACTTACTGATCAGCTTAATAAAATAGGTTTTTATAGTAACGCTGTTATCAATCCTTTACAGGCAGAGCTGGCAGAGAAACTTGGAAAACTATCAGGACTTGAGGATTATAAGTTATTTCTTATCAATTCAGGCGCCGAAGCTAATGAAAATGCTATGAAACTGGCTTCATTCGTCACAGGAAGAAGTAAAATTCTTAGTTTCAGTAAATGTTTCCATGGACGTACTTCAGGCGCAGTAGCCGTAACAGATATTCCTAAAATCATAGCTCCTATTAACAAAACATCTAATGCTGTTTTTACTCCTTTTAATGATCTTGATGCTGCAGAAGAAAAGCTTAAAACGAAAGAATTCGCTGCAGTTATTATAGAAGGAATACAAGGAGTTGGAGGAATATTCGTTCCAAAACCTGAATTTTTGGAAGGACTTGGAGAGATTTGTAAAAAATATGGGACTTTTCTAATTATGGATGAAGTTCAATCTGGCTATGGTCGTAGTGGTAAATTTTTTGGTTTCCAGCATTCTAAAGTAAAACCGGATCTTATTACTACAGCTAAAGGTATGGCTGATGGTTTTCCGATGGGAAGCGTATTAATACGTCCTGGTATCGAACCATGGCCAGGAATGTTAGGAACTACTTTTGGTGGTAATTATCTAGCATGTGCAGCTGCTATAGCTGTTCTTGATGTAATGAAAGATGAAAATCTTATAGAAAATGCCAAAAACATAGGAGCTTATCTTCTTGATGAATTAAAGAAAATCCCTCAGATTAAAGAAGTAAGAGGAAAAGGTCTTATGATAGGTCTTCAATTTGAAAAATCCATGAAGCCTATACGTGAAAAACTTTTGTACCAGGAGCATATATTCACAGGTGCCGCTGGGCCAAATGTATTGCGCTTATTACCTCCTCTTATCCTCACTAAAGAACAAGCAGCATTCTTTATAGAAAAATTCAAAAAAGTCTTAAATGAAGTAGAAGTATGAAAAAATTTACATGTGTAAACGATTTAGATAATCTTGACGATGCTCTAAAGTTAGCTATGGAGCTGAAAAAAGATCCTTATAAATATCAATCACTAGGAAAAAATAAAACTATGTTATTAGTTTTTTTTAATTCTAGTCTTCGTACCAGATTGAGTACACAGAAAGCTGCATTAAATTTGGGTATGAATGTTATAGTTTTCGATATAAATGCTGGAGGTTGGAAACTTGAAACAGAACTTGGGGTAGTTATGGATGGAGATAAACCAGAACATATTCGCGAGGCAGTACCTGTAATTGGTAAATATTGTGACATAATTGGTGTTAGATCTTTTGCAAGATTTGAAAACAGAGAAGATGATTATAGTGAAAAAATATTGCAACAATTTATTGATTATGCTGGAGTACCTGTAGTGAGTATGGAAAATGCTACACGCCATCCTCTTCAATCTTTCGCTGATCTAATTACCATAGAAGAACATAAAACTAAAAAACGTCCTAAAGTCGTTTTAAGTTGGGCTCCACATCCTAATGCACTTCCTCAAGCTGTTCCTAATTCATTTGTAGAATGGATGAGAGAGACTGATTATGATTTCGTAGTTACAAATCCTGAAGGTTATGATTTAGCTCCTTCATTTATGGGTGATGTTAAGATAGAACACGATCAGATGAAAGCTTTCAAAGATGCAGATTTTATTTATGCTAAAAACTGGGCTTCTTATTCAGATTATGGAAAAGTTTTATCTAAGGATAAGAGCTGGACAGTGTCTGATAGACAAATGGCAGTCACTAATAATGCTAAATTTATGCATTGTCTTCCTGTTCGTCGTAATATGATAGTTAGTGATTCTGTTATCGACGGACCTGATTCTTTGGTTATACCAGAGGCAGAAAATAGATTATTCTCGGCTCAAACAGCTATAAAACTTTTATTAGACGAATGCGAAAATTAATTCTTGTAAAGGTTGGTGGTAAAGTAGTAGAAAACCATGATTCGCTAAATACTCTATTAAAGCATTTCTCTGCTATAAAAGAGCCTAAAGTCTTAATCCATGGCGGTGGGCGCTCGGCGACCACAGTAGCTCGCCAAATGGGCATAGAGACCAAAATGATTAATGGTAGAAGAATTACTGATAGTGAAATGCTAAAAGTAGTTACCATGGTCTATGGTGGTTTAGTAAATAAAAATATAGTAGCTAAACTTCAATCCATAGGTATTAATGCTTTAGGTCTTACTGGTGCTGATTTAAATTATATGGAGGCAGTCAAAAGGCCTGTAAAAGATATAGATTACGGCTATGCTGGTGATATAACTAAAGTAAATATAGAGGTATTGTGTCCATTGGTAGAAAAAAATATTGTCCCGGTATTGGCTCCTTTATCTCATAACAAAAATGGCCAGTTGCTCAACACAAATGCAGATACGATAGCCGCAGAAGCTAGCATTGCCTTTAGTAAATATTTTGATACTGAACTTATTTATTGTTTCGATATGCCAGGTGTTATGTCGGATCCAGATGATAATAATTCAGTTATAGCAAATCTTACATATAAACAGTTTAAAAATTACCAAGAGGAGGGCGTAATCAACGATGGTATGATTCCTAAATTGGATAATAGCTTTCGTGCTCTTGAAAAAGGTGTAAATAAGATTAGAATTACTAACATTGAAGGACTTACTTGTGGAGGTACTAATCTGATTAATAATTAACGATATGGAAGAATATATTCAGCTTTTAAAAAAATTAATTGAAACGCCATCCTTTAGCCGCGAAGAAGATAATGCCGCGGCCATTATACGTGAGTTCCTAAAAACTAAACAAATTTATTTCCAAACTCATAAAAATAATACATGGTGTAAAAATGAAGGATGGAAAGAGGGACAACCTGTCATTTTGCTGAATTCTCATATCGATACCGTTCGACCAGCTGAAGGCTGGTCACAAGATCCTTTTACGCCTACTCTTATTGGTAATAAACTTACTGGTCTTGGTAGTAATGATGCTGGTGCTCCTATGGTGACACTGATGGCTGTATTTATTGCCCTGAATAAAGAAAAGAATTTACCATATAATCTGATTTATGCTGCTACGGCGGAGGAAGAGGTTTCTGGGATTAATGGGATAGAAAGTATTCTGCCAAAGCTTGGCAAAGTTGATTTAGCTGTGGTCGGAGAACCTAGTGGAATGGAAATGGCAATAGCAGAAAAAGGCCTACTGGTGATTGATGGTATTGCGCATGGGAAAGCTGGTCATGCTGCCAGGAATAATGGTGTTAATGCATTGTACAAAGCATTGGATGATATTCAAATTCTCAAGAATTATCATTTTGATAAAGTTTCTGATATTCTTGGTCCAGTGCATATAGCTGTAACGCAGATTAATGCTGGTTCTCAACATAATATTGTTCCTGATACGTGTTCTTTCGTCGTTGATGTCAGGACTAATGAGTATTATTCTAATAAGGAGGCTTTTGATATTCTTCAGAGGCAAGTGTCTTCTGAGTTGAAGCAGAGGTCGTTTAGGCTTAATTCGTCAGGTATTCCTTTTAATCATCCTATCGCATTGTGTGCCCAAGAATTAGGAATAAAGTGTGTCGGCTCTCCTACTAGTTCTGATCAGGCTGTTATTCCATATCCTTCTGTTAAGATAGGTCCCGGGGACAGTAATCGTTCGCATACTGCTGATGAGTATATTTTATTGTCTGAGATTAAAAATGGATTTTCGCTCTATTTAGAGCTATTTAAGGCGTTTAAGTTTTGAGATGCTTATGGCCGTACCTCCTCCTGGAGCTATCCTTTGTTTCAATATCGTTTCGCTTGATACTTCTTTTTTATAAATGACATAACTTTTTGGATTTGTTTTCCAATTGGCTTTTTCACCATCTGCATAAATAGTAGCTTGATATTTTTCTCCTCTGGGTAAAAAGCTTAAATTTATATTTGCAGTTCTTGCATTTTCATCTGTAATGCTGCCAATATACCATTCTTCTTTGCCTTTGGCTTTGCGCGCTATAGTTATGTAATCTCCTGGTTCTGCTTCGAGAATATAGGTGCGGTCCCAATCAACGGCAACATCTTTTATGAATTGGAAAGCGTCTGGATATTTCTTATAATTTTCAATTAAATCAGCAGCCATTTGCAATGGACTGTACATAGTAACATACAAGGCTAATTGTTTCACAAGTGTCGTACTTAACTTAGATTTATTAGATCCATATGTCGATAGGTCTCCTTCGAATATGCCTGGTGTATAATCCATAGGCCCTCCCATTAAACGAGTAAAAGGTAGAATAGTTGTGTGATCTGGATGATTTCCATTGAATGATTCGAACTCAGTACCTCGAGCTGATTCCTGTGCTATCCAATTAGGATATGTTCTACTCATTCCAGTTGGACGAACTGCTTCATGAGAATTAACCATAATCTTGTAAGATGCGGCTTTTTTCGCGACACGGTTATAGTGATTGACCATCCATTGACCATCATGATATTCACTACGAGGGATTATCTTACCTACATATCCTGTTTTAACTGCATTATAGCCGTTATCTACCATGAATTGGAATGCATCTGATAATTGCCTTTCGTAATCTATAACAGAAGAAGAGGTTTCGTGATGCATGATAATTTTAATATTTTTAGATGCTGCATATTTATGAAGTGCTTTTACATCGAAATCAGGATAGGCTTTAGTAAAACTGTATATATTTTCTTTTACATATGCACTATTATCTTCCCAACCTTCATTCCATCCTTCGACTAATACTGCATCAAAACCATTAGATGCTGCGAAATCGATATATTCTTTTACGTGTTTAGTATTTGCTCCATGGTGGCCATTTGATTTTAATTTAGTATAATCTGTACGCCCTATCACGATATCTTTAGTATCTGTATAAGCCCAAGTAGAATTTCCACCAATAAAATATTCCCACCAAACTCCAATATATTTTATGGGTTTAATCCATGAAGTATTTTCTATTTTACAAGGTTCATTTAAATTCAGGATTAAGTTTGACGCTAAAATATCTCGAGCATCATCACTTACGACTATAGTTCGCCATGGTGTCCTACTTCCTGTCTGTATATATCCTCTATTACCATTTTTATCAGGAGTAAGATTTGAACTTAGAATAAAATGTTTAGCGTCTAGATTTAAAGACATAGCTGGATAGTTAATCAATGAAGCTTCATGGATATTAATGTATAATCCATTTGCAGTTTTCATCATTAGAGGAGTTTGTACCGCTAGATTCTGTGTCGGGGCCTTAGCAGCCAGAGGCTCTTTTCTGACTTTGTCAATGAGTTTCGCTACTTGTGATAATTTCGATGTAGTTATTGGATATTCATTTGAATCGTAATCTCCAGGAATCCAAAATGTTTTATGGTCTCCAGTTAGGCAAAACTCAGTGAGTTCTTCTTTTATAATAAAATTTCTAAGTCCTTTTTGTATTGGAAATTCGTAGCGAAATCCCAGGCCATCATTAAATAAACGGAAACGTATATTCAGTTTCCAGTTGGTCTTTTTTTGGATTAATTGAATAAACATTTCTTTATGATTGTCCTGGATGTGCTTATTTTCTCCTAAAACTGGTGTCCAGGTAGTATCTGATTCAGTATATGTAGTTTTTAGAATCTTGAAGTCTTTATTCAATAAATAAGATGGAGAAATTACAAATCCCATTTTACTATTTTTAATTACTTTTTTTGTCTTATACTCCAATGAGTATATAGGTGTTCTTGTCTCAGACAAATGGAAGGATAAGATCAAATTTCCATTTGGAGATTTAAGTGTTTGAGCTTCTGTAGATATTAGGGAAAGCAAACATAAATTACACAATAAGAGAATAGTCCTTTTCATATGGTTGAATTAAAAGGTGATTATTAGGAACTATACAAAAGTAGAAAAAAACCGGACAAAATAAATTTTTATGTATAAAAGGGATTGTGCTCGCTCGCTAGGCTCGCTGCGCATTCCCTTGCCGCTAAAGCGGAAGGTGCTTAGACCAAAAAAAAAGCAGCACTTTCGTGCTGCTCATTTCTTTGGTCTGCGGAGAGAAAGGGATTCGAACCCCTGGAGGCTTGCACCTCAATGGTTTTCAAGACCACCGCATTCGACCACTCTGCCATCTCTCCAGTTCGATCGAGTTATTAAAACAAAACTGTTTCAAATCGGGTATCTAAGAACTTACTTTTTGATGATATTTCGAAATAAAATTAATTATTTCAGTGATTCACCTTAAAGGCTTACCTTAGAGTTTCATCTCAATCGGGCTGCAAAGATATAGATATTTTTTTATCTTCCAAAAAAAATTACACTTTTTTTATATTTTTTTTAAAAAAAATAAGCCCAGACTATACATCTGAGCTTATATTGTGATAATTAACCAAAAATTGGCTAAATAATTAATTCATCGTTTTTGAAAAATATTTCCTTTGAAATAATATTAGATATAAAGCTCCTACCGTTATACAAGAATCTGCTATATTAAAAATTGGGCGGAAAAATATAAAATGCTGTCCACCTATAAAAGGCACCCAATGAGGCCAATTAGAATCGATTAAAGGAAAATACAGCATATCTACCACCTTACCCAAGAAAAATGGAGCATAGCCTCCTGCAGTAGGAAAAATAGAGGATGTATGCATAAAAGTTGAAGAATCGAAAATCAGACCATAAAACATACAATCTATAATATTACCTAGAGCTCCTGTCATTATCAATAATACACCTACTAAAACTCCCCACGGCGCTTTCTTTTTAAGTAAACTCCTTAAATAAAAAAATATCACTACGACTAAAACTACTCTAAAAGAAGAAAGAATAATTTTTCCTATATCTCCACCAAATTGCATTCCGAAAGCCATTCCCTTATTCTCTATAAAATAGATTTGAAACCACTTTCCTAACACATTAAAATGTTCACCTAAATGCATATTAGTCTTCACCAAGATTTTTACTACTTGATCAACAACTAATAATACCGCAGAAATGAGAGCAAGTTTTTTAGCCCTGGTTAACTTCATTATTTCCCTAATTTTTCTTTATCCTCAACACTTAAAGTAGCATGTGGTACTAATTTTAATCTTTCTTTAGGAATTAATTTACCTGTCAGACGACTAATACCATAAGTCTTATTTTCAATTCTTACTAGAGCTGCCTCAAGCGATTGAATAAATTTAGCTTGACGTTGAGCCAATTGACTTATTTCCTCTTTAGATAAAGAAGACGCACCCTCTTCAAGAACCTTGAATGTAGGAGAAGTATCTTCAGTATCATTACTGGAACTATGCGTAATTGACGATTTTAGTTCGTTATAATATAATTTTGATTTTTCTAATTTGTCAAGAATTATTTCTTTAAATTCTTGTAATTCAGCATCGCTATAACGTACCTTTTCTTTTTTTTCTGTGTTCATAATTCAATCGTTTAAAAGTTAAATATAACCTATTCAAATTAATAATCTACTTTTTCATCGTTATTAGACCAAATTCTAAAAGGTTCTTGGCCCTCAGAATGAAGAATATTACAAACTTTAATAGATTTTTTATCTTTTGGAAGAGCTAACTCTTTATAAATAAATTCATCATCAAAACCAACTTCTGCAGCATCATACCTATCAGCAGCGAAAACCACTCTAGATATATGAGCCCAATAAACAGCAGACATACACATCGGACAAGGTTCACAACTCGAATATAGTGTACAACCATCCAAATCAAAGGTTTTTAATTTCTCACAAGCCTTTCTAATAGCATTAACCTCCGCATGTGCAGTTGGATCATTATCTACAGTAACAGAATTAGTAGCAGAAGCTATAATATCATCACCCTTAACAATAACAGCACCAAAAGGGCCTCCATCTACCGACTCAGCATTTTTAGATGCTAAATCTATAGCCATCTGCATAAATTTTTGATCTTTACTTTTATCTATCATAACCGTAAATTAACATTAATTACTTCTCTTCTTTATTTATAGCTACTTTAATAGTCTCGCCTCCAACCCAATCAATAACACTACCATTATCTAAATTATCCACTAAATCTATAGATAAAGCTAAAGTCTGAGAACAAATATAATCTTTATATGATTCTAAAGCCAATATTATATCATCTCTTTTTTCAATTTTAACAAAAATTTTGTCAGTAACCTCGAAATCAGAATCTTTTCTTAGATTTTGTATCCTATTTACCAGCTCACGCGCTATACCTTCAGCCTTAAGCTCATCAGTAATAGTTATATCTAGGGCAATAGTTAATTTCCCCTCTGTGGCTACTAACCAGCCTGGCATATCTTCAGAAATCACTTGGCAATCTTCTGCACCTATCTCGATTTTATTATCGGCAATATTCATTTCATAATTAACACCGTTAATAATATCAGATTCTATCTCTATAATCTCCTGTTGAGTAAGATTCATAAAAGTCTTATTAATATCTTTCATCATCTTACCATATTTCTTACCTAAAGTCTTAAAATTAGGCTTAATCTTCTTAGTAATAATACCAGTAGTATCTTTAATAAACTCTACTTCCTTAACATTAACCTCATTAAGCACAATAGACTCAACAGCTTTAAACTGCTCTTCAATTTTATCATCAAGAATAGGTACTAATATTTTAGCCAAAGGTTGACGAACTTTGATATTAACTTTTCTTCTTAAAGCTAAAATCATAGAAGAACTCTTCTGAGCTAAATTCATTCTCTCCTCAAGATCCTTATCTACATACTTCTCTTGATATGAAGGGAACATAGTATAATGAACAGAAGACTCTTTATGCATACCTGAAACTTTATTCAAATCCAAGAATAATTTCTCCATAAAGAAAGGAGCTATAGGAGCTGAAAGAATAGACACTGTCTCCAAAGCTGAATACAAAGTCTGATAAGCTGATAATTTATCTTTATCCATCTTACCTCCCCAGAAACGTTTACGATTTAATCTAACATACCAATTACTTAGATTATCACAAACAAAAGTCTGAATCAATCTACCAGCATTAGTAACATCATAATTATCGAAACAATCTGTAACTTCTTTAATAAGAGTATTCATAAGAGAAATAATCCATTTATCTATCTCAGGTCTTTCATCCACAGGAATCTGTGCTTCCTTATTATCAAAATTATCAACATTAGCATACAGAGCGAAGAAAGAATAAGTATTATATAAAGTTCCAAAGAATTTTCTTCTTACCTCATCCACACCCTTCTCATCAAATTTCAAATTATCCCAAGGCTGAGAATTCGTAAGCATATACCATCTTAAAGAATCTGCACCATACTTATCAAGCATAGTAAAAGGATCCACAGCATTACCAAGACGTTTACTCATCTTATTTCCTTTCTCATCTAAGACTAATCCATTAGAAATAACAGTCTTAAATGCAGCCCTATCATTAATCATAGTAGAAATAGCATGTAAAGTAAAGAACCAACCTCTAGTCTGGTCCACTCCCTCAGCTATAAAATCTGCGATTTGTCCAAATTCAGGATTATTCTTTTTCGCTAAGCCCTCTTGAGCGAATGGCATAGCTCCAGAATCAAACCATACATCGATCAAATCAGCTTCTCTAAACATCTTCTTGCCATCATCCGAAACTAAAACTATATTATCTACATAAGGTCTATGTAGATCTATCTTATCATAATTCTCTTTAGACTGATCACCTTCCACATAACCCTCTTTTTTCAAAGGATTTTCTTTCATCACACCAGCCTTAACAGCTTTTTCTATCTCATCATAAAGCTCATTTACAGTACCTATACACTTCTCACATGATTTATCCTCTGATCTCCATATAGGTAAAGGAGTGCCCCAAAAACGACTTCTTGAAAGATTCCAATCCTGAACATTCTCAAGCCATTTACCAAATCTTCCTGTTCCAGTCGAACTTGGTTTCCAATCAATTGTTTTATTTATCGCTATCATTCTGTCTTTTACGGCAGTTGATTTAATAAACCAAGAATCTAATGGATAATATAAAACAGGTTTATCAGTTCTCCAACAATGTGGATAATTATGGACATGTTTTTCTATTTTAAATACTTTATTTTCTAATTTTAGGGCGACACTAATATCTACATCTAAAGTAGGAGCATCTGCAGGCAAACTATCATCATAAGCATTTTTAACAAATCTACCAGCATACTCACTATAAAGCTCTACATTCATATTCTCCTCAACCCATTTCTCTGACAATTCAGATATCTCGTAAAACTTACCAGTTTTATCAACCATAGCTTGTCTCTCACCATTCTTATCTACCACCATAAGAGCAGGAACGCCATTAGCCTTACCTACTTTATCATCATCAGCACCAAATGTAGGAGCTATATGAACAATACCTGTACCATCATCAGTAGTAACGAAATCTCCTGTAATGACTTTAAACGCACCCTCTCCAGGATTTACCCATTTCATTAACTGCTCATAATGTATTCCTTTTAATTCACTTCCATTAAAAGCCTCTCCTAATATTTCGAAAGGAACTAATTTATCTCCTTTTTTATAATCCTCTAATTTTAGATCTGCTGCTTTTGGATTAAAATGACTATTCAAAAGAGCCTCAGCCACTACATAAGTAGCAGGGATTCCAGTATAAGGATTAAAAGATTTTACTTTTAAATATTTAATCTTAGGACCAACACATAAAGCCGTGTTAGAAGGTAAAGTCCAAGGGGTAGTAGTCCAAGCTATGAAATACACAGGAAATTTATCATCAGAAAAAAGGAATTCAGATTTTTCATCCCTTATAACTTTAAACTGAGCTACACATGTAGTATCTTTAACATCTCTATAGCATCCAGGTTGATTAAGCTCATGTGAACTTAAGCCAGTACCAGCAGCTGGAGAATAAGGCTGTATAGAATAACCTTTATAAAGTAAACCTTTATTATAAATCTTTTTCAACAAATACCATAAAGTCTCGATATAACGATTATCATAAGTTATATAAGGATCTTTCATATCTACCCAATAACCTATTCTATCTGTCATCTTAGTCCACTCTTGGGTATATTTCATAACCTCTGTACGGCATGTCTTATTATAATCCTCTACAGAAATCGATTTACCAATATCTTCCTTAGTAATTCCTAATTTTTTTTCTACTCCTAATTCTACTGGAAGTCCATGAGTATCCCATCCAGCTTTTCTATATACTTGGTATCCTTTTTGAGTTTTATATCTACAGAAAGAATCCTTAATAGATCTAGCCATAACATGGTGAATACCTGGCATTCCATTAGCTGATGGAGGCCCCTCGAAGAAAACAAATTTTGGTGCGCCTTCTCTCAATTTAATGGACTCTTCAAAAGCTCTTTCTTTTTTCCATTTATCTAATATTTCACTATTAATCTCTACTAAATCTAAATTTTTATACTCTTGAAACTTCATATTGATACCTTTTATATATAATAAGTTTGCAAAGATAACATATCTTGATTATTTTTGGACAAAATTCATAATAAAATTTATAAAATAAATGTCAATAATCGACATAGTTATACTAACCATACTAGTAATAGCACTTTTTAGAGGAATTCGTAAAGGTTTCGCTAAACAAATTTCTTCTCTAATAGGTTTAATTTTAGGTGTTTTGCTAGCATGTTCATTTTCTGCTTCTATAGGCAGATGGCTAACTACATTGGTAGATATTAATTTACAAGCATCTATAATTATCTCATTTATTATTATAATTTTTGGAGTAGTAATATCTCTTAACTTAATAGCTAAAATTATAATTAAATTTTTAAAATCTATATCTCTTGAGTGGTTAGATGAACTACTTGGAGCTATTTTTTCTATTTTGTTATCAATACTCGTACTTGGACTAATAATTTCATTTATAAACTACTCTAACGAAAACTGGTTAGTAATAATTCCTCAGCACCAAATAGAAAACTCTATTCTTTATAATTTCTTAGTTAAATTAACAAATCTGACCCTTCCATATTTAAAAGAGTTTTTCAGCAATATTAAATCTCTAGCAGTATAATCTAATTTACTATATGCCTTATTTTTTAGTTATATATTGACTATCAGGCAAATCTGTCAACATATTGATCAACTATCATTCATTTATTTTATAAAAAAAATAAATTTTATTTTTATAAAAATAAGTATTCACTATTTTTTTCAATTTCTATATTTTTTTGTAAAAAAAACCATTCTTCTAAAAAAAATATCTTCAATTTTGTATCTGAAATCGAAAAACAAAAAGAAATGGTAAACAAAAAATTTGAAGATTCTATAGACAGCATAATTCCTTATAGACATAAAGGAAAAAATAAGAGGTACTATTTATCTCTTATAATAGCACTATTAATTTCGTGCGTTCCAATCATGACATATTTGTGTTAATTAATTTCATGGAGGGAAGTAAAAAAGATTAGTGAAGAAGAGTCCTATTAATTTATCATTTTTAATATAAAGGCATGAGGACTTCCCTCCATTTCATTTAAATAGAATATTCAGTAGAGGAGATAAAAATGAAGAAAAGGAAACTGAAATATTGTAAAAGACAACAAGATAAAACAGACTGTGGTGCAGCTTGTTTATCTTCAATAGCCGCTTACTATGGTTTAAATCTACCTATTGCCATAATACATGATGCATGTGGTACCAACGAAGAAGGTAGCAATATGAAAGGCATTATAGATGCTGCTAATGAATTAGGTATGAATGGTACTGGTTACAAATCTGAAACTAAGAATTTATACTCTCTTATAAATATTTCCAAACCTATTATACTACACTTGCAAAAAGAAAACGGATGGCTGCACTTCATCGTTTTATACAATATTAATAAGAATAAAGCCGAAATAATGGACCCAGAAGATGGGAAAATAAAAAAGGTTGGAATAGATTATCTAAAGAAAACTTGGAGTGGATATCTGATATGTATAACGCCTGATAAAAACTTTATTCCTGCCGACAAAACCATCAGCAGAACCAAAAGAATAATATCCCTTATAAAGGAGAATAAAAAGGACCTGATAGCAGCATTTTTAGGTTCTATCGTTTACACGATAATGGGATTAAGTATATCTATATTCATTCAACAAATAGTTGATAATGTTATACCAGAAAAAGAATATTCATCTTTATTAATTTTCGGTATAGCTATGCTATTACTCTTTATCTTTTCTATTTCTATTGGTTATCAAAGATCAATATTTGCATTGCGATCAGGTATTAGTATAGATAATAATCTAGTGACAAGTTATTTTAATAAATTACTACATCTACCGATTTCATTTTTCAACCTCAGGTCCACAGGTGAACTGAACTCAAGAATAAATGATGCTTATAGAATACGCTCTTTCATATCTGGACAATTAATGATAATCTTTATTAGTATCATATCATTAATTATTTCCTTCGCTTTATTATTTACATATTACTGGAAATTAGCTCTAATTCCACTTATCTCCCTACCCTTTTATTATTTTTTATACAAAGTATCGAGAAAAATAAATAAAAAGACCAATAAAGCTATGATTGAATCCTCTGCAAAATTCGAAGAAAATAATATTGAAATACTCAGTGCTGTGAGAGGTATAAAATATATGGGAGCCCAAGAATATTTCTACAATAAATTTGAAAAAGGCTATACATCTATGGCGAAGAAAATATATAAAGTAGGAAAATACATATCAGGATTTGGAGCCTCTACAGATGGTATTACTAAATGTTTAACATTTTCCACTTTATTAGTAGGAGTATTATACGTCTTTAAAAACGAACTTTCTGTAGGAGAATTAGTCTCATTTTACTCGATTACAGCATTTTTCACCTCTCCTATTATGACATTAGTAGAAAGTAGTGATGAAATTTCAGAATCACAGATAGCTATTGATAGATTATTCGAAATATTGGACTTACCTACAGAAGAACAAGATGATTATATCAAACCAAATCTAGATAATGTGAAAAAAATCGAATTCGAACATGTTTCTTTTTCTTATCCAGGTAGGCTTGAACTATTCAATGATCTTAATATTTCATTTAATAATGGTGAAATTACTTGTATCATAGGAGAAAGTGGCTGTGGGAAAAGTACAATAGCCTCTCTTATCATGAGAGCTTATGTTCCTAAAAGTGGCAAGATTAAAATAGATGATATTAATTTATTAAACATATCAATACCTTTTTGGAGAAACTTTATCTCTATAATTCCTCAAAGAGCTGATATTTTTAATGGTACTATTCTAGAAAATATAACTCCTACTCCTGAACCTGATATTAATAAAGTAATAGAATGCAGTAAAAAAACTGGACTTATTTCTTTAATAAAAAAGGCTCCTAACGGATTATTAAGTAGAACTGGTGAATGTGGTAATTTTTTATCAGCAGGTGAAAGACAGAAACTTGCATTTACTAGAGCCTTATATAAAGACCCTCAATTTTATATATTAGATGAAGCTACAGCTTCTCTAGATGAAAATAGTAAACAAATAATCTTAAATCTCGTTTCGGGATTAAAAGAAAAAGGAAAGGGCATAATTTTCATAACTCATGATGAATACACCTCATCTATAGCGGATAAAATTATCAAAATATAAACGAATGCGCATTCGGAAAGTGGAAATCCACACACTTAAAAATAGTGGACTCATTTATTAATATTATATCTTATGGAAGAAAAAAAAGTGAAAGATTTAGTGAAGATGGAATCTTCCGAACTAATTGAGGTAAAAGGTGGTTTTAATTTTAAATTTTGGTCAAAAGTCATCAAAGCATTAGTCGCAATTATAGTATTTGTTCATGACTATGGTGAAGATTTCAAAGAAGGCTTTAAAGAAGGCTATAACGACAATTTTGACTAAAAAATTAATTAAAATATGATGACAAAACAATATTTAAATCAGAATTTAGTAGTAGTTTCTACTATAGAATCATGTACAATTTATGGTGGTAGGTCGGCAGAAGTTGGAGATGCTGTTCATTCATTTGGATATATTATAGGATTAATATGTAGTGTCTTTAGATTTAGATTGAGAAGAAAAGCTAAGAAATCATTAGCTTTTAGTAACTAATTATTAAAAAGAAAGGGTGCTGATTTCAGCACCCTTTCTTTTATTAAAATAACATTAGTGATTAGATATTTATTATATTTGCAGCATATAAAAATACATTAATGGAAAATTTTATTTTAATTGAAACTTCTACGAAAGAATGTTCTGTAGGTTTAATGAATGAATCAGGATTATTATCATTCAGAAAAGATAATGCCTTTAAAGTTCACGCTAAAAAAGTCATTCCTTTCATACAAGAAGTACTTGAAGAAAATAATCTTTCTTTAAAAGATTGTTCAGCTATCTCAGTGAGTAAAGGCCCTGGATCTTATACTGGACTAAGAGTAGGTGTTTCTTCTGCTAAAGGTTTATGCTTTGGAGCAGATATTCCTCTTATAGGTATTGGGACACTTGAGATTTTAGCACATCAAGCCAAAGAAAAATATTTATTAGATAAAGAAAACGATTCTGATACTATAATCCTTCCAATGATAGATGCTAGACGAATGGAAGTATATAGTTCCCGCTTTGATTATAATTGTAATAAATTAAATGATACCCAGGCTATAGTTCTCGATGAACATAGTTTTGATTTCGAATTTAATAATTATAAAAAGATTATTTTTATTGGCGATGGAGCAGAAAAATATAAAGAATGTCTTACTAAAGAACGATTAGAAAAATCTATCTTTGATAATTCATATCCAAATATAACAGGCATGGTACAACCCACTTTAAAAGCTTTTAAAGCTAAAAAGTTCGAAGATACAGCCTATTTTGAACCATTCTATTTAAAAGAATTTATAGCAGGTATAAGTAAAAAGAAACTCTTTTAATTAAAGAGTTTCTTTTATAAATAATTTCAATATTTTAAGAAATAAAATCTTATTTAATAAGTTTAGATATCTGCTTATCTAATTTATCTACATTAAATAAATTTTTGGCTACTATAGAACCTTCTTTATCTATAATAAACATTGAAGGTATATTCTTAATATTATATTCAATAGCAGCTGGAGTAGATGTTCCTAAACCATTACATACATTTACCCATGGTAATTCTTGAGATTTCACGACAGAAGCCCAAGCTGTTTTATCAATATCTAAAGAAACTTGATATACTTCTAAACCTCTAGAATGATATCTTTTATATAACTTTTTCAAATCATTATTAAATATCTTCTGATTAGCATCTTTAGATGACCAAAACATCAATATAATAACCTTTCCGTCAAACTCTGATAAATTTCTCACCTTAGAATTTACATCAGGCATAGAAATATCTGGATGACTTAAAACTGGAGCATTATTGATTTTATTTTTAATATTTAAATAAGATTCTTTCTTGCTTATATCATCTGCCAATGCTAACACATAAGGAGAGTTAGGATATACAGTTTGAAGGGAATCATAAACACTTTTAAAAATTAGAACATCATTTACTTGTCCAAAAACAGGTAATTGATCTGTGAACTTTCTATACATAACAGGAATAACACAGATAGATTTACTATTACTCATAATATATTTAATATCATGCTGTTTTTGCTTCACATATAAAGAACCTAATTCTCTCTTTAATTTTTCAATCTTCTGTTTATCATCCTTAATAGAGGCTTGCTCCATTTCTTTACTTAAATTTAAAAAATCAGAATATACCTCTGCGAATTGATTATCTACCTTCAATAATTCTAAAGACTCTGAAGAACCATCGATGATAGGATCATCATTATTATTCAAAGAAGTCTTTACGCGTATTTTATCTCCACTGTTAATTACTAGAGAAACTAATTTTCTATCTTTATAATAAACATAATAAAAGTCAGGACACCCTTTTTTTACTGAAGCCTTAAAAGAAATTTTGTTATTTATAACATCAATAGTGTCAATATTAACTATCTTATTGATATCCAATTTTGATATAATTACCTCAGTACTATCAGGAGCATCAGGAACATTTACAGTAACTTTAGCAGGCTTATTTTTAGAACAAGATACTGCTAAAATTGATGTTAAGACGATAAATATTATTATTTTTTTCATACAAATGAAGATATTTTTTCTGCTATTTCTGTAAACTGTTCAGGTGTCAATTCTAGTTTCTTCCTCTTAAAATCTAAATCCGATTCCTTATTTAATGGCACTAAATGTATATGAGTGTGAGGAACTTCCATTCCTAAGACTGCTACTCCAACCCTTTTGCAAGGTATGGCTTTCTCTATAGCAGCTGCCACTTTCTTAGCAAACATAAATAAACCTTGATATGTTTCATCATCAAGATTAAAAATATAATCTTCTTCTTTTTTAGGAATAACTAGAGTATGACCTTCAACTAAAGGATTTATATCTAAAAAAGCATAAAATCTATCATCCTCAGCTATTTTATAAGAAGGAATCTCTCCTTTTACTATTTTAGTAAATATTGTACTCATTATAACGAAATATCTAAAATTTCAAATTTTATTATACCAGAAGGAACTGTGACTTCAACTATATCACCAATTCTTTTCCCCATCAAAGCCTTACCAATAGGTGTTCCTGCAGCTAATTTTCCTTCTTTAAAATTAGCTTCACTCTCACCTACTAACATATATTCTACTACTTTATTATTTAGCAGGTTTTTCATCTTTACCTTCGTTAAGATTTGAACTTTATCAGTAGAAATTTGGTTTTCATTTAATACACGAGCATTAACTATAAGATTTTGTAATTTTGATATCTTTAATTCGAGTAGACCTTGAGCATCCTTCGCAGCATCATACTCAGCATTTTCAGATAAATCACCTTTATCTATAGCTTCTCCTATTTGTTTAGAGATTATTGGTCTCTGTTTTTCGGCCTCAGCTAAATCAGCTTTGAGTTTAGCTAAACCTTCGGCTGTTAAGTAATGTATTTTTCCCATATTGGCTATTTATTATATAATTAAAAAAGAATCCTGCATAATACAGGACCCTTCATTCTTTAATAACAAAGATACTAAATTTATTTAATATAAACTGCTATTAGCTGCTATTTCTTTATCTTTAGAAATTCTTTTTTTTAGTTTTTCTCTATCGGCAAACTTCTTCTCATCCCTAATTTTATCAAGAAAATCGATTTTAATATCCAAACCATATATATCTTCATTAAAATCTAATATATGAGTTTCAATAGTCTTTTCATTCCCCATATTAACTGTAGGTCTAAGTCCTATATTACAAACTCCTTTATATTTTTTACCTTGAATTTGAACAGAAACTACATATACCCCATTAGAGGGTAAAATTTTCAAAGGCTCGTACAATTTCATATTAGCTGTAGGAAATCCTAATGTATGACCAATTCTATTTCCCACCACTACTACTCCATTTAAAGAATAATTATGACCTAACATTTTATTCGCTAATTTAATATCACCTTCAAGAATATGCTCTCGTATCTTAGTTGAACTAACACACATCCCATCATTAGAGACTTCTTTTACTTTTACAGCAGTTATACCGACTTCTTTAGCTATCTGTATTATTCTATCTTGAGTAATAGTTCTATCATTACCTATAGTATGATCATAACCTATCACTAAATCAGCAATACCATATTTATCTTTTAAAAAATCAGATAAGAATTCCTTAGCAGAGAGTTTACTAAATTCTCTGCTAAAAGGAATAACTATAAATTCATCAATACCTGCAGCTAAGATTAGCCGCTTTTTCTCTTCAATATCCGTAAGAAGTCTGAGTTTATATGCATCTTGTTGAAGAATAGCTCTTGGATGTGGCCAGAAAGTGATTATTGCACTTTTCTCTTTTTTAATCTTAGCTATTTCCAGCACCTGGTTAATAATCGCCATGTGCCCAATATGTACTCCATCAAAAAAACCAGTAGCTGCTACAACCATCTTACTAATTCAAAATCTTGTCTATGTGGCAATAAATCATTCTTGGCAAAATATCTACCAGAAAGCTGATAAACACCTGTCGTATTAGGTAACAAATGACATCTATATAAGGCAATACCATCCTTCATTTCTACAAATTCAAAAGGATAAGTAGCCTTAGGAACATTTCTACCTTCTTTCTCATACGTTACTAGAAGCTCTACGCCAATATCTTTAGGATCAATATCACCTAAGAATAACTGCACTTCAGAAAGACAATCCTTACCAACTTTAAGTTCTTGTTGAAGATCACTAGGTTTAATAAAAGATTTAACTTCTATTTGATTCCAAGCTTTACGCATTTTATTCTTCCAAAAAGCTATCTCTTTAGCTATTTTATTATCATCAGCCTTAAGAGCTTGTACTCTTTTATATAATGGTAAATAAAATTTAAGGATATAATCATTTAACATCCTATTAGTAGTAAAATTACAAGCCACATAAGCGACTGTATTTTTAATAGTTTGAATCCAGTTTAATGGCAATTCTTCTTTAGGATCGACATCATAAAACATAGGAGCTATTTCATTATCAAGAATATTATAAATCATAGCTGAATCTAATTCATTCTGGAAAGATTGGTTATCATAACTTCTTTCAAGAGGAAGAGCCCATCCACATCCTTTTTTATATCCTTCTACCCACCATCCATCTAGCACAGAAAAATGCATAACACCATTCATAGCTGCTTTTTCACCAGAAGTACCTGAAGCCTCTAAAGGTCTAGTAGGTGTATTCATCCATACGTCAACACCTTGTACTAATTTTTTAGCCAAGTTAATATCATAATTAGGAACAAATACTATCTTACCTATAAATCTATCCATTTTAGAAATCTCAACTATCTTGGTAATAAGATCTTGTCCAGCTTTATCAGCAGGATGAGCCTTACCAGCAAAAATAAATTGTACAGGTCTATCAGGATTATTAACAGTTCTATCTAGTTCATCAAGATCATTAAATAATAAATGTGCTCTCTTATATGTAGCGAAACGACGTGCGAAACCTATAGTCAGTACGTCATCTCTTAATCTCTCTTTTATTTTAATGACCTCACGAGGAGAATAATGACTAGCGATAGATTGATCTGAAAGTCTTTTTAATACTGTTTCTACTAACTTATGTCTCAACTTTTTACGTGTATCCCATATAGTACTATCAGCTACCTTAAAGATACCCTCGAAACAAGTTTTATTATATTTATGGTTATTAAATTCTTCACCAAAGACTTTAGAATGAATAGTTTTCCATTCAGGTGCTGTCCACGTAGGATAATGAACACCATTAGTTACATATCCGACGTGATTTTCTTCAGGAAGATAACCTGGCCATAAATTAGAGAGAATATCTTGACTTACTTTTCCATGAAGCCAACTTACACCATTAATCTCTTGAGAAATAGAACAAGCTAAATTACTCATTGAAAACTGTTCATTAACATCAGTAGGATTTATCTTACCCAAAGACATTAATCTAGTCCAATCTATTTTCAACACATCTGTGAAGCCACTTATATATTTTCTTAATAAATCTTCAGAAAATGCATCATGACCTGCTGGGACTGGTGTATGTGTAGTAAATAATGAAGAAGCACGAACAAGTTCCAAAGCTTCATCAAAAGATAAGTTATCATTATTTATATATTCATTAAGTCTCTCAAGGCCAACAAAAGCTGCATGTCCTTCATTACAATGGTAAATATCGGCATCTATACCTAAGGCACGCATAGCCCTAATACCTCCAATACCTAACACCAATTCTTGTTTAAGTCTATTCTCCCAATCTCCTCCATAAAGGTGATAACTCACTTGACGATCTTCTGGAAGATTATCTTCATAATCTGTATCTAAAAGATATAGGTCCGTTCTACCTACTTCTACTTTCCATAATCTGGCATTAATATTACGCCCTGGGAAAGCCACAGAAATAGACACCCATTTATTATCTTTATCCCTTACTGGAACTGCAGGAATTTTAGAAAAATCTTGTGCATCATATTGAGCCTCCTGAGCTCCTTTTGAAGATAAATGCTGTGTAAAATATCCATATCTATATAAAAATCCAAAGGCTGTCATATTGACATTCATATCACTTGATTCTTTCAGATAATCTCCAGCTAGAATTCCTAATCCACCTGAATAAATCTTAAGAGATGTATCAAGACCATATTCCATACAGAAATATGATATAGCAGCTCCTTTTCTATTCGCTTTCTCTGCCATATATTTATCAAAATCTTCCACTACAGAATCGAAGTCTTTCAAAAACATATCATTTTCTGTAAGCTTTTTATACTCAGAAAGAGTAAGCATATCCAACAAAAGTATAGGATTATGTTTAGATTGTTCCCATTTTTCGGGGTCAATACTATAAAACAAATTTCTTGCTTTTTGGTTCCAACTCCACCAAATATTTTTAGATAATACCTCAAGTTTTGATAATCTTTCAGGTATATTACGCGAAACTATCACTCTAGACCACGAAGGTTTATTTATTTCCATTTTTTTGAATATGGTTGGTTTATTATTTAATTTATTCAATGATTTATTATGTTCAAGCTTAGCTACCGCAGCAGCATAAGCTTGTTTATAAAATTCTATGTTATTTTCCCACAATGCTATTTCAGAAACTTTTTCAGCATTGTTTCTATATTTTTCTACTTCTTTAGGAGAAAGAGAAGCTATCTCTAATATTCCATTTTTAACACTTTCTACTACTTCTGAATAATTTTCATCTACTCTTTTAATAACTTTAATAGAAGGATGTTCTGCATTAAAATAGTCATTTACCCATAGTCCAAATCCTGCAAGCGTAGTAGTAATAGTAGGAACTTTAAACGCTAGACTTTCCAATGGAGTATATCCCCATGGCTCATAGTATGAAGGAAATACTGATAAATCAAGTCCCATTAACAAATTATAGTAAGTAATATTTATAACACCATCATTACCATTAAGATAAGAAGGCATAAAAAATACTTTTACTTTATCTGATGCTTTATTCTCTAATCCTACCTGATGTAATTTTCGCAATATTTCGTCTCCTTCAGGATACGTTAAATAATGAGTAGTATTAGTCGTATAAGATGAATTCGCACCATTCATTTTAGATACCAATTCTTTATCTGGTCCTTTTATTCCTCCTGGCACCATAATAAATGCTAATATATTTCTTGTATTAAATTTATCAGCATTAATAGAAGCTAAAGAATCAATAAAGACATCTATTCCTTTATTTTTATATTCATATCGACCTCCAATACCTACGAACACAGGTGATTCAATATCATCTCCAGACATAACATTAGCTAGCTGAGCTAACTTTAATCTAGTATTATTTCTTATTTTATCGAATTCTTCACCTTTAGGGACAAAATTATTTTCAAATCCATTAGGGGTAACTATATCTACCTTCCTCCCTATCAATTTTTCACATTCTTTGGCAGTAAGATCACTTACAGTAGTAAAGATATCACAGAGTTCAGCAGATAACTTCTCAAGTGAATATTTAGCTGCTATATTTAACTCTTTAGCCTTTTGTATAGGATCTAGATAATCTAGTTGACTATACAAAGGAATGTTATTACTAGAGAGAGATCTACCAAGTACAGTAGCATGTGTAGTAAATACAGTAGCCACTGGAACTAAATGTTCTTTTAAATATAATATTCCTCCTCCAGACATCCACTCATGGAATTGAGCTACTACTTTATTCTCAGGAGAGATGATATTCTCCATTAAACTTTCGATTACTTGTCCTGCAGCATAACCGAAACATAATGATTCAACATAATCCCAAGTTCCATTAAGTGAATCTAATTTAAATAATTCCCATAATTTAGAAAGAAGATCATTTTTAGTTTCAAATAATGAAGTAAAGTTAACTAATATCGCTATAGGATAACCTGATATATTCCATCTACCTACCCTGACACGAATACCAGTTTCTTCTTGTAAAGAATCTTTCCATGTTTTAAATAAAAGTGGGTCTTCATTAAATTCTGGATTCTTATTAGTACTCATCCATACATCAGGCCCTATAAGAATATGTTTATCCTTATACTCTTCGGATAAATTTAATACTTTAGTAGCTAAAACTGTATTTATTCCTCCTACCTTGTTACATACTTCCCAACTAACTTCTATAAGATAATCCGGAGATTTAATATTTTTTAATGTCATAATTTTATTCTCTATAATCTATCCTTAAAATTTTATCAACTCTTAACATAAAATCACTTAGCACATTCATATAATTAATAAACGCCTCATAAGGTGTCGCATAAGGATTGAAATAGCTATGTACTGATCCATCTGAAAAGAATTTTGTACACATATAATAAAAATGGTCACTTTCTTGTAATCTCAAATAGTCTGCCATAATTTCATCATCCTCTGTAGCTAACACTCTATCTCTAATTGAGTATAATTTAGAGAAGGCCTCATTTTGAAGTTCATTACCTAACCATGCACTCGTATCTCGTTCTTCATCTGCCCATGAAATAGGGAATGGGACATTTAATGGTGCTGTTGGAGTATATTTTTTCGCAGCTTCACTAACTGTAGAAAATTCGAAATCACTATTATTAATAATTTCATTTGGCAAAGCTTTTAGAAAATCAAATATACCAGATTCTACTTTCTGATGTTCACCAAAAGTCTCATAATCAATGAAAAGATTTAAAATATCATCATTTTTGCAAGCTTCTTTTAACCATCCAACATATTTTTCACTAGTAATAGGCCATTCTTGTGAAGATTGATCAGAAAATCTGAAAGCTATATCATCACTTAATGAAAAATTCCTCAGAAGTAATTTCATCTCAGAATTTATAGCATTACTATATATATAATTAGGACTTTTCCATCCAAGAATCTGTTTAGCTCCTTCAGCTAACATAGTCTTATAACCCATTTTATATGCAAGATGTCCTATTTCATCTGAATAAATCAATTCAGTATTTCTAAAAGCCGTAGGCACCTTACCAAAGAGTTTTTTCATAAGATTACTATGTCTCTTTACTTGACTTCTAAATTCATCAGGTGATATTAAGGAAGATAAGGAATGAGAATATGTCTCTGCTAAAAATTCCACATCACCAGTAGCTGCTAGTTTTTTAAAACTTTCTATTACTTCTGGCGTATATTTTTCAAATTGTTCTATAACGACACCTGAGATCGAAAATGTAACTTTAAACTTTCCTTTATATTTATTTAAAAGATTAAGCAATAGTGCATTAGTTGGTAAATAACTTTCTTTAGCCACTCTCTTTATTATAGATTTATTAGTAAAATCATCATAATAATAAGAATTGTTACCTATATCAAAAAAACGATATTGTCTCAGTCTATCTGGCTGATGAACTTGAAAATATAAACAAATTGTCTTACTCATAATCCTTAAGTGTTGTTGAATAAATATTTTTTACTTTTTTAGCAGCTTCATCCCACTTCATTAAATCCACTTCATTTTTACCTTGAGTAGATGTCATTTTAGCTAAAGCTGGATAGGTTAATAATGCATATATAGCGTCAGCTAAAGCATCTACATCCCAGAAATCTACTTTTATAGAGTGTTTTAAAACTTCTGCTACACCTGACTGTTTAGATATAATAGTAGGTATATTTGAAACCATTGCCTCGAGGGGTGATATACCAAAAGGCTCTGAAACTGAAGGCATTACATATACATCAGATAATTCAAACATACGTTGTACTTCTTGTCCTCTTAAAAAACCTGTGAAGTTAAATTTATCTGCTATTCCTAATTTAGCTACCCTTCTTATTGAACTATTCATTAAATCCCCACTTCCAGCCATAACAAATCTAACTTTATCTGTTCGCTTAAGAACTTTAGCAGCTGCTTCTATGAAATATTCCGGTCCTTTCTGAAATGTAATTCTACCTAAAAATGTTACTATCTTTTCAGAAGTACCTCTATGAATCTTCAAAGTTTCTCTATCTTGAAAATCTACAGCGTTATGAACAGTAAACACTTTATTCGGGTCAATACCATATTTATTAATAACAGTATTTCTCGTGAGATTACTTACTGTAATTACCTTATCCGCCTCTTGCATACCCATCTGCTCTAGACGAAACACTTCATGATTTATATTATTTCCACTTCTATCAAATTCTGTAGCATGAACATGAATAACTAAAGGTTTACCTGAAACCCTTTTAGCAGCTATTCCCGCTAAATATGTTAACCAATCATGAGCGTGGATAATATCAAAGTCCTGTTCCTTAGCTATAGCACCACCTACGGCAGCATAACGTGCTACTTCTTCCATTAAATTAGTCCCATACTTACCAGAAAACTTATATTTCTGTTGAAAACTTATTTTTAGATTATCAGCTTGATATTTTTGTTCCTCAGAGACCATTTCAGAAAATTTCTCTGGATCAATATAAGGAACCATATTTGTTCCTATTTTCAAAAAGTCGATCTTCGATAAAAAATCTTGAGGATTATTAGTTACTACTTCGGCCTCTACATCACTAGCATTAATAAAACTAGCTACCGATTTATCTTCTTCTCCGGAAGTGGAGGGCATTACGAATAATACTTTAACACCTAAATTAGTAAGGCCTCTCACTAATCCATAACATGCTGTACCGAGACCTCCTGCTATATGTGGTGGAAATTCCCATCCGAACATTAACACTTTCATATTATTTTTCTTTAGTTTGGTTCAACAAATACATAGCACGTAACAATTCCGATACACTCGTAGCAGATGAAACAGCACCATGAGGATGATAAGGAGGGTTCCCATCATATAATTCAGCTACTGTTCCGACTCCATGAACAGTTAAATCTTCCTCAAAAGCATTCACTAATCTCTCTCCTTCACTAACAAAAGATTTGCCAAAAAGCTTTAAAGAAGCATCGATATAAAAACCTAAAAGCCACACTCTTGTAGAACCTTGGTGATAAGCATCATCTCGTTGACTTTGATTACCATCATAGATACCTCTATATAATAAATTATTAGGAGATAAAGTTCGAATTCCTTTAGGTGTCAATAATTCTTTTTTTATAATCTTTAATATTCTAGCTTGTTTTTCTTCCGATAAAGGCGAATACTCAAGAGCTACAGCTGATAACTGATTAGGTCTAACAAATTTATTAGGGCCTTTCTCATCAACATAATCATAAAGACATTTTTTATCCTCATTCCAGAATATTTTTTCAAAATTATTCTCAAATTTTTCTTTAACTGAAAGAAGCTTCAATACCAAATCTTTATTTCTTCCATACTTAGTTAACATATCTATCGTAAAACATACAGCATTATACCATAAACAGTTAATTTCTACGTCATATCCTCCTCTTTGGGTAACAGGATCTCCATTGGCATAATATGCATTCATCCAGGTAAGAGCTACTCTATTCATCTTAACCCATAAAAGGCCATTATCATCTAGTCTTACTCCCATACGACTTGAATCCAGGAAAGTCGCCAACATCTTCCGATATCTTAATGAATAATCCTTCCAAATCTCTTCTTCTCTTCCACAATACCTTATATACTGCTGAAGAGTCCAAAAAGCCCATAGTGAGGAATCAGGTTTTCTAGAACCTTGAATTAATCTATCTTTATAATCTTTTAATGTACAATTTAATATATTTTTAAAAGTCTCTTCATCTCCATTATTAAATATAGTTAAGCCAGGAAGTATCTGGAAAGTTTCTCTCAAACCTTTACCCATCCATGCATAACCCATGATAATATCCTGTTTCTTCCCATATTTATTAATAAATTGAGAAGCTGCTTTCTTCAAACAAGACTCATAATCATCTCTTTCTATATGTAAATCGTAAACTTTATTATATTTTTTAGTAATGCTACGAGTAGCTACTTTTTTAGTCGAGACAGAGACTATAATAGATTCTCCTTTAGATATTGGTAATTCAAAATATCCAGGAACTAATAAATCCTCTTTATTAGAAAAGCCTCTTCTTTTTTCCTCTTTATAAACTATTCCTTTATTCCATACAGGATCGTGAACATAATCATTTTTTACATTCGTCTGTATGTATAGAGTTGGAAATTTATCATATAATTTATATGCAGCTCCGTTATCAACCTCTACATAATTAGTATTAGCCACATCATTCTCTTGAGTTAAATCATGAATAGATCTAAATGCTAAAAATGGTTTAAGTCTAAGATATGTCTTAGAATGAGCATCTAATAAAGTATATTTTATAAAAAGATTATCACTATCATCATCTAATAATAGTTCTTTCTTAAATAACATACCTCCTACTCTATAAGTAATAGCTAAAGTCTTTTTAAATTCACAATTAATAATATATTTATGTCCTCTTGGTTCATATACATCTCCATAATAATGAATACCTAAATTAAATTCGCGCTGATGCTGAATGAGTGTTTCATCTAATGACGAAAGAAGAAGATATTTTTTCCTATCAAATTCTGAAATAGGAGTTATAAACATACCATGATACTTTCTAGTATTACAGCATACTATCGTCTGATTAACATAAGAACCATTTTTATTAGCAGCTACCACTTCTCTTTGGAGAGAATACTCTAAATTAATTAACTCTGCTTGATTAAACTTTAAATACGACATAATATTTATTTATTATTCCTTAATTTATTTTTTGTAAAACTAAGGCTGTTCTATTTGGCATATATAATTTTAGACGACTTTGGTCATCTAAATTTTCAGTATAGTGTAAAATTTTATCATCATTTCTATCAAATCCTCCGAAAAATGACATATCCGAATCTAATACTATTTTATACTCTCCTTCAGGAGCTATAAAAGAGAAATCAGTGTATGAATTTGTAGGATGGAAATTAAACACAAAAATAAATTTCCCTCTACCGACTATTAAAATTTTATTAAAATCATCAATATAAAGCTGAGAAGGAACATCACTCAATATTCTATTATTTCTCACCAACTTTATCATATGTTGGTCAAAATCTTTTAATTGAATATATCTTAGATTAGGATCCTCGACTAAATTCCATTGACGACGTGCATAAGCATAAGACCAATTATTCCCTTCTCGAGGAAAATCAATCCATTCAGGATGGCCGAATTCATTACCCATGAAAGTTAAATATCCATTCCCTGCTGTACAGAGAGTAAGAAGACGAATCATTTTATGAAGAGCTATACCTCTATCAACTATAAGATTTTTAGAATCTTTGTTCATAGAAAAATACATCTCTTTATCCATTAAACGGAATATTATGGTCTTATCTCCAACCATAGCCTGGTCATGACATTCAGCATAACTAATAGTTTTCTCGTCTTGTCTTTTATTAGTAAGCTCATAATAAATCTGCCCCATACTCCAATCTTCATCTTTGAGCTCTTTTATCCATTTTATCCAATGGTCAGCTATTCCAAGATTTAGACGGTAATCAAAACCAATCCCTCCTTGTAAAATAGGAGAAGCTAAACCCGGCATACCACTAACATCTTCAGCTATAGTAATAGCATGAGAATTAACTTCTTTCACTAACATATTAGCTAAAGCTAAATACACTAGAGCATCTCCATCTTCATTACCATTAAAATAATATGAATAATCTAAAAAGGCAGTTCCTAATCCATGATCATAATAAATCATACTAGTAACTCCATCAAAACGAAAACCATCTAACCTGTATTCTTCCATCCAAAATTTTAGATTAGAAAGAAGAAATTTCACAGTAGTATCTTTTCCATAATCAAAACATCTAGATCCCCATGCAGGATGATGACCACGAGCTCCATCATGGAAATACAAATAAGGTGTCCCATCAAGTAGGCCTAACCCTTCTACTTCATTATCCACAGCATGACTATGAACTATATCCATAATAACAGCTATTCCTAAGCTATGGGCTTCATCTACTAGTCTCTTAAAATCCTCAGGAGTTCCAAAACGAGAACTCACAGCATAAAAGCTTGAAACTTGATACCCAAAGGATCCATAATATGGATGTTCTTGAAGAGCCATTATTTGTATAGTATTGTATCCTAATTTGCTAATATAGGGCAATACATTCTCTCTAAATTCGTTAAACGTAGAAACTTTCTCTTCTTTAGAGCTCATACCTATATGAACTTCGTAAATAAGAGGAGATTCTTTCTTAATTATTCTTCTACTCTTCCATTTATAAGTCTCTTTAGGATCCCATATTTGAGCAGAAAAGATTTTTGTTTTTTCATCTTGAACACATCTATATGCATAGGCAGGAATTCTTTCTCCTTCTCCTCCATCCCACTGTACTATCCATTTATATAAGTCCAGATGTTTAATCATATGAGCAGGAACTTTTAATTCCCAATTTCCCCCATCGATTCGGGTAAAAGAAAAATCTACTTTCTTTTCCCAATTATTAAAGTTACCTATTAAGTATATAGCAGTGGCATTTGGCGCCCATTCTCGAAAAACCCAATATTTATTTTCCTTATGGGCCATATAATATAAATGATTATTCGCCACAGAAGACAAAGTACGACCATAACCAGCTATTTCCTGTTTACGCCTTACTAAATATTGATACCTTTCATTGATAATCTTCTTATATGGCATCAAATATGAATCATTATTATATATCATATTGACTTATTTTACAAAGGTAATAATATTATGAATATTTTCTTCATTTTTCCTCAATTCCTCTCTACAATATTTAATTAGCTCGACAGCTTTTTGAATATCCTCAGTCATCTCTTTCAAAGACTCTTCTGACTCTTCTACTTTAGTCACGAACTTCTCAAGTTCCTCCATCGCTTCTTCGTAAGATTTTTTCTTTTTATCCATTATTTTTCTTTTTATTTACACGTTTTACTTCACAATCGATATCCCCATCACTCAGCAATACTTTTACAGGATCACCAATCTCCACCTGACTCACACTATCTAACTTTTTATTTTCACTATAAACCAAAGAATATCCCTTTTTAATTAACTCCAGAGGGTTACTACTCTTCAATCTCTGTTCAAGTAAAGAAATCCTGGAATATTCCTTCTGCATTCTCTCTTTGAAAAGATGGTCTAATTTAATCATTATTTTGTCAAATTCAGAACGTTCCCTCTGAAATTTGTTTTGAAGAGACATTTCCAATCTATTAGCGAGATTATCTAACCTTGCATCCTCTTGTGCATAAGCATCTATAATAAAATCTGCTAAAGCCGTAGGCGTTTTAACACTCACGCGAGCTACCATATCGCAAACATGATAATCTCTTTCGTGTCCAATCGCACTAAAGACCGGCAAAGGGAATTGTGCTATATTAGTACACATTTCATAATCATCGAAACAAGCCAGGTCCGTCATTGAACCTCCGCCACGAAAGAGCAACACTACATCGAACTCCCCATATTGCCCCGAATTAATCGCATCCAAAGCACGTATAACACCTTCTGAGGTAGCATCCCCTTGCATAGGAGAAGGGAACAATGTCGTAGCAAACTTAAAACCATATTCATTATTATCAAGATGATTTATAAAATCGCCATATCCTGCCGCCGTCTCAGAGGAGATCAAGGCTATTTTAAAGGGCAATGCAGGTAGTTCTATCGAAGTATTCATGTCAAACATGCCTTCGTCTTTCAAACGTTTTATAGTTCTAAGTCTATTTTGTTCTACCTCGCCAATAGTAAATGAAGGTTCTATATCATTAATAATCAGGCTCATTCCATATAATTCAGAATAATTCACCTGTACTTTGATAAGTATTTTCATCCCTATTTTCAGATCTTCACCTGTCGTTTCATGAAAATACGGGCGAAGAGTCCGCCACACTCGACTCCAGATAATTCCTCGTGCCTTCGCCTCTAGCTTTTCTCCATTTGCATCTTTATCTACTAGATCTAAGTAGCAATGGCCAGAAAAGTTAGTAGTTACAGAACTTACTTCAGCTTTAACCCATATGCTTCTTGGGAAAGCTTGGATTATTTTATTTTTAAGCTCTTTCTGTAAGTCAAGTAAGCTTATTCCTTTTTTTTCTGACATATTTTTATTATTTTTATGTACAAAGATAATAATTTTGTATTTTTGCCTAAAATTATAAAAAATGAAAATTACTCAAGCTGAATTTTCTGGTAGTAGTCAGCAACTTAGCGATAGGCCGAAAAAAAAAGCGGCAGAATTCGCCTTCATCGGAAGGTCTAACGTGGGTAAATCATCATTGATTAACTGTTTATGTGGAAGAAAGAATTTAGCACGCATTTCTTCAACCCCGGGAAAAACTAGACTCATCAACCATTTTTTAATAAATGATACTTGGTATTTGGTAGATTTACCTGGTTATGGTTATGCTAGAATGTCAAAATCCGCCGCAGCTAAAATGGATAAAATGATAAGTCATTATATCATTAATTCTGAAGAACTTGTACTTCTTTTCGTTTTAATAGATTCAAGACATGATTTGCAGAAATTAGACTTAGACTTTTTAATCTCCTTAGGTAAAGCAGAAATTCCATTTTCTATTATCTTTACCAAATGTGATAAATTAAAGCCAAAAACCTTGGAAAATCAAATAGAAAGTATCAAAAAAGACTTACTCACATATTGGGAAGCTCTTCCTCCTATGTTTTTAAGTTCAGCAGAAAAAGGTACAGGAAGAGACAACATACTAGATTACATCGACTCTGTTTTAAGTAATATATAAACCAAGAATTTTAAAATAAATACATCTACAATGGATCAAGAACATAATATTAAAATCTTTTCTTGCAGAAGCTCTCGCTATCTTGCTGAGAAAATCGCAGCATCTCTAAATTTACCATTAGGTGACTCTATAGTAACTGATTTTAGTGATGGAGAATTCCAACCAGTTTTAAACGAAAGCGTTAGAGGAGCTACCGTCTTTATAATTCAATCAACATTTCCTCCAACAAACAATCTTTTCGAATTATTATTAATGATAGATGCAGCTAAAAGAGCATCTGCTTATAAAGTAATCGCAGTAATGCCTTATTTTGGTTGGGCTAGACAAGATAGAAAAGATAGACCAAGAGTATCGATTGGAGCTAAACTAGTAGCTAATTTACTTATTGCTTCTGGATGTGATCGTGTTATGACTACTGATTTACACGCAGACCAGATCCAAGGATTTTTCGACATTCCTGTTGACCACATATACGCTAGTTCGTTATTCTTGCCTTACTTAAGACAGATGAATATAGAAAACCTTTCTATAGCAGCACCTGATATGGGTGGAGCCAAAAGAGCTAATGCATACTCAAGAATTTTAGGATGTCCATTGATCGTATGTCACAAATCAAGAGAAAGAGCCAATGTAGTTGGATCTATGACTGCTATCGGTGAAGTTGAAGGAAAAAATGTAGTTATTGTTGATGATATGATCGACACAGCTGGAACATTATGTAAAGCAGCTGATGTACTACTTAAAAAAGGAGCTTTAAGTGTTAGAGCACTAGCTACTCACCCTGTACTTTCAGGCAGTGCATATGAAAGACTAGCTAATTCAAAACTTAGTGAAATAATAATTTCAGACACTATTCCTCTAAGACCATCAGCAGATTCTGACACTAGTAAAATAAAAGTAGTATCTGTAGCTAATTTATATGCAGATATTATAAATAAAGTATATTGCAATAAGCCAATAAGTTCTAGCTATACCTTTTAAATAGAATATACTATGAACAGCATAAATATATCCGATATTCATGATATTCTTATAAAGAAAATTAATTTTTTCGTCGAACAAGCTGGTATATCAAATACAGTGATAGGAATTTCAGGAGGGATAGATTCTGCTGTCGTAGGAGCATTAGCCGTAGAAGCTTTAGGTAAAGAGCATGTGCATGGTTTATTGATGCCGTCTGATTTTTCGACACTTGAATCTGTAAATGATGGTGTCAAGTTAGCAGACAACCTTGGAATAACTTATGATGTGATATCCATTAGTTCTATATATCATAAATTCATACGATCTATAGAGCCTATATTTAATGGAGATAATTCATGGGATTGTACACAAGAAAATCTTCAAGCTAGAATCAGGGGAACCATTATTATGGCATATTCAAATAGACATAAAGCTTTAGTATTAAATACATCTAATAAAAGTGTGCTTTCATGCGGCTACGGTACGTTATATGGAGATTTAGTAGGAGATTTATTAGTTATTGCAGACTTATATAAAACTCAGGTTTATGAATTGGCACGTTATCTGAATACATATAAAGAGATGATACCTCTTTCGACTATAGTGAAAGCTCCTTCAGCAGAACTAAGGCCGGGACAGAAAGATTCAGATTCATTACCTGATTATAATATAATGGACCAAATATTATTTAAACTTAATGAAGAGAATTTATCAGTTTCTGACATCATAAAAGAAGGATTTGATGCTGATTTAGTGAAAGAGATATCGAAGTTAAGAGCTGGTTCATCATTTAAAAATGCACAATTAGCTCCAGTGATAAAGATAGGAAAACGTCCTATCTTTGATAAAAGTAAATGGATTTAAAAATATTAAAGAAATGGAATTATTTATCGCAGCAGTAGTATTTTTAGGTTTAGGAATATTTGTCATGAATTTTAACATTATATTTCGCAGAAATAAACCTTTTCCAGACAGCGAAGTTGGACATAATAAAGCAATTAAAAAATTAGGCATTAGATGTGCATCTGGAGCTGAAAGGAAATTATGGAAAGGAAAAAACAATCCTTTAAATCAAGGTAAACAGAAAACTGTTTATGATTACTCTGCATGTTCATCGTGTGATGAAGACTGCGCATTAAAACAATAAAAAAATATGAGTTTAGTAGCTATCGTAGGACGTCCTAATGTAGGAAAATCTACATTATTTAATAGATTAGTGGGTATGAGACAGGCGATCGTTGATCAAACGTCAGGCGTTACCCGTGATAGACATTATGGAAAATCTGATTGGTGTGGAAGAGATTTTTCAGTAGTAGATACAGGAGGTTATACTGTTAATTCGGAAGACATTTTCGAAAATGAAATAGTAAAACAAGTTAACATCGCTATTGAAGAAGCTGATGTGATATTATTTCTTGTAGAAGTAGGCACAGGAATTACTGATTTCGACGAAAGTATCGCGAAAGTATTAAGAAGATCGAAAAAACCAGTAATACTTGTTGTAAACAAAGTAGACACAGGAGCTAAGCAATTTGATGCTTATGAATTTTATGGTCTAGGTCTAGGAGAACCTATCACCATATCTTCAGCCAATGGAAGTGGAACAGGAGAATTATTAGATGAACTTGTCAAACAACTTCCAGAAGAAGAAGAAAAAGCAGAAAATGAAATCAAGATTCCTAGAATATCTATTGTTGGTAAACCAAACGTAGGTAAATCCTCTCTTACCAATGCTCTCCTTGATGAAGATAGAAACATCGTTACTTCTGTAGCAGGAACTACCAGAGACTCTATTGAATCAGAATACAATAAATTCGGGCATAGATTCACGCTTATAGATACTGCAGGATTACGTAAGAAAACCAAAGTTAATGAAGACTTGGAATTTTATTCTGTCATGCGTTCTATACGTGCTATAGAGAATTCTGATGTATGTGTCCTAATGATTGATGCCACGACAGGCATGGAATCACAAGATATGAATATCTTTAATCTTATCAATAAGAATAAAAAAGGAATAGTCATCGTCGTGAATAAATGGGATACAGTAGATAATAAAGATAGTAACACTATGAAAACATATACTCAAAAGATATATGATAAGATTTCTCCTTTCGTAGATGTTCCTATAGTCTTTACTTCTGTGCTTAATAAGCAAAGAATATTAGACGTCTTAGATAAAGTCGAAGAAGTATCAACTAACTATACTAGAAAAATCCCTACATCCAAGCTTAATGAAGTTATGCAAGAGGAAATAAATAATTATCCACCTCCTGCGACTAAAGGTAAATATATTAAAATTAAATTTATCACTCAACTTCCTACTAGAAGTCCATCTGTAGCATTTTTCTGTAATCTTCCTCAATACATAAAAGAGCCATACAAGAGATATCTGGAAAATAAGCTTCGTTCGCATTTTGATTTTACGGGTTGTCCTATACAAATATATATGCGTAAAAAATAAGCAGTCATAATTAAATGACTAGAAAACTATTTAGCCTGATTCATAAAAAAAGAATCGGGCTAATTTTTCATTATTCTGATTTGTTGAATATAATTTCCTTCTGTAGAAGTTTTCACGAAAATTGTTACTCGATATTTATTACCACCAGCTTCTAACACTCCTATAGCATATTTCATCGGTGCCCTGCCAGATTTATGCATTATATTAAACTGCTTAGGATTATTATTATTGAAGAAATCCTTCATAATTTGACATGCTTGATTCCTGCTACATTCATTTACATTACCTAGAAGATTGATTTCCAAGTTTTCAGCAAACCATGCAGATAAATTCTCAGCATTGCCCTGGCGAATATATTTAGATATTGGCACAAATACATCACACTGATCATTAAAATGGACACGTGAAGTAGATACTAAAGGAATTAGCATCATAATCAGTGAAAATATAATGGTTTTTTTTATCATAAAATATATATGGTATATTATCTAAATATCGCTTGTAAGTTGTTATTCCAAAAAAAGCAAAAATCACGCCAATGTAATTTTTCTTGTTTATTTACTTTATAATCAAAATAATAGTTTTATTTTTGTGGATATGAAGATTACATTATTAATGATAGGAAAGACTAGTTTTCCTTTTGTAAAGGAAGGATTAGAAATGTACGAAAAACGTTTAGTTCATTATATATCATATAAAAGAATAGAAATCGCCGATTTAAAAAAAACATCTGCACTTAGTAAAGAACAGATAAAAGATAAAGAAGGAGATCTGATATTAAAACATATATCTTCTCAAGATGATCTTATTCTGCTTGATGAAAAAGGAAAAAGTTATTCCTCTATAGAATGGGCATCATATTTGGAACACAAAATTGTAAATTCAGGAAAAAACATAACTTTCGTTATAGGCGGAGCATATGGTTTTTCTGAAAAAATATATAAAAGAGCTAATAGTAAACTTTCATTTTCTAGAATGACCTTTTCTCATCAGATTATTAGATTATTCTTCACAGAACAAATTTATCGAGCTTTTACTATTATTAAAGGTGAACCATACCATAACGAATAATAAAGTCTTGGATATATAAAATGAATAAAAATGATAAAGAACATTAAAGAATTTTTTGAACAATATAAAAAGAATAGAACAATAATTATATGGCTATTCGCTTTTTTAATGTTTGGTATATCCTTTACGCAGAATAAAACTGATAGAATAAAGCACGAAACACGTCAAGTTCAGAAAGAGATAAACTCTCGAATGAAAATTCTGGATAAATATGCGAAAAAGGCTTTAGACGTTCCTGTCGACCAATGGGTCAATTTCAATAATTTTCCAAAAGATATGGTATTATATAAATATAATGCCGATACTCTTCAGAGTTGGGTAAATCTATTTCCCATTTCAAACGATGAAGTCGATCTTTTACCTCTATGGTATAGAATACATAATTTAAATAATCAGAATTTATTTAATACCCCACTAGCATATCTAAGTAATGACATTCAATATGCTAATCTAGGTACATCTTGGTATTTAATAAAGCCTTACAAAGAAGGTCGAGTCAAATTAATAGCTGGTTTATTAATTAAATCAGACTATAGTTCAGAAAATGCCGCACTTAACAATAAGACTAATCCTAAATTAAAATTAGACAAGCATTACTCAACTATTCCTCTTACTATAGATGATAGCCATATTATATATTATAAAAATAAACCTATTTTTTCTATAATAAATAATAGCTCTATTTCCATAGATCATCCTAGAACTGAATATCGATGGATAGCTATACTCTTTGTTATTTTGGCTTTCTTTTCGCTTCATGATAATAAAAGAAGCTTTACTTCATTATTTCTTTTATATTCAGGCTTAATAATTACACATATCTTCGCGAAAGGAATGATTAACGTCTTAGAGTCTGATGTTAAACTCTTTTCTCCTATATTATATGCAGACTCCAACCTCTATGATTCGTTAGGACGATTATTAATTAGTCACCTATACATATTTCTTTACGTTCTAGCTATTTTTATGCTTAAAAAGAAGTTATATAGTCGTTTTTTAAAATTAAACTATAAACTTCGTAAATTAATTTCTAAGATTAGCATAGCATTACCAATCCTGCTACTTATTTATATACATATAAGTTTAAGATCATTAATGCTTAATTCAAATATAGTACTTGAATTATATAGAATAGATGAAATTTCATTTTATACAGTCTTAATATACTTATCATATGCATTATTATTTGTAACGCTATTTATGTCTTTGAATCTCGTAGAAATGACATTTAGAGATAAAATCAAAATTGTATTATCACCTACGAAGATTGGAATTATTTTCTCTCTAATTATATCTCTATATAGTATATCTACAATTGGAATTTATGGTTTTCAAAGAGAAAAAGAAAGGACTAGGGTTATCTCCAATAATCTCTCTATTAAACGAGATATTTCACTAGAACTCCGACTTAGATATGTAGAAAGGTTCATAGCTACAGATAATGTAATTAATCTTTTAATAAATGTACCAAATGGAGATGATATCATAAGAAATAGAATATATGAATCTTATCTAACAGATATTAGTGAAAAATATAATATAAGAATAACCATATGTAATGAGAATACCAGACTTCTCACAGAGAGTTATGCCCAACCTGTTAATTGTTTCGAATTTTTCAACAATAAAATTATTTATAAATATGGTATAAAACTATCACCATTTTCTCCATTTTATTATTTGGACAATAACAACGACCAGATTAATTATATAGGATGCTTTAATTATCTGAGAAATAATATTTTATATGATTTATTCATAGAGATAGAATCAAAAACTTCAGACAATTCGATAGGATATCCTTCTCTATTAACAAGTACTTTACTAACGACTAAGAAAAGAAATTTACCATACTACTACTCCTATGCTAAATATCACGATAATCGTCTTATTTCGAAAAAAGGCTCATATAATTTTCCAATAGAGATAAATAAAAGAATAAAAAATGGCTATTCAACTAAATTAGAAAATGGATACGTTAAGTTTTATAATAAGGTATCAGATAACAATGTTATAATAATACTCAGGAAGAGTAGAAGTATTCTTATTTATCTTATCGCTTTTTCATATACATTATTATTTTTCGGTTTATTTCTTTTACTTTTCAATAGACCTGGAAGGAAAAAAACTGGAGAGTTAATAGCTAAATCTAAATATTCATTAAGGACTAAGATAACATATTTATTATCTTCAGCATTAGTCACATCGTTACTATTTATCGGTATCGGAAGTGTTCTTTTCGTAGTTAATATAATTCATGATAATAACGAGCTTCAAGTAGAGCAAAAAATCCATACTATACAAAGTACTTTATCTGAAATGTGTAAATATGCTAAGACTTACACAGAGATAAATACCACAGAAATGTTTAATGCCATGGATCAAGTATCTAATAATACACATGTAGATATAAACCTATTTGACCCTCATGGTAGATTAATTCGCTCCACAAACCCTGAAATATTCAACCAATATCTAGTTAGTTCAAGAATAGATAATAAAGCTTACTATCCAATTATATTCCAACATCAAAGTCAAGTAATATTAGAAAAGAAATTAGGTAATTTAAAATATTATTCTTTATCTGCTCCTATTTTTAATCTTGATGGTAAACTTATAACTATAGCTAATATTCCTTATTTCAAGAATGAATCTAATTGGCAAGATTCATCTTCTATAATAGCAGCTATTGTAAACTTATATTTAATTTTATTATTAGCTGTATTACTTGGAGGTGTCACCATATCTAACTCTATAACGAAACCATTAGCTATTATAAGTAAGAAATTAGAAGATATGGATTTTTCTAAAAAGGGTAAACAGATAAATTATAAGAGTAATGATGAGCTTGGTACTCTAGTGAAAGCATATAATAAAATGGTGGTAGATTTAGATTCTAGCACTAAGAAATTAGCTCAAAATGAAAGAGAACAAGCCTGGAAGGAAATGGCTCGTCAAATAGCACATGAAATCAAGAATCCTCTAACTCCTATGCGTCTTAGTATACAACATCTTATAAGATTAAGACAGCGTAATATCGAAGGATGGGAAAAGAAATTTGACGAATTATCTGTATCTCTTTTAGATGAAATAGATATACTTTCAGAAACAGCATCAGAATTCTCCAGCTTCGCTAAATTCTATAATGAAGACAATGCAGTTATTGATTTAATTAGTATCCTCAACGAACAAAGAATTTTCTTCGACCACAGAGAAAATATCAAAATGCTTTTCATAAATATGATAGATAATGCTTATGTATATGCTAGAAAGAGTCAAATAACAAGAGCATTCGTTAATCTTATATCTAATGCTATACAAGCTATTGAACCACAAGGAGGTGGAAAAATAAGAATTATTATAAAAGAAGAAGATAATTTCTATTATACTCGTATAGAAGATAATGGAGAGGGAGTCAGTGATGAAAATCTCAACAAATTATTCAAACCTAATTTCACTACGAAAAGTGGAGGTACTGGTCTGGGACTCGCTATTTGTAAAAGCATTATGGAACAAAGTAATGGTGACATATCATATGAACGCTCAGATATGGGAGGAGCTTGTTTCATAGTTAAGCTACCAAAATACATAGAAAAAAGGTCGTAAAAAATTACGACCTTTAAATATAAATTAATTAGAAATAAATTTCTATTTTACTCTTTCACCATATGAACGGTCTACAGTATTTACTTTAATAATATCGTCTTGATTAATGAATAAAGGAACCATAATCTCTGCTCCAGTTTCTAATGTAGCTGCTTTTAAAGCATTGGTAGAAGCTGTATCTCCTTTAACTGCAGGCTCTGTATAAGTAACTTGTAACTCGACATAAGGAGGAAGTTCACATGTTAAGCATCTATCTTCATCTACATAATACATCATCTCTACTACTTGCCCTTCTTTCATTAAATCTGCATTTTGCACTAAATCTTCTTCTAATGAAAGTTGTTCAAACGTTTCAGTATGCATGAAGTTATATCCTAATTCATCTTTATATAGATATTGATAAGGTCTTCTTTCGATAACGATAGGTTCGATTTTCTCGCCTGCATTAAAAGTCCTTTCAAGAATTTTACCAGTTTCAAGATCTTTTAATTTTGATTTTACAAATGCAGCCCCTTTACCTGGTTTTACATGTTGGAAATAAATAATAACGAAAGGTTTGTTATTGTATTTTAAATACAAACCATTTTTAAAATCTGCAGTAGTTGCCATATATATTTTTTTAAATTTTCTAAAAAGGAGTGCAAATATACAAAAAAATCTGCTATTTATAAAGATATAAGGAATTTAGCTACTCTATCAAGCTGCCATCTAGGTGTCGAAGTCGCTCCACAAACACCTACTTTTTCATCTTGAATAAACCAATCAGGGTTAATATCATTCTCGTCATCTACTCTATAAGTCCTTTTATTATTGGCTTTACATAAATCACATAGAATTTTTCCATTAGAACTTTCCTTTCCACATACGAAAATAATAACAGACATCTCTTGTGCGAATTTTATCAAAGAATCATGTCTTCCAGATACTCTATGACAAATAGTATTAAAAATCTGAAGATTATCATTAGTTACCATCTTTTTTAACTCTGAACAGATTCTATTATATTCTTCGGTAGATTTAGTAGTTTGAGAAAATATAGCTATAGGTTTTGATAAATCAATTCTTTTTTTGAATTTATCTTCAAATAGTTCAGAATAATGTTCTATTACGAATGCATCTGAATTCACCTGCCCTACTAATCCATTAACTTCTGCGTGTCCTATTTTACCAAAAATGACTATCTGGCCTCCATAGGGTTTAATTTTATTATAAGTCTCTGAAATCTTTTTCTGTAATTTTAAAACTACAGGACAAGTACAATCCACCAAATCTAGATTATTTGCTTTCGCATATTCATATGTAGCAGGTGGTTCTCCATGTGCTCTAATTAAAACTTTTTCATTAGATAAATTATGATATTTAGTATAATCTATAGTATTGAGGCCTAGAGCTGCTAAACGTCTTAATTCCACATCATTATGCACGATAGCACCTAATGAAAATAAGGTATGATTTTTATTTAACTCTCCTTCAGCTCTTTCTATAGTATGCTCGACTCCAGGACAACATCCCGAATATTCATCAACTACTACTGTTTTAATTTTTTTAGATGCTGCTTTTTTAGCCGCTTCGATATATGGTTTAATCCAAACTAGCTCTTCATCTAGGGTCATATTACTATTATCTAATAATACAGATTCAGAAGCTTTACGAAGTGGATCTTTAGACCTGTTACTATCTATAAAATCTCTATCATTAATATTTTTGAGAACTTCTTCAAAATTAGCCTTATCTCCTTTTGCCTGCATTTCTTTTAAACGACGCATAGCCCTGATTTCAGGATCTGCTGTCATAAATATTTTAAGTTCAGCATTTGGAAAAACCGCTGTACCTATATCACGACCATCCATCACGACTCCTTTATTAGCACCTATACGACGAAGAACGACGTTTACATAATCACGTATAGTCGGGACTGCGGCCATGTAACTTACCTTATCAGAAATAGCCATCGACCTTAGAAGAGTCTCTACATTTTCATCATTTATATATGTTTCACTTTTACCAGTTTTAGAATTAAATTTAAAAGAGAGATTAATATCTTTTAATTTTTCTTTTAAAATGTTTTCTTCGATGGTATTATCCTCATTAATGAGCTTATTGCGCATAGCGAATAATGTCGAAGCTCGGTAAAGAGCTCCTGTATCGATATATATGTAACCTTCCATCGCGGCTACACGTTTAGCAAATGAGCTTTTTCCTGTGGAAGAAAGACCATCTATGGCGATTATTATTTTTGTCGTCTTCATATCGTGACAAAAATACAAAAAATAACTATCTTTGTACACTAAAGATTGGAACGTAATATGAAAATATTAATAATTGACGACGAAAGGAGTATTCGTAATACTCTAAAAGAAATATTAGAATTCGAAGGACATAAAATTTCTCTTGCTGCAGATGGTGAAGAAGGATTAAAACTAGGCATATCTGAAAATTTTGATGCTATCTTTTGTGATATCAAAATGCCAAATATGGATGGTGTAGAAGTTTTAGCAAAACTAATAGAAGGAGGATGTGATGCTGCTATAATTATGATTTCCGGACATGGCTCCATTGATACGGCAGTAGATTGTATTAAAAAGGGTGCTTTTGATTTTATTCAAAAACCTTTGGACCTGAATAGAATCTTAATTACTCTTAAAAATGCGACAGATAAAACAGAATTAGTTAAACAAACTAAAATCTTAAAAAAGAAGACTTCGTCAAATGTTCCTGAAATAGTCGGTACATCAGAAGCTATTACTAAGGTAAAAGAAATGATCGACCGCGTAGCTCCTACAGATGCAAGAGTATTAATTACAGGCTCCAATGGTACAGGTAAAGAATTAGTCGCTCGATGGTTACACGAAAAAAGTGACAGAGCTAAAATGCCATTTATAGAAGTCAACTGTGCAGCTATTCCTAGCGAATTAATCGAAAGTGAACTTTTCGGTCATGAAAAAGGTTCTTTCACCTCTGCTATAAAACAACATAAAGGAAAATTCGAACAAGCAAATGGAGGTACATTATTCTTAGATGAGATTGGAGATATGAGTCTCGCAGCTCAAGCGAAAGTACTGAGAGTACTCCAAGAAAACAAGATAACACGTGTAGGTAGTGATAAAGATATAGATGTAGATGTAAGAGTCGTAGCCGCTACTAATAAGAATCTAAAAGAAGAAATAGAAAAAGAGAATTTCCGCGAAGACCTTTACCATAGATTAAGTGTTATTCCTATTCATGTACCAGCATTAGCTGATAGAAAAGATGATATTCCATTACTTGTACATCATTTCATTAAAGAAATTAGCCAAGAATCTGGAAAGCCTATAATGAAAATTGATAATGATGCTATAACAGCCCTTCAACAATACAAATGGAGTGGAAATATCCGTGAACTTCGTAATGTAGTCGAAAGGCTTATAATTTTAGCCAATGGAAAAATCACTAAAAAAGACGTAGCACTTTATACTATCCCTCAAGATTAGAATTTATTTCTCATCTTGAGATTTATCGCGCATAACAGCCTTTCTTAATTCGAAATTCTGTCCTAAATACTTACGTCTGACATCAGGATTAGCAGCTAACTCCTCAGCTGTACCACTCTCTAAGATATTACCCTCATATAATAAATAAGCACGATCGGTAATAGCCAAAGTCTCATGAACATTATGGTCAGTAATTATAACACCTATATTTTTAAGTTTCAGACGTGCTATGATATGCTGAATATCCTCAACAGCTATAGGATCCACACCGGCAAAAGGTTCATCTAGTAAAATAAACTTAGGATTAATAGCCAGAGTACGTGCTATCTCACACCTTCTTCTCTCTCCACCAGAAAGCTGAATTCCCATACTTTTACGTACTTTCTGCAGTCCGAACTCTTGAATAAGTGACTCCAAACGCTCTTTTCTCTGAGCTTTAGTCATCTTGGTCAATTCCATCACTGAGAGAATATTATTCTCCACAGACATACGTCTGAAAACAGAAGCCTCCTGCGCTAAATAACCCAAACCAAGTTGAGCCCTTTTATACATAGGAAGTTCAGTAATATCTTTATCATCAAGAAATATTTTTCCCGCATTAGGCTTAATCAAACCAGTAATCATATAAAAACTCGTAGTTTTTCCAGCACCATTAGGTCCCAATAATCCAACTATCTCTCCTTGCTGGACATCTATAGAAACACCTTTAACTACAGTTCTAGCCCCATATTTCTTAATTAAATTTTCACTATATAAACGCATACTAACTAATATCTAAATTTAAATCCTTTTGCAAATTCTGTAATTCACTATTATTTTCCAACAATATTTTCGCCGCCTGAGTAGGAGTATGATAATTACTCTCAGTCTCAGCAGGCTTAATCACTACAATATCTATGCAAATCTTATTATTTTTTAACTTTTCTCTTAAAAACTTCACTAAAGAAAGTTTACAATTCTTTTCAAGCCACTTCTTCTGAGCATCATTACTAACATTAAACTTAACCTCAAAACTCTCTGAAGAAAATGTATAATTATACTGAAGCATAGCAGCTGCCAAACTATGTCTGGTTCCCTGTTCTTTTTTAGCAAACTCAGTCCAAGCATCTTTAAACTGCTCCTGGGAAACAGGCTCCATCAAATCCTTCTTCTGCATCTCTGCCACCTTCTTCTTGCTCTTTTTCAGCACTTCATCATGCTCAGCACGTATAGACACACCTGGTAAACGATGAACACTCTTAGGCTTTTCTTTTTTATTCACGGCAATAGGCACCTCCGGAACAACATTCTGCTTCACATTTTCCGTAGCAGAAGCAACAGGCATCGCAGCAGGTTTTGCTATCGTAGTCACTTTCTTAGCTGGAGTAGCAGAACTCGCAGTCGCTTTACTCGTCGCAGCCGATGATGCGACCACATTCGATGTTATTACATTCGATGTATTTACATTACTGGCAGCAGTCTTATTAGTACTACTATTAACAGCTTGACTAATATGTTGATTAACAGTCTGTTCCGACATTTGTACAGCTTGCTTATCTTTTGGCTGGATAAAAGCCAACTTCATCAATGAGAACTCGATTAAAAGTCTTTGATTACCAGACTGTTTATATTTTGATTCACAATCTGTCGTTATAGATAATGCCTTAAAAATAAATCCGATATCTACATTAGATGCTTGTGATTTATATCTCTCTGATAAAGAAGGAGATAATGCAAATAAAGAAATAGTACTCTTCTGCTTACTTACTAATAAATTACGAAAATGATTACTCAATCCAGCGATAAAATGCATAGCATCAAAACCTTTAGATAAAATCTCATCAAAAAGTACCAAAGGCCCGCTATAATCTCTAGAGAGGAACATATCCGTCAATTTAAAATAATATTCATAATCAAGAACATTTAAATTCCTAATTACACTCTCATAAGTTACATCCTTTCCACAAAAAGCTACCATCTGGTCAAACAATGTCAAAGCATCCCTCATCGCTCCGTCCGCTTTTTCTGCCAATACATAAAGAGCATCTTGTTCTATTTTCACACCTTCCTTATCTGCTATTTTCTGTATAGCAGCGGAGATATCATGAACAGATATCCTATTGAAATCATAAGTCTGACAACGAGATAAAATAGTAGGCAAGATTTTATGCTTTTCTGTCGTGGCCAATATAAAAATAGCGTGAGCAGGTGGTTCCTCAAGAGTTTTCAGAAAGGCATTAAATGCTGCTGAAGAAAGCATATGAACCTCATCTATTATATAGACACTATATTTTCCAATAGCTGGTGGGATGCGTACCATCTCTGTCAGATTTCTAATATCCTCGACAGAATTATTTGATGCTGCATCCAATTCATGAATACTAAAAGACCTCCCCTCCTGGAATGATAAACAAGACTCGCACTTTCCACATGGTTCCATATCAGGGGAAGGATGGAGACAATTTATCGACTTCGCGAATATCCTAGCTGTAGATGTCTTACCAACGCCTCTTGGTCCACAAAAAAGATATGCATGAGCTAGTTTCCCACTAATAATAGCGTTTTTTAAAGTTTTGGCAATATTTGATTGTCCTACTAAAGATTCGAAATTATCAGGTCTATATTTCCTGGCAGATACTATAAATTGTTCCATAATTACAAATATAAAAATTTAATAATCATTTTTTGTTATTTTTGCATATTATTAGAAATCTAATAAGTTTTAGTTTACTCTATTAATTACTCATAAATGCGTATATCATGAAAAAATATTTTAAAACTATAATTATAGCTTTTCTGGTTTCCATTAGTTTATCAAGTCAAGCTCAGATCAAATTCAATAATAAAGGTAACAATATTAGAGATTTTAAAAATAAGACTACTATGGTAGTGCTGAATAGTCATAATTCCATGTTAGATTTATTGTTGAAAAATGCTATAAAGAAAAATTGGACTATTTCAAAATATGAATTCTGTAGTCAAGAAGATTTTAGAAAATTAGCCTCAGATACTTCTTATTATTTTTTAGTAAAATATAATAAAAGTACGGCTAGTAAAAGTGGCTCTGTTTTACAATATCTTACTCTAGTTAAAGGAGGTTCAAGAAAAGGGCTATTTTATAATGAGTCTAAAGAGATATCTCAAAACCTTAATAATATGGCTACTATTATTTCACTTCCTATGCAGGATGATGCAGATGAAAGTGGAGATATTTATAATTTTCTACCTTCATATATTAAGATAATACAAAAACACGTTAATAGTATTTTAGATAATAAAATAGTCGCATTTGCTGGAATGATGATGTATTCAACAAATTTCGAAGATGAACCTAATAGAGTTATCTTTTTTAATAAAAAAGACTTAGGTCTAAATGATATTGATTTAAAAAACGATATGAAACTTTTTAAAGGTAAGGCTCAGATAGTAGATCAAAAGACCATAGAAAATGTCATAAAAGAAAAAAAGAATAATGTCCTGGTTTCTTTAAATGTTAGTCCTTTAAATCCTCAATATGGGGATGAGAATTATAATATGCTTATAAATCCTCTTGAAGGTACTTTAGTATATTATAAAAAGACTAAAATTAGTCGTCGAGCAGGCAAAGGTTTTCATCATTTAGAATTAAAATGGCTTTCTGCTTTTTACAAATAATCGTTCTTTATAAATTTAAAAATATATATGCAATTTGCATTTAAAAAACATAATTCTCCTGTAGCATATTGTGCTCTGAGTATAAAATCTGGTACAAGAAATGAAGGTAAAAAATATGGAGGATTAGCTCACTTCGTGGAGCATCTTCTTTTTAAAGGAACTAAATATCGTTCTGCTTCTGTAGTTAATGGATATATTGAAAAATTAGGTGGTGAGTTAAATGCTTATACATCTAAGGAAGAGACTGTTATCCATGCTACTGTTTTAAAAGAAGATTTACATAAAGCTGTGGGTTTACTCATAGAAATGGGGTTTCTTTCAACTTTCCCCGAAAAAGAATTTCTAAAAGAAAAGGATGTCGTAATGGATGAAATAAGTTCATATAAGGACAGCCCTTCTGAGCAGATATATGATGATTTCGAGGAGTTACTTTTTAAAGGCTCTCCCCTAGCTACTCCTGTCTTAGGCTCTGAAGAGTCTTTAAAACAGATTAGTCTCGATGTAGTTAATGATTATTATACTAAGTTTTTCACCTCTGAAAACATGAGTTTCACCTTAGTAGCAGATGTTGACGAAAATGAAGCTATTAAAATCGTTACTAAATCTCTTCTAAAATATAAGATGAAAAATCCTACGATGAGGATTGATTTAGATGATATTCAAAAGATTATAAATAAAGATTCTTCTACTTTCGCCAATGGTAATATTAATCAGGGCTCTACATCAAGCACTGCTAACATTGCCCTAGAACATAATGCCACTAATGTTGATAATGATAATACGTTTCATAAAGTGGTAGAACTTCATAATCATCAGACGCACTGTATATTAGGGTGTAAAGCATATTCTTATTATGACCAAAAGCGTATTCCTCTTACCTTACTATTGGATTATCTGGGAGGGTCGGCTGCGAATTCACGTTTGAATACTATTTTAAGGGAAAGAAATGCTTTAGTTTATAGTGTGGAGGCCTCTTATGCGCAGTATTTAGATACTGGAGCTATCACTATATATTTTGGTTGTGATAAAGAGAATTATCAAAAATGTATTGATCTGATTAAGAAAGAGCTTAAAGCTGTCGTAAATAAAAAGATTCCTTCTAGGACTTTAAAGGCTGTAAAAAAACAATTTATGGGTCAATTCGCTATAGCTTCTGATAATGGAGAGGCTCAGTGTTTGTCCATGGGTAAGAGTTTAATGATTCATCGTAAACTTCAAACTGTTGATGATATAAGAAAAGAAATCGAGGCTGTCAGTGCTGAAGATATGCAGAATGTAGCTCGCGAACTTTTAATTCCTGAAAAGCTTTGTATTCTTATATATAAAAATATAGGTTAGTGTTGAGAATTTATGATAGATAATAATAGAATTATTAATACTTTAAATTGGATAGAACGTCAAACTTTTTTACGTACTAAACAAGCTCATATGCTATCTTCTGGCGTACAGAGTTCTGTTTTGCGCATGTTATCTAAAATGATTAAGCCTAAAAGAATTTTAGAGATTGGTACTTTTACAGGCTATTCTACTATTTGTTTAGCTACTGGCATTATAAATGATGACGGGAAAAAAGTGATAGATACGCTCGAGGTTAATGATGAATTAAAAGACCTTATAGATGAAGGTTTCGAAAGAGCAGGGATATCTGAAATGATAAATCTTCATATAGGAAAAGCATGTGATATATTAAAAACTCTTCATGGTCCCTACGACTTGATATATATTGATGCAGATAAAAGAGAATATCCTTTATATTACGACTTAGTTATCAATATGTTAAGTCCAGATGGCTATATCATAGCTGATAATGTTATATGGGATGGTAAAATTTTTATGACGAATCCTTCCAATGATGCTCAAACTAGAGGGATTATAGAATTTAATCATAAAGTTTTGGCCGACCCCGAGGTCGAGAATATAATTCTTTCTGTCAGAGACGGCCTAAACATTATACATCATATTAAATGATGTTTATTCGAATTCAGTTAAAACTTTTTTAGTCTCAGCTATTTTTTGTTCTAATAATTCTTGAGATGTAGCCTCACATAAAAATCTAAGATATGGTTCAGTGTTTGAAGGGCGTATATTAAACCACCAGTCATTAAACTCTAAACGATAACCATCGAAATCCATTACTTTATTAGGTTTAGCTTGGTTCATAAAATAATTATAAACAGCAGTCATAGCTTCTTGTTTCTTTTCTATCTTGAAGTTAATCTCTCCAGAATTAGCATATTTAGATATTTCGCTAATTAATTGAGAAATAGTGCGTCCTCGTCTTTTCATCTCAGAGACGATGTCTAAGATTATTAAAGATGCCATTATTCCTGAATCAGAATAATAAAAATCTTTGAAATAAAAATGTCCAGCTAATTCTCCTCCGAAAAGTCCATCTATCTCTCTAAGTTTTGGGGCTGCGAAAGCTCTTCCTACTTTCCAGGTATGAACTTCAGCATTCATAGGTGCTAAGTATTCTGCTACGGCTTTAGAACTTCTGATTTCTTGAAGAACTTTAATCTTTTCATCTGTATTACGACTAGCAGATATTTTAGCATAGCGTTTAGCCTCAGAACTTGTTCCTATTCCTTTCAAGAAGAAGTTTCCTAATAGAGCTATCATAAGATCAGGAGAGATAAATTCTCCATTTTCATCTATAAACATGACTCTATCAGCATCACCATCGTATATGACACCTATGTCACATTTATTTTTCTTAACGAAATTTCTCAATGCCAGGGTATTCTCAGGGATTAATGGATTAGCCTCATGATTAGGAAAAGTACCATCCATTTCATCGAAAATATATTGAATATTTTCACTCTGTGGAAGTAAATCTTTTATAAAAAGAGAAGCCATACCATTAGAGATATCTATTCCTATTTTTAAATTTGATATATCTCCTACATATTTACGCTGAAATGTTAAATATTCTTCACGTAAATCTAACTGTTTTACTATTCCTTTTGAAGATGCTACTGGTGTAGCCTTTCCTTCATTTATCCATTTTTCAATAGTTCCTAGACCTGCGTCATATCCTACTGGTAAAGCATTTTCTCTAGAAACTTTTAAACCATTATACTCACGAGGGTTATGAGAGGCTGTTATCTGAACGGAGGCTTTAAAACCTTTTGCTGCTGTACCGAAATAGACTAAAGGTGTAGTACTTAACCCTATATCAGTAACATTCGCACCTGCATCTGTCAGACCTTTAATAAGATAATCATGAATCTCAGGTGATGAGTTCCTCATATCTCGTCCGACAAGAACCTCTTTAGTTTTCAATAATTCAGGTATAAAATAACCTATTTTATAAACTGTATTTTTATCAAAATCTTTATTATAGATTCCTCTGATATCATAAGCGTGAAATGCACCCATTTTATTTATTTTTTAATTAATAATACTAAGTTTCTTAAGGAATATTTATTTTTTACGTACTAATTTAATCTTATATGTCGTACGTACTTTTCCTTTCTGTATATTGTGAAGTTTAGAGGCTATCATTTTCTTTCGTATTGGAGAAAAATGATCGACGAATAAAATCCCATTTAAATGGTCATATTCATGTTGAACCATTCTGGCTCCAAAATTATCTAATTCCTCTATATGTTCTTCAAATTTTTCATCAAGATATTTGATTGTAATCTTTTTAGGTCGAATAACATCTCCATTAATTCCTGGTACACTTAGACAACCTTCGCCATATTCTGAAGTTTCTTCACTTTCTTTTACGATAACAGGATTAATCATAATCCTTTTGAAATCTTTTAGTTCAGGGTAAACATCAGACACATCACTTCCATCTACAACGAACATACGAAGGCTTTTCCCTATTTGAGGACATGCTAGCCCTACTCCATCAGACTCCTTCATAGTTTTCCACAAATCATCAACAAATTGTGCAAATTCTTCTTTATTAATTTCTTTTGGGTCTATCTCCTTAGCTTTCGCTCTAAGAACATCAGATCCCATTATATAAATCGGATAAATCATACTCTATTTTTAAATATTATTATGTCTTTAATTCTTTCTATTCATAAACGTTTGCAAAATTAATGCTGCGCTTACTTTATCAACCGCAGACTTATCTCTGCGTCCTTTTTTCTTCACTCCACTATCTATTAATGACTGAAAAGCCAAAACAGATGTAAATCTCTCATCTTCAAGTACTATTTCTATATCAGGAAATTTTTTTTTCAACTGTTTTAAAAAAGTATCTACATAACGAGCAGCTTCGGAAGGTTTGTTATCCATATTAATAGGATATCCAACTACAAATTTTTCAACCTTCTCTTTATCTGAATAATCTTTCAGGAATTCCATTATCTTTGTAGTCGGAACAGTTTCTAATGGTGAAGCAAATATTCTTAAGGGATCGCTTACAGCGATACCTGTCCTTTTTTTTCCGTAATCGATTCCCACTAGTCTGTCCATATTGTATATATTTTTTTATATTTTGCCAAATTTAATGTTACAAATTTAATGTTTATTACCAATAATGAGTAAAAATACGAAAAGAAAAAAAGAAAAAGTAACTAGAATTAGACTTGCTATCATAAATAATGATACGCATAAACCTCTATTCGTGATAAGGGGTACTAAATTTAAATTTATCTCTAGTGCTATATTTCTCGTAATATTTATAATCGTCCTTGCTTTTATTTTAGTAGCAGGAACTCCTTTAAAACAATTTATTCCTGGTTACCCTTCTACAGAAACACAGCTTGCGGCATTGCAAAATATTAAAAAGATAGATTCTCTTGAACAGACTATGCAAACATGGTCGATACAATTCGCTAATATACAACGAGTTATTAATAGAGAAGAACCTCTTCCTCTAGATTCTATTTTAAATCTAAATAAAGGTCAAAAAGCTGTAGAAATTAATAGAATTTATGCTAAAAAAGATTCATTACTGAGAGACGAGGTTAAAAAGCAAGAATTATTTAATCTTAATTCAGATAATTCTCTTCAGATTAAACAAGTCGAAGGTATGCTGCTTTTCCCTCCTATAAAAGGTATAATCACTCAGAAATATGATATTGGGGAAGATCATCCTTTCATAGATGTGGCTACTAAAGAAAATGCCGTAGTTAAATCCGTTTTAAATGGAACTGTTATTTTCACAGCATGGAATGATGAAACTGGATATACCATACATATTCAACATGAGAATAATCTAATCTCCATATATAAACATATAGTAAAACCATTAAAGAAACAAGGGGATAAAGTAACCGCGGGGACACCTATAGGTCTTGTTGGAAATGTAGGCAAACTCAGTACTGGACCTCATCTTCATTTCGAATTATGGCATAATGGAGAACCGATTGACCCAACTAAATATATTAATTTCTAATGACAAAAAAAAGAATAGCCATTCTTGGTTCTACTGGCTCTATTGGGACGCAGACTTTGGATGTAATAAGTCAGCATCCTGATTTATTCGAAGTCGTACTTCTTACAGCCAATAATAATAGTAAACTTTTAATCGAACAAGCCATCAAATTCGATGTTAACACTGTCGTAATTTGTAATGAAACACATTATAAAGATGTGCAAAAGGCTCTCGACCCACATTACATCAAGGTATTCGCAGGAATAAATTCTGTGGAGGATATTTTAAGTTCTTATGATAATATAGATATCGTAGTGGCTGCTATGGTAGGTTTTAGTGGACTAAAACCTACTATGGCAGCTATACGCGGCGGTAAAACTATTGCCTTAGCGAATAAAGAAACATTGGTTGCTGCTGGCTCTATAGTTACGAGAGAGGCCAAGAAGCACCATTGCCCTATATTGCCTGTGGATTCTGAACATTCTGCGATATTCCAATGTCTCCAAGGGAATAGGTCTCCTATAGAAAAAATATTGTTAACGGCTTCTGGTGGCCCTTTTAGAACTTTTTCTTATGAGGAGTTAGTGGGTGTTACTAAGGCACAGGCTCTGAATCATCCGAACTGGAATATGGGGGCGAAGGTTACTATAGATTCTTCGACTATGATGAATAAAGGTTTCGAGATGATCGAGGCTAGATGGTTGTTTGACGTGGCTCCAAAAGATATAGAAATCGTGGTTCATCCTCAGTCTATTATTCATTCTATGGTGCGTTATAGGGATAGTTCTGTTATCGCGCAGATGAATGTTCCTGATATGAGGGTTCCTATTCAATATG
>Ga0172377_10000135_pt1 | contig 63215 bp, 56 predicted proteins | sample Pumphouse3metaG_FD_119749 | JGI IMG/M metagenome (GOLD analysis project Ga0172377, IMG submission 119749) | Leachate microbial communities from a municipal landfill in Southern Ontario, Canada - Pumphouse #3 metaG | ecosystem: Engineered > Solid waste > Landfill > Unclassified | place: Canada...
CTCCGGTGTTGGCTCCGGTGTTGGCTCCGGTGTTGGCTCCGGTGTTGGCTCCGACTTCGTACCAATGACCCACACTTTGGTGTAATTGCCTTCACCATCATCTTGCCAGGCTAAGAAAGGATAACCTTTATCAACAGACGCATCGGCTTCAATATCCCACCCTGCAGAACCGTCAGTAAATGTAGCCAACTCCTGCAGCTCAGCGGTAGTCTTGCCGATTCCTCCCGCACTGGTGGTTTTGCCTGAGGTTTCGGTATCCCAGTAGCTATTGGTTATGTTGGAGTGATCACGAAACCCATTCAAGCCACCAACAAAATTTATGCCGGTCACTTTACCTGTCGCATAACTATTACTGATACTGCTATATTCGCTATACCCAACCAAACCACCAACAAAATCGTCACCAATCACTCTCCCTATTGCATAGCTATCGTTAATGCTACTATACCCACTTGATCCAACCAAACCGCCAACAGATCTTTCTCCATTTACAATCCCCACTGCATAGCTATTGCTAACCGTAGCAATATAGATCATCCCGACTAATCCTCCAACATTGCTTACACCAGTTACGATCCCCATCGCATAGCTATTAGTGATGTTACCGTTTTCGCTAAAGCCAACCAGACCACCAACACCATGGTCACCAATCACTCTCCCCATTGCATAGCTATTGGTGATTTCACTTACGGTATCAATGTCGAGATCGGTAGCTCCAATCAAACCTCCAATAAACCTGCTACCGTATACAGAAACCGAAGCATAACTGTTGGTGATGATCGTATTATTGCTTGAACCCACTAGGCCACCAATTTCGCTTATACCGTTAGTCCATCCTGTCGCATAACTATTGATGATGGTACTGTTCTCGCTCAAACCAACCAAGCCACCAACAGAACTATACCCTGCACTTATGACATTTGTTAATCCAATATTTTTTATTGTTGCGCCATTCGTAACGCCAAACAACCCAAGATTAGTATTATCATGGTTAACATTATCTCTTTGTGCAATTAACCAGTCGATGCTATTACCCAATCCATCAAATCTACCCGTAAAAGGGGTATGTTCATTTCCAATCGGAACAAAACCGCGTGCATCATCCCACCCTTCTGTCGCTAATGCATTGACATCTGCCCCAAGCGCAAAATTCCCCGATAGATTGCCATTCATGCCTTGTAAATCAGTTCCAGTGGCGCTGCCCTCTGCGCCTAACGCTGTAATAACCGTATAATCAATAACGCCTCCATTACTCCCAAGCTTAGTACTGAAGTTTTGTCCTGCTTTTAAACTGATCGGCGCGTTGATTGTGTACGTGGCGGTATTGCCAGCTGCTACTGCACCTTGACCGTACTCCAACTCTAACCTACCGCCTGTTCCTTGGCTGGCGTCAATCGCTGAATTGATTTCGATATTGCGAATCGCGCTCAGGGTTAGGGTGTTGCCACTTGACCAGGTGATTGTGTCATTCACAAAAATATCGCCATTACCGGAAGTGTTCGCACCATCAACACTTTGAATGGTGACGTTGGTGCTAGCCAGATTGGTTCCAAGTTGTGCGCCGGTAATATCCCCACCACTTGCGGCGACGGTGTAGTCATTCGGATCTATCAACCATTCCCCGGTTTGGCCGTTGTCGGCTTTAGTGGTAACTTGCAGGCCTGCCTGGATATCGACTTTTGCCGCTGAGGTTTCGATAAACCCACCATTCCCCCCATTTGGTGCGCTGGCATCGAGTGTGCCTGCGACCTGTATCCGGTCATTGTCCATATCGCCCATCAGGTAGATTTCACCGTCTTCGCCAGTGGCAAGGGTTTGCGCTTGAATAATGCCGGTGTTGTTGATAACCGTGCTGGCCAAGTCGCCCGCCGCTTGCGCCGTCAAATAGATATAGCCGCCGTCAGCTTGTATCGCACCGCCGTTGCTAATCAACGCATCAATCGCTTTTTGTTCAACTTGAATTTTGACCGGTCCGCCCATATCGAGCGTGACTTTGGAGCCAGCCCCCATGAGCACATCGCCTGCTGTAGCCGTGATATTGCCGGTGTTTTCGATTTTGGCGGCAATCATGGCAACATAACCGCCATTGGCGGCGACAATATTGCCTTGATTGATAATCGCATTTTGGCTACTTCCTTCGAAGCTATAGTTTCCGCTCATAAAGTCTTCATTGCGGATGTCGAGCGTAGAAGCCACCAAACCGCCCACGTTGATTTGCGCGCTAGGGGTAAACAGAATACCGTTGGGGTTAATCAGGAAGACTTGGCCGTTGGCGTTAATGGCTCCTTGAATGGAGGAAACATCCGAACCAATAACGCGATTGAGTGCCACGGAGTCAATACCGGGTTGATGGAAGTTGACGGTGTGCCCCTGACCAATGTCAAAGCTCTGCCAGTTGATGGCGGTTTTATCGGTGGTTTGGGTAATATCCATCACATTACCGTTTTGGCTAATGTTTGAGTTACCTGCCACTACGTGCCCGCCCGTTGGTAAATTGTTGGCATAGGCTTGGCTGCTCACCAAAATCAACGAGCCGAGAGCTAGTTTGCCGCTAAGCTGGCGCAGCAGTTGGCGCAGATGTTTTAGCAGGCCTGCTTGGCGCGTACTTTGGTTGGTTTTGGTTTTTTTACGGCCTTTGCCAATTTCGGAAACGGCTTGCCATACGCCTAGGGCATGATTATAGACAACTCGGTAGATATGGTTCATGGCATCCTCCAATTAGATAGGCACAAAAATAGTAGTTTGAGAAAAATACCATAGTTTTTTTTCGGTATTTCTGACAGTTTCTGACGAAAACGAATTTTTATGCCCTGTAAGAGGTTTAATCTAAATGGATTAATAAGGACGCTAGCACACTCACTTTTAAACACGAAGACATGAGAGACAGGCCTTAGTCTGATCCTACGCAGGGAAGTTGCAGACATACCTGCGAGCCATGTTGATCGGAGGCAATATTTAACTGACCTTGGTAAAGCTGAATGATTTCGTGTGCCAGCGTCAGGCCAAGACCAAGACCGGAAGTTTGGGGCACATTATGTCCACGCTGGAAAGGCTTAGGCGGATTAACATTATCCGCAAAGCCCGGCCCTTGGTCTTCGACACATAACCGCACATGGTTATTTTGAATATTGATGTTTAAACGACAACTCGCTGGACTGTATTTAAGCGCATTTTGCATAATTAAGGTCAACGCAAGCACAAGCGCTTGTCCGTCACCTTGAATTGTGCAACGAGGCAAACGCTCAACGCTCGGCCATTGAATGCGCTCATTTCCTTCTAAGTCCGCCCATTCAATTTGTAGCTGTTGATACCAACGACTGAAATCGATTTGGCCGCTGTGTGGCCGTTGTTTATAGTGTTCAGTACTCAAACAGGCATCAAGAATACGGCGCATCTTTTTTATCACTTGGCGTTGTTTAACGAGCTGTTGTTTCGTATAAGGCTCAGCTGATTCAAAATCTTCTTGTAAGTTACGCGTACCCGCATCCAATACGGCCAGCGGCGTAAGCAACTCGTGCGAAAGCAAGTTCATAAAAATACGTCGTTTGCTGATTTCGTGTTGCGCTTCGTCGGCCATCACTTGCAACCTAAGCCGTGTTTCGCGTTCCCGATAATAGTGCAATACCATCGCCATCAAGAACAGCACCATTTGCGCAACCAACGCCAAACTCATACTGTTTTCTGTCCAAAAATTCAGCTCAATCCAGCCACGCACAACCGCAACTCGCAATACAAGAGCAACAAACAGAAAGCTGAATCCAATGAGAAATAGCCGTGCCATAGCGTGTTTTTTGGCTAACCAGGCCGATTGCAACACAAGCGATACCAAAATGAATAAAGCATATACTTGTGAAATAGGCAGAGATAAACGGTATTGCTGTTGATAAATTGCCCATATCGCCCAAGCCAGCGCCATCACACCAACAATGAATTGAAATATAAACAGGCGCGGGAAGTGCTGATAGAGATTCAGCATCCAGTTACTGAGCAACAGCAACGCTATAAGACCTAGAGGATGTGTAAAGGTGGTAATCGCATCACCACTTTGATGCGACCAAAGTAAATTATCCCAACCGTAAATAAACATCATCAAGAAGAAAATAATACTGACAAACACTAGATAGTAACTAAACCCCCACACTTTAAATATCACGATATGAATCAGTGCGAAACTAAGCGCCAATACAATCAATGCACCAACAAAAGCCGACACGACTAATATGCGCTGCTCGCTCAACTGCCAAGCGCTTTGCGAAATAATATCCATAGAAATATTCAGCGCATTTTGCGATTCAAAACGTAAATACACCGTTTGAGTTTCACCGGCGTGTATATCTAACGGAATCAGCGGCAAACGCTGACGGCCCAGTTCTGCTGAAACAGGCACCTTGTCACCGACAAGCCAATGACGCACTGCGCCATCGATCTGTGGGGTGTAAATATCGACGCGATCATGGTAGGGTATCGCCAAACGTAAAAACCAGGCCTGGTCTTCTGGACATTCATTAGGGATAGACAATGTGGCTTTTACCCAAATCGCCGCCGCACTGTAACCATACGAAAACGCACCGTCAGTCGGCTTAAATTCTGCCTGTTCAATTTCTGGGTAGGTGTATTGATGCGCTGAATCAATCAGCACGTCGAGAGTCTGCGCAGCGAGGGGGTTTTTAGCGCAGGTCGGTTGACTGGCGAATAGGATGTTGGATACTATCAGCAACACAACGCCAACAGCAAAGAGGATTGGCTTTTGAATAGAGTAACACTGTCTCATCATGCGCCGCGCTTATTGTTATTGGAAGATGAAGTTGATTTGGCGGAGCAAGTCGTACATTTTCTGCAAAAACGTCACTGCCAAATCCGTCTGACGCACAGTGTAGCCGAAACCCTAAGCGCACTCCAACAGCAAGCGTTTGATTTGGTGATTTTAGATCGCCTTGTCACCGATGGCGACAGCTTATTGCGTCTTGCCGACATCAAAGCTTTATATAGCGGTCCGATTCTGATGATGACCGCATTAGGGCAGACATCGGAGCGTATTTCAGGCTACGAGGCCGGTGTCGATGTGTATTTTGCTAAGCCGGTGGATTTAGATGAACTGTATGCGGTGATTTTAAATCGCATGATGGCTCAGCCTACGCCGAATAGTCCACTTAACAACTGGATACTAAGCGCAAAAACTTTAACTTGTCCGAATGGCGCGAAACTACATCTTTCTGCGCGTGAAGAACAGGTATTAACGGTACTAAAACAACATGCCGATGAAATTATCAGCAAGGCACGTTTGCTGGAAGCCTTAACCATTAACGATGACGACTATGATTATCGGCGCATGGATTCGATGATTTATCGCATCCGTAAAAAAGTGGCTCAAGTGTATGAGGGAAGCTTTCCAATCGAAACCTTGCATAGCTTGGGTTATCGCTGGTCAAGTTCACTTGCAGATGGAGAGGCGTTAATTAGCCAAGCGCTCACAGAGAAGCCATGAACACGGCTCTCAACACGGCGTTGCAACAAGGTCTAAATGCGTTAAAAGTAGGCGCGTATTCACAAGCCATCGATTACTTTCAAATCGTTATTCAAGCCAATCGGCATTTTGACCAGGCCTGGTATTCGTTAATACAAACCTATTTATTTAACGACCAAATTGATAAAGCGCTCGACTATGCCGAACGCGCTTATGGCGAATTTCCAAACCATCCGCGTCTTGCGCATCTGTATGCAACCTGTTTACAACAAGCAAAATGCTTAGAGCAAGCGATTGACGTTTATCGTCAAGCCTTAGCTTGGCGGGTTACTCAACCTCCTTTAACGGCTAAAACAGGACAGCCCCCGCCGTTTAATCAAGTCGAAAATGAACGCTTATTGTGGCAAACGCTGGCACAACTGGCGAACGCAGGCGTTTATGCGTTCGCCACCTCCGGCACGCTGCTGGGCTTAGTGCGTGAAAAACGACTACTCCCTTTCGATAAGGATATTGATATAGGTTTACCGTTTGAACAAATGCGTGCGGCTATTCGCTGTATTGAAACATTCGGCTGGCAGGAAGTGCATCGTTCTTATGGATTAATAAACCCGCGCTGTTTTCGTCACCCCAACGGCTTAATTTTAGATTTATGCGGTTACGGCACCGATTTAGACACCGGTGAAGTGATTAGCGGAATGTGGATGGATCAGGTGCCGATGTCGTGGAATCGCGTGACACGTTATCCGGTTCCCATTTTAAAAAAACAAGCGCGCGCCGAGGGCGTTGTTTGGTGTTTAAAACAACCTGAAGACTATTTAAACGCATTATATGGCGAATGGCAGCGCCCCGATCCCGATTTTGATACCGTCATCTGCGCACATAATCTAAAGGAATTTAGCGTTTTAACGCAATGCTTTGCCTTCTCGCGCTTATTTTCTCTTTGGCATCAGGGCAAGCTGGCGAAATGCCAACGCCTACTTCAATGTTGTTTACACCACCGACCACATGATACCTTGCTATTAAATCTACAGGATAAACTACGGACCGATGCCCCATCTTAAAGCAAACAATCAAACACGCGTTTTAGCCTTAGGGGTGTTTGATTTATTTCATCTTGGCCACTTGAACTATCTCAACTTTGCCAAAGCGCAAGGCGACTTTTTACTGGTTGGCGTTGCACCGGATGCCATGTGTTATGGCAGCAAAGGACGCTGGCCGATCATTGAGCAAAACGCACGAATGCGTATTGTGGAACAGATTAAAGCGGTGGACGAAGTGCGCCCTGTTCCCACGCCGATTGCCGACACACACCATACATTAAACTGGATGCTTGACTGGCAGGTAAATAAAGTCGTTCCCGGTATCGAATGGCAACACACACCACGCTGGCAAGCGCTGATTCCTTTATTAAACGCGCACAAGATAGCGGTGGTATTCGCGCCGAAAACAGCCGATTGCAGTACAAGCGAAATCATCAGCAAAATAAAACAAATGGGATCACCCTAAAATGAACCAGGCCTGCTAACACCCTCGTTTACAAGCCTTCCTTAGTTATTAGCGAAATCCAATAAGTTTTTATAATAAGCGTTTTTCCTCAACCTCCCTTACAATAACCACAGTTTTAGCGGAGGATAAATCCCATGACCGATCCCCACCACCATGATCGCGGCTACAAATATCTGTTTTCACATAAGGAACTGGTGCAAGAACTTATCGAGCATTTTCTGCCCTCCGAACTGCATCGGATGATGGATTTCAGCACACTGAAAAAGGATGCACACAGTTTTATTACTGAAGCCTTTAAAGACCGCGCCGACGATGTGATTTGGTCGGTAGAAATTCACCTTGAGGGCGGTCAATCGACGCGTTTGTTTTTGTATCTGCTGATTGAGTTCCAATCCAGCGTTGATGCCACCATGCCGGTGCGCATGATGCAATATGTGTCGTTATTGTATGAGCATTTATTGCGTGAACATAAAATCGACATCGATTTACAGCACGGTTTGCCCCCCGTGTTTCCGTTGGTGCTGTATAACGGACGACCGAAATGGACGGCGGCCACATCGTTATCGGAACTTCAACCGGGCTTACCGACGTTTTTAAAACGTTATCAACCTTCTTTCGAATATTATCTGCTCGACGAACAACGCATTGATCCAAACAAACTCGATGCCGTGCATAATGCGGTGAGCTTGGTGTTTCAGTTTGAACAAGCCTATGGCTTTGAAGCGGCGCAAACGGTCATTCGAAAGTTCGCCCGTGACTATGCCGCCTTACCCGATGTTGAACGTATCGGCAAAGCCTTGCTACGCTGGGTCGTGCGTGATTTGCAAAAGCGCCTACCCAAAGGTATGATTAGCGAAAATGACATCAGCCGTTTACAAAACTTAGAGGATCCAAGTATGTTGTCTGAAAACGTGGAAAACTGGTTTATCGAAGCGGAACAGCGGGGAGAACAGCGGGGTAAACGCGAAGGTAAGCTTGAGGGTAAACTTGAACAAGCGATTCAGATGATTCGTGATTTTAACTTGCCTGTGCGTGAGGTAGCGGAAAAATATAAGCTATCGCTTAAAGACCTGATGGATCGCCTTAACCAAGACGAAAAAACTAAATCCTAATCCGCGCCTCTCATCTCAAAAGCGCCCGCTTTATTGGGCGCTTTTTTTGAATACCATAATAGTGTGAACAAACAAGCCTATTATTCCTTACCCATTTCCGAAATCACGCTGCCTAACAACGCCGTTAAACGATCATTCTGTGAATAATCCACTGGGCAATCAATCACTGAGACCGTTGGGTCGCTAAGCGCGCGCTGTAAAGTTGGCAAAAGCTCATCGGCGCGTTCAATGCGATAGCCTTTCGCCCCAAACGATTGCGCATACTGCACAAAATCGGGATTTTTAAAGTCAATGTAGGCGGTGCGCCCATATTTACGTTTTTGCTTCCATTCAATCAAGCCGTATTGGCTGTCGTTCCATATCAATATTACAATCGGGGTTTGACAACGCAATGCGGTTTCGATTTCTTGCGAGTTCATCATAAACCCGGCATCGCCGGTCACCGCAACCACCGCACGCTCAGGAAAAGCAAGCTTTGCCGCAATCGCCCCAGGCACGGCAATACCCATGCCGGCAAAACCATTAGAGATAATACAAGTATTCGGACGTTCAGAACGAAACATACGCGCCATCCACATTTTATGCGCACCGACATCACAAATCGCGATATCCTCAGAATGCATAGCGGTACGTAAATCCCAGATAATTTTTTGCGGCAACATCGGCCAATCGGTGCTTTTTGCGCAACGATTCATTTCACTAATCATCGCATCACGTAACGGATGATCTAACTCTTTTGCCTCAACTTGCGGCAATAGCGCGCTTAACCCTTGTAAATTACGACCAATATCGCCAACCAACTCGATTTCAGGCATATAGCTTGAATCGACTTCCGCCGGTAAAGTATCGATATGAATAATGCGATGATTGCGTCCGGGATTCCACAGGTGTGGATGATATTCAACCATATCAAAGCCTATACAAATCACCACATCGGCTTTTGAAAAGCCGCCATTCTCATAATCGCCTTTTTGCAGGCCTGCGGTGCCCATTGCAGTCGGGTTTTTAAAAAACGGCACGACACCTTTTGCCATAAAGGTATTGACTGTTGGGATATTACACTGCTTCGCCAGAGCATAAACTTCAGCGCCCGCATTTGAACGTACCGCCCCGTTACCGACCAAAATCAACGGATTTTTTGCTTCTAAAATCGCTTGTGCGGTTTGCGCTAACAGTGCATCCGGCGCACGACTCAAACGCGTTGACACCACTGCAAGCGGACGCTCAACACTGTGCATCTGCGCGATATTTTCAGGAAAATCGATAAAGCTGGCGCCGGGCTTTTCGCTTTGCGCCAATTTAAACGCCTTGCGCACCACTTCAGGAATGGTTTCAGGTTCAAGAATCTGCGCGGCATATTTAGTAATCGGTTTAAACATGCTCACCAAATCCACCACTTGATGCGATTCTTTATGCATCCGCGTGGTCGCGGCTTGTCCGGCAATCGCCACCAACGGCGCATTATCCATATTCGCATCCGCCACGCCGGTGACTAAATTCGTTGCTCCCGGCCCCAAGGTCGATAAACACACCCCAGCCTTACCGGTTAAACGACCATAGACATCGGCCATAAATGCCGCGCCCTGTTCATGGCGAGTAGTAATAAAATCGATATTTGAATCCAGTAACGCGTCCATCATATCGAGGTTTTCCTCGCCAGGAATACCAAAGATGTACTCAACGCCTTCATTTTCCAAACATTCGATAAATAATTTCGCGGCCTGCATAACCAAAATTCCATTGAAAAGAGGGGGAGAAACCGATAACCAAGCCTGGTTATCGGCGCTAAACGAAGATTAGGCAGACTGACCAATAAGCTGGTTTACCGTTTGCCACAACGCATCCGGTTGATTAGCGTTCATTGGCAGGTCGGTTAAAAATTCACCATTCACCACCAAACTTGGCACGCCATCGACCCCATAAGCTTGGGTGAGCTCACTGGCGCGTCGAATTTGACTGTCCACTAAAAACCCATTAAACGTATCAATAAACGCTTTTTCACTGACACCAAACTGACTATGAAATTTTGCAATCGCCTCTAAATTAAACAGCGGTTGTTTATCACGATGCAGTGCGTGAAAAAAGGCCAAATGCGACTGCTCAATAATGCCTAATTCTTGCGCGGTGTAATACACCTTCGCCATAAAAATCCAGTTTGGATTATTCAATACCGCCGGAATTCGCTCAAAACCAACCGATGCTGGTTTCGTTTTAAGCCACTCATGCAGACTCGGTTCGAGGTTATAACAATGTGAGCAGCCATAATAAAACAACTCATTAACTCGCTTATCGGCCTTACTTTTCTCATAACGACGTACGCGCGCCTGATCCGCGACAACACGATAATGCTTGCCTTGCTCGGGCTTAGCCCATAACGCACCACTGATACCGGCAACACTGGCGAAAAGCGACCATTTGATGACATCACGTCTTAACATACCTCACCCCTATTTAGAGTTCACCGTAAGAATGCAGGCCGGAAAGGAACATATTTACCCCTAAAAACGCAAAGGTAGTGATAAACAGACCGATAAACGCCCACCACGCCATCGGTGCGCCGCGCCAACCTTTTGTCATACGAATATGCAACCAAGCGGCGTAGTTCAACCACACAATTAATGCCCAAGTTTCTTTTGGATCCCACGACCAATAACCACCCCAAGCTTCCGCTGCCCACATCGCGCCCAACACGGTAGCGATAGTAAAAAACGCAAAACCGATCGCAATGGCACGATACATAATATCGTCCATCGTATTAACGCTTGGCAGCGCACTCAACAACCGACTTTGCGGACGACGTTTTTCTAAGCTCAAGCGAATTAACGTGGCGACCCCAACCATCGCCGCGATGGAGAAACCGCCGTAACCGACAAAGTTAGCCGGAACATGGATTTTCATCCACCAGCTTTGTAACGCCGGAATCAACGGCTGAATCTCATGCGCATCGCGATCAAAGATATACCACAACACAAACAGCACCGACGCTGACATCACCAACATAACGAAGCCACCCATCGCGCGCGTTTTGAATTTTTGCTCATAATACAAATACATCAAAATCGTCATCACGATAAACAGAATAAACACTTCGTACAACGAGCTAACTGGAATATGGCCGTAATCGATATTAATCATATACGACTCTTTCCAACGCACCATCATGCCGACAAAACCAAAAGTCGCCGCCGCCCAAGTTAAAAAGGTCGAGGTTTTGTTGATAAAATCAGACTGACGAAATAAGCCAAAAAAGTAGGTCGCGGTAGCGAATAACACTAACACGCTCATCCACATAATCGCCGCTTGGCTGGAGATAAGATACTTCAAGAAAAACGAGGTTTCATTCGCGCTAAATTGAAAATCGTTGCGGGCATAAAACCAAATAGCGATTAAACTCAGCGCGGCAACAAAATAAGCATGGGTTTGGAAACTTTTCCAATACCAACCCATCCAAATCGTACCGGCTGCCGTACCGAATAGAATCGCCACTTCATAGCCGTCCATTTGCTCAGCGTACACCTGCCACGCGGTTAATGCACCGACGACAACAATCGCTGCCCATAACCAATCTTTCATCGACTTACTGGTCAAAAACCCTTGTTTAATTGCTGTATCCATACGCCCGCCTTTACCCTTTATATTTGGAAACCAGTTCACCGAATTCAGCTTCGGTTTCCGGTAATTTTTTATTATCTTTTGCCGCGATTGTGACCTCTGTGCCTTGTGGCGTCGGGCTAAGCAAAATCCATACACGACGCTGACGCACATAGAACATAAAGAAAACACCCATTATAAGCAAAGCACTGCCAAAATAAACCACATCTTTTCCGGGCGATTTGGTAATTTGCAGGCCTGTTGATTGGATTTGGTTAAACTGCGTGAGTTCAAAAAACATCGGCGGACCATAGCGGTGCAAGCTGGCTATCGCGGTGAGGGCATCTTCAAACCAAAGCTGATCAGCTTCGCTGATATTGCCTTGCTCATCAACACGATCGGCGTGTTTTTCCAACACATTCAGATATAAAGTTTGCAGGGCATTAGCCAGTTGCGCGAAATAAAAATCTGCCACGCGTTGCTGGTCTTCTTGCGGCACATTGTTTTGAATAAACTCAGAAACACCATCAAAACCACGCTGACGGAATAACGCAATCAACTGCTGATACAGCTGAATATGGCTGGCATAAGTTGTTTGCGCCATATCATCTGGACGCGGATAAGCCTGCATAATCAAGCGTTCAATCGCGCTGGGATTATTAATCAGCGCCAAAAACTCAAAAAACTGATCCTTTGAGCGCTGCGCATCCGCCGGAATGAACAAATAACGAAAAGGCTCAGCCACCGAAGAACGCACACCACTCATAAAGAACCAGCGCCCTTCTTGCTGACTTGGAATCATATAGTTTTCATATTCCCATGCTGTTCCCTGTTCATTACGCACTTTAAACAGAATGCTTGGGCCGTTATTATGCATTTTACGGCCCGTCGCTTCACGCTCCTCATCAGAATTAGGCACAATATTATGTAATTTAAAATCGGTAAACTCGACACGGAACTTACCCGAAGGGGTGTTAAGCGTTTCAATACGATTCACCGTCGATTCAATTTCCGAAGCATTCGCCACTGGTGCTAACAACGGATACACACGCAAAGCTAACTCCGTACCGCCATCACCATAAGAAGACTGATAAATCGCATAGTTTTTGTAATACAGCGGGTGATTCACCTCAATCGTTTTCGCTATCGGCTCTTCTAAATCGTCGGCATAAAGCAAAATATCGCTTTCATACGATTTAGGCATCCCGTTATCGTAATAATGCAAGCGGAATGCCTTCACCTCAATACGAAACGGCAACTGCTGCACTAAATAGCCTTCGTCATAGGGTAAAAACAACACATCCGCACTTTGACCTTCAGAAATATTGACATTACCGCGATAGGAAAAATTCGCCGGCGACAACCACGCGCGCTTATCCACCTCGGGCAAAGGCACCGAGCGCGTTTCCGGTACTAAACTGCCCTTCCACTCAAAAATTTTAAGATACAAATTGCTGTCTAACAGCGCGCCAATACAAATAATAATGATCGAAATATGGCTAAAAAAGTAACCAAGACGATTCCAATGCCCCTTTAACCCGGCCACCATCACCGCGCCATCGCTGCGCGTCACTCGCTTAACACGAAAGCCCTCGTCTTTAAGCAACTGCTGGGCGCGTTGCGCGTGTGAGTCCAGCACACCATCTAATGCAAATTGCGCATGATTGGGTTGATGGGTCAGCGCTTTAAGCGACAGATTTTCGCTAAACTGCTTCATATCTTTGATAAAAACCGGTGTGTGACGTGTGACACACACCCCGGTCGATAACAACAAAAACAGCAACACCAGCATAAACCAGCCAGCGCCATACACATCGTATAACCCCAAACTGTTGTAGACCTCATGCCAAAACGGGCCAAATTTAATAATGTAACTTTGAAAGGCCTGATTTTGCTGCAACACCGTACCGATAACCGATGCAATCGAGAGCATCACTAACAGCGTAATAGCCAAATTCATCGAGCCAAGGAACTCAAACCAGACCGAAGGGTGGGGACGTTTTGAAGCAGATTTTTCTGACATAGGCTTATTCAGTTTTATGGTTAGGCTTATGCACAAGCGTAAAAACACCGGCAAAAAGCGATAAAATCATTGCGCTCTGCATGAAACGAAAGACCGTTGCGCAGAACACGCCATTAAAAATTGTGCGGAATTTAACGCTTTATAACGCAAATTATGTTTCTGTTTGGGCGTATGAGTATATACTTCTCTCCCGCAATGTTAAAGTAAGATTTGGCCACCTCGTTCACCCTCGGCTTGATTCTAGCCATACTAAACGACCTCGTTGTGGCGCTTACCGCTGACGCGCTCCATGCAAAAAGGAATCCCGCTATGATGCAACAACACCCCCTTTATCAAAAAGCCATTTACCTAAAAAGCGCCCCCAACCTGTCGCATTGTCCGACAGATGAAGGATTTGAAGTCGCGTTTGCTGGGCGCTCTAATGCTGGAAAGTCTAGCGCGTTAAACGTCATTACCTCGCAAAAAGCCCTCGCACGCGTCAGTAAAACGCCGGGCAGAACGCAAATGATTAACTTGTTTAGCCTTGACGAACAACGTCGTTTAGTCGATTTGCCTGGTTATGGTTTTGCCAAGGTCAATGTACAGGTCAAACGCTTATGGGAAGCCGGATTGGCCGAGTATGTTGAAAAACGCCAAGCGCTAAAAGGCTTAATGCTGATGATGGATGTACGCCATCCACTGCAACCCTTGGACGAAATGATGCTCGATTGGACAAAAGAATTAAACTTACCCTTACATATTTTGCTCACCAAGGCTGACAAACTCAGCCGCAATCAGGCCAGCAAAGCCTTGCTTGGCTTGCAAGCCCAACTCAAACAACACTATCCCAACGCCAGTGCGCAGTTATTCTCCTCACTTAATAAACAAGGACTTGAGCAGGCCTGGTTAAAACTTGATGAATGGATGGCCTACCCAATGTCGCGCTAGCATCTTGTTGTTTTGAACTCGAATGTCACGAATAACGCAAAGTGTTTCTGGGCCTATGGACATTTCATTTATGAACCACAAGGGTACGAGGTTTTATCAATGTTATTCGCCCGTTTTACGGGCGGCTTTTGCTTGCTCATAGGTTGGCTGTAACCGTTTTGCATATTCGGTTAAATCTTTAATACGTGAATCATAAGACGGGTGTGTACTCAAAAACTCCGGTGTGGATCCCCCGGTTGATAATGCCGCCATACGCTGCCAAATCCCTACGGCTGCGGCCGGATCATAACCGGCGCGTGCTGCCAACTCAATACCAATGCGGTCGGCTTCTACTTCATGCACACGACTAAACGGCAATAGCACCGCCACATTAATCACCGTGGCCGCTAAATCCAAACTCATGCCATCCACCCCCGCTAGTTGACCCACCAATCCTAGGCCTAATTGCGTCATCTGCGCTTGCGAAGCGCGCTCACGCGCGTGTTCACGCAAATCATGCGCCATTTCATGTCCCATGATTGCCGCCACTTCATCATCGCTAAGTGCCAATTTATGAATCAAACCGGTATAAAACATAATGCGTCCGCCGGGCATAATCCAGGCATTTAATGTGTCTTCGCTAATCAAATTCACCTGCCAATCCCAATTTATCGCTTCCGCTCGAAATTGCGCCGTATGCGGAATTAAGTCCTGCATAATGCGTTGCAAACGCGCTAAGGTGGCGCTGTCTTTGTTTAATTTGTTTTCTTCTTGCGCTTTTTGCAGCACCTGCGCATAAGCCTGCTCGCTGCCTTCAATCATTTCGCTTTGCGAAACCATAAACATCTGCTGGCGCTCAATCCCCACCAACCCCGACTGCGTGGTTTGCGTTGTCACACAACCGAGTAAACTCAAACTTAATACCCCTATCCACAAGGCTTTTATACGCATCCTACTATCCTCAAGTCGGCCTGATTAACTAAAGTGCCTCGAATAACCCAGTGCTGCTGGCTCATCGCGCAACTGATAAGCGTCCTTTGCACACCCCAATAACAGGCATAAAAGATCAAATTAAAACCTGCCTAGGACTGGCACGTTTTTCTACTTTTTGCTTTCCTGTCCTAACTCGAACAAAGTGCACACTGCATTTATTTTAATCCGCGCGCAGTCTAAAAACGTAACTTTTTAAGACGCCAGCAAATTAATTCAGCGATTTTCAGCCCTCGGCGCGTCTTAACATCCTATGCTAGAATGACGATTTTGATTCACTCGCAAATCTGCAGGCCTAGTCAGGTTTTGCTCGCTATAAAAGGATTTTTGATGACACAGATTAATATTCAAGCGGTAAAAGACTATCTGCTCACATTGCAAGACGATATCTGCCGCCAACTGGCCGAAGAAGACGGTGAAAAGGATTTTATCGTCGATGCGTGGCAGCGCGAAGGGGAAGAAGGGGCAATGGGACTAACCGGCGGCGGACGCTCGCGGGTATTAGAAAACGGCGCGGTGATTGAAAAGGGAGGCGTTAATTTTTCCCACGTACGCGGAAAAACCCTTCCGGCTTCCGCCACCGCCCACCGCCCAGAATTAGCCGGACGCTCGTTTCAGGCGTTAGGGGTATCGTTGGTGATTCATCCAAAAAATCCTTATGTGCCGACTTCGCACGCCAATGTGCGTTTGTTTATCGCTGAAAAAGCAGGCGAACAACCGGTTTGGTGGTTTGGCGGCGGTTTCGATTTAACACCCTACTATCCGTTTATCGAAGATGTTAAACACTGGCACCGCCTATCTAAGCAGGCCTGCGAACCCTTTGGTGAAACCATTTATCCGACCTATAAAAAATGGTGCGACGACTATTTTTACCTTAAGCACCGTCATGAAACACGCGGTGTCGGCGGTTTATTTTATGACGACCTAAACCAATGGGATTTTGATACTTGCTTTGCGTTTATGCGCTCAGTGGGCGATCACTATATCCAAGCTTATCGCCCAATAGTCGCGCAACGTAAATCAACACCCTATGGTGAACGTGAGCGCGATTTTCAGCTCTATCGTCGCGGACGCTACGCCGAGTTCAACCTTGTATTCGATCGCGGCACGCTGTTTGGCTTACAAACCGGCGGACGTACCGAATCGATTCTAATGTCAATGCCGCCGTTGGCGAGCTGGAAATACAACTATCAACCTGAGACCGGTTCGCCAGAAGCCGCATTGTATGACTACTTGCGCCCTCGCGACTGGTTAAGCGAGGCGTAAGCCGATGGACGAAAAACTTCGCCTAGATAAATGGTTGTGGGCTGCGCGGTTTTTTAAAACGCGTGGTTTAGCATCCGAGGCGCTAAAAGGTGGCAAGATCGAGCTAAATGGTCAAAAGCCCAAACCAAGCAAAACCGTAAATATCGGTGACGAGTTAAATATCACCCAAGCGCATCGTAAGGTAAAAGTGCGCGTGCTGGCGCTGAGCGACCAACGTCGCCAAGCCGAGCAAGCGGAAAGTTTATATCAGCTTATCGAAGAAACTTTGCTACAGCGCAAGCCCAGCGCGGATATGGCGCTGGTTGGTTATCGTGAAAAAGGCGCGGGGCGTCCCACTAAACGAGATCGGCGCCAAATAGAACAATTTAATACGTTTTAAACGCAAGAGTAAGGTTTTGTTGAATCAAACCGTTGAGTTCTTCAAAGCGAATCGGTTTGTGGATATAGCCACAAGCGCCTGCTTGTTCAGCTAAGTCGCTCATATCCATATCGCCGTGACCGCTCATCACAATACAAGGCGTATAGCGATGGTGTTGTTTAATGCGCCTCACCAGCGTGAGGCCATCCATCATCGGCATACGCACATCAGTTATCACAAAATCAACCTCCGTATGGTCGATTTTGTCCAATGCCTCTAGCCCCGACAACGCGGAAATCACTTCGTAGCCATGGGTTTCTAAACGCCATTTAAGCATTTTTAACATGGCCGGTTCGTCATCCACCAGTAATATTTTGCTACTCATTCGGGTATCTCTGAAAACCTATGCGGGATAGTAAGCGTAAAACTACTACCTTGATTGAGTTCGGATTGTATCATGAGTTTAATATTAAATTCTTGCACAATAGTATGTACGATCGATAATCCCAAACCGGTACCTTCACCACTGTCTTTTGTCGTAAAAAATGGATCCAAACAATGCTCAAGGGTATTGTCATCCATCCCAATACCATTATCTGCAACCACCAGCGTAATCGCCTCGGGTGTGCAGGTCATCGTAATACTGATTTTTTTCACCCGATCATCGTTCACCGCATTCAGCGCATGACGTGCGTTACCAATAAGATTCACCATCACCTGTTCAAATTTTTGCGATTCAATTAAGACCTCTGGGCAATCTAAATCCAGTTGCTCGATCACTTGAATGCCGTTAATGCGCAACTGCTCTTTGAAAAACGATAAAGCAGATTCGATAGGTAAATGCAGCTTAATCCAGCTTTTAGGGGCTGGTTGGAAGCGAGCAAACGCGCGCATATTATTAATAATGCGCGAAACGCGATCCACTTGGTCGATAATATCTTGTGCCACCTCCACCTCAAACGCTTCCGGTTGTTGCGCGCTGAGTGAAAACTTTATGCCTTCGGCGCCAAGCCGAATCACAGTCAAAGGTTGGTTAATTTCATGCGCGATGCCGGTCGCCATTTCACCCAAGGATTTTAAACGACCAGCGTGCGCCATTTGCGCCTGATAAGCGAGGCGCGCTTCTGCGGTTTTGAGCGCTTGAATATCTTTTACCACTAATAAATAACTGGTTTGTTCGCTATCCTCGGCGTTTTGATTAAACGGCGAAGCACTAACCAGACCCAAATGACTATGATTTGGACTAAGTTCTACCCGAACTTCGATTTGTTGCGGTTGTGGTTGCTTAATTAGCGTTAGTAGGCGTGCTTTGCTATCGGTAAGATGTAAATATTGCTGAATAAAATGATGTTTAATTTCATCAAGGCTGGTTTTAATTTGTTCTAGAGCAAAGCGGTTTGCATCCAAAATTTGCCCTTTATTGTCCACCAAAAACAGCATATCTTGCATCGTATTCAAAATATGCTGGTTATACGCATTAGACGCCTGCATTTGTTGTTGTGCGCTGAGATTTTGTTGCCACAAACGTCGTATCACCATCCAAATTACCAGTAGCAATACCGCTAAAATCGTCAAGGTGAAAAAAAACTTTTTGGTAATTTCATTTACCAAAGTCAAGTAGTTATGCGCATCGACATAAAACGTGATTTGACCGAGCAACTGCAAGGTTTGCTGGTCGTACAACGGTGTGACGACTTTAAAGCATTGCTCGCAATCAAGTTCGCCGCGCTGCAATGAACGCGAATGTTGCGGAAACAACGCCGGATTGAACTCAAGCACTAAGCCGCTAACAAACGGGCGGTTATAACGCTCATCGTTATAGAGCAAAATTTTGCCGATTTCTTTTTGCAATAAAAACGCATCTTGCAGCACAGTTTGGAACTTTAAACCGTGACTCAAAGATTGGGTCAACATCGTCGCTTGCGTTTGCGCTTCTTCACGCAATTTAGGATCCAATACCGCGTAAAAATAAGTAAAAACCAGCGCAATAATACCAAAGGACAAACCAATAAAAATCATACCCAATTTGATTTTTGGTGCATCTGTATTAGGTTGAGGACTAGTCATAGTGTTCAGCAATCTTGAAGAAAAACGGTTTAAATTCAATCGATTTTTGGCGCAACTGACCCACGTTCAACTGCGGCTTAACCTGCTCTTTAATTAAAAATCCACTATCAATTCCGGCGCTCACCGCATCGGCAAAAGGGGAAAAGGTAAAAATTTGACGCTGGCGTGTCCACTCAACCAACGCCTTGCTGTGCAATTCGGGTTCAACTAAAAACGCCGCATACACATCTGGCTGTTGTAAAAACGAGTCATAACGTAATACCGCAATCGGTTGGCGAAGAAATTTTTCGAGTTGTTGCGCCACAATATTAGCGTAGCGAGGATAGCGTTGATACACCACAGCGTGCGTTTGATGAGGATTAGGCGAATACTCTATCGATTGAATCAACCCAGGATAGAGTTCGACACCAATCCAGAGCAACGCCTCATCGCGTTGATTGAGCGCCATGCTTGAAAAGCTGATTACACTGAGTAATCCAATACTCAACAATCTAAACAAGGTTTTAATGGTCGGCTTCTCGTAAAATTAGGGCAGATAAGCTGCGCAATCGCTTTCACAAATAAGATTCTATTCTAAACAGCTTAGTGCGGCTAAATCAATTTTAATCCGACAAGTTTCATGGTTTTAAACAACTTTTGTCGATATAATCGACGAAACGAATTTTCTCAACAGAGCTAGGTAGCATGGCGTCCTCTCAACATCCGTCGGTTTCAACACGACGCACACACAAATATCTGATTTTTATCGCCATTTGGAGCGGTCTTATTTTTATCTCGCTCAGCTTTAACTATGATAGCTTGAGTAAACACACCGTCGAATCCGCGCGCGCCGCCGCTGTCGCCACAATCAACAAAGACATGAGTTTTCGCAAATGGGCCGCTTCACATGGCGGCGTGTATGTTCCGCCCAGCGCGCGTACACCCTCTAATCCGTATTTATTTCATCCGCAAAAAGACATCGAAACCCGCGATGGCATGAAGCTCACGCTGATGAATCCGGCGTATATGTTGCGCGATATGCAGCGCCATTTTTCCGACGATTACGGCATTAAAACCAATATCACCAGCCTTAATCCGCTTAACCCCTACAACCAAGCTGACGAATGGGAAAAGAAAGCGCTTAAGCAATTCGAACAGACGCCAACGCTGGTCGAAGAAATCAGCCTGATCGAAAACGAACGTTATATGCGACTGATGTTGCCGTTTGTTGTCGAAACCGAATGTTTAAAATGCCACGCGCATCAAGGCTATAAAATCGGCGAAATTCGCGGTGGTATCGGTACCGCCGTGCCGATGAAATCCTACTATGCTCATCAATTCCAACGCCAGCTTGAGCTGGGCTTATCGCATGGCGTGGTCTGGTTCATCGGGCTGGTAGGTTTTGGCTTAAGCTGGCGCCGCGAACGTCAAATCGACAATGAACGCGAGCAAAATGCGCGCGCTTTGCGCGAAAGCGAATTGCTGTATCGCTCGGTGACCAACAACGGCCAAGCATTAATATGGCTGGCGGACTTGGATAAAAAGTTCATCTTTTTTAATCAACCCTGGCTCGAATTTACCGGTCATAGCCTCGAGCAAGAATATGGCGATGGCTGGGCAAAAGGCGTTCACCCTGAGGACTTGGAACACTGCCTGCACGTATTTCGTTCCGCTTATGAAACCCAAACTAAATTCCAAATGGTATACCGCCTGATGCGCCACGATGGTGAATATCGCTGGATTTTAGACGATGGCGCGCCCCGCTACGACACCGAGGGTCAGTTTGTCGGTTTTATCGGCCATTGCTTAGACATCAGCGAACTCAAAGACGCGCAAAACCAAATCGACTATTTAGCGCATTACGATAGCTTAACCAGTTTGCCAAATCGACATTTGATAATGCGCCGCTTACAACAAAAACTACGTAGCGAGCCACCGACAAGTCACTACAGCGCGATTTTATTAATCGACCTAGACAACTTTAAACTGCTTAACGATACCCTTGGACACCAAACTGGCGATCAGTTTTTAATCCAAGTGGCGAAGCGATTAGAAGACCTCACCCACGAGCATATTCAATTAGCACGCCTAGGTGGCGACGAATTTATGCTCTATATCGAACAACTCGATGCACAAGCACGACTCGCCGCAGAGCAGGCCGAAACGCTGGCGCGCCATGTACTCAACAGTCTGCGCGAACCCTTCCACCTTGGCTTACAGGATTACCGCACCACCTCCAGCATTGGCATTATGTTATTTAGCGGCGATCAATATGACGCCGAAGAACTGCTCAAATTTGCTGAAGTGGCGATGTACCAAGCAAAAGAAACCGGACGCAACACGCTGCGCTTTTTCGATCCACAAATGCAAGCACTGGTTAGCGCGCGCAATGAATTAGAGCATGATTTACGCAAAGCCGTTACCGAGCAACAATTTACGCTGTATGTACAACCTCAAGTAAACGTAGTCGGCCAAATTATCGGCGCTGAAGCGCTGATTCGCTGGCAACACCCTACTCGCGGGCTGATTTCACCAGCGGAGTTTATCGCCTTGGCCGAAGAAACCGGACTCATTATTCCAATGGGCATATGGGTACTTCAGCAGGCCTGCCAAACCTTAGTGCGCTGGGCTGACGACCCCTTGCTACGTCAACTCACTCTTGCAGTAAATGTGAGCGCGCGCCAATTTTACCAAGCCGATTTTGTCGAACAAACGCTGCAGATTTTACAACAAACCGGCGCTAATCCGATGCGCCTCAAACTTGAGCTCACCGAAACGCTGTTTGTTATTGGTATCGAGCAGGTCATCACCAAAATGCGCGAACTAAAAGACAAAGGCGTGCGCTTTTCTCTCGACGATTTTGGTACCGGTTATTCCTCGCTCGGCTATCTCAAGCGCTTACCGCTGGATCAGCTCAAAATCGATCAAAGCTTTGTACGCGATATATTAGAAGACAGCAATGATGCCGCGATTGCGAAAATGGTACTGGCGCTATCTGAAACCCTAGAACTGCGCGTAATAGCCGAAGGGGTCGAAACCCAAGCCCAATATCAACTATTGCGCGAAATGGGGTGTGAATACTTCCAAGGCTACTACTTCGGCCACCCCATGCCGATTACAAGCTTTGAGCAATTTTGCAGCAAAAACGAATCGAAAACCCTCAGCACAACGCATCCCGCAACAAACTAAACGGAATGAGCGAACGCCACTATTAACCTGCCTTAGTGAATCAAAACGCTATATTTTGACACCGCCACCTTAGCAGGCCTGCTAAGGTGTGTGCACTAGGTCTAAGGCGAAATAATCAATTAAGTAGCGTGCCACGCCGTCGTCTTCGTTTGCTTTAGCACGTGGCGCATGAGGAACTTGCGTGATCAGTTGGGGGTGAGCGTTGGCCATCACCACCGGATGGCCAACTAAATTGAGCATATCCACATCGTTTAAACCATCGCCAAACGCCATTACATCGGCGGATGCAATGCCTTTTTGCGCCAGCACTTTTTCCAACGCTCGCCCTTTTGACACCCCTTGGTTCATCACTTCTAAATAGGTTTCAGTGGTAAAGGTGATATACAGCTGATCGCCAAAACGTTGCTGCAATAAGGCTTGCAACGGCTCAAGTTTTTCATGCGCCGCGTTGAAGTAGAATTTGTCGATATGGTGAGGATCGAGGCGACTAAAATCAGTTAAGCGGTAACCAAAACCGGAGCTGTGATGAATATTGAGCAAAGGTTCGTTCGGTTCTTCTACCAGCCATAAATCTTGTTGGTAGAGATTGCGATGTACTTCGAATCCGGCACTCAAATGCAGAATTTCGCCGACCAGTTCAGGCGGAATGTGATTTTCATAAATCAATTCGCTTTTGGCATTATGAACGCGTGCGCCGTTAGACGTAATCAAGCGCGTGGGAATAGCCAGCTGTTGCGCTAATAAATACACATCTTGGTAATGGCGTCCGGTGGCTAACATCACCTCCACGCCTTGGTTATTTAACATTTGGAGTACCTGTTTGCTTAAAGGGGCAATACAATGCTGGCCATTAAGTAAGGTTCCATCTAAATCACATACAATCAATTTAATCATGGGCGGCTTTATTGATCAAAATTGCCGCCACTTTAGCAGAAAACGCAAGTAAACAAAACTCACCCGCTCATCGGCTTGAGTCGATCAAACTGGTATGAACTCTGCTTAAAGCCGTTAGCGCTGATTTTTAACTACAAGGGTGACAAGATTTACCCTAAACGGAGCAGGCAAAGGACGGGAAATGAACAGAAGACAATTTTTATCGCTGGCGGGTCTAACGCCGTTAATCGGCTTATCGGCGTGTCAGCCGCATGAAATTCGTCGTTCAATTAATACGGCCCATTCCTTAAGCCAAGGCAAGGTTAGCGAGGCTATCGGTTCTCAACTACCTTCCACGGGTTTGCCGCAGCTTGATCAGCTGGTACGCAATCAATTAATCAGTTTGGCAGAACAACTATTAAAACAATGGGGCGATGAAAAGGTCGCCACGCCCAAAGAATATGTTAAATACACGGATAAATACCAAAGCCGAGCGATTATTAATTTTGAAACGGGTCTGATTCGCGTCGAAACCATCGACCCTAAAGACTCTCACGCACAATTAGAGCAGGCGATTGTAACCACCTTACTGACGCCGGATGATCCATCAAAAGTTGATTTACTCTCTGACAAAGAGATTAGCGCGCAGGGTGAACCGTTTTTATACAACTTGGTGATAGACCACCAAGGCCAACCAATTCGTTATCCTTGGCGCGCGCAACAGTATGCCAAGTATTTACTCAAAACCGCCTATAAACAAGACGTTTACCACAACAAGCCGCGCCATTTTGTCGAATTTGCCATGGTCAAAGACCATCAAAGCGGCCAACAAGATAAATACCGCGCCTACGTCCAACAAAACAGCAAGCGCTTTAAAATTCGCGCGCCGCTTATTTACGCGATTATGGAGGCCGAAAGCAGCTTTAATCCCTATGCAATTAGCCACATTCCGGCCTATGGTCTGATGCAAATTGTACCGCGTTCCGCCGGGCGCGATGCTCATCGGCTAATATATGGTAAAGACGGCACACCGACAAAAGACTATTTATTTATCGCAAAAAATAATATTCAAATGGGCTCGGCTTATTTGTCGATTTTAAACGAGCGCTATTTAGCTGGCGTACGCGATGCGCAAGCGCGCGAATATTGTGTTATTGCCGGTTACAACACCGGCAGCGGCAATGTATTAAAAGCGTTTCACGCCAATCGAGAGACAGCGATCGCACAAATTAATCGCCTTAATGCCGCGCAGGTATACCAACATCTAATCAAAAACCTGCCTTATGATGAAACACGCCGATATTTACAAAAAGTCAGCCAATTTGAAAAGAAATATCGCAATTAAAGTATTTTGTACCTGTTTTTCACGAAGCATAACTGAAGTAAAACGCAGCTTTTTAAAACGCGATTTCAACAAATAAGCCGCAAGTATTAAGCGAGAGATTGTTGTAGTCGATCTTGCCAACATAAGCAGGCCTGCTAAACGTCGCGTGTTCGCGGTTCAAAAATTAATGGTCAAGCGCCCCTAAAGCAACAACATCTTTAAACCTAAACCTATCAACACTAAAGCAAACAATTTTTTAAGCGGCGCAACGGACAAACTGTGCGCCAAATTTGCGCCGAGTTTAGCGGTAATCACGCTCATACTAATAATGACCAAAAACGCTGGCCAATACACAAATCCCCAGGTCAAATCCGGCAAATCGCTGACCGACCAACCAGCAATCAAATACCCTAACGTACCGGATAACGCCACTGGCAAACCCACCGCCGACGACGTTGCAATCGCTTGGTGCATCGACACATTATGCCAAACGAAATACGGCGTAGTCATCATACCGCCGCCCACACCCAATAGCGCAGAAAGTCCACCCACTCCGGTTCCAACCGAGCTTAAACCTAACGTACCGGGTAACTGACGCTGCGCATTCGGCTGACGGCCAAACAGCATTTGCATCGCAATCAATAATTCCATCACACCAAATAGTTTAGCCAATACGTTCGAGCTCAGAAACTGCGTTAACCAAGCGCCAATAAACGCCCCAATCAAAATACCGATGAGCATCCGTTTTAGAACATCCCAACGCACGGCACCATGCGCATGATGCGCCTTCACCGAAGCGAAGCTGGTAATTAATATCGTCGCTAACGAGGTCGCAATCGCTAAATGCACACTATAAGGCGTATCTAAAAACACAATAAACGCGCTACTTAATACCGGCACAATCAATAGACCGCCGCCGACCCCAAGTAATCCGGCCAACAGGCCTGCCGCTAATCCGGTTAGGGCATATACGCTTAATTCAATTAGCACAGTGTACTCCCAATAAAAAAGCCACATTACGTGGCTTTTTAATCATCTCATCATTATTTAACTTTTCTTTTCGCTGGCTTCTTTAACTTCACCCGCTTCAATTTTGCGCGTGATGTACCATTGCTGCGACACCGATAAAATGTTGTTCATTAACCAGTAAAGAACCAAACCGGCCGGGAACCACATAAAGAAAATGGTGAAGATAAACGGCAACAACTTCATTACTTTTTGCTGCATTTCATCCATCATCGCCGTCGGATTAAGCTTTTGCTGAATCCACATGGTTAAGCCCATTAATACCGGCAAAATAAAATACGGATCTTTCGCCGATAAGTCGGTAATCCACAACATCCATTCGGCTTGACGCATCTCGACCGAATAAATCAACACCCAATACAACGCGATAAACACCGGCATTTGCACCAGAATCGGCAAGCAACCACCCAGCGGATTGATTTTCTCTTCCTTGTACAGTTTCATCATTTTTTGCTGGAACAGTACTTTATCATCGCCGTAGTTTTCTTTCAGCTGCTTCAATTTTGGTTGGAATTTACGCAACTTCGCCATCGACCGATAACTTGCTTCCGACAACTTCCAGAACGCCAATTTAATCAAAATCGTCAGCACGATAATCGACCAACCCCAGTTACCGATAAAGTTATTAATCAAATTAAGTAACCAAAATAGCGGCTCAGCTAAAATAGTAAACATACCGTAATCGATCGTTTTTTCCAGCCCAGGCGCAATCTCTTTTAACACATCCTGCTCAGTCGGGCCGATATACAACTGCGAACGTAACAAAGCAGATTGTCCGCCCTCAACGGTTTGACTTGGCTCAACCACCCCAATCGAATAACGCCCTTGATCCAATACACGCGCATAATAATTATTTGTCACGCTTTGGTTAGGAATCACCGCCGTCACAAAATAGTGCTGAATCATCGCCGCCCATCCGCCTAAAATCGGATAGTTATCGAAGTTTGCGCTGGCAATATCGTTAAACTCTATCTTGTTGTACTTACTTTCTTCACTATGGTCGTTGTAATAAACCGGACCGGTGTAGGTATACATCATCGCCGAAGAATAAGGATCATACGCGGTTCGCACAAATTGGGAATACAAGCTGCCCGACCACGCCTGCGCCGTGGTGTTTTCAATCTGATATTCCACATCAATCAAATACGAACCACGTTTAAACACATAGGTTTTGGTGACATGAATGCCGTTTTCACGCCAAGTCATTGGCACGCGCAACTCATCACCCTCCATCACAAATTCATTATCGGCAATCTGATACATCGCACGATGCGTCGGAGCAGGTAAAGCCGCATTAGCGGGCGTTGCCAATCCGTTTTGAGCGTAATAAATAAGCGGCCCCTGATCACCCATCAAATGAAACGGCGTATCACGATCATTAGGCATACCGTGCTGTAGCATACGCGCATCGCGAATATCGCCACCCAAACTATCAATTACCAACTCAAGCGTATCGGTTACTACACGTACCCGCTTGCCCTGCTCGACTTGGCTCAACGCTTGCGGTACCGCGCCATCTTGTGCGCTTGCAGGCGCATCTAGGGCAACATTCGCCGCCGGAATATCGGCGGATTGTTGGAGCGATGCCGGTTCCGCCGTTGCAGGCAAAGGCGCGCTAAACTTCATCCACTCAAACCAAATCCACATGGCGGTGAAGGCTAGGGCAATCCACCAAAACGCTCTCATATTCATGCTAAATCCTTAACTCTTGATAGGGTTTCGATCACAACGACGGATCTTATTAATTAAATGACTAAAACTGGCCGCTAGGGTTGCGCTATCGACCTCCTGCATCCCTTTACGTCCCAACACGACAATATCATACCCGCATAAATCCGGCTTATGTTGACGAAATGCCTCACGCGCAATCCGTTTAACGCGATTTCGCCAAACCGCGCGCTGCAGTTGTTTTTTAGCAATCGCCAAGCCTAAACGCGGCGTTTGCAGACCATTTGCACGAATAAGCAACGTCCAATGACGATTAGCGATTTTTTGCGCATCATCAAAAACGAATTTGAAATCAGAGGGAGAAAGTAAACGAAGAGATTTTGGGAAATCGTGGCGAAGCAACAAAGCGTGTTGTTGCTCACCCGATAAGGCATCCATGCTTACGCAGGGCGTGACCATTAACGCTGGTTAGACAGTTAAACGGGCACGACCTTTCGCACGACGTGCCGCAAGCACTTTGCGGCCGTTTTTTGTCGCCATGCGAGCACGGAAACCATGATTACGCTTGCGTTTGATTACGCTGGGTTGAAATGTACGTTTCATGTTTAGTTACCTACTACAAGATTTCGATCGAAAAAAGTGAACAGCGAATTCTAAGGAATAACAAAGCTAATTGCAACAAAAACTTGATATAAACCTATGAAATAGCTGGCGACCCTTGAACACACAACGGTCAATTTTACCGACGTGCTAGAATAGGTTTTATTTTAACCCGATCATTATGGCCGTTATACACACATTGCATCTGCACCAATTTCGCAATATTGAGCAGGCCTGCTTATCTCTCTCGCCAGGATTAAATATTGTTGTCGGCGATAATGCCGCCGGTAAAACTGCGCTTATCGAAGCCTTATGGGTACTGGCTTCAGGGCGTTCTTTTCGCACCGCCAAACCGCAACAACTCATCCGTCATGGCGAAGCAGGTTTAACCTTATATTGCGAGGTTGAATCCGATGCGCAGTTGCACAAACTCGGGCTGCAACGGCAAGGCAAACAACTCGAATTGCGCCTTAATGGCGAAAGCCTACGCAGTCAAAGCGAACTCGCCCGCTACCTACCGATTCAACTACTCACGCCGGAGAGTCATCGTTTATTAGAAGAAGGCCCAAAAGCCCGGCGCCAATTTCTCGACTGGGGTTGCTTTTATCACCATCGTGAATTTATGCCAAATTGGCGCGCCTACCATCGCGTGCTTAAACAACGCAACCACGCACTCAAACAGCGCTTGGCCGCGCCACAAATTCAATTATGGGACACAGCACTAATCAACGCTGGCGAACAAATCAGTCAATATCGTCACGCTTATTTAAACGCGCTCACCCCGCATTTACTGGCGTTTATCGGCGAATTAATGCCAGAACTCAATGCGCAAATCGATGTACGCTTTTATAGCGGATGGCCCAGCACTCATTCCGATCAGCAGGCCTGCTTAAACGAACAACTTAGCCGCGACTATCAGCTCGGCCATACCCAATATGGCCCACACCGTGCGGATATTAAATTTCGTATTCAACACCAAGAACCCTTAGTAGGCTTATCGCGCGGACAACAAAAATTATTTGTTTGTGCGTTATTATTAGCGCAAGCGCAGTTTTTGCAGCAACAAACTAACGATGCTGTCATTATGTTAATTGACGATTTACCCGCCGAACTCGATCAACATCATCGCAGCACGCTGTTAAGCTTACTGGATAAACTAGGTATTCAGCATTTAGTGACCACTACGGCCTTATCGCTTATTACGCACAAACAAGACGAAACAACAATTTTTTATTTAAATCAAGGCGTGCTCACACCACCCCTTAAGGAGTCCGACATATGAAAACCCTTTCATCCGCGCTGGCTTTAGTAAGTATGATGAGTTTGCCGCTCACGCTGTTAGCAGAAGAAGAAAAAAGCCTATGGCAAGGCATTAAAGACGATGCAAAACAAGCTTGGCACGACACTAAACAAACCGGCAAAAATATTGGTAAAGAAGCCAGTGAAGACGCTTCCGAAGGCTGGGATAAAGCCAAACAAGGGGTCAGCAGCCCCAAACCGGCCTGGGAAGAATTTAAACACGATATAAAACACCCGAAAAAACAGCAGTACGACGGTACAAGTCAATAATGGACTTCAGTTTAAGGTAATTTACATCTTAAAACCCGCATAAAAAAATCCCCGATGACTCGGGGATTTTTATTGCTAAAGCCAAAGTTAGCAACTAATTAGAATGTCATACACACTGTATAAACATTGTTTTCAGAGTAGGCAGCAGCTAAAGCAGTAGCGGCAGGATTCGTGTTTGCGCCAGAAACTGCTTGCGTCGCTCTAAAGTTACCGGTTGCACCATTACCATCGTCAAACTGTGCATCCAACGATGCCGCTGCTTTACCTGGTACTTGTGACAAACACAGTTTATTACCTAATAACCCACCCATCACATCAGCGGTGGTAATCCCAATTAAGCCACCAAACGCATTACGCGGTAACGCAGTTACACCCGTATCTGCCGGATTACCGGAAATTAAACCCGCCGCTTTTAAGTGTTGCCAAAACGCCGCGTTTTCACCCGCACCAGAAAAGGTCTGCGCCGCTGTAACTTCTATCGCGCCATCATTATCGCCAGCAAGGGTAATATTTGCCCAACTCCCACCACGCGCTTGCAAATCGGCTAAAGGACCATCATTACCCGGTAAACGCTTGTAGCGATCTTGATAGGCGTAAAACGCCGCCGACACACCATTAATATCATTCGCTGCATTTTTCACTTTCGAGTTTTCGATTAACTCACGGCCTTTTAACACACCACCCAAAAGCAAACCGATAATCACCAATACAATGGCGATTTCGATCAGCGTAAAACCTTGTTGTCTTGCTGTTTTCATAACGTCTCCTTGTTGAAAGCAAACATAAGCGCCGCTTAATCACAACGCTCGATTTATTGACTCTTTTTCAGTTTATTTCTACTCTAATCGATTGAAAAGAGTAAAACTTTTTTACTCTATATCGAGTGAACAAGCCCATAAATGCCGATATTGCGTCACTTCATTTACCTAACGCTTTAAGCGGCTTAGCGCCAGCGCTTAGTAAAGTTAGACAGGGTAGGGCGAGGGGCAAATTAGCCTCCAACGCAATTTAGACAAAATTATGATAGAATCCCATCACTTAATAGCGGGTAAAAAGTAACCAATATGACCGAACAAACGCAATACGATTCCTCTTCCATTAAAGTGCTCAAGGGCCTTGATGCCGTACGTAAACGCCCCGGAATGTATATCGGCGACACCGATGACGGCTCCGGTTTACATCATATGGTGTTCGAGGTGGTGGATAACGCGATCGACGAAGCCCTCGCTGGCCATTGCGATACCATTAAAGTCATTATTCATACCGACGGCTCAGTTTCGGTGTCCGACAACGGGCGCGGTATTCCGGTTGATATTCACAAAGAAGAAGGCGTATCCGCCGCCGAAGTCATTATGACCGTGCTGCACGCAGGCGGTAAATTCGACGACAACTCCTATAAAGTATCCGGCGGCTTGCATGGTGTGGGTGTATCGGTCGTGAATGCGTTATCAGAAGAATTACAGCTTACTATTCATCGCAACGGCAAAGTTTGGAAACAAACCTATCACCTTGGCATACCGCAAGCGCCACTGAGCGCCGTGGGCGATTCAAACAAAACCGGCACCGAAATACGCTTTAAGCCCAGCAGCGAAATTTTTACTATTACTGAATTTAATTTCGACTATTTGCTCAAACGTTTGCGTGAATTGTCTTTTCTTAACTCCGGCGTACATATCGAGTTAATCGACAACCGTGATGACCGCAAACAGGTTTTTGAATACGAAGGCGGTATTTTAGCGTTTGTGGACTTTATCAATACCAATAAAGCCCCGATTAACCAAAAAGCGTTTCATTTTTCGACCGTTAAAGACGATATTACCGTCGAAGTAGCAATGCAATGGTCGGACGCTTACCAGGAAGCGATTTATTGCTTTACCAATAATATTCCACAACGCGATGGCGGCACGCACCTTTCTGGTTTTCGTGCCGCTTTAACGCGCACGCTGAATGCCTATGTCGAAAAAGAAGGGCTTAACAAAAAATTTAAAATCAATATTTCCGGCGATGATGCGCGCGAAGGCTTAGCGGCGGTTATTTCCGTTAAAGTACCTGACCCGAAGTTTTCATCGCAAACCAAAGATAAACTGGTTTCTTCGGAAGTAAAATCGGCAGTGGAAACCGCGATGAACGAAAAACTCGCCGAATACCTGCTAGAAAATCCAAACGAAGCCAAAGCCGTATTCGGCAAAATTGTTGATGCCGCGCGCGCGCGCGAAGCGGCACGTAAAGCACGCGAAATGACACGTCGTAAAGGCGCATTAGACATCGCCGGATTACCGGGTAAATTGGCTGATTGCCAAGAAAAAGACCCGGCGTTAAGCGAACTGTATCTGGTGGAGGGTGATTCCGCCGGCGGTTCGGCAAAACAAGGTCGCGATCGTCGCACGCAAGCGATTTTGCCGCTAAAAGGCAAAATCCTTAACGTCGAGCGCGCACGATTTGACAAGATGATTGCTTCACAAGAAGTCGGCACCCTCATTACTGCACTGGGTTGCGGTATCGGCCCGGACGAATATAACCTTGAGAAACTGCGTTATCATCGCATTATTATTATGACCGATGCCGACGTTGACGGTTCACACATTCGTACCCTATTGTTGACCTTCTTTTATCGTCAAACCCCTGAACTGATTGAAAACGGTTATATTTATATCGCGCAACCGCCGTTATACAAAGTCAAAAAAGGCAAACAAGAAGCCTATTTAAAAGACGATGCCGAACTGGAAAACTATCTGCTTAACAGTGCATTAGATGATGCCGCGTTGTTTAGCTCAAAAGACGCGCCGTGCATTAAAGAAGTCGCTTTGGAGCAGCTGGCAAAACAATATTTGCAAGTCGGGCGCACAATTAAGCGTCTATCGCGCCGGTTTAATCACACCTTTTTAGAACTTCTTACCGATGTAGCGAAGGTTGATAACGTGATGTTGAACGACCATGCAGCGCTTAGTCAGTGGGTCAGTTTGGTTCAGCCGCGTTTACAAGCCATGGGCGAAGTACAAAAAGTCACCTATGAATTACAGGTTGAGCCGAGCTTAGACGGCGAAGCTAAATTTCAACTGCGTTTACAGCAACGCGAACATGGTACGTTGAGTTCACAAGTATATGGCGAAGAATTCTTTGCTTCGCCAGAATATGCTTTGTTTGCCAAGCTCAGCGATACCCTACAGGGTTTAATTAGCGAAAGCGCGTATGTACAGCGCGGCGAAAAACAAGAATCCGTCAGCCATTTTAAACAAGCATTAGATTGGTTGTTGAACGAAGCGAAACGCGGTCAAACGATTCAACGCTATAAAGGTTTGGGCGAAATGAACCCGGAACAGCTTTGGGAAACAACAATGAACCCTGAAACCCGTCGTTTGCTACAGGTTAGAATCCAAGATGCGATTGAAGCTGATCAAGTATTCACTACCTTGATGGGTGATCATGTTGAACCACGCCGCGACTTTATCGAATCAAATGCGTTAAAAGCCGAAAATATTGATGTTTAATGTTTAATGTAATTGACCAGGCCTGGTCAAGTGAATCGTTCGCTCGATTCATTTTTTTAAAAGGAGGCTGTTTATGTCTGTAGTTCATCCTATCGTTACCGTTACCGGTTCATCCGGCGCCGGCACATCCTTTGTTAAACGTGCAATCGAGAAAATTTTTGCGCGTGAAAACTTAAATGCGGCGATTATCGAAGGCGATAGTTTTCATAAATACGACCGTATGGCGATGCGCGAGAAAGTCGCACAAAGCAAAGAAAACGGCGGACGTGTATTAACTCACTTTTCCGAATATGCTAACGAGTTCCAAAAGTTAGAAGAATTATTTGCCCAATACCGTGAAAGCGGTACTGGTAAACGCCGTTATTATATTCATAACGAAGAAGAAGCCGCCGAGCATAATGCACGTTTAGGGACTAATTTAAAACCGGGTGAGTTCACACCTTGGGAAGATTTACCGGAAGGCACGGACATTCTGTTCTATGAAGGGTTGCACGGCATGGTAAAGCGTAAAGATCACGGCCCAGCAGAAGGGATGCACGATGTTTCGCGTTATGTTGATTTAGGAATCGGCGTGTGTCCGGTGGTGAATATCGAATGGATGCAAAAAATCTATCGTGATACGTCTGAGCGCCCTTATTCGGTCGGTCAAGTACGCGATGTGATTCTTGAGCGTATGGAAGACTATATCGAATATATCGTGCCTCAGTTCCACCGTACTCACATTAACTTCCACCGTGTACCGCTAGTCGATACCTCGGATCCTTTCTCAACGTTGAAAGATGAAGCGGCGTTAGTACCTGAGCCTAAAAACTCATTAATGGTGACACACGTTCGTTTGAAAGACGTAGATTTACAATCCGTAGCCGATAAAATTCCGGGCGCTTGGTTACAAACGCCGGAAACGCTGGTATATAACTCAGAACATATGGTTTTAGCGATGGACTTATTAATGTCGCCGATTATCCATAACCTTGTTGAGAAAAAACGCGCAGCGATAACAAAATAACGTCTTAACGCCTCGGTTTTATAGCAAAGCGAAAGCAGAAAAATTCTGCTTTCGCTTTTTTTTGTATCACGAAAACTTCAATTTAGCCTCGATTTCAAAGCCACTTATTCGCCCTCATTTTAGATATAAGCGCTTAACCAGTGTTTAAATTGAGTTAAATCCATCGCACCTGAAATACGATCTAACTCGCGACCTTGTTTAAAGACCGCTAAAGTCGGAATAGAACGAATATTGAACTGCGCCGCAATATCCGGCTGTTGTTCGGTATTTATCTTGATAAAACGCGCGTGCGGTTCAAGCTGTGCTGCTGCTTGCGCAAAAGTAGGCGCAAACATTTTACATGGCCCACACCAAGGTGCCCAAAAATCGACCACTAATAATTGGTCAGATTTACTTAATGCACGATTAAATTGTGCCGAATCCATTTCAATCGGTTTGCCGTTGAATAAAGGTTTTTTACAATGACCACAGTTTGGCTGGTGGTTTAATTTTTCCTGTGCGACGCGATTTAACCCGCCACAATGAGGACACATAATAACCATTTCACTTCTCCTAATAATCCGTTTAAGCTTTATTATGATGATGAATCAACGCATTTTCAATGGTTCAGGCGGGTGGTCATTTGTCTCTGCTTACCAAGCTGGAGGCTGTGAAAAAAATCATTTATATTCACCACAAAGTCACAAAAAATTTTAAAAATAAAGAAGCTATAACATTAACAACCTTCGTGGCCTTCAGATTTGAAACAACCGATTTGCACAACTAATACAACCTTGCGAAAAGCACTAATGAATTGTTTCACAGCCTCTATAATTGGTAACCAATGGTGTTGATTGCTGCAGATATTTACAGATAGTTTTTTGTATCAAGCCCTGTATGTCAAGATAATGTTGAGCCAGTTGATTTTAAGATACTTGAATTCAGATAACAAACCCTGGAGTATCCGCTTACATCACACAGTTTGGTTTAAATGGAATCAAACTTAATCGAGCCAATCCGGCTTAGGACTGATTTCACCGGATTTTTCATAACCATAATCCACAAACTGATGCAGCGTTAAATCGTGACAATGAATTAATTCTATTAGGCGTGGATCGTTGGCGGTTAGTGTCGCCTCTACACCGTTTTCAATAGCTCGATAATCCATTCGAATTTGTTCTCGAAATTCAAACAAAGCCGCAAACAAAGGATCCCACGAGCGAATCGCTCGCCCATTGGCAAAACGCTGTTCCATGCCGATCACATGGTCTTGTAATATTTTTGCTAAGCGCGGATTTTCGCTGGTTGTACGCGCAATAAGGCCGTTTTCTATCCGCTCGGTTTCGCGTTTAAGTTGGTTATGACATTGCAATAATTCGGCAAACAAAGCTTGGTCACGTTTATGCGCTTCGTCCGAACCGTGGCCATGTCGATAGTTATGTGGATGCATTGATTTTCCTTAAGCGTTTTGTCATCGCTATTAATTTATTCATTTAGCGCTAAACGTCAACCAAATCGGAGCCGCCAAAACAAAAAAAGCGGCATAAGAGCCGCTAAAATTCTGAGGAGCTAAACTGAACTCATAACGAGTTAAGTTAAGACTAAAATTTGACTACAATGACTTAAATCAAATTTAAGATTAGTTTAGCCGAATCAACTAGGATAACAATGCGAAAGTATTGAGAAAGTATGACTAATGAAACGGTTTTAGCAGGCCTGCTAAAACCGTTGTTAACTTATCGAAGTACGTTCTGCACGGCTTCGTTAGTAGCCGATGAAGCTGTGTCAGTAAGTTGTGCTTGTGTATAGTTGCTAGCATTTTGTAGCTGAGAAGCATATACACGTGGCGCTGAATCGCGAACGTTGACACTACTTTCTTCTAATGCACTTTTTTCATTGACCATTTTACTGGCCGCTAAATCACGATAATCCGTTGGTTGAACCATCGCTGCTCTATCAGATAAGGTCACTGTCGTATTACCACCACTGGTGGTTTCTACCTGTCGCTGATCAGTGACTTTCGCGGCATCACGTTGTGCCGTGTTATCAGTTTGCGATGGCAGCTGACTGTAAGCGACCGAGTGCATGGCTGTATTAATCGTAACACTCATTTTTTACCCCCTTTTTAAAATCTACAGTATCATTATGGCACAGTTAGATTTTTTATACAGTGGAATAAATAAGTAACGCATTGAAATTAATCGTGATATTGAATCACCGAGCGAACTTTCATACCTTGATAACTGAACGAATTAAGCGCAGCTAAATCGACCAAACACGCCAGACCTACTACGTCATAGCCAACTTTAGCGCACAAATCGCACGCTGCTTGCATGGAACCGCCGGTAGCGATTAAATCGTCCAATAAAATCACTCGAGATCCGTCACCTTTTTGCATTTCCAATTTGTCACGACCATACTCCAAGCCATATTCTATTGAGGCGTGAACATTAGGTAATTTACCCGGCTTACGCACTTTAATAAAACCCTTATCATGTTTGTAGGCAAGGGCAGATGCAAAAATAAATCCGCGTGATTCAATGCCGGCGATGTGGTCTATTTGTTTCCATTCTTCATCGCTAAATAGTGTGCTTAACGCATCAATCGTGGCTTGAAAATGATGTTTTAGTAAAGGGGATATATCACGAAACAAAATACCTGGTTTTGGAAAATCCGGCACATTAGCCATATAGTGAGCAAGCGGATGATTTGACATTAATTTTTCCTTGTATTAGTAAGTGTATTAATCATTCTTTGAACATGCAAAAAAAATAGATTTAGTCCAGCAGGTGAACTCAGGATTTAAACTCTATCGGTAAAGGGCGGCCATAATAATAACCTTGTAATAACTCGCAACCTAAATCAGTGAGCGCTTGTGATTGTTCTGAGGTTTCAACGCCTTCGGCAATCACTTTTAAATCAAGGGTTTTGGCCAAACCAATAATGGTTTGTACAATCGCCGCATCGTTAGCATCAACTAACATATCTCGAACAAACGATTGATCAACTTTTAAACAAGACAGCGGTAAATTTTTTAAATAACTGAGCGAGGAATAACCTGTACCAAAATCATCTAATGCAAAATGAACGCCTTTATCGCGCAGGGTTTTCATTTTAATAATACAGTCTTCAATATTTTCCATTAACAAACTTTCAGTTAATTCGAGCTCAAGTTTAGAACAATCAATGTTAAATTCTTCGACCCAATAATTGAGTCGATCAACAAAGTCTTCTTGGCGAAATTGGCGTTCGCTAATATTAATCGCTAAGGTTAAATGCTGATATTCATCATGTTGTTGCCAATAGGCTAACGTTTGGCAAGCCGATTGAATAACCCAATCGCCTATTTGTAAAATTAAGCCTGTTTCCTCGGCGACGGGAATAAAATCGATTGGCGCAATCATGCCTTTTTGCGAATGATGCCAGCGTATTAACGCTTCATAACCATGAATATGTCCTTTGTAATCAACCTTAGGTTGATAAAAAAGCAAAAACTCGCTTTTTTCGATCGCTGAGCGTAAATCTGCTTCTAGTTCGCTGCGTTTTGCCGCTGCTTCTTGCATGGTCGGGTCAAAAAAACGCAACGCATTACGCCCAGCAGCTTTTGCTTGATACATCGCTAAATCGGAACGTTTCATTAATTCTTCCGCCGATTCATGTTGATCAAAAAATAAATTTATACCGATACTGGCAGTGAGTACATATTGGCTTTCAGAGAGTAAAAACGGCTGGCGAAATAGGCTAAGAATTTTTTCAGCAATGAAGCGGGTTTGAGTTATCGCTTCGGATTTTTCAAAACTTAGCCCTTGTAACAGAATAATAAATTCGTCACCGCCGGGGCGGGCTACGGTATCACCTTCTCGAACACAGGATTTTAAACGGGCCGCAACTTGTTTTAATAATTCATCACCGAGTTTATGACCTAAAGTATCGTTGAGATTTTTGAAATGATCTAAATCTATAAATAACAACGCGCAATGATAGTAATAGCGTTTATTTGATGACAAAGCTAACTCGATATGGTCTTCTAGTAGTCGCCGATTTGCTAAACCGGTTAAAGGATCATAAAACGCAAGTTGATGAATTTTTTCTTCGTTGAGTTTTCGTAGCGTAATATCGCTAAACGTAGATAAATAATGTGTAATTTCACCGTTATTATTACGAATGGTGGTAATCACTTGATGTTCGGGATAAATTTCGCCATTTTTACGGCGGTTCCATATTTCGCCAGACCAACCGCCATGATGCAATAAACCATCCCACATGGTTTCAAAAAATGCCTTATCTTGTACATCGGATTTTAAAATACGCGGCGTTTGACCTATTACCTCTTGCGGTTGATAGCCGGTTATTTCAGTAAATGCATGATTAACACGAATAATTTTTTCATTTGCATCGGTAATTAAAATAGCTTCTTGCGTTTCAAACGCCACCGCCGCAATCCGTAAGTCGTCTTCATTGCGTTGCAAATTGCTAACACTTTGTTTTAAACGTCTGTTAAACCACAGCAAAATCACGCTTAATAATACAATCACTAAAACTAGCGTGCTAAGCGCTAATACTTCTACTCGGTGACTATGCCAGATATCTTGCCAACTAATTTGAGTTTTAACATGGTATGGCGGCAGCGCCAATGCGCGCATCAGTTCGCGTACCGGTTCGTAATCTGCTGGCACTGAAAAACCATATATACCGGCTTGACGCATTAGCGCGGTATTGTAAGGGAGGGCTAATAATGCTCCGGCGAGTTGACCGGCATATTCATCTTCAACATGAGGCATAGCGGCAATCGGCCATTCCGGATATAAACGCGTTGATAGCGCATAAGGAAATCCGGGCAGGGCTTGTTCGTGTAAAACACGCAGCGTGTCAGGTTGAATAAGCTTATTTTCGATAAGACTTTCGAGTACACCAGTGCGCACAAACGCTGCATCGGCTGTATCGTCCAATACCGCTTGTATCGCTTTATCATGCGGCATATCGGTTTCGACTAGTTTAAAGGATTCGGCATTTATTCCGTGTTGCATTAATTCATAACGTTGCATCATATATCCGCCAAGTGATTGTTTACTTGGCGCGGCAATAGTCCGACCTTTTAAATCATCGAGCGCGAGTAAATCGGTGCGACTTTGTTTTACCAAAATAACACCACCAAAACCACGAATAGCTTGACCACGTTCGGCATTAATTAAACTCACCAGTGGGCTGGATAATCCATGCGCATGACTGATTTCAATATACGAGGCAGAATTGGTAAAAACAAAATCGATTTCACGACGTGAAATCGAACTCACTAATTGTTGATAGTTAAGCGGACGCAGTTCAATTTGAATTAGATCGAGTTTTTCATTTAATTGGTTTATAAGTGGTTGCCATTTTTCTAAAATTGTTTCTTCGCTTTCAAATGCTAGTTTGCCGATCACAAGCGTAGGTTTTGACCAGGCCTGCTGAACCCAGCAAAACATCAATACCAAACCGAATACGAGCGCTTTCATAGGTATTCCTTTGGGATAAATTGATTGGTCAATAAATCTCGCAAATCACAGTGTGCAACCATAATATCGGCTTGTTTCATCAACGCGACCAAATAATTTGCCGCTTCGATTACTCGTTGATCTTGCTCGGATAAATACGCATAATTAGCCAGCGCATCAGGCAATAATAATCCTCGGTAAACTTGCAATACTTCCTCTGCCGGTAAACCAAGACGCTTCGCCACGCGATAACTGGCATCCATCGGATTAACTCGATAATGATGTAGGCCTTTAAAATGTGCGCGGATAAGTTCACGTAAAGCGGATTGATGCGAATTAATCGCCTGCTTATTTACCACTAATACATCAAAAATCATATCCGGTATTTGCCGACTGTCGAATAGGCGAAAACCTCCTGATTTGATCAATTTACCCGCATTCGGTTCGTAGGTTATAACGGCGTCAATTTTGTGTGTTTGCCAAGCTAATAGATGTTGATCGATAGTTAAGGTAACTTTTGTCACTTCCTGCGGTTGCAGATGCGCTTGTGCCAATAACTGATGAAACATCAGCGCACCAAGTGCAGAATCTTCAACCCCAATGCGTTTGGCGCGCAGTTGTTCAATATGTTGAATTGAAGGACGACTAATGACAACATCGGCACCAAGGGATATATCAAAAACCAACACAATTTTTAAATCTAAACCTTCGCTGCATAGTCGTATCGCTTCATCAAGGGTAAGCATCGCCGCATGTGCGCGCTGGTCGCGCAGTGCTTGCATGGATTCGCTTGCTGAATGGGTAAACATTAATTCAATGTCATCGGTTTTTAACCAGTCTAAATCGCGCGCCATGTAAATAAATTCATAACCGGGCCAAATATGACCGGCAACAACAAATTTTTGCGCAAAACTACAACCGCTTAACCAAGGCATACAGCTGAATGCCGCAGCGCTTTTTAAAATATGACGACGTGATAACAACCCTGTTTTATCCGATTTCATCGGCAAACCTCATACGTATTATTTACCTATACAAAACGAAGTAAATATGCGTCCTAATAAATCATCGGAACTAAAGCGCCCGGTGATACTAGCCAACGCTTGTTGCGCGCAGCGTAAATCTTCCGCCACTAATTCTCCAGCAGCAAAATGCTGTAATTGATATTGAGCATTTTCAACCAATTTTAGCGCCGACTCAAGGGCATCTAAATGACGTTTTCGTGCCAAAAAAACACCTTCTGTTGTTTGCTGATAGCCCATTGTTTGTTTTAAATGTTCGATTAATATATCCAAACCGATTTTATGTTTTGCTGATAACCATATTTCGGTTATCCCATCGCGTTGTAGCAGGCCTGGTTGAGCTTGAATTAAATCTATTTTGTTTCGAATTAAGCTAAAGGGTAACGACGGTGGTAATTTAGCAAGAATGGCTGCATCTTCTGGGTGAATTGATTCACCCGCTTGCACCATGACTAATACCCTGTCTGCTTTTTCTATGGCTTGCCAAGCACGTTGAATACCAATTTGTTCTACTTGATCACCGGTTTCACGTAATCCTGCTGTATCTAAAATATGTAGCGGCATACCGTCGAGGTAAATTTCTTCTTTCACAATATCGCGGGTGGTTCCGGCAATGTCGGTCACAATTGCTGTTTCTCGTCCAGATAAGGCATTTAATAAACTCGATTTACCGGCATTAGGGCGACCTAAAATTACCACGGACATACCTTCACGCAATAAAGCACCTTGTTGTGCCGAATGTAAAATAGCCTGAAGTCTTTGTAATAAATGAGCTAATTCACCGGCGACACGACCATCAGATAAAAAATCAATTTCCTCTTCTGGAAAATCAATCGCCGCTTCCACATAGATGCGTAATTGAATTAGTGCCTCTACCAATTCGGTAATTTGATGGGAAAAATCACCTTGTAACGATTTCAACGCCGATTTGGCTGCCTGTTCTGTAGAGGCTTCAATTAAATCAGCAATCGCTTCCGCTTGTGTTAAATCCAATTTGTCGTTTAAAAACGCTTGTTTGGAAAACTCCCCCGGTTGCGCTAAACGTGCGCCTAGTTGTAACACACGCTGTAATAACCACTGCAAAATGACCGGTCCACCATGAGCTTGTAATTCAACTACATCTTCACCAGTGAATGAATGGGGTGCTTTAAAAAATAAACTGATTCCTTGATCTAGTACTTCACCTTTTGCACCATAAAACGCGCCGTAACGTGCATAACGCGGGGTAGGTAAAGGAGCATTAATAATCTGCTCGCAAATAAATGATGCCATAGGCCCGGAAATACGAATAATACCAACGCCACCTCGTCCTAGAGGGGTGGCGATAGCCGCGATGGTATCGTTGGAAGAATTAATTGAAGTCAAAATCGTCTATCTCAGGTAAAGGTGGGTGGCCATTGTATATTAAATTAGTACGATATTGTAAGTAGGTTTCACGGTAAAAAATATAAGGATCAGGCATATAGCGCATTTGTTCGGCTAAATCCAAAACCTTAATATAATTATTAAACTTATCAATTAAAAATACGGCTATTTCACCTTTTAAATCTGTTTGAATAATATAACGATAAGTAGGATCGTATAAACCATCTACACTTGAACCAAGTAATTCGCGGGTTGTGTAAGCGCCGACAATAGGCAAAACAACAAATGAAGCATCATCCCATACGCCCCATTTATATAAGGTTTGGCCTAAATCTTCTTTTTCATAAGGTAAGCCTGCTGGTGTGGCAATATCGATTATGCCACCTAGACCAAAAACAGTATTGATACTAAAGCGCATAAAATCGCCTAAACCGCGTTCAATTTCACCTTGAAAAAAATTGTTTATCATATTAATTGGCATACGCAAATTAATTAAAAAATTACTGGTTCCTTTTTGAATAGGTGAGGGAATATAGTTTTTATAAGCTTTTCCAACAGGTTGACCTATATAGTTATTAAATTCCATATTGAAATCAAACATAGAACGGTTGAATTCTTCATACGGATCTTCGTTATTCATAGGTTTAGCAAAGGCTGTAGAATACGTTAAAAAAATTAGTAAAATTATCGTAGTTATTTTTTTCATGTTTTTACGTCAGTTAGTGGATTGGTAATGGTCATTGTACAAGGAATTTTAATCGATTGAATTGCTTCAATAAAATGGTTTAGTACTTGTTGTCGAGGAAAGCTTTTTCGCCATGCCAACGCAACTTGACGTGAAGGGGTAGGGGACTCTATTTTACGTATTGCCAGTAGTTCTTCATGGCCATTAATTGAGCTGCAAGGCAATATGGTAATTCCTGCACCTGATGCAACCATAAATCGAATAGTTTCGAGTGAACTGCCTTCAAGTGTTCGCTGCATCTGATCTCGTTCAAATTGCAGGCCTGCTATATTAGGAAAAGCATCGACCACTTGATCTCGAAAACAATGTCCGGCACCGAGTAATAAAAACGTTTGGTTTTTTAGATCAGCTATTTTTATTGTTTTATTTTCGCTTAATGGATGGTCAGGGGGGAAGGCTAATACAAAGGGTTCTTCGTATAAAATTTTAGTTTCAATCGCCGGATCTTCATAGGGTAAAGATAAAATGACAAAATCTAATTCTCCTTGATGCAGTTTATCCATTAGTTGTTTAGTGTAATTTTCTTCTACAATTAGGGGAATTTGAGGTAATAGACGATGAAATGCAGGGATGAGTTTTGGTAATAAATAAGGTGCTATGGTGTAGATGGCACCTATACGTAATTCTCCGCTATGATCACCTTGTTCTTCTTTCGCTAATTGTTTGATTTGTTCTGATTGTAGTAATATTGATTCGGCTAGGCTGATGATTTTTTCACCGATTGCGGTAACCAAAATATCGTTTCGATGGCGTTCAAATAAGGTAATACTAAGTTCATCTTCGAGCTTTTTTATCGCGATACTTAGGGTGGGTTGGCTTACATAGCAGCTTTCTGAGGCTTTACGAAAGTGGCGATACTTAGCGACAGCGACGATATATTTAAGCTCATTGAGCGTCATAAAGTTATCCCTATAAGGTATAAGATTTAATTTCTTTCTTTTTTTTTGTTCTTATTGGGGAACGCAAAAAACGGTATAAAGAAATTTTTACTTTTATTTTCAATAACTTAAATTGTGTTTAAGCTGTTTAGTAACTGGGGTTAAGTCTATTGAATCACCTGTGGGTGGTTTGTGGATAAATTTTAGTTTTGCCTTATATCGCTAACTTATCCCCTGTTATACACAGCTTATTATAAAAGTTGTTGGCTTGTTTTGTGGTTTAAAACATAAGACAATCCAGCACAAGTTAGGAAAGAGAGAAATTTATGTTTGTTCAGTTGGCAAAACAACGGCGTACCATCTACCAATTTAGTCAACAGGCTATTACGCATGAACAACTTGATGACTGTTTGCAAGCGGCTATTTGGGCGCCGAATCATGGTTTAACCGAACCCTGGCGTTTTTTTGTAATAGGACCGAAAACACGTGAAGCCTTACGATTGATTTATGCAAGCTCGCGTGCGGCGAAACGCGCTGAAGTCGATACGGTTGAATATGATGCGATTTATCAGAAGGCATTAGCGAAATTTGACGCGATACCGCAAGTGGTATTGGTGGCTCAAAAACGTTGCGAGGATGCGGTTGTATCGAAGGAAGATTATGCGGCTTGCGCCTGTGCGATTCAAAATTTTCAGTTAGCGGCGTGGGAGCAGGGGATAGGCGTGCAATGGAGTACCGGGCCGATTATTGAGGCGATTGAAACTTATCAGGCATTAGGGGTATCGGTGGACGACGTGGAATGGATTGGTATTTTATACATGGGCTATGCCGATTGTATTCCTAACCAACGTCGTCAACCTTTATCCGAAGTGGTGCGTTTTTGTCCCTAAATTTTGCTTATTTTAATGCCAGTTGTTTTAACGCCAGCATTTGTGTTCGGATGAGCTCTCGTGTTGTGTTATCGGTTATTTCACCTTGTTCATTAAAACGTTCACTGGCATTCGCTACCATGATTTCCGGTTGATTGAGCAGTTTAGCATCCGGGTAAATTAAAATTTGGCGCAGGTGATATTGCGCGCGTGCGCCACCTAATGCACTTGGGCTGGCGCTGAGTAAAGCGGTTGGTTTATGTTTGAGTGGTGCATCGGGGTGAATCGATAACCAATCAATGGCATTTTTCATGGCAGCGGTAACGGAATAATTAAATTCCGGTGAAGCTAACACCAAGGCTTGTGCTTGGTTGATAGTGTTCGCTAAATCAAGCACTTGTTGCGGAAATCCGTTGCCAAGTTGATCGGGATTGAGCATAGGTAAGTCGTTGAGGGTCAAAATATCCATGGTTACGTCATCGGGCAAAAGTTGCGCCGCATTGCGTAATAAAGCGGTGTTAAACGAGGCTTGGCGTAAGCTTCCACTGAGGGCAATAAATTTCATGTTGTTCTCCTTGAACTGGGTTGAAAATGAGTAAGGGGTTAATTAAATATAGTGTTGGGTTTAAATTAACTGTTTGTTAATCAAGCAAATAAGCGGTTGAGGTTTTAGGCTAAATCAAATAATAAAAATTCGCTTGCTTGTGTCGCTTGAATTTGCAGGCCTGCTTCTTCTTCAACCGCTAAACCATCACCCGTTTGCATTTTAAGTTGCTTGTTGATCTGTAATTCGCCGCGCACGCATTGCAGCCATACACCGCGTTGTTGTGCAATCGGATAATGCAGCTGTTGATGTTTAGCTAAACAAGCGCGATAAAGTCTAGCGTCTTGGTTTATTTTTACCCGACCTTCGCCGCCTTCGGCATCTGCTAAACGTGTTAATTCTCCTTCTTGTCCTTGGTGATAGCTAATTTGCTGATAACTCGGTTGCAACTGTTGTTGTTGGGGTAATAACCAAATTTGGTATAAATGGGTTTGTTGTTGAGTCGATGGATTAAATTCGCTATGTGTAATACCGCTACCGGCGCTCATCGCTTGGATTTCGCCTTGATGTATGGTTTCGACATTACCCATGCTATCGCGGTGCGCTAAGTCGCCTTCGATAACATAGGTGATAATCTCCATATTGTCGTGCGGATGCGTCGGAAAACCGCTATTGGCGGCTATCCAATCTTCATTAATGACACGCAAGCTGCGAAATCCCATATAACGGCGATCGATATAACGTGAAAATGAAAAACTGTGATATGACGTAAGCCAATCGTTTTGAGTTAAACCTCTATCTTGTGCTGAACGTAGTGTCATCATGTTATTCACTCCTTATTAGTTGTTAAATGAAGTTGGTCATCATTCACTAAGGTGTAGGATAACTTTTTCTTATAGAATTGATAATCTCCTTTTTAACAATACACTTTTTCTATTTGAGAAATAATAACGATGATGAATCGAAAAGATGTGCTTGAAGGATTAACTATTTTTGTGCAGGTTATCGAGTCAGGTAGTTTTAGTGGTGCGGCGACTGAGTTAGGTCATGCCGTTTCACATATAAGTAAATCGATTACTAAACTGGAGCAAAGGCTAGGTGCGCGCCTTATCAATCGCACAACACGTCGTTTGAGTTTGACGGACTTAGGTCGCGTGTATTTTGAAAAAGCAAAGCAAATTGTGCAAGATGCATATGAAGCGGAACAGAGTATTCATCAATTTCAAGATACGCCTAGTGGCCGTTTAAAAATTTCTTTGCCGAGTAGTTTTGGTCAATCACATATGCAACCGGTGATTGTAAACTACATACAACGTTATCCCGAGGTCAAGCTGCAGGTGGATTTTAGCAGTCGTTTAGTGGACGTAATTGGTGAAGGCTTCGATTTATGCGTGCGTATGGGACAATTAAAATCTTCTAATTTGATTAGTCGTACGTTACTGGAGTTTGAGTTTTTAACCGTGGCAACGCCGGATTATCTTGCCCATTTTGGGTTACCTACGCATCCGTATGACTTAAAACGTCATCGCGCAATTAAGTATCAATATAATCAGGTCCCGATTACATGGAAATATCAAACGCCCCACGGCGATAGTTTTCATGTTGATGTCGAAAATTGGGTCGAATGCAATAATTTACCTCTGCAAAAAAGTTTGGTAATGGCGGGCGTGGGTATTGCGCGTCTACCGAGTTATCTGTGTCAATCTGAGTTAGCGAGTGGCGCATTGCAGGCGGTACTTTGTGAGTATACGATGCCTAAACAAACCGCCTCGATAGTTTATCCGCATCGTTTGCATCTATCTGCAAAAGTGCGGGCGTTTGTCGATTTGGCATTAGCTCATTTTGCAAATGAATCAGAAATAGCAAATTAACTTGCGATAAAAAGGACAGATTATGTATAACCATCATCAAAAAGATACCTTGTTCTCACAAGCTTATGAAGCGGTTGGCGCGTTCCAATTCGATGAGTCTGTGGTGGCGGTTTTTCCAGATATGATTCAACGCTCTGTGCCAGGTTATCAAACGATCTTAACCGGCATTGGTGAATTAACCTCTCAATTTGTCAGGCCAGGGAGTTGTTTGTATGACTTGGGGTGTTCCTTAGGTGCGGTGAGCTTAACGATGCGGCGTAAAATCCCTTATCCTGATTGTAAAATTATTGCGGTAGATAATTCAAAAGCCATGATTGAACGTGCGCAAAGTTACGTTGCAGCGTTTCATTCTGAGGTTAGTGTCGAATTTATGTTGGCGGATATGATGGATGTTGAAATACGTAACGCCTCTATTATTGTTCTGAATTTTACCCTGCAGTTTATCGAACCGAGTTTGCGTGAAATATTGCTCCAACGAATTTACGAGGGTCTTAACCCGGGTGGACTATTAATTTTGTCGGAAAAAATTCATTTTGATGAGCCGTTAGTTCAAACAACGATTGAGCATTTGCATTTGCAATTTAAACGGGCAAATGGCTATTCTGAATTAGAAATTAGTCAAAAGCGAGCCTCGTTAGATAATGTTCTTATCAGTGATACGAGTCAAACTCATTTACAGAGGCTAAAAACAGTAGGTTTTAACCATGCAAGTATTTGGTTGCAAGCGTATAATTTTGCCTCATTTTTAGCGATAAAAGATTAAAAAGAGGCACGTTCCACGTGAAACATCATTTAGATAGTTTATGGCCTAGATTAAAAGACACGCCGCTAGAATTATGGATACAACAACTTCCAGCGTTAATTGATGAAGCGTTACATCCAGAATTTAATGGAAATCTATCGCGTTGGCTTGACGCATTGAATCAAATTCAACAGTTTCTACCGGCACAAACGGTTGAACTGAATCAAGCGGCGATTCAAATGAGTAGTGATAATTTTACGCAAACACAAGGCCAACAACTTGAACAGGCTTTGCGACAACTTATGCCCTGGCGAAAAGGTCCTTTTGCTGTGCAGGGTATTTATATTGATACCGAATGGCGTTCGGATTGGAAATGGCAAAGAGTCAGACCACATCTTGCACCCCTTAAAAATCGTAAAATTTTAGACGTAGGTTGTGGCAGTGGTTATCACCTTTGGCGTATGGCAGGAGAGGAAGCAGGCCTGGTTATCGGCATTGATCCCAGTTTACTGTTTATGGCGCAATTCTTAGCTATTCGTCATTTTGTCGGTGAAGCACATCCGGTTTATTTTCTGCCCTTGCCTTTAGAAGTTTTGCCGGAATCTAAATATGGCGGTGGCTTTGATACGGTATTTTCAATGGGTGTACTTTATCACCGTCGTTCTCCGTTGGATCATTTGGACGAATTGAAGCGCCAACTCAGAAAAGGCGGCGAATTGGTGTTAGAAACGCTGGTTATCCCGGCTGAATATGGACAAATTCTAGTGCCTGAGGATCGCTATGCGCAAATGCGCAATGTATGGTTTTTGCCATCTGTGGCTGAATTAACCCATTGGATGCAACGTTTAGGCTTTGAAAATGTGCGCTGTGTCGATTTAGATCAAACGTCTATTGAAGAACAACGTTCAACCGATTGGATGCAATGGTTATCATTGAAAGATTTCTTAGATCCAAACGATTCGAATAAAACGGTAGAAGGTTATCCTGCGCCATTGCGGGCGGTCATGCTGGCAAACAAACCCTAAAGACCTAATGTATGCTTATGTTCCTTGGCTTCTCGTTTCTATGCTCTTGGGGCTGTGAAAGAATTCATGTAAATTCACCACAGAGACACAGAGTCACGAAGACTTTTAAAATAAAGAGACCTAAATGTTAAAAATCTTCGTGTTCTTCGTGACCTTCGTGGTTCAAAAATTTTAAGCTTGGCCTAGGCTTTTTTGAGGACTGTTTCCAAATAAGCGATCAAAAAATGCCCGACGTTCATCAACCATTTTTTGGATATTTTTTTGCAATTCCTCAAACCAATTAGCACTCGACTCGGCGGTATTGGTTGATGTAAAAGTTGCAGTTTGGCGGTTAGCGGATGACACTGGCGTAGAAAACTGTTCACGTAAACGATTGACCTGTTCAATCCAATGATTCATTGTGTCGGTCATACGTTGTAAAGCTTTAAACTCATGTGTATCTTCTAAACCGCGCCAATCATCTGCTTCAATTAACGGCATTAAATCAATCGCTTGGCTGGTTTTCGCTTCGCCATTTTCCATTAATACGAGCCCAGCGGCTTTAGATTGACCTTGCAACGCGCCATTGTGATCGCGCAATGTGTATTCAAAAGGCACTTGACCTAAATAAATCGCGCCAACACCGGCTTGTGCTAAGCTGATAGTAGAACTGTCATCGGTTTGATCTAGCCAAATTTTTAATTGACTAAAAATACGATCATTTTCATCTATCCAACCATTGCCATCATCATCGTGTTCGGCCAGTTCAGCATAAGCATCACCCGTGCGTGTGCCAAATAATTCACCGCCATCGCTGACTCGTCCATCACCATTGGCATCAAAAGTCAGATAACCCGCGCCACCCCCTAAAGCGGCATAACGTGCGTTTTCACCGTTTGCCAATAAATCAAATTCAAATGTGGTATCGCGCAGTTGTACTGGTTGATCACCAAGATTAATCACCAGCGGATCGTGCATCGCGACCTGTTGTAAACTTAATTGGCTGAGTGCCTGAATATCTATGTGTTGTTGATGTTGAAGCTGTAAATTAAAGTCTATTTGACGACCATCGCTCAAACTGACTTGTCCGGAGGCGCTAATAAGATGTTGGCTACCTTGCTGAAAATGAATCTGTTGCTTAAATTGAAACTCAGCTAACCCTGATGCCTCAATCTGAGCACTTTGCTGACTTGGAAACGCTTGCTTGATGGCAATTTGTGCGCTATTTGCTTGCAGTTGCACCTGCGTGAGTTGTGCCGAGGCCTTAACCACAGCGTGCTGTTGCACAGATTGATCGCCATAGGTTACGTGACTTGCAGAATGTAATTTACTTTGAATCGATTGCTGTGCTTGAAAGCTATGTTGGCTGGTGAGTTCTAAAGGACGCAATGCACTTGCCGCCGAATTGGACGAGGTGTGTTGTGTTTTTGCTTCCACTGACAAGCGTTGATAGTGGTTAGACGCTTGGCTAAGTTGAATAGTCGATTGCGCGATAATCATGTTGACGTTCTCCGTATTAGGTTAAATCCCTTGTGTGTGGAGAAGCATCTGCTTCTGGTCAAATATGTTTTATTTTTATTATCGGCTTAAAACGCACAAACTTGAGTTTTTTACTTTAGATGTATTGAATCATGGCCATAAAAAAGCCGCGATAAACGCGGCTGAGTGGAAACGCGAGTTTTGCAAATGCAAATAATCGTTTAGTAGGTTACGCCGTATTTTTTGAAGTAAACCTTGTCGGCTTCGATGTCATAGGTCCAAGGTAAACCGGCGTTTTTCCAGCCATTTACAATGCGAAAACCTTTTTTATCACCGTCTTTTGCTGTCCCGCCTTCAAAACCACCTAACAATAAATAGACGTTTTTATAGCCGTATTGATCTAATACTTTGGCCATAGGTGCGGCGCGCTCAGATGCAGAACGGCACATAACAATAATTTTGCTTTCTTCATTACCGCCTAGTTCAGCTAATTTTTCTTCAAAATCGCTGATCCACGTTGGGTTAGGTGCCGGCATATAACGCGGCATATTTTGTTTGGTGTCCATTTGTGAATAATCAAACATCACCGAAGGTAACATGATTTTGGCAAGCGGCGTGTAGCCGACAAACATCCATTCTTCCGGCGTACGCACGTCAACTAAAATAGCGCTTTCGTCTTTAGTAATCATGTCATAGGCTTGTTGTGGTGTCACATACAAACCTTGCGGGATTTGATGACTTTCTTTTTTCGGCGCAGGAGAAGGCGAGGTGGGTAAGGCATTCGCCATAACCTGATTAAAACTGAACAAACCCGTGAATATAGCGGCAGCAATAAATTGATTTTTCATAATAAATCCCTTAGTAAATTTACAAAAAATTAGCGTTCTATTATATAAGGATGTTTTAATATTTAAACCCTTATATGCACATTTTTTGAATTTTTTATGACATTTTTAACGTTACCAGGCCTGGTAAGAATTCGTATAACAGGTTGCGTATTAAAAATGTTGGCTAACCTAAGGTCTGTTCATATTTAGATGTAACTGATTGATAAATAGGGTTTAGTTAATCTGAATCGACTTACTTTTCAACCAAAACGCTTGATACAAGCAAACACCTACAAAATCGAACACGGTAGGTTATTCAGTATAGAGGCTGTGAAAGGATTCATTACAGTTACTCGCTGAGTTAGATTACATTGAAGCCATTTGTTTTAAACCACGAAGGTCACGAAGAACACGAAGATTTTTAACGTTTAGGTCTCTTTATTTTAAAATTCTTCGCGCCTTCGTGTCTCTGTGGTTCGAAAATGAATTGTCAACAGCCCCTAGGCTAATCGTTGCAATGGTTTGATAGTGATTATGTCAGCTATGGGTTGTTGCTTAAAATTAACCTTGTTTCTAATATTGCCAACCGGCGTTTTTAATGGCGGTTTGATATTGTGCGTCGTTCAACAAGGCTTTAATTTCATTAAACACGGCGATTTCGTCTTCGGCGAGCTGGCGTTTCATTTGCATGATTTCATCCAGTTCGGCCTGTAGTTGTTGTGCCGTTTTACCTTCTTCAATAAAGGCTTTGAGCAGCGCGATCTCTTTTTGTTTAATCACATCACGTTGCGGCAAGACCTCTTTGGGAACGCGTGTGGTAATGGCTTTTAGCGCCTTTTTTTGTTCATTGTTTAGGGCAAGTTCGCCTTCTAACGCCATAATAAATTTCGGTACACTGCGCGGACGTAACTCATACGAAATCAACGAATAGCTATTTTTACAAACGCCGTTTGTTGCCTCTGGAACGCTACTTTGCGCGGCGAGGTTAAACGATGCGCCAAGTAGCGCGGCGCTGAGGGTGAGGGCGGTTAACTTTTTCATTTTTCAGTCTCCTTGATTAAAAATGTACACGCATTCCGGCATACAAATAGGTGCCGACCGTGCTACCAAGCACCGGGTCAACCTTGGTGTTTAGCGCATTATCGATACCGCCGAAAAACTCGGTGTGTTGCAGTGATTTAGGTTGGTAGTTGACGCTTAGGTTAAGCGGCCAATAGGCTTGTGCGGTTTTATCGGTGGTTTGGCCTTGTTTGGTTTCGCTATAGGCTTGATCGCCGATATAGTTAAGCGCAATCCGTGTGTTAAGGTCGTCTAATAGACGATAACTGAGGCCGAGTTGGCTTCTAACATTTGGCGTATATTGCAGACGCTTTGCCGTATCCTTGTCATAGCTGTCTAATACATTCAGCACAAAATCGGCTTTTAAATCGCTATTGAACGCCCAATTTAAGCGCATATCGACCCCTTTAATCGTGACTTCGCTGGCATTACGAAAGCTGATATATTGCGCGGAATTGTCGCGCAATATATTGTCTTTGATTTGGGTGTGATACAGCGCGATATCGTATTGCCAGGCCTGGTGATCGCCGCTTAGGCCGATTTCGTAGTTTTCACTGTGTTCCGCTTTGAGTTTAAACGAGTTTTTTCCAATATTGCTATCTACGACATCCGCGCCGACAAAGCGGCGGCCTTGCGGGTTAAAACGATTGATATATAACTCTTGGCTGTCCGGCGAACGGAAACCTTGCGCATAACGTAAGCGTAAATTGGCCAGCGGATTAAAGTGATACACCGTGCCAAGATTAAACGTGGTAGCGCTGTCGTTGGCTTGGCTATCATCAAAGCGTAAGCCGTAAATCAGCGCGAGGGGCGCGCTGATTTGCCATTCATGTTGTGCGTAAAGCGAGCGATTGGAGAGGGTTTTGGTGGTCATGCGCCCCGTTGCATCAAAAAAAGCGGCATCACGTTTATCTTCAAAATACTCTGCTCCGGCCAGTACGCGGTGCTGTGCATGAGGTTGCCAGGTGGCATTAAATTGATGCTGTTGCGTATCGACCAAGCCGTCACCGGTAAGTTGTGCCGAGGCTTTTTGTGTTGCATAGCCTAATGCTTGCCAGTTTAACGCCGTCACGTCATCGGTTTTTTTGTAATGGTACAGACTGGTTTGCCAATCGAGTTTAACACTTTCCAGCACTTGCCAATCCGCGCCCACGCCCCAGCCTAAACGCTGATTATCCAGCGTTTGTTGATAGGGAACATTCGCGACCGGCAAATTAGATTGGCCGGTGCGCGTGTAGTTTGATGTGTAGCCGTCGGCGATACCGCGTAAATCGCGCTTTTCGTTCATCCAACTAATATCCGCGCGAAGATTGAATGTATCAGTGAACGCATGATTAAGTTTTAAACCGAGGTTAAGCACGTCGGATGGATCGCGCAAGGTGGTATCGACTTGATATTCATCCGCTAAACGTTGTGCGATGGGAATCGTGCCCGCGCCGCCTTGAACATGATTGGTTGCTGGGTTAATTCGAATCGCCGATTGTGATGGCGCGCTTTGGCCGGGTTGACCGCCGCCACGTGGTACAAGCGTTGATGCGGTTTGTTTTTCATAGTATTCCTGAGTTTTTTGCGCACTAAACCACGCGCTGATGCCTGTTTTATCGATTTTTCCGCGTACATCGCCATCAATTTGCGTTTGACTGCCACGACCTTGATAACTGGTTCCGCTACTCACCGAAACGCTGCCTTCCCATTCGTCTTGCGCCTGTTTTGTAATGATATTAATCACCCCACCAAGCGCATCTGAGCCGTATAACGCCCCCATTGGTCCTTTTACGATTTCAATACGTTCGATACTGGCGGCAGGGATGCGTTTGGCATCATAGTTTTTAGTAAACTCCGTGCCGATTCGACGACCGTCAATTAATAATAACGTGCCCTTTGAACCCACGCCGCGAATCGACATACTGCGTTGATCAGGGTTCATAAACACCGCGCCTGTTTTCTCTAACACATCGCCCAGGGTGAGCGCATTTAATTCACGAATGCTGGCTTCATTAATCACCTCAACTGATACCGGCGATTGTGTGAGTGCGCGTTCGGTTTTGGTGACGGAGGTGACGCTAATCGGTTCAAGTTGATCGGCAAATACGGGTGTTTGAATTAGCAGGCCTGCTAAAACGACATTCATTGGTTTAAGTTTCATTCAGTCTGTCCTTGTCGATTTTGTCACGCTGGCGGCGGCTGGCGAGTGACGCTAGTTATGAAATAAGAATGTTTATTATTATCGTCATATTTTTTAACCTTTCAATAGATATATAAGAAATTAATTAATAATTAATATCATTTATGTTTGACTATAAATGGCACTTGTGGGCAGCTCGATTCATCGTCATGGAGGAGTGTAATAACAATCACATTGCCATCGCGTCAGCTAAATGCGTTATAGGAAAAACGGCGGCAAGTCGCGATGTCCAAGAAATAAAACGCGTATTTGGGTTAGCAAAACGCATTGATTGTTATGGATAACGCGGTTTATCAAGCATAACAAAGGGATATAACCGCGTAAAAATAGAGGTTGTAATTTGATTTTACCCTGAATATGATTAATGGGTATATAAGACAAATTTATTAAATAGGTTTAGTTGCATTGACTGTGACTAAACCGCGATTAACACGGAGAAATACAATGATTAAACGTAGTCTATTAGTGTCAATGTTAGCGTTAAGCAGTCTCAGCGTAAGCGCACAAACGCCGTTGGATTTAGGTGAACACCTTACTTTGCGTACTTATACTGGCCAAGCCGCCGGTTTGAGTATCACCAATCAACTGAATATCAAAACCATGACATTGGTGCAAAACACCAGTTCAATTTGTACCGCGTTGGCCGCCGGTATTGGGGTAGAGGTGGTGGCGCATAACCGTGACAATAACGTATTGCGCACCTTGGCTTTAGAAACCCCGGAACAAGTGCGCGCAAACGCATCCACCTTGTTAGAAAAGCAAGCGGTCGGCTTGGTGTTTGGTGGTCAAACGCCGCCTGAACAAAACTATGCGTTGGTTAAGGCGACTTTGACCGAGTTGGCAAAGGCAAACTATGAGGGTGCGATTTTTTATCATGTGGCGGTGTGGGCACCGAAAATGTTAGAAAAAGTCGCGGCGGAATCGGCGGAAGTGAAAGCCTATTTGGAAGCGAAAACCAATATGTATGCGCTGACGATTAACGCGGATCAAGGCAAAATGTTGATTCATCATGTCGGTTTAAAGCAAGGCCAGCAAGCTTCGTTAAAGATTGTGCATGAAGCGCCAATGAACGCCAGTTGGTTAGATTTGTTTAAGCGTTCGTTAGTGAAACGTAACTAAGCCGTTTTGCCATCCCTCGGTTTGAGCCGGGGGTTAAGTCATCTTAAAGGAGGGCGAGTATGCCGACTTCGATTCGCTGGTTGCACCGATTTGCCTTATTTGACGGTATCGCTTTGTTAGCTTTAGTGCTGGTGGCTGTGCCGCTGAAATATGGTTTGGATTTTCCATATTTAGTGAAAATATTAGGCCCGACGCATGGCGTGTTGTTTATTTCGCTAAGTGTGACGTTAGTGTGGGTATTGATTAAAAAGCATATTGGATTGGGTTTAGCGGCGTTGTTGTTTTTTGGCGCGCTGATTCCAGGTGGCGCGTTTTTCGCCGATTACCAACTGCGCAAAAAGTTTCAAACAGCGGATTAAGGATGGGTTTTTGAACCACAAAGCCACGAAGCCACGACGTTTTTTACGTTTAAGTTATGGCATTTCGACGGTTGTTTTTGTTTTAAACCGTTTGGCGACGGCGGGCGAGGAGGTGGATATAACGCCCCATATCGCAGTAGGTCGGCATACGACAAAAACGATATTCCAATGCCATAAGTTCTTGTTGGTCACTTTTATTTAACACTTCAGTGGTTAAATAATCGTGAAATACGCGAATGCCGGTTTGGATTTCAATATCAAAGCCCCAATCCTCCAACCAGGCTTTTATTTCATGCGGATACTGCGGGTTGGGTGGGGTCAGTTTTTTGCCTTTGCCGATATAGCCATCGTCCAAAATATGTTGCCAGCGCCATTCACCTTTTAACACATTGGTATAGACCAGCGTATTTCGGTTGTAGAACAACAGCGATAAATAGCCGCCCGGTTTTACCTTATCCGCTATCTGTTGCAAGCTGGTTTTCGGCTTGGCTAACCATTCTAAAACCGCATGAAACAACACCAAATCAAAGTTGTCTAATTCAGTTGCTAGGGTTTGTGCTGCACCGTGCAAAAAACGTCCGCTTAATCCGGCTTGTTCAAAGCTCTGTTGCGCACGAGCGAGCATTTTTTTCGACAGGTCGCAGAGTGTGAGTTGGTGTCCGGCGCGGGCGAAGTCCTGGCTGAGTTGCGCAAAACCACAGCCTGCATCCCAAATCGCCAACGGCGATTGCGTCGGCTGACTATAGCGCACCAAATCCTCTTTAAGTAGGCTAAGGCGCAATTCACCTTTCAGCGTACCGTAAACGATTTGTTCAAACTTATCGATGAGCGTATCGAAATTACGATCTTTTTGCATCTGGATCATGCTGGCCTTATTGTCCGTTTGCCGAATCAAGGGTTTTTTTCACCGAATCGCTGCCTTGAGTGACCCAGTCGCCCGCTTCGGACAGTTTGAATATGAGGTTTTGCAGATGTTCAATGCCATTGTGCGCTAATTCACGCATTGCAAACCAGTCGAACATAATCGCTAGGGCTAAAAATGCCAAAAGCAATAACAGCAGAAAAAAACGAGCAATCATATTGCGCTCCTTAGCGTTAAATTAAAGTCCGAACAGGGTTTTCTGTTGTACTTTTTGGATTTTGTTTTGTCCGGCCCAAACCTGTATATTGGTTTTTAAATCAATCAAGACAAGGTCGGTTTGATAAAAAGTGACGCGCTTATCGTCAAGTTGATCAACAAGGGAGTTGATGGTGCCGGAGAGGGCAAAATCCGCCCCTATTTCTTCACCAAAGGGTTTGACGGTATCGGTACGCGCATTCGCCGCTTGTTCACTGCGTTCTTCGCGCAGGTCTTGACGTTGGCCGCCGTGGGCAACAAAGTCGATACGGCCGGAGCGAATGGCGGCTAGTCTTAAATCGTTGACAAAGGTTTCCACCGGAATTTGTTCCGCCGATTTATTGTAGATGTTTTGCACAATCACGACCGGACGGGTTTTGCCGGTTTCGCGTTGAAAACGTTCAACCCAAGGAAAGCTCAGCATATCGCCAATCATAGAGTCGGCGACTTGTTTTGAATCCATCGCGTTCCAACGGTCGGTAAGGGCAAATTCTTGTTGCGCATCGACACGCTCGACTTTTATGGTTTTAGTACAGCCCAGCGCAAAGACGCTACCGGCAATAAGCGCATATAAAGGAAGACGGGTTCGTTTCATGGTGTCACTCCAGCATTAAGTGATTTAAGCGGTTGTAAAGGTGTTTGACGTTGTAAAATCAAAATCTGGCCAGGTTGTATGTTCAAATTTTCGCTTTGTCCGGCAATAGTAAGCTGTATTGTGCCCGGCTCAACAGTGATGCGATTGAGTGAAATGGTTGCGGGCAGTGTCAGCCAATTTCGCGTTTCCGCGCGCTCGCTTGCCGATATAGCGATATCGCCTATGACTTGTAGCGCACCCTGATTGCGCGTAACCGATTGTAGCGCCATGCGTTTAACAAATGCGCGAAGCAGGGCGCTATAAAAATCTTCGCTGGCGCCGACTAATTGAGATTGCACCGCTTGCATAGCGGGCGAATCAGCTAACCAGGCCTGCTGAATCGGCTGTCCGTTGAGGCTTACGCTTGCCGGTTGTGGGCGGCGTAAATCAAACAAATTATAATATGGAATGGTCACTCGCAACGGAGTTTCTGCCGCCTTGTCTAAACCAAGTTGTTGTACTTCATGCCAAATTGGGTCAAGGTAAAGGGTTTTGGAAAACGGTGTGCGTACCAATCCGCGTAACTGGTCTTGATAAATATTTAGCCCTAAGCGCAACCAGCCTTTATCGCTGTACATAAGGTAAAACCAAAGTTGTTGTGCTTGGGCATCTTGAAAACTGCCTAGCGGAAAGGAATACACCTCCATATTGCGCGTGCGTTTATTGACCAACAAAATAGCGTTCATTTCTTTGCGCTTAGGCAGCCAACCTTGGTGTTGAATTAGGATAATTTGTGCTTGATTGGCTTGCGTTTGCGTTAAGCGTTGTTGCCATTGTTCGGGTAAATGTTGCGCCGCTAGGTGCGGCCATTCGGCTTGCCAGATGCCTTGTAATTTCATTATCCGTAAGGCATCGAACCAGGCTTGGTGTTGCATTTCAATATCCAAGCCGTATTGTTCGATATAGCCTTGTTGGTAGAGGGTGGCCGCTTGTTGATAGGCGACGCGCGCTTCATTGAGTTCACCGAGTTGTTCATATACTATGCCGGTTAGATAACGTAACCAGGCATTGTCACGTTGTACAAAATCTTGCGGATTAAACGCGTCGCCATTAAGCAAACGAAAGAGTGCCAACAGTTGCGCAAGGCTTGACTCTTGTGCATCTTGCTTGGTTTGGTAGTCGCCTTGGCGGCTTTGTAAATCGTTGAGTTGAATTTCGATTTGACGCACCATGACGCGAGCATCGTCTAACGCTTGCGCGTTTGGCGATTGATTGGCGATGGCCTCGTAGTTGAGCGCTTGAATATATTCAATATACAGCCGCTCAAAATCTTGCGCGCGATAGGCACGTTGGCGCGGGTTGCTCAAGAGCACCTTGGCTTCTTCGCTTAACGAACGCGTATAAAGTTGCTCATGGTGCTGTTTTGCTTGTTCTAAGATGGTGTTACTTGCCGCATAATCGCCTTGAAGATGTTTGAGCATACCGCGTTCAAGCAAGTACAACAAACGATCTTCGGGCGCGTTAAGGGCGTGTTGTAACTGCTGATCTGCCGCTTGCCATTGTTTCGCTTCGAGTTGTTGGAAAAACGCATCCGTTTGTAAGCCGTAGCTGGCGCAACCGGACAAGCCAAGGGCTGAAATTAGCAACAAGCCACCTAAACTAGGCAAGCGTTGCAAGGGATAAGCGCAAAAATAGCGTAAAAAAGACATACAATTTGTTTCCAAAGTAAGCGCGTATTCTATCAAGCCCGCGGAGATATAAACATAGCCCCTCACATTCCCGAGTGCAAGACTTAGCCTAGCCAAATTCGCCTGCGCTATGGGGAAGATGACAGGGGTTTACCATGATTTGATGTTCACCTCTTGATCTGACAGTCAGTTTGGTGTTTCTACAAACGACGCAGATTAATCGAGGTGGGCTGTTATTGGCATTGGTTCGTGCAACGAATCGCCTACCATTTCGCGTTGTGAAAAGGATTGATATGGATGCTTTTTTATCGTTTAAACAACAACTACAACGAGCGCATCATCGTCAGCTGATGGTGTTGTGCGGTGAAACGCCGTGGCAGCTGGCTTGCTTACAGAAATATGCTACGGAAGGCGGAATTTGGTTGGGGCAGAGCAGTCCGTTGGCCGAATTTGTTTCACGTGAAACCACCACACTACGCCACTATTTGGGCCAAGAGGTGAGTCATGCGGTGTTGAGCGCCGAGCAAGGTATTGATGCCCAAGCCTTGGCGTTGGTGAGCGGCATGGTACGTGGCGGTGGTTTGGTGTGGATTTTGTTGCCGCCGGCAAACGCTTGGCTAGAAACGCCGAACCCGGCTAATCAACGTTTTATGAGCTACCCGTTAAATTATCAGCAGGCCTGGTATGGTTTTAATCGTTTTTTATGGGACGTGTTACAACAACACGCCTGCTGGTGGCAGCAAAATCAAGCGCCGATTTTGCGCACAATCGGGGCAGACGCATCGCCTGTACAACAACTGAGCGATGAACAACAACAGGGGTTAAGGGCCATTTTGGCGTTGGTGGCAAGCACGCAGCCGCGTCCACTATTGATTGATGCCAAGCGTGGACGCGGTAAATCAACGCTGCTTGGCGAGGCTGTGTATCAGATGATGCAACAAGGCCAAACCGATATTATCGTTAGTGCGATGCGCCGTGATCAGTGTGAACGGTTGTTTGCGCGTTTGTTTGCACGTTTGGGCGATTGCGCGCTGGCAGATGGGGTGCGCTTTGTTGCGCCGGATGCGCTTTTAGCTAAGCCGCATTCGGCAAGTATCGTGCTAGTTGATGAAGCGGCGCATTGGCCGATAGCGATGTTATCGTGTTTACTCAAGCAGTATCCGCGTGTGGTGTTAGCGACTACGTTGCAGGGATACGAGGGCAGTGCGCGCGGATTTGATTTGAAACTAATGCCGCAACTTAACCAGCAGTTCGCCGGTTGGCAACGCGTTCGGCTAACACAGCCAATGCGCTGGCACGCCAGCGATCCGCTGGAAGCACTGAGTGAACAGTTAATGGGCGAGCATTATGTGCTGGCTGATTTGACGCTCGAGGCCACTCAAAATCAGCCGATTCGCTATATCGCTACAGATTTTCAACAGCTCAGCTGCGCGGATTTTGCTCAGGTTTGGGCGCTATTGCGCGAGGCGCATTATCAAACAACCCCCGGCGATGTTCAGCAATGGTTAAGCGCACCGGATCTAAACTTAATGTTGGCGAAACAAGGCGATCAGGTTATTGGGGTATTGTTGGCCCTAGCCGAAGGCGAGTTGCCGACACTGGAGAGGTCACGACGGGTAAAAGGTCATCTTGTGCCGCAACGCCTGCGCCAAGTCAGTGGCGAAAATGCTCTGCTATCTGCCCGATGGCAACGCATTATGCGATTAGCGATTCATCCGCAGCGGCGTCGATGCGGGATAGGTCAAGCGCTAACGCGCGCTTGGTTAGCCCAGCAAAACAGCGATTGGGTCTGTGTCAGCTACGGTCTGACGAAACCCTTGCTCGCGTTTTGGCAGCGGCTGGGTTTTCATAGTGTGCATTTGGGCGCAAAGCACGACAAAGCCAGCGGTTGCTATAACTTGATTATGGTGCAAAGCGAACGTCAGCGAGCCACTTGTGACTACCTACGCCAACGTCATGGCGAGCAACTGATTCATCAACTACTCGACAGCGCGCGCGATATTGACGCTGATCTTGCTTTTGCGTTGTTAGCAGAAGTAGCGCGCCCTTTAACCGCCGCGCAACGCCAATGCCTACATGATTATAGCCATAACCTAGTTGCTTACGAAGCCGTGCTTGCCGAACTTTGGTATTGGGCTTTAGCCCAAGCTAGCGACATAAACCGGCTTGACGCTGGCCTACAACAACTTATCTACGCTAAACTAATTCAAAAAAAGCCTTGGTCGAGTTTGTCGCAAGGGCGCAAACCCTTCGAGCAGCAGCTCAAAATGCTGATACAAGGTTATTTAGAAAATACGCCATAAATTAGCAGGCCTGCTAAGTTTGAAAGTGGTAATAAATGAGTTGAGTCTAATATCAGGTTTGTAAAGCGTCAGATTAAACAGTCGGACGCTTTATTGTATTTAAGTCGTTTAGAAGATGCCTGAGGTAGATCGGATTAAACCATCAATTAGTACAGGTTGTGCCTCTTCAAATTCAAGATTCATTTTGTTTGCAACAGTTACAATTCTTGTTCGGTAAGTTATCCAATTTGAATTTTCGTCATGAATAATTTGGTTAGTGTTTGCGCTCATTCCAGAGGTAGAGTTGGCATTAACGGTTGTTGTTACTTTTTGACCTTTTTTTGCTTTTTGTTGAATTTGTATGTCAGTTACTACATTTATATAAACATCCTTAACTAAAGCGTTTGCCACCGTACCAATTGCTGCGCCGAGTAAAGCCCCACCTAACGCTCCTCTTCCGGAGTTACTTGCAAATCCTCCTACGGCTGCTCCAGCAAGCGCGCCACCATATCCAGCCTCTAGTGCTCCATAAGCTTCTTCTTTGTTTGCTTTAGCAACAGACAAAATATTTGACTGTAACATGAAGTTGGCTTTCTCTGGATCATCGACCACTACATAACCTTTTGAGGTTAAAGCCGCACTTATTCTGTTGGTTACATCTTGGTTATTAATATCTCTATCAGATGTATTACGGATTTGAATGAATATAGTTTTATCTTTTGGACTTACTGGCTGTAAAAATATGGTATCGGACATTTTGCTTTGAACATCTAGGCTACGCTTTTCAATCATAGTCGTCGTGGTTGAGCAACCAGAAAGCCAGACAGCTATATTAATCAATGCAAAAATTATAAAAATTGATTTAACTGTTGGAAGTTGGAAGTTGGAAGTTGGAAGTTGGAAGTTGGAAGTTGGAAGTGCCATAAACTTGTGTTCCTTGGATTATATGGAGAATGGGTTGTTATTAAGTGTTATCCACTTGATCGGAAAACATTCGAAATTTAAACTAATTTAAACTGATCGTCAAGTGACCCATTTAAACCAAAGATAAGTATTTTACATTTGTTATAAGTACACGGTTTTTAGTCAAGGTGTTCATTTTATACGTTTTTTGCTTATCCTTGAAAATGTTTTGAACGCCTAACTAGCCAAAGCATATCGCCCGTTTGAATGTTTAGTAAGAACATGGAATCTTTTGTGTATAAAGCCTTATCTGAACACTTGTTGGTGTTGCCAATCAAAGTTGGTGCGTTGCTAGAAATGATCAGAGGTTAATCGAGGTGACCTAATATTAGGGTTGAGTTATATCATTTTCTGGTTTAACATTCGTGATCCGTTATAGCCAAATGAACCTAACGGTTTAAAAGACCTAATTTTATGAAACAATTGATTGACCCATTTCAGCGCAAAATTGACTACCTGCGGGTATCGGTGACCGATAAATGCAACTATCGTTGCGGTTATTGTATGCCCGAGCAGGGCGTGCATCCGGAAGGGCATCATGCGGAATATCTGTCGTTTGCCGAGCTAACCCGCATTATTAAAGCCTTCAGTGAACTGGGGGTGAAAAAAGTGCGCCTGACCGGTGGCGAGCCGTTGGTGCGCAAAGGACTGGCCGGTTTTGCGGCGGATCTTAAAGCCCTGCCGGATATTGAAGACATCGCGCTTTCGACCAATGCCCATTATTTAGACCGCGAAGCGGCGGCGTTGGCAGCGAGTGTTAATCGCGTCAATATTTCGATTGATTCACTTAACGCTAATAAATTTCATCACATCACTCGTGGCGGTGATTTAGTAAAAGTCATGGCCGGCATTGACGCTGCTTTGGCGCAAGGCATGAAACCGGTCAAACTGAATATGGTGGTGATGAAAGGCACCAATGACGATGAAATCGAGGCCATGGTCGATTTTGGCATTCAGAAAGGGGTCGAAGTTCGCTTTATCGAAACCATGCCGATTGGCCCGGCCGGGGTGAGTATGATGGATCAACATTATGCGGCGGATAAAATTTTAAAACGCATTCGCGCC